>JGI25388J43891_1000016_pt1 | contig 25363 bp, 17 predicted proteins | sample GraSoi013_2_20cm_2_FD_43891 | JGI IMG/M metagenome (IMG submission 43891)
CTGCTTCAGACAGCCCGAAGTGCTTCACCTTGCCTTCCTGAATTAGCTGTTTCACCGCTCCCGCCACATCTTCGATTGGCACGTTCGGGTCAACCCGGTGCTGATAGAACAAATCGATGACGTCGGTCTTGAGGCGCTTGAGCGAGGCTTCGGCGACCTCCTGGATGTGCTCTGGCCGACTATCTAGCCCAGCCAAACCCCGTTCCGCCTTAGGATCAATCCTGAACCCAAACTTGGTGGCGATCACCACCTGCTCACGGAAGGGAGCAAGGGCTTCGCCCACGAGTTCCTCGTTTGCGCCGTACGCTTCAGCAGTATCGAAGAATGTGACGCCGCGCTCGACGGCCGTCCGCATCAGTGAAATCATCTTTTTCTTGTCTGCAGCCGGGCCATATCCATAGCTCATTCCCATGCAGCCGAGCCCGATGGCCGACACTTCCAAATTGCTTCTACCAAGTTTGCGCTTTTCCATTGTTTCTCCTTGGAGGTGGCTTTCGCAGCGGATGAACCAGCCGTTTTGGTCAGCCGCAATGAGAAAGTGTAGCTTGCCGGCGGCTCCGGCATTTGCCCATTTCACTGAAGTTCTTGCCCGATTCTCCGAAAACAACTTCTTCGCCTGCGTTCAGGCAACGGCGGATCTCCGTTCGACTCGTAGCCAATTTTTGAGCCGGCAAAGGGAGTTTTTCCTGGCCGTCCCGAAGAGCGTCGCAGATTCGAGAGGAACCGCACATCCTTCCCCGAGCTTCTCGATGCAAGGTCACCGCTTGCCTTCTGTTTCGAGAAGCTATCGGAGTTTTGGTGGTATGGAAAACTCCGGCATCTCTACGGTGGGAACCCACGTGGCCGTTTCTCTAGGCGACAGGTAACAGCCGAGCAGTCTAGCACGCCACTCCCACTCCGTTCGAAACTTGACCCTGGTAGCGTCGCAACCTAGAATGGAACATTCACCNGTGATGCATTTTTTCGATTTACTGCGTTCCCTGTAACGGCCCAGCGGGCACCCGCTGGGCTACGTTGCTTTATGGCTGTCATTTTCGGCTTGCCAATCCTTGAACGTGAGGCTGGAATGAACGACGGTTCGATTCCCGACGCNCTTACCTTTGATGACGTGCTGCTTTTGCCTGGCCGCTCGACGGTNTTGCCGACGGAAGTGGACACCACCACAAATTTTGCTCGCAAAGTGAGGTTGCACGTGCCGCTGGCTTCTGCCGCGATGGATACGGTTACGGAGTCCCGCTTGGCGATCGCCATCGCACGCCAGGGTGGCATCGGCATCGTGCACCGCAGCATGCCCGCTGAAAAACAAGCCGAAGAAGTGGACCGCGTGAAGCGCTCGGAAAGCGGCATGATCGTCGACCCGGTCACTATTTCTCCGGACATCACGATTCGGCAGGCGCTGGAGATCATGAACAAATACAAAATCTCCGGGCTGCCGGTGACCCGCGGGTCTCGCCTGACAGGAATCTTGACGAATCGTGATTTGCGATTCGAAAAAACTCATTCGCAGCTGGTCAGCTCGGTGATGACCAAGGAAAATCTGGTGACCGTGCCCGTGGGCACCACTCTGGACGAAGCCGAACGCATTCTGCAAAAACACCGCATCGAGAAATTGCTCGTCGTGGATCAGGACTTCAATTTGAAGGGCCTCATCACCGTGAAAGACATCCAGAAAAAACTGGAGTATCCGCGTGCAGCGAAAGACGAACATGGAAGATTGCGCGTCGGCGCCGCCATAGGCGCCACCGGCGATTTCCTCGAACGCGCGGTGGAATTGTCGAAAGCGAAAGTGGATGTGCTGGCGATTGACACGGCGCACGGCCATTCCTTCCGCGTGATGGAGGCGATTAAAGCTATCCGCCACCGTCTTCCGGACGTGCAACTCATCGCAGGAAACGTGGCGACGTACGAAGGCACGAAAGAATTGATCTCCCTGGGCGTGGATGGCTTGAAAGTCGGCATCGGGCCAGGATCGATTTGCACCACGCGCGTCGTGACTGGCGCTGGCGTGCCGCAATTGACGGCTATCATAGAAGCAGCGCGGGCAGCGCAAGGCACGGACGTGCCGCTCATTGCCGATGGAGGAATCAAGTATTCGGGTGACATTTCCAAGGCGCTGGCGGCGGGCGCATCCTGCGTGATGATTGGAAGCCTGTTTGCCGGAACGGAAGAGTCACCAGGCGAAACCATTCTGTATCAGGGACGCACATTCAAGTCGTATCGCGGGATGGGTTCCACAGGCGCGATGGAAGCTGGCTCCGATCGCTATGCTACGGTTCAGGATACCGGCGAACGAGGCAAGTCCGTGCCGGAAGGCGTGGAAGGACGGGTTCCGTACAAAGGCCCGCTGGGCGCGCTGACGGAACAGCTCGTGGGCGGGCTGCGCAGCGGAATGGGTTATGTTGGCGCGAGCACACTGAAGGAATTGCAAGAGAAGAGCCGCTTCATTCGCGTCACCGCCGCAGGACTGCGCGAGAGCCACGTCCACGACGTCATCATCACGAAAGAAGCGCCGAACTATCGCATGGAGTGAGGGCGCTTTGCTGTGCGATGACACGAAAAATGATTGAGCGTGGCGTCTTGTTTTGACATTTCGCGGATATCGTCATTCGTTGTAACTTAGTCGGCCGTTTCATATGTTCAGTCACGTATTCTAAGCCGCCTTGGGCAAGGGACGGGGCAATTTGCGGAGCCACGCTGTGAGGTCTTTTCGTGTGAAGCGCCATTCGAAAGGTTGGGCGATGGTTTGGTAGTGGCGCTCGAAGGCGAGCAGGCGTTGCGCTAGCTCCTGCAACGATCGGAAGTCGCTAGGCGTTAAGACCTTTCGCTGGAGGATCGAGAAGTAGATTTCGATTTGGTTGAGCCAACTGGCGTGAATGGGACCATGAACAAGCACCAGGTTGGAATATTTGGCTTGCCGCCTTCGGGCTGCCTGGGGACCCCGATGCGCCGAGCCGTTGTCGACGATCCAGAAAACCCTACGCGCCCGGCGATAGGGCCACTGTCTCATCACTTGGTCGACAAGACGGTCAAAGGCCGCGATTCCATTCTTGGGTTCGCAGCGGCCGAAGAGTTTGGCACGGTGAACGTCCAGAGCGGCCAGATAGGCCCACGCTCCCAGCCGTTTGTATTCGTGCTCGATCTTCATGGGCTGACCGGGTTGCGTGGGCAAAGATTTGGCTTTTCGGGAGCGCGCCTGAATGCTGGTCTTTTCATCCGCCGAGACGACGAACTCGTTGGCGCTCAGTTTACGGCCCTTCCAGAGGCGTTGGTACAAATCCAAAATGCGTCCGGCCTTGGCCGCAAACTGTGGGTCTCGCGGAAAGATCCAGCAGCGGTGCTGCCAAGGGCGGATGGCATCCTCGTTCAGCCATCGCCAGATGGTGGTGTCACTGAGGGAGGCGGTCAGACCACAGCGCGGACCTGGGAGCCCAGTTCGGTCACGCTCCAGCGAGAAAGGGGCACACCAAAGCGGCTGGGAAATTCACAGGCCATGGCTTTAACCTGCACGACCAGCTCTGGGGGGGAAAACCCGGGGTCGGCCGGGGCGTTGGCAGTCTTCTAGGCCGGCCAAGCGTTTTTCGAAGAAGCGTTTTCGCCAGCGGCTGACGATCTCGCGTCGCGTGCTGAGACGGTCGGCGATCTGATCATTGGCGAGGCCCTGGTGAGCGAGGAGGATCATCTTGGCGCGGGCGACCATAAAATATGGTAACGTATATTTATTGGCGCGGNGCTCCAATTCCTTCCGTTCTTGGCTCGTGAGGAAGATTCCGTATGGACTTTTTCGAGGCAAATCGGCGCCGTCCCAGCAACAGCATAACAGGGGAGGCTGCCAACGGCAAATAATACGTTATCGTATTTATAGAGAAGAGCACTTAGGCTTTTAGACCCTTGATTTCGCGCATGCGGGCGAACGCGCGCCGGACGTGAGGGACGGTGATGGAACCACCGACGATGAGAGCCACGTTCAGGGCGTCAATGACCTCCGCGCGCTTCCATCCTTCCTCGCCGCAGCGCACCAGGTGATAGGTAATACAGTCATCGCAGCGTAGCACCGCCGAAGCAACCAATCCGAGAAGCTCTTTGGTCTTGGTGCCGAGCGGACCGGGCTGGTAGGCCTGATGGTCGAGCGCAAAAAAGCGCTTCATGCCCAAGTGCCCGCAGCCGAGAATCTCCTCGTTCAAGTCGGAGCGAAATTTCTGAAAATCTTCCAGGCGATCGGCCATGGCTCCTCCGAAAAACCTCGCGGCTAAAGCGAGCAGATGCGCCCGCTATTATGAATGATTTATGCGCGGCGAGACATCGCAAGCAAGACCACCAAAGGACCACTCTTGCCAATCGCAGGCGACCAGCGTATAGTCGATTATCGATATATTGATGATCGAGTGTTTATGCCCAAGCGAAAACTCATCCCGCTTCCCTCGGCTGCCTTCCAAATCCTGCTGGCCCTGGCCGGCGAAGACTTGCATGGCTACGGCATCATGCGACAAGTCGCCGAGCAGACCCACGGCCGCATGCGGCTGGGCCCAGGGACGCTTTACAGCTCCATCCAGACCCTCGTCGATGCCAAACTGATCGAAGAAACCGAACCGCGCGAGGACGTAAAGCTCGGCCACGAGCGGCGGCGCTATTACCGGCTGACCTCGGCAGGACGCAAACTGGCGCGATTGGAGGCCGAGAGACTTGCGGATTTGCTGCGACTCGCGCGGGCCAAAAAGATCTTAAGGGGGGAGTATGTCTGAGAAGATCTACGCTTGGCTGCTCCGCCTGTTTCCTTCGCGTTTTCGCGAGGCCTATGGCGAGGAAGCCCTGCAACTCGTCCGCGACCGCTGCCGCGACGAAAAAGGGTTTCTCTTGCGCCTCCGGCTCTGGCTTGACCTGCTCGGCGATCTGGCGTTGTCCGTCCCGCGAGCGTACTTCCGTGTCCAGCCCGAACTCACCAGCTACGCGGCTCATCTGCGTTCGGAAGGCGTGCCTTCCCTTTTGATTCTGCCCGACGAGTCCCTCGGCGCCGGCACATTGTTCCTCGGCGGCGTACTGACTTTGGCGGCGACGATTGCCTTTTCCTTTCTCCTCAATCATGGCGTAAAGCACGTGCCGTTGAGCGCGCTCATCCGTCCGGCCCGCAGCTCTGCCGATCACCGTTCCTCGTCCTTCAGCCCGCGACCACCCGAGCCCGCCCGCGATTCCCAGGAAGGAGGAATCGCGGCTGCCAGCGGCCGGCAGCCAGAAATGGCCGCAACCTCTTCCCGACCGCAGAATAGCAAGCCGAACGATGCCCCATCGAACGGGCCCACACCGGCGGATGCTTTGCGGCCTCGCAAAGAGGAAAGCGGGCAACTGCTGCGTTCTAGCAACGCCATACTTGCGGGAGCGCACCTCAAGCGAGCGGAGCGGGAACGCGTGATTCGTGGAGCTGTAGCCAATCTAAAAAAGCACTACATTGATCCGGTTGTCGCGCAAAAGATGGCAGATGCGCTGGTGGGCCACGAGAAAAAGGGCGATGACAACGCGGCGACCGACGGCAGAGCCTTTGCGGAGCTGCTGACACAACAGATGCGAGATGTGAGCCATGACCGGCACCTCGAGCTGCTTTACAGCGAAGCCCCTTTGCCTGAGCTCGCGCCAACCGCAACACCGGCANTTGAGGCGCGTTACCGGAAGGCGATGGAACAAGCAAACTGCNCCTTCGAACCGGTCAAGATCCTGCCGCACCATATCGGCTATCTGAAATTTGATTCGTTTCCGGATCCGTCCCTCTGCCAGCAGACGGCAGCGGCAGCGATGGCCTCGTTGAACGACGCGGATGCGATCATCTTTGATTTGCGGGANAACCGCGGCGGTTACCCCGGTATGGTCACGCTGATCGCCGCCTATCTTTTCGACCATCCCGAGTATATGTACAACCCGAGGCAAGATACGACGGCGGACTCCTGGACGCGCTCACCGGTTCCGGGAAGCCGGCTGGCGGATAAGCCGGTGTATCTGCTGACCTCAGCCAGGACTTTNTCCGGCGCCGAGCACTTCAGCTACGACTTGAAAATGCTGAAGCGCGCCACGGTTGTCGGAGAGACGACGGGAGGCGCTAGTGATGTGGGAACCTTTCATCGCCTTGACGATCACTTCGGAATGGGTATTCCTGAGGCCAGAGCGATCAATCCTTACCGAGAACCCGATTGGGCGGGGACCGGCGTCCGGCCCGATGTAGAGGTGAAAGCTAGGGACGCGCTGGAGACGGCCGTAAGGCTCGCGGAGCGNAAGTTACAGAAGAAATAGCGCCCGCCATCACGAAGAGTGCGNGACGCTTGAGCGGCGCCTGATCTTCCTCGAACGGGCGGGGCCGCGGAATCAAGGAACGTAGCCGGGTCCACGAAGGACTTTTCCGGGACGCGTTCCGGTCATTTTGCCCTGATCGATGACCGGAACGCCGTTGACCAGCACATAGTCCATTCCTTGCGAGAGCTGATTGGGATGGTCGAACGTCGCGAGGTCGCGAATGGTTGCGGGATCGAAGATGGTGATATCGGCCCACATGCCCACGCGAAGCACGCCGCGGCCTGCGAGGCGCAAGCGCTCGGAAGGAAGGGCGGAGAATTTGCGGATGGCGTCTTCGAGCGTGAGCTTGTGCTCTTCGCGGACGTATTTGCGAAGGATGCGCGGGAACGTGCCGTAGGCGCGGGGATGCGCGTGCTCCCGGCCGAGGATTCCTGCCGGAGAAACGCCCGAGGAATCGTTGTCGATGGACACCCAAGGCTGTTGCAGCCCGAGCACGACATCAGGTTCGGACATGCCCGAAACGGCCACGCTCGCAAAAGCATCATCCTCGATCAAGAGGTCGAAAATCGTGTCGATGGGGTCTTTGTTCCAGAGCTTGGCGACCTCGACGATGGTTTTTCCCTGCAGCGGCAAGAGCTTCGGGTTTTGCACCTGGCCGATAAGGATGGACTCCGGGCCGGGGATTTGCTGCCATTCGTTTTCCCACTCATCGGAAGGCGTGAGCATGTCTTTGCGGATGTGCGCGCGAGCGGCAGGATCTTTCAATCGCGCGAGCAACTTTGCCGTACCGCCGTCGTGCGCCCAGGGTGGAATAAAAGCGGAAAGGCCATTGCCCCAAGCCGTGTAAGCGTAACTGTCCGCGGCAATGTCCACGCCCGCGGCGCGGGCGGCATCGATTTTCGCGACCGCTTCGGGCATGTGGCCCCAGGAAGGTTTGCCGGCCACTTTGAAATGCCAGATTTCGACGGGGACTTGCGCCTCGCGGGCGATGCGAATCACCTCGTCGAGTGACTGCAAAATGGCGGTGCTCTCGCTGCGCATGTGCGTGGCATAGATGCCGCCGAATCGCGAAGCTACGGAAGCCAGCGCAATCAATTCATCGGTTTTGGCATAGGGAGCAGGCGGATATTCGAGCGAAGTGGAGACGCCGACGGCGCCATCAAGCATCGCTTGCCGAACGAGCTGCTTCATCTGCTCGAGTTGTGCGGAGGTGGGCTGAACATCATCATCACCGAGGACCATACGGCGGATGGTGGTAGCGCCAACGTAGTCGGCGACGTTGATGCCGATGCCTTGCTTTTCCAGGCGCGCGAAGTATTGCCGGAACGTTTGCCAGTCGGGTTGGATGCCGAGGAGGTCGAATTGTTTCTTGCCCGAACGGCGAATCGCGTCGTTTAGCGGCGCGACCGATTCGCCTTCGCCGGTGATTTCGGTGGTGATGCCTTGATAGATTTTTGACGGCAGGCGCGGATCGACGAGAATCGTCAGCTCCGACTGGCCGAGCATGTCAATGAAGCCGGGGGCAACCACCTGGCCGTGCGCATCGATAGTGCGCGTGCGAGTGCTGGCGGCAAGGTTGCCGATCTCCGCGATCTTTCCTCCGCGAATGCCGATATCGCCCGAATACCAGGGCGAGCCCGTCCCGTCGATAATGCGCCCATTGGTGATAACGATGTCGAAGGGAACGGACTGGGCGGCTGCGTCGGGCACGATCAGCAAGGACAGAAGAAACGTCAGCAAGATGGAAGTTCGCCGCGTCGCTACGGATTGCTTCATGAAGTCTCTCCCAGTTGTTCGAGAAACTCGGGCGATCGGGCGCCGAGGCTGCGGGCGCGCAGGTGATACCAAATGACAAGAAGCGCGACAGATGAGACGAAAATGAGAGTAGAGATTGCGTTGATTTCCGGAGTGATGCCGCGGCGGAGGCGAGCCCAGATTTCCAGGGGCAAGGTATTGTCGCGTCCGATAAGGAAAAACGTCACCGCAATTTCGTCCATCGAAAGCGTAAAGATGAGCAGCCCGGCGGCGATCAACGAGAGTTTGAGATTGGGAAGGGTAATGCGCCAAAACGTTTGCCAAGGCGTGGCGCCGAGGTCGAGCGAAGCTTCTTCCTGCGCGCGGTCCAGTTTTTGCAGGCCGGCGAAGAGCTCGGTGGTGGCGACGGAGATCAGCGCGGTCGCGTGACCGAGGAAAACGGTCGCCAGGCTGGGGTGTAATCCCGAAAAAACCGCGAACATCAGCAACGAAAGGCCCGTGATGATGCCCGGAAGAATCAAAGGCAGGAGCACCAGGCGGCGAAACAAACTCTTGCCCGGAAAGCCGGCGCGGTCGAGAGCGAGAGCAGCGAGCAGACCCAGTCCCAGCGAAAGCGCGACGCTCGCGGCGGCCACGATCAAGCTGTTGAGCACGGAATTCCAGATGGAAGAGTCGGCAAAAAGCACGGTGTACCAGCCCAGCGTGAAATGACGAGGAGGAAAACCGCCGACGCCATCGCGGTTGAAGGAGTAAACGACGAGCACGACGATGGGCAGATAAATGAAGGCGAAGACAAACGTGGCATACAGAGCCAGGAGCGGCGCGCGGCGCACGGTAGAGCTTCGCGTCATTGGAAGGCCCAGCGCTTTTCCAGAAACTCGCCGAGGCACAGTAGAGAAATGGTGATGACCAGAATCCCGACGGAAATCGCCGCCCCGAGCGGCCAGTCAAAAGCGGCGCCAAAGAGGCTTTGCACCACGTTTGCGATCATGGTGCCGGAAGGACCGCCGACCAGGAGCGGCGCAAGAAAGTCGCCGAGCGAGAGAACAAACGCAAACGTCGCGCCGGCGAGCAGGCCGGGCATGGAGAGAGGCAGGATCACGCGCCAGAACGTTTGAACGGAGCTTGCGCCAAGATCCTGTGAAGCCTCCAAGAGCGGCCGCGGAACATGTTCGAGAGCAGCATAGATGGGCAGAAAAACAAACGGGGTGTAGATGTGCGTGAGCATCAGCACGACGGCGAAAGGGCTGTANAGGAAGTAGCCAACCGGCTCGCGGGTGAGGTGCAGATATTGCAGGAAGCCATTCAACACGCCGTCGCTGCCAAGAATGGTTTTCCAAGCATAGCCGCGCACAAGGTAGCTGACCCAAAGAGGCACGATGACTAGCTGGTAGAGAAGTTCCTTGCGCGCGCCCGCGTGAAAAGCCAAATAGTACGCAAGCGGATAACCAAGCAGGATCGCGCAAAGCGTTACGGACGCTGCGATGTGCATGGTGCGGAAAAGCACCACGGCATACAGCGGATTCGTCAGGAGCGCTTTGTAGTTGTCGAGATTCCAATCATGAACCATCACGCCTTCGCGCACCGCCCACAGGCTGTGCGCAAACACGAGCGCGTAGGGGAGCAAGAGGAACGTGCCAACCCAGACGAGCGGCGGGAGGGAAACGAGCGTTTTGTAGGCGCGCGAGTACATGGGAAAGTCGTGAGCCTCTATTCCGCGACGCGAGTGGGGTCGCAAAGCGAAAAGACAAAGTCCTGTTCGCCGGCAAGCGGACCGCCTACCGGGACACGCACGCGCAACGTTTGGCCGTTGCCGCAATCCACTTCCAGCAATTCGCTAGAACCGCCGTAGAATTGCTGGCGCACCGCTGCACGAAAGCGTACCTCGCTGGGCTGGCGCTTATCGTCGGCACAAATGCGAATCGCTTCCGGGCGAAGAGAAAAAATCACCGCACCATCGGCCTCGTCCGAGGGCCAGCGCAGCGCACCGCACGTGACCATGCCACCGCGAATTTCCCCGCGAAGCAAATTCGTTTGACCGATGAACTCGGCAGTGTAGGCGGTGGCGGGATGCGCATAAATCTCGCGGGGAGACGCCACCTGTTCGAGCGCTCCATCGCGCAGGAGCGCGATGCGATCAGAAAGCGCCATGGCTTCTTCTTGGTCATGCGTGACAAAGAGAAACGTGACGCCGATTTCGCGCTGCAGCGATTTCAACTCGCCCTGCATCTGTTTGCGCAGATTCGCATCCAGCGCCGAAAGCGGCTCGTCGAGCAAGAGCAGCCGCGGGCGATTGACAAGGGCTCGCGCAAGGGCGATGCGCTGCTGCTGGCCGCCGCTCAACCTCGCAGGGCGCGAGGCGGCAAAACCCTGCATCTNCACCATGCGGAGAGCCTCTTCGACGCGCGCCGCAANTTCACTGGTTGGCGTGTTCTTGACGCGCAGTCCGTAAGCGACGTTGTCGCACGCGCTGAGGTGAGGAAACAGCGCGTAGTTCTGGAAAACGGTGTTCACGCGACGCTTGTAAGGCGGGAGGAGGTCCAGGCGCTCGCCGCTCATCCAGATTTCGCCGGAAGAAGGCTGTGCGAATCCCGCGATCAAGCGAAGCACAGTTGTTTTGCCCGAACCGCTCTCGCCGAGGAGCGTGAGAAACTCTCCCGAAGCGATGTTTAAAGAAATGTTCTTCAGGACATCTACCGCGGCAAAGCGCTTGGCTACATTGCGGAGTTCCAGAAGCGCCGCGCTTTTGGCCGGAAGTTCCTGGGGCGGATTGGCGGGAAAAGCGCTCACTGCGCGGCTTTCACCTCGTTCCAAATCTCGTTGTACTTCGCGCGGCGGGGAACATCCTGCCAAAAGTAGATTCTCTGCATATAGGCATCAGGGTCGTCGAGGTGCAGGCTCGTCATTTCATCCGGTGTGAGAAATTGCGCCGCGCCGGAATTCGCGGGCGTGTAATGCGTCCGGTCGGTCACCAGCTTTTGCGTTTTGGCCTCGATCATGTATTCGAGGAAGGCGTGCGCAAGCTCCTTGTGCGTGCTGGCGGCAGTAATCATCAAATGGTCGATCCACCCGGTGGTGTTTTCCTTGGGAATAGTCTCGCCAATCGGGAAATTCGCTTTGCGGAGGTCGTTGGTGTTCAGCGGCCAGCCCATGGCCAGAACGATTTCATGATTCTCGAAAAGATTGGTAAGCTCGCCGCCAGTAGACCATATTTTGCGAATGTTGGGTTTGAGTTCGAGAAGCTTCTCCTTAACCGCGGCGAGTTGCTCGTCGGTCAGATTGTAAAGTTTGGCCGGGTCGGGCTTGTCGTAGCCGAGAATCTGCGCGGCCATATAGACGCTGGACAGATCGTCCCAAACCGATACCTTTCCCTTGTATTGGGGATCCCAGAAGACAGCCCAGGAGTCGGGCGGCTTGGAAAAGACCGTCGTGTCGTAAAGAAGCGGGTTCGGCCCCCACATGAACGGCACGCCGTAGACCTGGCCGCCGGGTTTGACTAAAGGCAAATCACGAAGTTTGTTGGAGAGCTGCGAATAGGAAGGAATTTTTGAAAGGTTTAGCGGCGCGGCCAACCCCGCGCGCGCGATGGACGCGGCAACATCGCTCGAAGGCGAGATGACGTCATAATTCGAGGCGCTGCCGCCGCGCAGCTTGGCCACCAGCTCATCGCTCGATCCCATGTAGGAAGCAGAAACCTTGCAGTGATGGCTTTGCTCGAAGTCGTGCACCGCAGACTCATCCGCATAGCCTTCCCAAACGAGCAAGCTCAGCGATTCTTCCCTTTTGCCACAACCCCCGCACCCGAGAGCAATGGCCACAGCCCCCAGAAGAATCGCGCGAGGTTTCATCGCTCCTCCGGCTACTTGGAATCCGCTTGATAAACGACCCGCCCGCCCACGATGGTGGTGAGCACCTTCGTCGCTCCAATCTTATGCGGGTTGATGTTAAAAATGTCCTGCGAAATGATAATCAGGTCGCCGAGTTTGCCAACCTCGAGCGACCCTTCGGTTTTCTCGCGTCGCCCCGCAAACGCCGCCCCTAACGTGTAGGCTTCGACCGCTTGAGGGACCGTCAGCCGCTGTTCGGGAACGAAGCCGTTTGCCGGCGTGGCCTCCGCGGTTTGCCGCGTCACCGCGGTCTGCATCCCTTCCCACGGATTCAGCGTCACCACCGGCCAATCGCTGCCAAACGCCAGGCGACCGCCGGCGTCGGCGATACTTTTCCACGCCCAGGCGCGCGACGCGCGGTCGGGTCCGGCATTGCGCGCCCAAACGTCCAGGGTATCGGCATCCGGATAAGAATGCAGCGGCTGCATGCTGGCGATAACGCCGAGCTTCCCGAAGCGCGGAATGTCCGCAGCCGCAACGGTTTCGATGTGCTCGATGCGGGAGCGGCGGTCCCGCTTGTGATTGTGTTGGTCCGCGTTCTCGTAGCCATCGAGCGCCATGCGAACGCCATAATCCCCGATGGCATGCGTAAACAGCTGGAAACCGCGCTTATCCACCTCGGCAACGGCGGCATTGTAGTTCGCTGGCTCCCAGAAGGGCTTGCCCTTCAAGGAAGGGTCGTCGCTGTAGGGTTCGAGCATGGCCGCCGTGTGCGACTCCACCACGCCGTCCACCATGAATTTCACCGCGCCGGCATCGATCCAGTCGTCATGGAATTTCTTGCGCGCCGCCTCGATGGCGTCGAGGTCCTCCCGCCGCAGGGCAGGAGGATTCAGGAAGTAAGCGATGTACATCCGCAAGCTAAGGTCGCCGCGATGGCGCATTTCGTCGAAGTGGTCGAGAATTTCAAAATCGCCCCCGGCGCTGTGGACGCGCGTGAGGCCATTTTCATTGGCCCATTTCATCCCGGCGCGCAAGGCCAGAAGCTTGTCGGCGCGAGTCGGCTTCGGCACTACCTTCGCGACCAAATCCTGAGCCGCTTCTTTCAAAGCGCCCGTAGCTTCTCCGGTCTGGGCATCGCGCACGATGATGCCGTTCGGCGGATTCGGAGTTTTGCCGATGATGCCCGCGAGCGCCAGGGCTTTCGAATTAGCCCAGTAGGTATGCCCGTCGTAACCCTCCAGAAAAACGGGCCGGTTGGGGAAAACCTCGTCGAGATATTTCTTGTGTGGCAAGGCCTCTGGACCAAACATCGCATAATTCCAGCCGCGACCCAGAATCCAGTCCTCGCCCGGATGTTCCGCTGCGTACTGGCGCAGTTTCTTCTGGATGTCGGCAACGTCTTTTGCGCCCTCCAGGTTCACGCGGCCAAGACTGAGCGATCCGTCGAGAAAATGAATGTGGCAATCGGTGAAGCCAGGTAGGACCAGCTTTCCCCCGGCGTTGATGACTTTCGTGCCCATGCCGCGGATTTTCTGGATCGTCGTATCGTCGCCGACGGCCACAATTTTCGCTCCGTGAATGGCGACCGCCTGCGCCCAGGGCTGCTTCGGATTCTCCGTGTACACGCGAGCGTGAATCACGATGATGTCGGCGGGCTCGACGATGAGCCCCTGCGCTCTGGCGCTGCCGGTGATTCCGAAACACAGCACCGTAAGCGGTAACGTGAGGCGAACCGCACGGGAGTTCAACGCCAGGTAGTGGTTTTTCAATGCGGTTCCTTCTTCAGAATGTCGGCGGCGTATTAATCCACAGCACCCACGCTTCTTTGCGCCCGGGATTCTTCCAACGGTGCGGCGTGGAGCTTTCAAAATACAAACTGTCGCCGCGCTTCAGCTGGTAATGCTCGCTTTTGTCTAGCCAAATTTCAAACTCACCGCGAAGCACGTGTAGAAATTCCTCTCCTTCGTGGGTGTACGATTCGCCGCTTCCGCCGCCGGGCTTGACGCGGAACAGGTGCGGCTCCATCGCCGTGTTGCCCCAAGCGAGCAGTTCCATGCGGACGTCGGGCGTGGTTTCCAGAATTCTTCTTTCCCGAGGGCGCACCAGGCGCGGATTGTCGCCGGCAGCCTCGAAGAGCGAAAGAATATTGGTTCCATAAAAGCGCGCGATGCGGCGGAGCGTCGCTACCGACGAACGCATCTGGCCTCGCTCGAGCGCGCTGAGAAATCCGACGGAAACGCCGGTGGCTTTGGCAACTTGTGCGAGAGAAAGCCCCCGCTTGGCGCGCAGCCGGCGGAAACGCTGCCCGGGAGCGAGCGTGCCTTCGGCGGGCGGAGATACCACGCCCTGGCGCTTGAGGACATGGGCGATCGCGGGCGGATTGAGGCCGCGGGCACGGCGGAGAAAAATGGCTCTCCGCAGCAGGCGTACGTCGGATTCGTTGTACAAACGGTAGCGGCTTTGCGTCCGCTGCGGGGACACCAGTCCGAGCGCTTCCCACGCGCGCAGAGCCGAAGAGGAAATGCCCACGCGGCGCGCCACTTCGCTGATGCGCAGGAGGCGCTTCCCGTCACGCTGGGCGGACTGCGTGGATAAATTCTTTCTGCTTGACACGGCACCCAACTTTCTCTAAGTTTGCTGGATTATAGTAGAGTTTAAGGGGCAAGGGCAACCACGAAGATGCGATCGTCGGGGGGGCCTTCGTGGCAGGGGGCGAGATCATGAAAGGCAAGGGACTGTCCTTGGGATTTCTCTCGTCGTGTCGTGCTAGCATTTTTTTCAACGCCACTTCGATTCTCCTGCTTGCTTTGGTTACGCCGTTTGCGCATGCGCAAAGCACCGGCGGCCGCATTCGCGGCACGGTTACCGATCCGAGTGGTGGCGCCGTAGTCGGCGCTACCGTCACGTTAATCAACGAAGCCACGCACGCTACACGCGACGTGCAGACCGGCGCTAATGGCGAATATATTTTCCTCGAAGTGCCCGTTGGTTCCTATGAAGTTGACCTTGCGAGCCAGGGTTTCAAGAAATACGCGCGCAAAGGCGTTCCCCTCAACCTCAACGAAGCTATCAGCGTCGATGTAGTGTTGCAAATTGGCGGTTCCACGGACGTGGTGGAAGTCACTGGCGCGCCGCCCGTGATTGATACCACCTCCACGCAACTCGGCGCAATTGTCAACGAACGCTCCGCAACGCAGCTGCCGTTGAACCAGCGCGATGTCTTCCAACTCCTGCAACTCCAGCCTGGCGTGCAGTCGCAGATTGGAAACAATCTCTTCTACGGGTCCGACAAGCCCGGCGTCGTTACGGTGAACGGCGGTCGCGGCCGTTCCAACAACTATTCCGTGAACGGCGGCGACAGCAACGACCTCTTTGCCAACCTGCCTGCCGTCCAGCCTTCACCGGACAGCGTCGAAGAATTTCGGGTTATCTCTAATACCTTCGACGCCGAGTACGGTCGCAATTCCGGTTCAGTGATTAACGTTGTCACCAAATCCGGCACCAACGATCTTCACGGCAGCGTTTACGAATTTCTGCGCAACGATGTGCTCAACGCCCACGGTTTCACCTTCCAGCCCACGCCGAAACCGCCTTTTAAGCAAAATCAGTTCGGCGGCACGCTCGGCGGGCCCATTAAGAAAGACAAAACCTTCATCTTCGGTTCTTATGAGGGACGGCGTATCGTGCGAGGCATCGTCTCGCAGTTGGTGCCCGTGCCCACCGCAAGCGACCTCGCAGGTGCCTTCACCACTCCGCTGCCGGCACCGGGAACGCCCCCAGGGGATCCCTCCACCATGGTCTTCTCCGGCACGCTGAATGACCCGACCGTGGCCACCATTCTCCAGAATCGTTGTGGTAGCCAGCTCACGCCTGGCGGGCAAACCGCGCTGACGTCGGTTATCAATGGCACCCCACAGCCTTGGGATTCCGTCTTTCCGACAACGACCGGCGCCCAAGCTCTCATGGCCACCATCCCGGTCGGATGTTTTGACCCGGTGGCCTCGAGTCTGATCAAGATGGGCTACCTGCCGGGTTCTGGAGGAGCCAATTCCGAGACGCAGGATGTGGTCAGGTCGACAGACCGCGGGGACCAGTTCCAAATACGGCTGGACCACAATTTGAGCAATACGCAGAAACTGTCGTTCTACTATTATTACGATAACGCCAATACCCTCGATCCATTCGCCGTCTTTCAGTTGGCCGGCGGTTCCCTTGGCAATTTTCCTGGGCAAATCATAACTCACGCCCAGCAAGTGAACGCCAGCCACTCCTGGACACTTGGTTCTAAGGCAGTCAATGAATTCCGTTTCACTTATTTCCGCGAAGCCCAACCCAAGTTCTACACCCCCACCGTCACTAACGCGGTCACTGCCTCGTGCGGAAGCGTGGTTCCGGCCGCTCAATGCTTTGGCGGAACCTCCGATACTCCCCTAGTGGACCCCACCGGTGCTCCCCTCGGCACCGCGGCCGATCCCAACACTCCCGTGTGTCCCGGCTTTGGCTGCGGCATTCATCCGGGACTCGGTCCCAAGTTCGAGGGAGTCCCGTACGTCACCTTGAACGGCACGCTTGGTCTTTTTGGCAACAATTTCGAGGGCCAACTGCCACAAACGGGGAACACCTTTCAGTTCAACGAGAATTACAGCAAGATCGTGGGCAACCACAGCTTCAAGTTCGGCGGCGACGTTCGCTACCAGAAGTTTGATCAAAACCTGTACTTTAACGTCAACGGCGAATACATCTTCGGTCCGGGCGGCAACAACGACACTGGAGCCATCGATCCTTTTGCAAACTATCTGCTTGGACTGCCGGTTTCTTACTCGCAGGGATCCGCCAATACGGAGCTCGTCCGCAGCACCTCCCTGTACCTGTTTGCCCAGGACAGCTGGAAATTCAAACCCAACGTCTCTTTGAACTACGGCTTGCGCTGGGAAATGAACACGCCCCTCACCGACATCGGCAAGAAAGTGCAGCGCTTCAATCCCGGTCAGAGCTCTACAATCTTTCCGTGTGATCTCTCGACGGGATACCCCGCTCCCAGCGACTCTAGCTTTAGTTCACTTCCCCAGTTCAACGGTACGGGGGTAACACCGAACTGCGCAAATACCGGGACGACCCCTACTGGACTCGTCGTTCCCGGAGACAAAGGTGTCCCCGGCGGTCTCTTCAGCACCTATTACAAAGCGTTTGCTCCTCGCCTTGGTTTGAACTGGAGTCCTGGCTGGAAGGACGGAGCGCTCTCCAAACTTACGGGCGGCCCGAATAAGACCACCGTCAGTATGGGTTGGGGATTGTTCTACAACCCGATTGAGCAGCTCGTGCTCGAACAATTCAGTGCGGAGCCGCCGTTTGGCATCAGCAACGGCATAACCAATCCTCTCTTCAGCACGCCATTCGTGACGCAAGAGGGCGCGACCTTTCCCAACGTGTCCAACGCCTTCCTTAACCCTCCTCGGAACCAGCCCGTGGACTGGGCGCTTTATCGGCCCATTCTTCTCTTCGGCCAATTCCCAAAGACTCTGCGCACGCAGTACTCTGCTCAATACAATTTGACCGTCAAGCGCGAGCTCCCCGGCGAAATCCTCCTGCAAGTTGGCTACGTGGGCTCGCAGGGACACCGCCTCCTCGCTATTCATGATGAGAACGCCGCCAATGCGCAAACTTGCCTCGATCTTGCAAATTTAGGGCAAGGTTGCGGACCCTTCACCGAGGACAGTCAGTATCAATTCAATCTCGGCCCAGGCCAGGTTCTACACATGCCCTATATCGGCGGCCCCACGCCAGGCGGACCAAACATTCCCTGCCCGATCAAGACAACCGCGCCGCAGTGCACCATCACCGGTGCTCCCGGAGCTGGCACTCCCATCAATCTGGTCGGCTTGCGTCCCTATTCGTCCCCGAACTGCAACCCAACCGACCCCAATCCCCTCACGAGCGGTTGTCCCGCCGATGGGACCGAAGTCTTCAACAGTATTTTCGCTGAAGATACCGTCGCCTATTCTAACTACAATTCACTGCAAGCCCTCTTGGAGAAGCGCTTTTCCCATGGCCTGCAATTCCAGACTTCTTATACTTACAGCAAGTCCCTGGACAACGCCTCGAGCTTCGAGGAAATCTTGAATCCCTTGAACTTCAGGGCCACCTACGGCCCTTCGTTGTTCGACGCCCGGCACCGCTTTGTTTTCAACTACGTCTGGGATTTGCCCATTCCCGAGAAGGAGGGATTTTTGGGCAAGGTGCTGAACGGCTGGGAGGTTTCGGGCATTTATACCTATCAGAGCGGTTTCCCGATCTTAATCAACAATTGCAATGACACAGAACTGCAGGGAAGCACTCTGGGCTTTGAGTGTCCGGGCAAGCCCAACTTCACCGGGCCTTTCAAGACCCACAATCCTCGGACAGACGGTTTCGTGTTTGACCCCAACTTGTTCGACAACTGCGACACTTCGACCTGTCCGGGAGATCCTACTGCTATTCCGCTTGGAACTTTCGGCAACGTGCCACGCACACTTTGCTGCAATCCTCCGATCAACAATTGGGATGTTGGCGTATTTAAGAAGACTCCCGTCGGCGAGAAAATGCATCTGGAATTCCGGACGGAGATTTTTAACATTTTCAATCATGCTCAGTTTTACGGGACGGATGGCAATTCGGGGAACCAGGGCTCTACTTTTGGACAGCCCCAGAAAGTGCGCGACCCCCGGCTGTTCCAGTTTGCTTTGAAGCTCGTTTTCTGACGCGTCGCGCCAGAAGGCCGGCCCCGGAATCGGTTGAATTCAGGAGGCGCGGCTCGGAGGCCGTGCCCCGCACGCATGAGATAATAGCTTCACCGTCTCAAACTGACCGCAGGGAACAGTCCTGCCATCCACGGAGCAGCATTATGCACGACGCACTACAAAAGGAACTTGCCACCTACGAAAAGCGCACGCGCAAATCCGCCGCCGCGCACAAGCGCGCCATCGAGCGCATTCCTCTCGGCGTTGCCAGNANCTATCGCCACTACGAGCCCTATCCGTTGTTCGTAAAGGACGGCAAGGGCAGCCGGATCCACGACCTGGACGGCAACGAATACATCGACCACAACCTGTGTTTCGGCGCGCTGATGGCCGGCCACTGCCATCCCGCAGTGGTCAAAGCGGTCGAACAGGAGCTGCACCGCGGCACCACCTTTGGCATGCCTCACGATCAGGAATGGGAACTTGCCGAAGAGATCTGCAAACGGTATCCCGTCGAGATGGTGCGTTTCGGCTCGAGCGGCACGGAAGTCACCATGCACGGCTGCCGTCTCGCTCGCGCCGCTACCGGCCGCGACAAAATACTCAAATTCGAAGGCTCCTACCACGGTCTGCACGATACGGTGCTCGTCAGTGTGAAGCCCAAAGCAGAAGATTACGGCGATCCCGAAGCTCCCACGAGCGTCCCCGGCGGCGCCGGCGTTCCCCAAGCCTCTCTCGCCAACGTCGTCGTCGCCGCGTTCAACAATCTCGCGAGCGTCGAGCGCCGCTTCAAGGAGAATCCGGGCCAGATTGCCGCCATCATTCTTGAGCCCATCCTCATGAATGTTGGCCTGTGCCTCCCACAGCCTGGTTTTCTCGAAGGATTGCGCGATCTTTGCGACAAAAACGGTGCGTTGCTCATTTTCGACGAGGTGAAAACCGGTGCGAAACTCGCCTGGGGCGGCGCCAGCGAATTCTTTGGTGTCAAGCCGGACATCATCTGCCTGGCCAAATCCATCGGTGGCGGTTTGCCGCTCGCCACGTTTGGAGCGAGCCGTGCCGTGATGGATCTCATCTCGCAGCACAAAGTCTTTCACGGCGGCACCTACAACACCAACCGCGCAGCCATGGCGGCGGGTCTCGCCACGGTTCGCGAAGTCCTCACGCGCGAAAACTACGCCCACGTCGGCATCCTCAGCAAGAAGCTCACGGAAGGCTATCGCGCCATCATCAAGAAATCCCGCTTGCAAGCCTACGTCGCGAGCGCGGGCGTCAACGGGGCTCTGATGCTTTATCCGCAGGAAATTCGCAACTATCGCGATTGGACCAAAATCGACGTCGATCTCTGGCGGCACTACTGGTTCGGCATGGTCAATCGCGGCGTTCTGGCGCAGCCGTATTGGTGGGACGAGCAGTGGACGATTTCCGTTCAGCACACGGAAGCGGACATCGACAACCATCTTGCGGTCTTCGAAGAGGTCGCGCCCGCATTGGCCAAAGCGCAGCAGGAGCGCGGCGCGTCGGTCGGGGCGGGTGGGCACTAGCCGACTCACTCCTCTTTTTGTGCGCTCTTCCTTCCGGGCGGAGTCTGTGAAGCGAGGAATCTCTATTGGGAAGCGAGGTTGTCATACCAAACGCCGCCGTCGCAGCCACCGAAGCTCCGCGTCTCAAGCGCGTGCTCGGCCGCCGGGACCTCGTCCTGCTTTTCGTCGTCGCCGTTTTCAATCTGAATGTGGTCCCATCCATTGCCGCCAACGGCGGGGTGACGGTCTGGCTCTGGAGCATCTCCCTTCTCCTTTTTTTCTGGCCCCAGGGAATCGCCGTCATCGAACTCGCGCACCGTTATCCCGGCGAAGGCGGCGTTTACCTCTGGGCTAAGGAAGTCTTTGGCGACTTCCATGGTTTTCTCTCCGGCTGGTGCTACTGGACGAACAACATGATGTATGTGCCGACCATCATGCTGTATTTCGTCGGTGTTTCTGTCTTCTCCCTCGGCCCGGCTCACGCTTCTCTCGCGGATAGCAAAGCCTTTGCCCTTTTAGCTTCGCTCGCGCTGCTCGTCGTTCTCGTGGTCCTCAACATCGTCGGCCTTGGCGTTGGCAAATGGATCAACAACGTCGGCGGCCTCGGCACCTTTGTCGCCGGTGTCCTGCTGATTGCCCTGGGTGTCATTGTCGGGCTGCGCTTCGGCACTTCCCTGACTGCGGCGGACTTCCGGATTCCCGCGAACCCGCGCTTCGTTCTGAACTCCTTCGGTGTCATCTGTTTTGGCCTTGTTGGCCTCGAGCTCGCCTCCGTCATGGGCGACGAAATCGAAGACCCGCGAAGAACGCTTCCGGGAGCCGTCGCCTTGGGCGGCCTTCTCTCCGGCGCGCTCTACGTGGGCACGACGCTGACCTTGCTCGTGGCTGTCAGCAAAGATCAAATCAACGTTCTCCAGGGCATCGTGCAAGCCGTCAGCCACATGTCCGCGCGAGTGGGCATCGGCTGGATCATCGCGCCCTTCGCGCTCATGCTCAGTTTGTCCATCGCCGGAATCGGTTCGGCCTGGCTTGGCGGCTCGGCCCGCATTCCCTTTGTCGCCGGCCTCGATTCCTACCTGCCGGACTGGCTCGGCAAGATTCATCCCAGATATTCCACCCCCCACGCCGCGCTCATCGTGCACGCAACGGTTTCCCTCATTTTGGTCGTCGTCAACTTCAGCTTCACCGGCGCCGGCGTGCAGGAAACCTTTCAGAAGCTCTTGTCGCTTGCCGTGGTACTTCAGTTGATCCCGTTTCTCTACATGTTCGGCGCCTTGCTGATAATTGCGGCGCAGAAATCTTTCGCGCCCGGGCGCTACGGCAAAGGTACTCTCATCGCTGCTGGCCTGAGCGGCTTCCTGACCACCTCTGTGGGAATCGCCCTGGCGTTTTTCCCAGCGCAGCAAATCACTTCGCTCTTTTCTTACGAACTGTGGATGTTCGGCGGCACTCTGGCCTTCATTGGCCTGGCCGGCTTTTTCTTTTTCATTTACGGTAGGCGTAAGGCCGCGCGCAAACTTGCTTCCGCGGCCACCACGGTGTGAAATGAAACCGATTTTGGGAGGTAGCCATGTCCACCATCGCCAAGACCAGCGTTCGCACTTATCAGAACTACGTAAGTGGCCAGTGGGTCAGTAGCGCGTCGGGCGAAACCTTTCCCGTCTACGATCCTTCGACCGAAGAAGTGATCGCCCAGGTCCCTTCCTCAAACGCCGCCGACATCGACAATGCCGCGAAGGCAGCCCGCGCCGCGTTTGACTCCGGGCCTTGGGCTACTACCACCGCCCAGGACCGCGGCCGCATCCTCTTCAAGCTAGCGGAAAAAATCCGCCAAAGCGCTCGGCAACTCTCCGAGCTTGAATGCCGCAACACCGGCAAGCCCATTGTCGAAGCGGAATATGACATCGCCGACGTGGCAACCTGTTTCGAGTATTACGGTGGCCTCGCCAACAAAATCACTGGCAGCGTGAATCCGGTTCCTGCCAACGCTCTGAGCTTTACCATGCGCGAGCCCGTCGGCGTCGCCGGTCAAATCATTCCCTGGAACTACCCGCTGCTCATGGCCGCCTGGAAGCTTGCTCCCGCCATCGCCGCAGGCTGCACCTGCGTGCTCAAGCCCGCCGAACAAACGCCGCTCACCGCGCTGGAGTTCGCCGTTTGGTTCGAAGAAGCTGGCTTGCCGCCCGGCGTGGTCAACATCGTGAACGGTTTTGGCGAAACGGCGGGCGCCTCCATCGTCGCGCATCCCAACGTGGACAAAATTGCCTTCACCGGGAGCGCCGCTGTCGGAAAAGTCATCGTGAAGAGCGCGGCGGACTCGCTCAAACGCGTCACCCTCGAACTCGGCGGGAAGTCGCCCAACATTTTCTTCCCCGACGCCGACTGGGAAGCCGCCGTGGACGGCGCGCTGTTCGGCGTATTTATCAATCAGGGCGAAGTTTGCTCTGCGGGAAGCCGCATCCTCGTTGAAAAGAAGATTTATTCCAAGTTTGTCGAAGCCATGACCGAGAAGGCCAAGCGCATCAAGCTTGGCGCCCCGCTCGAACGCGACACCAAGATGGGCCCGCTCGTCAGCAAAGAACAATACGATCGTGTCTGCTCCTATCTCGATGTTGGCAAGAAAGAAGCCAAAGTCGCCATCGGCGGCGGGCGCGCGAAGCAATTCGCAAGGGGCTACTACGTCGAGCCCACGATCTTCTACGACGTCGAGAACTCCGCGCGCATCGCTCGCGAAGAAATCTTTGGCCCGGTCGCTTCCGTCATCCCCTTCGACGGCGAGGCCGAAGCCATCCGCATCGCCAACGACACGCCCTACGGCCTTGCTGCTGCTGTTTGGACCCGCGACATTTACAAAGCTTTTCGCGTCGTGAAGTCGCTGCGCGCCGGCATCATCTGGGTCAATCATATGCAACCGACTTACGTCGAAGCGCCCTGGGGCGGCTACAAACAGTCCGGCTTTGGCCGTGAACTCGGCCCGTGGGGCCTCGAAGAATATCTCGAGACCAAGCAGGTCTACGTCAATCTCGACGAAACCCCTATCGGCTGGTACTGATATGGGAGGTGGCAAAGAGAATTTCTCTTGTACGCGTCTCGCTCGATCCATCGAAGGAAGGTCATCCCGTGTCCGCTTGGGTCTTTTCCGGACGGCGGCGAGGATCGCGGCAACTTGCAGCGATCAGCCGGGATCGCTGAGAGCGCCGAGTTTAGCAAGCCACCAAGGGAGGCATCATGAAAACCATCCAGCTCCGCACGGAAATTCCCGGCCCCAACTCCCGCGCCCTCCTGGCCCGCCGCGAAGCCGCCATCCCGCGCGGCCCTTCCAACGCCACGCCCGTTTTCGCCGCGCGCGCTGAAGGAGCCGTCATCGAAGACGTGGATGGCAATCGCTACATCGACTTTGCCGGCGGCATCGGCTGCCTCAACGCCGGCCACCGTTCGCCCCGCGTCGTTTCCGCCCTCCGCGAGCAGCTCGAAAAGCACTTGCATCTGTGCTTTGCCGTCACTCCCTACGAAGGCTACGTCGCCGTGGCCGAAAAACTGAACGCGCTGGCACCGGGCAATTTCGCGAAGAAAACCATTCTGGTCAACTCCGGCGCGGAGGCCATCGAAAACTCCATCAAAATCGCCCGCGCTTACACCAAGCGTCCTGCGGTCATCTGCTTTGAAGATGCTTTTCATGGCCGCACGCTTCTCACCATGTCCCTCACCAGCAAAACCCGTCCCTACAAAGCCGGCTTTCAGCCGTTTGCCAGCGACATCTATCGCATTCCCTACGCCTATCCCTACCGCCACGCTGCGGGAACCTCAGCCGAAGATTTTGCGCACCATCTCGAAGACGCCTTCAAACGTTCCGTCGCTCCCGAATCGGTCGCCGCGGTCCTCGCCGAACCCGTTCTCGGCGAGGGCGGCTTTGTCGTTCCGCCGCCCGGTTACTTCAAGCTGCTGCAGAAGATTTGCCGCGAGCACGGCATCCTTTTCATCGCCGACGAAGTACAGTCAGGCTTCGGACGCACCGGAAAGTGGTTCGCTTCCGAACATTTCGGCATCGAGCCCGATTTGATCGCCATGGCCAAGTCGCTCGGCGGCGGCATGCCCATCGCCGCCGTCACCGGCCGCGCCGAAATAATGGACGCGCCCGGCCCCGGCGCCCTCGGCGGAACGTTTTGTGCTCACCCCTTGTCTTGTGCCGCGGCGCTCGCGGTGATCGAAGCCATAGAGAAGGATGGCCTGCTGGCGCGCTCCGCGGTGATCGGCGGACGTTTTGAAAAACGCGCTTTCATGTGGCAGAAGAAATGGGATCTCGTCGGCGACGTGCGCGGCCTTGGCGGCATGTGCGCCATCGAGTTGGTCCGCAACGCCGCGACGCGCGAGCCTGCCGACACGGAAACCAAGCAAATCGCCCGCTACTGCTACGAGCACGGCCTTATCACCATCACCGCCGGCACGTTTAACAACGTCATCCGCATCCTCGTTCCACTCGTCGTCACCGACGAACAATTCGACGAAGGACTCGACGTCATCGAAGCCGCCCTCGCCGCCGTCGCCGAGCCCAAGCACGCGGCCCTCTCTGGCCCGGGCGCCGATCGATGGGCGGGTGGTCGAAGCGGCCGGTAAAACTTGAAGATGACTTCTCGGGCCGCGAAAGCGTAAGATCCTGAGCACCAGCTCCACAAGACAAGGAGAATCCGATGAAGAACTCCGCCGTATCCATCGTCCTGCTGGGCGCGCTTGCCGCTGCCCCAACCCTGCGCGCCCAGGGCGGCTCAAAGGACCAGCAACAACCACCCACCGTCGCCTCCATCCTTAACATGCATTACGGGATTGTCGAGCAGGAGGTCGTCTCCGCCGCGGAGGCCATGCCCGAAGACAAGTATTCTTTCGCGCCCACCAATGGAGAATTTAAGGGCGTGCGTACTTTCGCCGAAGAGGTGAAGCACATCGGCTACGCCAATCACCTTTTTTTCGGTCCGCTCATGGGTGAGACGATCGACGCGAAATCCATCGAGCAAAATGCCAACGGCCCTGCCGAGTTGAAGACCAAAGCCGAAATCGTTCAGTACCTGAAGGATTCCTTCGCGCTCGGCCACCGCGCCATTTCGGGGATCACTTCCGAAAACGCCGTCACGCCGCTGGCCAAGCCGGTACTCCCGTTCCTCTCAACCCGTCTCGCCATTGCCAATATCGGTGCCTGGCATTCCATGGATCACTACGGTCAGATAGTCGAGTACCTGCGGATGAACGGCATCATTCCGCCCGCCAGCCGCCC
>JGI25388J43891_1000032_pt1 | contig 22043 bp, 16 predicted proteins | sample GraSoi013_2_20cm_2_FD_43891 | JGI IMG/M metagenome (IMG submission 43891)
GAGCCGCATTCGTTGGTTCCAGACAACCGTTTGTTCGCTCTCGGCGGCGCGGGAGTGGCTTGCCTCGCCGTGCTGGTATGGATGATCGCTGACGGACCTGGGTACCTCGGCTATGGAGCTGCCATGCTCTGGACCAACAGCAGCGCCGCTCCGCTCTATGCCATTCGAGTCACTCCGGGGAATGTCACGGTGCGACGAAACAGCGATCAACTGATCACCGCGCACGTGACCGGGATGCATCCCGACCAAGCGCGGCTGTTCGCACATTACGCGAGCGCCTCCGGATGGGAACCTGTGGCCATGCAGGACGAGCACGACACGGGCGGCGGCACGACCTATCAGTTCGTTTTCGCCGGGCTGCCGGAAACTGTTGAATATTATGTGGCTGCAGGGCCGCTTGTCTCGAGGCACTACAAATTGCGCGTGCTGGACCTGCCTTCTTTGAAACAAATCAAAGTTACTTACCATTATCCGGCATGGACGGGAATGAAGCCGGTGACCGAGGAACACGCGGGCGACCTGCGAGCAATCGAAGGAACGGAAGCCGTCATTGAAGTGGAGATGGATCGTCCTTTAAAGGATGGCCGGTTGACGCTCGACAACGGCCAGATGATGCAACTTGCGGGCAGCGAGGGAAACAGGTACCGAGGCTCGATTCGTTTGGAAAAGGATGGCGCGTATCATCTGGCGGACCTCGATGGCGGCCAGGAGGTGCGCTTATCGGAGGACTACTTCATCGCGACGGATAAGGCCATGCCGCCGGAAATCTCGATCGATCGACCCGGCGGCGATTACCGCGCCAGCGCAATCGAGGAAGTGACCGTCGGCGTGACGGCGCGGGACCAGTTCGGTCTCCATGACGTGCGCCTGCACTACTCCGTGAATGGCGGGCCGACTCAGGACGTGAACTTGCTTAAATCCGCTGGCGCGAAGAGCGCCAATGGTTCCTACATGCTCCCGCTGGAAGAATTCAAGCTGGTGCCGGGCGATTTGGTGAGCTTATACGCGACTGCACGGGACGGTCATAGCGAGGCTCGCACGGACATCAGCTTCGTCCAGGTCGAACCTTTTGAGCGCGAGTTTTCGCAATCGCAACAGATCGAAGGCAACGGCGCTGGGAGCGGTGGCAACAACCAGATGGAAATTTCCAGACGGCAGAAAGAGTTGATCGCGGCCACCTGGAAGCAGCAGAACGACAAGATGTCGAGTCCCAAGGAGGCATCGGCGGCAGGCCAGTTCCTATCTGATGCGCAGCGCAAACTTCGCGATCAGGTCATGGCGCTTTCGGTTCGCATGCAGAGCCGTGATCTTTCCCAGGCCAACGAAGAGTTCTCCGATTTCGACAAAGACATGCGGGATGCGGCTAAGGCGATGCTGCCTTCGGCGGAAAAGCTCGGACAGACGCAGTGGAAGGATGCGATGCAATGGGAGCAGAAAGCGCTGCAAGCATTGCTGCGCGCCGAGGCCACGTTCCGAAAAATCGAAGTTGCCTTCGGACAGCGCGGCAGTGGCGGGTCCGGTACTGGCAACGCCGGGCGCGATCTGGCCAGTTTGTTCGATCTGGAATTGGACACGGAAAAGAATCAGTATGAAACTGCGCACAAAGCAGCTCCGGCGGAGCAGCGCGAAAAGGATGTAGAGGACGCCCTGAAGAAACTGGACGCGCTGGCCAAACGCCAGGAGGACTTGGCGAACCAGCAACGTAATACCCAACAGAGTTTCCAGCAACGTTGGGAACAGGAAATGCTGCGACGCGAAGCGGAACAATTGCAGCGGCAGATCGAACAAATGACGCGGGGCGAGCAGAGTGCGAACGGGTCAGAGCAGAGTTCGCAGCAGCAGGGTACATCAGCGGGGAGCGGCTCGCAGGCAGGGAAATCCGGAGATCCGCGAACAGAGCAAGCACTCGAACGTTTGAGACGGGCGACCGACGCGATGAAACGCGCGGACCGGTCGCAACAGGACGCAGGCGCTGCAGGGCAAGAGGCCGCCGATCAGCTTCGTCAAGCGTCGAATTTGCTCGCGGGCACGCAGCAGCAGCTTGCCTCGAACAAGATGGACTCTCTCGCCCGCGAGGCCAGTCGATTGACGCAAGAGGAGCGCGCACAAGCCCAGCAGATCGGCAAATTCGCCACCCAGCAGCGTGATGCAAGCCCGACGGATCTGGACCGTATGAAGATGCGAGTTCAGGAGCGCGACCGCTTGGCGCAGGAGCGGCAGAAGCTCTCGGACGACCTCTCGAGATTGCAGAGAGGAGTTCGCGATACCGCACGCGAAATGGCTCACACCCAACCGGGGGTCGCCCGGAAATTGCGCGATGCGCTTACGGAGATGGATGAGTCCGATCTCGATAATCATGTGCAAAGAACGGCGGACTGGTTGCGGCGTGGAATCGATCCAAATTCGAATGGCACCGAAACCGAGATCGCGCAGGGTCTCGAGAAACTGAACCAGCAGCTGCAGGACGCGCAGAAGGAAGTCGGGCAAGGCAAGCCGGGACAACCCGGCGCAAACCAGCCCAACGCGACGGCGGCACTCGACCAGTTGGAGCGGCTTCGCAGCCAACTCGAAGCTATGGCGGGTTCGCGCGGCAGTTCCACGAGCGGGCAGGACTCCCGACAACAGAATGGGGGGCGCAGTCAGCAGGACGGAAAGCAGGGACGCACAGGCCAGCTTGCCGGAGATAGTCTCGGCCGCAACGATAATTCCGGCAACCTAAGCGGCGATATTCGCTACGGCGGCACTGGAGACGGCACCGTATGGGGCAACATCAACACTGGCAATAACCGGTACGGACACCCGGGGGAGCGGCCTGCGCCCGTGGAACCGAGCAATCTGGACGATTCGGAGCGTACTTTTCAGCAGGGGATGCGAGACCTGAACGAGTTACGCCACATGGTGCTAGACGATCCGCAGGCCGCGAAAGAAGTGGCCGACTTGGTGCGGCGAATGCAGCAGCTCGATCCGAGCCGTTTCCCGGGCAACCCGTCAATGGTGGAGCGCATGCAACGCGGACTGCTCAGCTCGGTGGACAAGTTGGAACTTGTGCTACGTCGCGCAGGCGCGTCGAGCGGAGCCCGCGCTGGAAAGGCCTCCGCCGTCCCGACGGAATACCAGGAATCCGTCGCCGATTACTACCGGCGTTTGAGCAAAAATCCCTAGCGGCCGCAGCAGCGAGTTGATTTCGCAATCACGTCTTGCTCTAGCGGTTCCGATGGCGCATCGCTCTCCGATGAAGTAAACTCCGAAGAGTAAGTCCCGCCTCCGCCAAATCCATTCCCGGACGTTTGCAATGTTCAAGCGGAAATGCGTCGTTAAGTTTGTGGATAGCCTTGGAATCGAACACACTAACCAAAGTTGAGGCTGAATCGCTGTTTGAAGCTGCGATCCGTGGACTGTACCGAATGGATTCAAGCTTCTGGACCGAGGAGGATGTGTTTGACCGGATGTGTATCACGGTCGCGGTTCATGCGTGCGCTGGATTGTTGCCGCACCGTCGGACGGACGGGATATTTCCACGCCGGGGTGAGTGAAGGAACTGAGAATGCGGACTCTTGGAACCATGGGAGGGAATCGACGCTGGAAGCTTAAGAAGTCAACCGGAACTGTGCCGGAGAAGCGGCCGTCAATGCCTGCCGGGCCGCTGCTTGGTATTCCGAGCAGGTACAAGTTATCGGCGGCTCGGAGAGATTTTCTGATAGTGTCCGCGCCAAATTAGGTGTGCTCTGGATTTTGCCGCGTGGGTGGACCACTTACGTGTTCCCGCACGACGAGAAGTAGGAATCATGGCACAGTGCCAATCCTACGTTTTCTTCCCCGACGACCCGACGCAGCCGCCGCAACTTAGCGATTGCCCGAGGACGGCAGAGACTACGCGCAGGACTTTTCGCAGGGGTGTGAACGTCATTGTTAAGTTGTGTGGAATAAGCACAAGAATGGGTTGAACAGATGCATGTAGACATCAAGCGGAAAGCACTCAGCAGTCCCTGCGAAGTTCCCAGAGTCTTGAACCTTGCCAGGAATTCCGCAAAGTGAGCGCAGCAAAATTCTTCGTATCGCAACGAAGGCAGGTATCGTGCATTGAGTTCTTTTGGCAAGTGGAAAGCGAACTCGGGATTGATCCGCCGCCTGCCTAATCCGGCTGGTCATGTATTCCAAGGTTACTGCTGCGATCAGGTTTCAATCTTAGTATGCTTTTGGTGTGTTCACCTGATTGACCAGCCTGCTCATGGAGCTTTATTCTTCGCGGTGAATTAGCGTTCGTCTCAGACCTCTTTGACAATTGGCGGTGAAGTTCGTGGCTAGCGCGAAGTATTTCCCTCCCACCAGTTGCAGAGTTTGATCTGCCTAGCCCACAGAGCGACTCGTGTGTATCACGGTCCGCCGGGAGAACTAAAAATGCGTCTATGCGGTTTGTGCACTCGCAATTCTCCAGCCCACTTTGAGCGGCTGCGGCTGGTCCCTACCCCAGGGCAGGCCGGGGAGATGAGTGTGGAATGAGAGCGAGGCCGCAAACGTATAAAGATGCCCGCTTCTTCCTTCTGGCTGCAACGATCACTATTCTCGTGAGTGGGGCTGAAGGCTTTGCGCAAGACTCATTCACGGCGACCCGCAGCTTTTCTTGGCTTCGACGCACTCATTTAAGTCGACGTGCCAAGGCAGCGGCGCAAAGTTCCCGTTCGACCAGTTCGCCAACCCCGGACGCCCAAGCCGTGTCGCTCGCCAATTTACCTGTGGCAACCGATTTCGACGTTCATACGGTGGCCGCGTCTTCCCTGCCTTCAGCGCCGGAACCCAAGGTCAGGCCTGAAGTGGAGCCGGTAACTCTGCGCTCTGCCGCGCAGCCATTTCTGCCGGCCGGGCCGGCAACCCGGCCACGCGCAACTCCGAAACAAGGAAAGATTTGGTACGGGTTGATGGTGGTTAGCCACAGCGGCGCGACGTTTGACGCGTGGACCACGCGCCAGGCGGTGGCTAATGGCTACGGGCAGGAAGCAAATCCTTCCCTGCGGCCGTTCGCCAATTCGAATGCGATTTACGCCGCAACGCAGGCAAGCCCGGCGTTGATGGATTTTCTAGGCAAGCTCATGATGGTGAGCCAGAATCCGTGGATCAGAAAGTTGTGGTGGGTTCCACAAGTGGCCGGAGCGAGCCTTTCGTTCACTGCTGGCGTCCGCAACATGGAGGTTGTGCGTTAAAGAGTTTGTTTGCGCCATTATTACAGTCAGTGGCGCCACAGTGTCTGCCAGCGCTGCTTCAACACCCCGGTGGAAATCGTGGCGCGGCGTTTTCTGTCAGAATCGTCGCGGCGCAAAACCCCTGGGTCAGGGAAAGTCTGAGAAGTCAGCGAACAGCCATACGGTCTGTTTACCATCCCAAAGGATCAGTGTCAGGCATCACGGACTGGTTTTACCCTTTGAAATCGACAACCAGAAGTGTGATGTCGTCCTGCTGCCCTTGTTCGATGGTTTGCCCTGACCAATGCGACAATTCCGCCAGGAAGCTGTCAGCAAATTCATCTGCTACCAATTGCTTGTTGCTTTCCATAAAGCGCATGACGCGATCTGCACCAAACTCTTCCTGCGCTGGATTCGCTGCTTCCACCACTCCGTCCGTGTAGAGCACGTGGCGGTCGCCCGGTTCCAGAATCAGTTCCAGTGCTTCATAGGTTGCTTCGTTAAACATTCCAAGAACCAAGCCATTTTGTAGAACTTTGGATGTTGTTCCCGTGGAATTGCGCCACTGAAGAACTGGTGGGTGCCCGGCGCCAGCGTAACGCATGAGTTGTTTCTCGAGATCGAGATAAACGTACGCTGCGGTGACAAAATTGTGCGTGAACTTCCCGCACAGTGCTCGATTGAGACCCGCCAGAACCTCCGCGGGCTCCGCCGCATGATGGGCCTGCCCAGTGAGAGCGACCTGCAACATGGACGCAATGAGCGCGGAGGGGAGACCGTGGCCAGAAACGTCGGCGATGAGGATACCAAGATGCGTGTCGTCGACCTGAATGAAGTCGTAAAAGTCCCCGGCTACAGACGTCATAGGGAAAAAGCGCGCAGCAATGTCAAGGCCTGGAACCCCGGGAACGGAATGAGGAAGGATGGAGAGTTGAATCTCCCGCGCCATTTCGAGTTCGTTGTTCAGTGCAAGGAGCTGCGCCGCGAGTTGCGCGCGAGCCTCGCGAAGCATGATGTGGCTGCGGACGCGCGCCTTCACCACGGCCGGCGAAAACGGTTTGTGGACGTAATCCACGGCCCCGACATCAAATCCGCGGGTTTCATCTTCCGCACCGGTCTGGCCAGTCAGAAAGATCACAGGAATCTCGCGCGTGCTGGGGTCCGCTTTCAGGCGACTACACACCTCGTAGCCGTCCATCCCGGGCATCATGACGTCGAGGAGGATGAGGTCTGGTTTTTCCTCGGCACCGGCAAGAGCGAGTGCTTTTTCGCCGTTGGTGGCAACTTTGGTCTTGTAAAAATCCTTGAGAGCGCCGGAGATCACGCCGATATTTAGCGGCGTGTCGTCGACGATCAGTATGAGTTTCTGTGTTGCGGGCGCCTGCTGAGGTGTGGCGGACATGGTTTCAATCCAGAGTCAAAGAAAGTCGAGCGGCGATTCCAGAAAGTGAATGCAACGCGTCGGAATAAGCGAAATTCCCAACATGAGCGGACAAGGAATCAAGTTCAGATGGCAGTAAAATCGGCGCCAGCAGTGGCCGCGCCTCGAGAAGAAAATCGGAGGCATCGCCGTCGTCGGTCTCAAGCAGTTTCTTTAGCCGAGTTAGCGGTTGTACAACGGTCGACGTGTCGGGGTAAGGAGAAGGAACATTGGCCTCAGTGGAACGGTTGGAGAGAGTTGCTCGAATAGCCGCAACCGTCAGGTCGAGTGAACGTGCGAGGGCTTCTAGGCTGGGCGCGATGGATTGATTCGACTCGATGGCTGCTTCCGCTGCAGCAGCAACTTCGGCAAGCCCATTCGCGCCAAGATTAGCGGAAACGCCTTTCAACGAATGAGCGAAGCGCTGTGCCGTTGGAGAATCATTTGCCGCAAGAGCCGAGCGAATGTCGTCGACGGCATGTGATTGCGTCTCCGCGAATCGTTGCAAAAAAGCTTCGTAGCGCTTGCGGTTGCCACCGGTACGCTTCATAGCGGCCACAGTGTCGATTCCCGAGATGACAAGATCGCCGGAAGCGGTCGTAAAAGCGAAACTTGCCCTGGAATCCGGAGCCGCTGCAGTGGCAGCCACTCCCGATTTGGCACGCGGAGCAATCCAACGCGAAAGCGCGTTGAATAATTTGTCCGGATCAATCGGCTTCGCCAGATGATCGTTCATCCCAGCGGCCAGGCAAGCGTCGCGCTCACGATCCATGGCGTTTGCGGTCATCGCGATAATAGGAAGGGCAGCGAAGCGCGGGTTGGAGCGGATGGCCTTGGTGGCGCTGATGCCGTCCATGACGGGCATCTGCATATCCATTAGTACGAGGTCGTAGGGCTGTTTTGTGATCATTTGCACGGCAACAGCGCCGTTCTCCGCCTGCTCGATATTCAGGTGAGTGTCTTCGAGCAGGCCCATTGCCACCTCGCGATTAAGTTCATTGTCTTCCACGAGCAGGACGCGCGCCCCACGGATGGCGGAGAAATCCATTTGGGAAGTGGAAGTTTCTTGTGGCTCCCGCGGCGTCTGACTCGTGCCGAGCGCTTGTATGACGGAATCAAAGAGCATCGATGGCGTAACCGGTTTGATCAGGACGTTTTCAAAGGAAGTCTGGTCGGCCTGGCGCAACACCTCTTCTCGCCCATACGCGGTGACCATCACGAGATGCGGATGATGTTCCGCATGAGGCAGAGCGCGGATGCGCTTTCCGGTCTCAATGCCGTCGATTCCCGGCATCTGCCAATCGATGAAGGCCATGTCGTAGGGCTCATTCCTATCAAGAGCCTGTTTTATGAGTTCAATACCTTCCTCGCCGGACGGCGCCTCATGAACGTCAAACGTCATGTTGAGCAACATGCTGGAAAGGACTTCGCGCGCCTGCGCATTGTCGTCGATGATGAGCACACGGCGCCCTTGAAGCTCGGGACGCGTGAGGCGCGCGGCCACACGGTCACTCTTGCCAAGATACGCGGTAAACCAGAAGGTACTGCCTTTTCCGACTTCGCTGGTCACGCCGACGTCGCCACCCATTAATTGCGCCAACTTTTTGGATATCGCGAGCCCAAGGCCCGTGCCTCCATGCTGCCGCGTGGTCGAAGCGTCCGCTTGTTCGAACGCCCGAAAAAGACGGCCCATCTGCTCGTTGGTCAGTCCGATCCCGGTGTCGGAAACTGAGAAACAAACAAGCTGGCCCTTCTCGTCCTCCTCTTGCATGCGAGCTTTCACCACAATTTCGCCATGCTCGGTAAATTTCGCGGCGTTGTTGCAGAAATTGATCAGGATTTGGCCGAGACGCAGGGGATCACCCTTGGGATGGGGATAAACTGCAGGGTCGATATCGAAAACAAGTTCTAGACCTTTGCCGGCGGCTTTCTCGGAAATCAGATTGCTCACATTTTCAAGGACTTTCTCGAGATCGAAATCGATGGTCTCCACTGTGAGCTTCCCGGCTTCAATCTTCGAGAAGTCCAGAATGTCGTTGATGATGCCCAGCAAATGCTGCCCGGACTGCTGAATCTTACGGACATAGCCCCTCTGACGAGGATTCAAATCGGTCTTTAATGCCAAATGCGACATGCCGATGATGGCGTTCATCGGCGTCCGGATCTCATGGCTCATGTTGGCCACAAACTCGGACTTGATCTTTGTAGCGCTTTCAGCCATTTCCTTCGCGCGCCGCAATTCTTCCTGCGAAGTTTCTAGCGCGCGATTACTGGCCTCCAGTTCTTCCTTGCGTGCTTTGATCAGGCCTTCCGACGCTGCGAGCGATTCCGCTTGCGCACGCGTTTGTTCCAGAAGTCGCTGCGTTTCCAAGTTCCGAGAGAGGAGCTGCGCGTTCATCGCGACCGAAGGCACAAGCGCGTCGAGAAGCGTCTGCTGCCGCTCGGTGAGCGCGGAAACCGTCGCGAACTCGATCACTCCGATGAGCAGGTCATGATTCAAGACCGGAACAAACAGCACCTGCCCGGCAGCGATGCTGCCGACGCCCGTGGAAACCTGAAGAGCTTCCCGTTTGGCAGGAGAGATTTCCAAGGTTCGTTTTTCCAGAGCTGCCTGACCGACAAGAGCCTCCCCAAGAGCAAAAGAAGCGGAGTCGGGCGCGCCATGCAAAGCGAATGTGCCAATGCGGTCGACGCGCAACCGCGAATCGTCCGCGAGATAAAAGGCCGCATAGAGCAGTGGGATGGCCTCAGATAGGCGCGACAGCAAGGTTGATGAGAAAGTCCCAAAATCCTCAGCCGACTGCAGTCGGACGCCGGTAGCCGCCACTTCGGCTTTCACCCAGGATTGCGTTTCTCTATCTCTCGCGCCGCCTTGGAGCGTGTGAAGAGAACGCCCAATCTCTCCAATTTCGTTAGGGCGATTCACGAACGGTATGGGGCGATCGAGTTCGCCGACCGCCAACGCCTGGATTGAGTCGCGAATCGTCCAGAGTTCCCGGACCACGTCCGTCTGCAAGAAGTAGGAGACAACCGCAAAAGAGCCAACAATCCCCAATCCTAAAACCAGCCAGGTGATCAGAATCGAGCGATGTGTCAAATTGGTGAGATCGTCGGATCGTTTATCAGCCGCCTTTTCCATATCTGCGGCTATAGTCATGGCCTGATTGCGAGCTTGCTCCATTTCTTCGGCAACTGTCGAATGCATGATTCCTGCGACCTTTTGATTCTGGTTGGCGAGGGCCGCAGTACGAGCCGGTCGAGAATCCGCTACGGCCTTTTCAAACCTAGCAGCGGCCGCAGCAATCTGCTGCGAGTATGCAGGGTAAAGCCGCTTGGCCTCCGCGATGCGAGCTTGGTACTCGGTGTAGCTGTCCTCTAGCTGGGCGTTCAGCGATTGCCTGCGAGCGGGATCGGTTTCGACGATCAAGCGATCCAGGAATAAGCCGTATCGCATAACGAGAGAGCGGGCCGCATCCATCTTGTAGACGGATTTAATGTCATTGTCGATCAGCCGGCTGTACCACGTGTCGATCCTCTTGGCCTCGATGGAGGAATACAACCCGGCCGCCACGACCATCACGATCAAAGGCGTGAGCGCGACGAGGAGCTTCTTGCGCAACTTCAGATTAGCCAACAGACCCATGTGGAACGCACTCCCTGGTGCTTACGGAGGGCACGATTTACGACTCACCAGTCTTGTTCAAGACATTCGATTGGGGAAAATGCGGTGTCAGTCTCGCGTCACCTCCTCCACGATGCTCGACGCGCATGACCTGCACACGAAACCTGTGTTTGTCACAGGCAACCACCCTTTCGAGGAATATAAGCATCAGCCTCGGTCCCTTCGGAACTGGCAAAACTGACAGAAAGTGCGGAGAGCGGACTTGCGGCCTAGCTAAGCTAATAGCTAGGTCCCAATGACGGGATTACCATCGGTAGCCTGCTGGCGACAATCCGGGCCGGTCTCTCCTAAGTGCCTCAAGCAGAAGCAAGTATCCGCGAGCAATCAAAGAACTCATACGATTTTGGGCAAGTCACCGAGGGATCTCTGCGCCGTACCTTTGGCTGACTACCGTCTCCTCGGAGTAGGCTTTCCAAGACGGCCTGCTCCGCTTCGAGGGAAACCTCAAGCTTCTCGCCAAGCCCAAAATCTTCGCTGCCTGGTTACGGCCACTCTACCGACAAAACTGGGTGGTTTACTTAAAACGCCCCTTCGGTGGTCCCGAATACGTGCTGCAATATCTTGGCCGCTACACCATCGCGTGGCCATCTCTAACCATCGGCTGGTCTCTTTCACCCATGGCCAGGTCACCTTTCGTTGGCGCGATTCCGCTGACAACAACAAACAGAAGTTGCTGCCTCTACCGGTCGATGAGTTCTTGAGCCGCTTTCTCTTGCACCTGCTTCCGCAAGGCTTCGTGCGTATCCGCCACTTTGGCTTCTTGGCCAGCCGACGACGCGCTAAGCTCCTCCCGCTTTGCTTTCAGCTCTTGGGAGCGGCACAACAACCGCCTTGCGAAGAACATACTTCCTCCACAGAGGACTCCCCCGACCTCTACCACTGCCCTAACTGCGGTGGACCGATGAAGGTCATCGAGCGGCTCACCGCTGCCGAAATCCAACTTCGCTCTCCACCACGGACCAGCGCGGCATGAAACCCATCTCTCCAAACCGAAAACTCCGCGTGCTTCGGCGCGCCCTGCATCTCTTTGCCCGGACGCCGGACCGATCCTTTTTTCCGCCTTCTCCAACCACACTCTCCGCTGCAATTTTTTCCAGCAATCCTCACTTACGCGCATGCCGTCATCCATAGCGCTCCGCGGCACAGCATCGGCACACCTTCGCACCGTTCCTTCCCACAATTGAATTCCCATAGCTGTCCGCGTCTGCCGCAAACCAGGCGGCCACGTTCAAACGGCTTTATCGAACGCGCCCGGGCCTAAAGTTACCGGTGATCCGAGACACCTCATGGGACTGCCGTCCAGCGGCTCAGCCGTCTGTTGTCCCTGGTGCTGCGATTCCACAAGCTGGTCGGTCAGCTTATTGATTGCCCTCTTATTGCCCCGAAGCGTCGTAGGTTAGCTCTCAGGGTGAAGGGGTTAGCCAAAAGAGCCTCTGGGGCGCGAGCCCAACGACTTGATAGTTCTGTTGTCCGTTATGCTGCGATTTCACAAGGCGGTTCATCAGCTTAGCGCCCTCGTATTGCTCCAAAACGTTCTTCAGTAACTTCAAGTCCTTCCAGCTTTCTCTCAATGCGTTACGTGGAGACCACTGAAAGTGCGCCATGTTCCTTGTTGGTCGGCCGCACGGTGATTTCCACGTCTTGACGCAAAGCCGTGAGAAATTCCATGAGGCGTCCAACGGAAAAGTTGCCCGCGCGATTTCGCATCAGCAACGAGACTTGAGGTTGCCGCGCGCCGAGAATTTTGGCGATCTCAACTTGTGTCATGCCGCTGTCCTTCAGGATCGTGTAGATTTGCAGGGTAAGCTGGGCCTTGAGCAACTCCTGTTCGGGATTAGGGAGGCCCAGGTCTGCAAAGACGTTTCCGCTGCCTTCGGTTACGTGCGCCACGCGCTTGTTTGTTTTTCTCGCTTTGGATTTCATCTCAGTTCTGCCTTTCTCTGTGGTCCCGTTCGGCTTCTGCGAGCCGCTGTTTAATCAGATTAATCTCCCCCGTCGGTGTAGGCGACGAAGTGCATCGCGAGCTCGCGGAAGAATGGCAGTTTCACATCGATTTGCGGACGGAAGAGAACATCCGCCGTGGAATGACGCCGGAAGAAGCGCGGCAAAGCGCAGAGCAGCATTTTGGAAATAGCCGCCATATCAAGGATGTGAGCTGGGACGTGCGGGGAGGAGGGCTGGTGGAGACCCTTTGGCAGGACATGCGCTACGGTCTACGCATGCTGCGCAGATTCCCAGGCTACACTGTCGTTGCCGTCCTGACGCTTGCCCTTGGAATTGGCGCCAACACAGCGATCTTCAGCATTGTGAACGCCGTTTTGCTTCGTCCTCTTCCGTACATGCAGCCTAATCAGCTCGTGGACCTGAATTTGAAAGCGGAACAGTCGGATCAGGCTTTTGTGCCCTACCCTACTTTTCTGTATTGGCAGCGAGAATCCCATACGCTGTCGGCGATGGGTGCGTGGACTCATGACACATTCAATCTCACGGGCACCGGAATGGCGACACGACTTGGCGGGAGACGCGTTTCGGCCAATTTCTTTTCGCTATTTGGCGTGCGCCCCATCCTCAGACGGAATTTCAACCCAGAAGATGACCGCCTCGGGGCGGCGGCTGTCGTGCTAGTGAACGACGGATTCTGGAGGGATCGACTTGGTGCGTCTCCGAGTGCCATAGGTAAGACTCTGACGCTGGACGGGGGGCATTACACAATCATCGGCGTGATCCCATCGACCTTTCAATTTTGGAGCGCGGCCGAAATTTACGTTCCCATCGGGCAATCGGAAAATCCATCTTTCGACAATTCAGCACTTCCTTCCGCGAAGTCAGTCTTAGTTATGAATTTGGGCGTACGGAGATACAATCGACCGTGCCGATGGACGGCCCTAAGAACAGCGAGTGATTTACCTTCGAACGGATGACGAGCACGGACAATCGTGACTCTCTCGGGAAGGTCCTCATGATGGGTAGTGTGTCGTACATTCCTTCGATCGAGTCAATCACGACAAATTGATGGGGCAGGTCGCGAAACGTGTCGAGGACAAACGGCTGTTAAAACTCATTCGGGCGTTCCTGAACGCCGGGGTGATGGAGAACGGGTTAGNCAGTCCAAGCGTGGAAGGGACTCCCCAAGGGGGCCCACTTTCGCCGCTGTTGAGTAACCTCGTACTCGATGAACTCGATCGAGAGTTGGAGCGCCGTGGACATCGCTTTGTCCGTTACGCAGATGATTGCAATATCTACGTGCGAAGCGAGCGAGCAGGTCAACGAGTGATGAAGAGCATCACGCAATTCATCACGCAGAAGCTCAAACTCAAAGTGAACGAGTCCAAAAGTGCGGTGGCCAGACCGCAGGAGCGGAAGTTCCTCGGATTCAGCTTCACTGACGGACCAGAGATCAAGCGAGCTATCGCGCCAAAATCCTTGGCCCGCTTTAAGCGGCGAGTCCGTGAAATCACGCGACGGGCCAAGGGTGTCAGCATAGAAACGACGATAGAGGAACTAGCTCCGTACATGCGGGGTTGGCGCAGCTATTTTGGTTTCTGCGAAACACCTACGGTACTGCTTTACCTCACCCGCTGGGTCCGATTGCGACTACGAGCGGCCCTGTGGCGGCAGTGGAAAACACCGCGCCGTCGCCGGGCGGCTCTTTTAAAGCTCGGGGTTTCCCCGCGTCTGGCCCGCAACACGGCAAGCAGCGGGCGTGGCCCTTGGCCTCTCGCCCGAACCAAGGCCCTTACTGTGAGGCTTTCTAATGCGTACTTCAAATCCCTCGGACTTCCGACTTTGGTCGATGAGTGCAGCGTAACCGTCTCGAACCGCCGTGTACGGACCCGTACGCACGGTGGTGTGGCAGGGGTCGGCGGGTGACCGCCGCCCCTATGCCGATCGCGATAATCGTCCATGCCAAGTACCCGGAGGAACTTGACCGGTTTCGCGTGCGGGCATGCCGGCTTGCCCCTCTCACCCTTCCGCAAGAGCCCGGCCCCGACCATTTGCACTTGTCGGCCACGGTAACCAGCAATATACTTTCCACTCGCAGCGACGTCGCTCCTCTGCCGCAGTGCCTGCGGGAGACCGAGCCGCCTCGGAGGGATCGGCCGATGCGAACTTTCATCCGATTGATTCTCCTCGTTTGCCCCGTCACAATGCTGTATCCGCAAACTCCAACGCAGCAGCCCAAATTTGCCCTAGAAATAAGCGAGGATGGACCTCCGCTTCATTATGAGCTCGTCCCGCAAGGCCAACTCGTCAGGAGTGAGTCGCTATCGTTCGCCCCCGGCCCGTATCTTCATCTCCGGTCTGGGCGCACTACCGCGGACGCGAAGAAAAACNTGACCTCTGCCATCATGCTTGCCTACCACGTGGATGGCGACGCAGTGGCCATCTCCGCCTCTGTGGTTTTCGGAGCCGTTGACAACAATTCCGGTTCCTGTCCAATGGCAGCGGGCCATCCAAAGCAGGAAATTGGTACCTACTCGCTACATCAGAACGACTCCGTCGTCTTGCAAGAGATGGAACAATTCGGTTTGCAGCCGTGGACCATCAAGATTGTCAACGCGCAACTTCCAACCGCAGCCGGGCTGCCAACCATCAACGAGGTTCCCTCCATCCAACCCAAAATCCTTGGCCAGGATCGCCAGGGCTACACAATCGCGCTCCATAACCTTTCATCGCGCGCTGTGCACGCCTTTGTCGTCGAAACTACGCTCGACCACAACAGTGCTTCCTCGGAATTCAATTATCGTGGCTCCCTGATTGCCCCCAACGAAATTCATGAATTCCGTCTTTTCTGCGACGCTTCAGCCTTCGCGGTTAATCAATCTCCATGCGCCTTCATCCTCAAAGCCGCCTTGTTCGCCGATGGCTCCTTTGAAGGTGACGCGGCTGCCGCCGCGACCCTGGCCGTTCCTCAAATCGCAAGCGAGATTCAGCGCAGGCACCTCTACGCACTGATGGACGACATCCTCGCTGACCCTTCTCGGGACGATGCCGCAAAGCTCGCCCGCACTCGCTCCGAATTGTCAAAACTCTACGAAAACCCGGAACCCGCCATCCTTGAGCAGATTCAGCTCCGCTTCCCCGGCCTTCCGCGCACCGCACTGGATTCCGTAACCTCACAATTAACCGCCTCGCTATCCGGCGAAAAACAGGCGATTTTGCATGACCTCGAAAGCTTTGCCAACCGGCCCCCAGATGCCGTTCCTCGTCTTTCCCTAGCCCAATGGTGGACTGACTGGCAAAAAACACAAGTAAGCGCAAGTCGCACTTCACTTTTTGCTCGATGAACGATTAGAGTGCCGTCCCGGAAACTGTTCAGAAAAGCGTTCTAACAAAGATCTGTTGACGGTTGAAATCGACGCGCGGTCCGGTTGTCACCCGTGCCGCTGGAAAGAAACAAAACACAGAACCGGATCATCGGTCTAATCTGCCCCTGTTTGCCCGCGCGTGCTTTTGTTAAGTATCAATCCATCAGGAAGATGGATGATAGGGGCGGTGGGGAATCGAATTGTTGAACAAACGAATTAAGTCCCAGGCTTTCACGATGCTACCCACAGCCAGCCAAGCGAATTGGAGCTAAGTCTCGCCAGTTCACGCAAAGTCAAAAGCGAATGGGCCCTCACCCCCGGTATTCAACACGCAAAGTGGCGCGGGCATTTGTCCGGTTACCCCACTAATCGGGCGCTGACCCCGGAATCCGAGCGTTGCGGCTCTTTCCGTGCCCCGGCAAAGCGGCTATCACTTAGTCGTGGGCAGCTTAACCTGCGGATTGTTTTGTCTCTGACTCCCTTTACGTTTCTGTACGGCTTGTCGGAGGAGATATTCGACCTGGCCATTCACGCTGCGCAGCTCGACCTGTGCCCATGCTTCCAGCTCAGCCCAGAGCTTGGGATCAATACGAAGTAGGAAGGGCTTTCGGTCCATCTGTCTTGCCGTCTAGTTGTAAAGTGTGCCGGTATTCAGCACCGGGTGAACTTCGGACTCACCGCAGAGCACAACCATGAGATTACTGACCATGGCGGCCTTCCGCTCATCGTCAAGGACTAACACTTGTTTCTCCGCTAACTCCTTTAGCGCCATATCGACCATGCTGACAGCACCTTGGACAATCTTCTGCCGCGCAGCTATAACGGCTTCGGCTTGTTGGCGGCGAAGCATTGCCTGTGCGATTTCAGGCGCGTATGCCAGGTGGGTCAATCGCGCCTCATCCACCAGAACGCCTGCCTTGGCCAGTCGCTCTTGTAGTTCGGTCCGCAGCGCCTGCGATACTTCCGTGACACCGCTACGGAGAGTAATTTCCTTGTCTTCCCCATAATCGTAGGAGTACAGGCTCGCCAGGTGGCGCAGCGCTGATTCACTTTGGGTCGGAACGTAGTTTTCATAGTTGTCGACGTCAAACATCGCTTGCGCGGTGTCCTCCACGCGCCACACAACAACCGCTGCGATTTCGATGGGATTGCCGCGCTTATCGTTAACTTTCAATTTGTCGCCGTTGAGAGTCCGAGCCCGAAGGGACATTTTGTTCCGGCCCATAGTCTGCCGTGACGATGCTCCCGCACCCGTCTTGGTGCCTGTTAGTTTGCTCTGAATCTCGCCACCGACTGTGAGTCCACCGACTTGCTGGTATCCGTTTGTGTAGAACGGATTGCCCCAATGGAATCCGCTCGTTCGCACGGTGCCCTTGTAATCACCGAAGAGCACAAGGACTCGGGCCTCATTTGGTTGTAACGTAAAAAAGCCTCTTAACATGATGACGCAGACGACAAGAAAGAGGACACAGGCCACAACAAGGCTTGCGTGCGGCTGACCGGATGCCCGAGTCCCGTCCTGAACAGAGAAAATCAGCAAAACAGCATCACCCAACAAAAGTCCGATTACCACAACCAGCATGACCCAGCCGTTTTGAACGCGGACCACTCGTTCGAGATTGACTGTAGCTTGCTTCGTATTCATCGTCATCCTCCTGGGCAACTCCCGATGAGCTATCACGATGATATCACAATGATACCTTCAGTGCCAGGAAGCCCCTTGGCAAGCTTTGACAGTCGTTACACTTCGCAAGTGAAAATTGGTCAGTACCCGATTAGCGCTAGTGCCTTACCGGAGGCCCGTTGTCGCTGAGAAGTGAGCGGGGGCGGAGAGTTCTGCGCGCGTCCGGTAAAGCCGTGCAAACAGCGTACTCGTCCATGTGGATTTCAAGTTTCCGATTACGACTTACCAGATGGGACTTGCGCCGCACAGTATGATAAGAACTACTCTGGCGCGCGTTACAAGTGGAGAATCGCCCCCTGGGTCACGGTGATGCGAAGAGTCGATAGATACGTTCCACTTGCTCTGATGGTTGGCTCTGTTTTGGTGGCGACGGCTTTCCCGTCAATCTTGTTGCACGACGCTTTCAACTCTCGGCAGGCTTACGCCTATACCGCCGAGATTGCAGGTTTTGGAGAGCGTTGGCCCGGGTCACCGGGCCACAGGAAAACGGAGAATATTATACGTCAGGTTCTGCAAAAGGACGGTGCGCAGATTGAATCCGACGATTTCATGGCCACCACCCCACGCGGGCCAATACCCGTGCACAACATCATCGGCAAGTTCAACGTTTCCGCTAACCCTAAGCAGCGCATTTTTGTGCTCGCTGGTCATTATGACACTCTCTTTAAGCCTGGATTTATTGGCGCTAATGACGGTGCGTCGAGCACTGCGATTCTTCTCGCGTTTGCCGACGCACTGGCCCATCAGAAGACCGGAATGCAAATTTGGTTAGTCTGGACCGACTTGGAAGAGGCGATCAACGACTTCAAAGGCAACGACGGTCTCTACGGAAGTAGACATCTAGCACAAAAGCTGGCGGCAAAGAGAAGTGTTTCTCGCATTCGCGGATTGTTTCTCCTGGATATGATAGGCGATAAAGATAAAGAACTGAACGTGGCGCGCGAGACGGGCTCCAGCAGCTCGCTACAAGTCTTCATCGCTCAAGCTGCCGATCAACTGGGCTACGCTGGGTACTTCTTCAAGTACGACGCCAACATCATTGACGACCACGTTTCGTTCATAAAGGTCGGTGTCCCGGCTGTGGATGTTGTCGACGCCGAATACGGTCGAATGGGCCCAAGTTTTGACTCAATGGGTGAATTCCACCACACTAACGGCGACACTATGGACAAGGTGTCACAACACAGTCTTGAGGTCGTAGGCCGTACGATTCTGCTAACTGTCGAACTGCTAGATAAGCAAGACTGACGTTGCGCGCGAATCTATGAACGAAGTCCGTAGGAAATCTTGCAGGCGGACGGCGAACCCGTCAAGGCGATAAGAATTGAAATTGAACGCAAGCCCTAATTAAGGCCTAAACCATCCATGTGTACTGGACCGAACTATTCCGATTTCGCGAACAAAGCAGGCATATTCGGATTACTTCCGCTTTGCCGCGATCCGGACACAATCGCCGAGGTAACAAAGCGGAGCGCATCTCCGGTTTAGGCGATTCTCAAGTCGGACCGAGGCTCACTCATTGGACGCAATCGGTCTTGCCTCTGCGAAGGGCATTTGTCACCATCAACTCAGTTTCATCAATTGCCTAGCGAATCGAGGTGAACATCAGAAAGGAGGCAACTGATGCATGCCGCCGTGCTGCATGCTCTCGGCAAACCGCCGCGCTTTGGGGAATTTCCCGATCCAACTCCGGGCGAAGGTGAGGTGCTCATAAATGTCTCCGCGGCTGCGCTGAAGCCTGTGGACAAACAGATGGCGGCCGGAACCCACTACGCCAGCCCGCGCGAATTTCCTGTCGTTTGCGGCATGGATGGCGTGGGGCGGCTCGAAGACGGCACGCGAGTGTTCTTCGGCGGAGCGCGGCGGCCGTACGGCGCGATGGCCGAGCGCACTGTGCTTCGGCGAGTTCAATGTTTTTCGATCCCTGAAGAACTAGACGATGTCACTGCCGCGGCCATTCCCAATCCCGGTGTGTCGGCCTGGCTGTCTCTCAAGCACAGTGCGAAGCTGGCCGCTGGCGAAACTGTCCTGATTCTCGGCGCCACCGGAGTCACGGGGAAGCTGGCGGTACAGATCGCCAAAATCTTGGGCGCGGGACGCGTCGTCGCGGCAGGACGCAACGAACAGGTGTTGAGCATACTCCACGCGCTTGGCGCCGACTCGACGATTCGCCTCGACAAACCCGATGAAGAATTGATCGCAGCCTTCCGCCGGGAGGCCGGCGAAAGCGTTTCGACGTGATCATCGACTATCTATGGGGCCGCCCGACCGAAGCTCTGCTGAAAGCCATCACTGGAAAAGAATTTGCGATTGGGAAGTCGGAAACTAGACTGGTGGAGGTGGGCGAGAGCGCTGGATCTACAATCACTCTGCCCGCAGCAGTCCTGCGAAGCACGGCGCTGACGATTCTAGGAACCGGAGGCATGCCGTCTTGGGACATACTCACCGACGCGTTCCAACAAGTGATGAACAGCGTAGCCCGCGGCACATTGCGCATCGAGACCGAGAGTGTTCCGCTCGCCGAGATCGAGGATGCCTGGGAACGCGACGCACACGCCCACAGGCTGGTCGTGATCCCGTAGCCTGACAAAAGTGCCGTTCGCGGCGGCTATGATCCCGGGCGTATGCTCGGCTAACCAGAAGTGATCTGATGTCGGCAGAGGACAAGCTGAATTTGCTAGACCGTTGTGCGGGTTAACAGCTGTGCCGGGGTTCGAGTCCCTCCGTCTCCGATCACTTCACGGGTTCCCAGCCCTCTGGCAGCATATCGAATGCCAAGATGGAGAGGAGCAAGCGCGAAGCGCACGGAAGAGTCGTTCGGCTCGTGCTGGCCTCACAAGTGGCTTAGTGCCCCCTTATCGCCCCCAAGAAATTTTATCCCCTTGAATCCAAAGGAATTCTGGCAGGGGCGGTGGGGATCGAACCCATCACCCAATCCAATAGTGCGGCTCCGGAACATCGGAGAGCGACGCTGCTGCGCCGGGTGATCGCCGATCGTGCAGGCTAGGACGCCCTTCGGATCTCTTCCCGGATAACGCGGCGGAGCGTTCTTTCTAATGGTTCTTGGGCGCGTTGGATGTGTTGGCGCAGGACTTCGTTGATGACGGTTTGATAGTTGCCGCCACCGGCAAGTTCGACTTGGTCGCGGAACCAGGCAAGGATTTCGTCATCGAGGCGGATTGTGATTCGCGTTTTCCCTTTGGGAACGGAAACGACAGCTCCACGCTTTGCCTTACGGAAATCGTATTCACGCTTCATGATGTTCCTCGTACTGAGTAGTCTCCCGGGCTGTGGCCAGGCGTGCCGAGATCAGGCGCACACTCTCTCCCCGCCAGGTGTAAACCACGACGAGGAGGCGGCCAAGTGCATCCCTGCCTAGCGTGATCCACCGCTCCTCTTCTTCCGAAAATGGATCGCGTATCGTCAAAGCAAGGCCGTCCTCGAGCACGGTCATGGCATCAGCAAAACGAACTCTATGCTTGGCGAAGTTCGCTTTGGCTTTGGCCGGGTCCCATTCGCAGCTCACAGTTCTTAGTATATGCACAAGTGTGCATACATGTCCACCCTATGCATTAGGACGCAGATGGCCTGCCCCAACGCCGCTCCCAGCACCACCGCGGGCCGCTCGCGACTCAGCAGGAACCGATGCTCGTCTTTCAGCCGCTGCAACCCGGCGGGCGTGATGTAGTTTTTGAGCGTCGGCCCCGCTTCCTCGCGCACCGGTTCTCGGAGCGGCCGCTTTGTTCGCATTTGCCAATCTGCCATGGGATTTCGTGTACTTGTGGAGTGACCCAATCTCGGAAGGTCCGCGCGTCGGTCCCGATAATTCCTCGCATGGTGAACGTGACGTACGCGGGCTAGATGTCGAATGATACATCGGTCTTTCCTGTGGCGCTTTGAGTGCAGAGAGTTCTCGGTTCGATTACGGCATCGCATTTTCTGACTATGGATCTGGCCCCGAGCATCCTTGGGGCCTTGTGTTTTCATCGCACTCAAATTTTGACGCCGATTATTGCTGGTACCCCAGCCTTGAGGAAGCCTACAAAGAGTCACGACTCATAGAGGAATACGAGGAAAGCCGACGCGCCCAGTCGGGCTAACGATAATTGCTCACCTTCCGATAATGCCCGGTGGATTCAATGGGTCATCGCAACACAGGCTCAAAATCTAGTAACAGGAGCCCCAAGAGCTACATTCGACCTCGGGCTTTACTACAGACGGAAAAACACTGTCCTGTTTAGGTTTAATTGAGTACAGCTCGGAAAGGTCAGTTCCCTGCGAGAAGTGTTGTCCGATCAGCCGATTAGCTGGTGTTGCATCGACCGGTTGAGCTGGCACCCGTTTCTCGGGATGTATCTGTGAAATCCTTTTGAGCCAGATAATCCTACTTGACCGCCGCGCGTTCTAAGGAGTACAAGAAGCGCCAATCGAGGACCCTTCTACGCAGGAGTCCTCGGTGAAAGGGAAGAAACGCTTATGAGCAAAATGACTAAGGCTTGGCTCATCGTGGCCGCATTTGCCATTTTCACAGCTACAGCCCGTGCTGACGAGGTTACCGAGTGGAACCAGACGATGCTGCGAGCTGGGACCATGGCGCAAACGACACCACTCCAGATAACGCGCGTCGCGGCCATCGTCCAGGCGGCCATGTTTGATGCGGCCAACGGCATCAACGCCCGCTACACCCCCATTCGCGTCAGTCCGGCCGCGCCCGCTGGAGCGTCGCGACGAGCGGCGGTTGTTCAGGCCGCCTGGACCAGTCTGAGCCACT
>JGI25388J43891_1000054_pt1 | contig 19635 bp, 27 predicted proteins | sample GraSoi013_2_20cm_2_FD_43891 | JGI IMG/M metagenome (IMG submission 43891)
GGTGTTAAACCGCCGCTGGAGCCTGACTTCCGATATCCGAGGGATAAGTATCTTTGGAAGGCGCAGATACGTGGTGATGCAAGTCACATTCTCGCGTGACACGGGTCATATCCGCGAGGCCATGGATGATCTAGGAATAGTGATGAAGAGGTGGGCAGGCCACCGCCTAAGCGCTCCTCGCCGAGATCCGCGTTCTGGAGTCGGCGAGAGTCTCCGCACGACAAGAAATGAATGGGAACGGCAGGCAGTTCCAAAATGGACCGAGCAGATGATTCGAATCAAAAGCGCGAAGACCTGGAACGCGCGATCCTGCAAACGAGTCGGGCAGGTTTTTTAGATCCTTGTTTGCTCCCCTTGTGATGCACGGAGGCGTTATGGAGACGATCAAAGTTGACCCCGAGCAGGAACAGGAAGGTTCAACAAGAGGGCCTATGAGCAAACGCTTCTGGTTTGTTCCCAAGGACAAGGCCGGCATAGTCCGGCGCGGATCTACTACGCGTGCCCCCTACGGTTTAGAAATCGTTGAGAGCTGCCTCAACTGTCCCCACCACGAGGAACGCCTGTTCTGCAATCTTTCCCCGGCCGCGTTGAAGCATTTGGAGACGATCACCGCCGCTGCCAGTTATCCCAAGGGCGCGACTTTGTTTGTGGAAGGCCAAAAGCCACGCGGGGTGTTCATTCTGTGCAACGGCCGCGTAAAGCTGTCGACTTCCTCGGCTGACGGTAAGACGTTGATCCTGCGCGTGCCCGAAAAAGGGGAGATTCTCGGACTTGCCGCTACCGTGTCGGGCCAGCCTTACCAAGCTTCAGCGGAAGTGCTGGAACCAGCGCAAGCGAATTTCATTGCTCGCAATGATTTCCTGGAGTTCTTGAAGGCTCACGGGGAAGCCGCGCTGCGCGTTGCGCAGCAACTCAGCGAGAACTACCACCTGGCGGTCGGAGAGATGCGGACCATCGGTCTTTCGCATTCCGCCGCGGAGAAGTTTGCGCGCTTCCTGCTCGAACAGGTCGCCGAAGGGGAAAAGGTTGAGGGCGAAGTGCGCGCCACACTCACGCTAACCCACGAAGAAATCGCCCAGATGATCGGATCGTCGCGGGAGACGGTGACGCGCTTGTTTTCGGATTTCAAGAAGAGGCAAGTCCTGCAGGTGAAGGGATCAACCGTGGTCATTCGGGACCTTGCGGCACTAAGCAAATTGGCAGGGGGTTAGCTCCGCGTCGCGCTTCACATTACCTTCAGGCGACGGGAGCCGTCGGCGAGTCAGCGAGCGCTCCAAAACGCAGGTTTGGTCTGTGCATTAGCAATTGCGTAGGTTTTCATCGATTTCCCGCCGAAAATCTATGATGCTCCTCTTGACCCTTCTCGTGCCGACAACTCACGGCATCCATGGTAGGGCAGCAAGATCAGCAAGGGGAACTTTTCCCATCTCTAAGGATCATCGACAGGAGAGTGTCAGGCCTGCTTTTTCAACCAGCTTGGTTGTCGCTACCTGAATTGCCCGTTACCGGAGCGGCTGATGGGCGTGATCAGACGGCCACCTCGGTCATCGCGGCGATGAGTGTGACCCGGCTTCTGCGATTGGGTTAGCGGACCGATGTGGTTAGGGGGGAATCCGGCGAACTGTACACGACTTCCCCGTCCAGCAACGTCATCAGGCATTTCAGGTCTTTGATCTGGTCGGTGGGAATTGCGTAGAGGTCGCGATCCCAGATCGCGATGTCGGCTTTTTTGCTTACCTCGAGCGTTCCGATCTTGTTTTCCAGGAACATCTGCCGCGACCCCCAGGCTGTGTAGCTGCGGAGGGCCGTGCGAATGTCCACGGCTTCCGTCATCCCGAACGGGTGTAGGCCATAGGTGCCTTTGGCGGCCTGGCGAGCTGCGGAGGCCCAAAGCCCGTAGCGGGCGGCAACGGGCGTGACGAAATAGTCTGACCCGCCAGACCACAGAATGCCGAGGGCCTGCAATGTCTTGAACGGCTCCAGGTGCAGCCCACGTTTCGAACCGTAGCTGGCCGCGTAGATATCGCCGATCCACCAGAGGAATCCCGGCTGCATCTCGGGGTAGCCGGCATCGTATTTCTTTTGCAGGTTGGCCATTACTTCGAGCGCATGCGGCGTGGGCAGGTTGGCGTGGATGATGCTGTGGCGCAGGCCAGCATGCGGTTGCTCCTGCTCGACCAGCGCGTAGGTGTCCACAACCCAGTCCATGGCGCGATCGCCAACCGCATGGGTTCCCACCGGCACGCCGTTCTGGTGGAACAGGCGGACCATTTCTCGATAAACCGCGGGGTCAACTTGTGGGTACCCGCGATTGCCCGCCCCCGAACTTGTAACGTCCGGCGTCGCGCCGTTGCGCAACCAATCGTCATAAACCCATCCGGTGCGCGCGCCACCAGAGCCATCCATGTAAATCTTTACTCCACAGGAGAGCAGGCGGTCGTCGCCGAGACTCGCCGGCACGCGCGGAACAGCCGTGATCTCGGACAGCGCTTTGCGCGCGGACTCAAGCGTTGAGCCAGCATGCCAGAGAACGCAGATGCGCTCGTTGAGCTGTCCCTGGTCGAGGAGCGATTTGTAAGCATCCCAGTGGATTTGTTGAATGTCCGGGTCTTTGACCGCGGTCATGCCTTCACTGTGCAGCACCTTCTGGATATACAGGATGCCTTGCCGCATCTGCTCGGGAGTAGTAGGAGGGATGAGCCGCGTGACGGGCTCCATGGCCGAGTCTTCTTTGAGGACGCCGGTGGGGTTGCCGTGGGCGTCCCGGTCGATGGTGCCGGCGGTGGGGTCGGCTGTGGCCCCAGTGATGTGCGCCAGTTTGAGGGCAAACGAATTGGCGACTCCATAATGGCCGGTGGTATGCACGAGCCAGACGGGATTGTTGGGGGCCACGGCATCGAGATCGGCGGCGGTGACATAGCGTCGTTCAGCGAGCTTGCCCTCATCCCAGCCAGAGCCAGTGACCCATTCGCCGGGCTTGACCAGCGCGATCTTGGCCTTTACTCGCGCCACGATTTCCGCTACCGAAGTGGCATCAGAAAGCTTCACGCCGTAAAGTTCTTCCACGCCTCCCTCGGCAATGTGCGCGTGCGTATCAATAAGCCCAGGCGTGGCCGTGTGCCCGTGAAGGTCGATGACCCGCATCCCGGGAGCACTGCCCGCGAATTCTAGAACTTCCGCGTCGGTCCCGACTTTCACGATGACGCCCTGGCGGATGGCCATGGCCTGGGCTAGGGAGTCCGTACCATCAAGGGTGAGGATGTGGCCGTGGATAAGGATGAGGTCAGCGTTGGGGCTTTGCGCGAGCAGGACACGAGTCAGGAGCAAGGTGGCAAGCAGGGCCCAGGCTAAACTGGATTTGCAGTTCCTAGACATCGTCAAATTCTCCTCGCCCGGCAGTTTCACCCAGATTCCGGCACCGCCCCCAACTGAGGCGATCCAAGCCATGCGTGTGGATTGGAGTGAGGAAGGGCCGGCTGGCGCAGCTCCCGATCAGCCCTTTTGAGAGAGCTTCGTGCAGTTGAGACCGGCTGTCCGCGAATTGTGAACATAGGTAAAGCAAGAGTGCACCTGGTCCTGTCGGTGTCTGTGCAAACAACAGGTAAGTGCTGTGCCAGCCATTTTGTCGAACGGAAATGGCTGGGTCAATAACCACGACGGTGCTGATCTATACCCACGTTAGTAGTGGAGGCGCAAAAAGGTGCGGTGATGCAGCTAGCCGCGCACGTGCTCCCAGGTTGTTTCCTTCTGCCGTCAGCGCCGGGGCAGCTGTTGCGGATTCTGTGATCTTCTAGTGGGCCCGGTAGGATTTGAACCTACGACCAACGGATTATGAGTCCGCTGCTCTAACCGCTGAGCTACGGGCCCCTCATTGATAAGAAAGAAGATAGCTCACATTGACCGGAGTCGCATCCCAACTTTGCGTTGTATTTGCGTTGTTCCGCGTCACTTCGCTGCCTTCTTTTTCGACGTGACCTTGTCCATAGCTTCGTGGAGTTGGCCCGTCGAAATAATATTGTACCGCATGAAGATGTGCAGAGTGCGATGTCCCGTAATCTTCATGGCTGTGGCTGTATCGACACCGGAGTTGACGAGGTTGCGAACGGCGGAGCGTCGGAAATCATGGGGAACAAGGCCCCGATACTGATACCACGCTTTTCCTGTCTTTTCTCCAAGTCCACACTTAACACATGCCTTTATCCACGCACGCCGGAAAATTCCTCGTCGCGAATACTGTGCCGTGGCCTCGGAATTTCTTCTTGAGCATGGCCGTGAGCTCATCCGAGAGGGGGACAATCGGCTTGCGATTCTTGACGACACCGGGCGGCAGGCTTATTTCCTGGTCGGCTAGGTTGACCCAAGGCCAGACGACCTTCGCCATAGCTCCGGTGCGGCACCCCGTCTCATAGCAGAACGTCAACGTCGGGCGTAGGAGCTCAGGCATTTCGGCGCGAAGTTTTTCAAACCTAGGACCCTCCAAGAACGCTTCACGCGGCTCCGATTCCTTCTGCATCGGGAAGTACGGAACGTTCGAGACCTTGCTTTCGCGTTCGGCAAGTTTGAACATCCGGCGAAGCATGGCGAGGTTGCGATTGACCGTTGGCCCCGCGACTCCGTTTTCCATTCGCTTCGACGAGAAGTCACGCAGTACATCCGTTGTGATGTTGGCAACGTTCATGCCGCCAAAGTAGTCATCGAGAGGCTTGAGGAGCCCGCGGCGCCCGGAGATCAGGATTTCCTTGCCGTCCATGACGGCCTTCGCGGATAAAAGATAGTCGTCGACGAGAATACGACGAATGTCCTCGTACTTCATCTTACGCGCCGACGCCGGCTCGGTTCCTTTCCGTAAATCTTTTTGCGCCTGTTGGAGCATTTCAATTGCTACTGACTTGAGGCGAGACTTAGAAGATCGGCGCATCTGTTTCCCCTTCAGGTTGTAGAACGTGAAGTACCAGATGTGGCCGATTTTTTCGAGTCCACCTTCACCGCGAGTTCTCATCCGCTCACCTCCGTCAAGTAGTAGATTCAGCCGTTTGATACCGTGGGGCATTCAACCCATTGCTTACCTCCAAGAGACATAAGGCAGGTCTTCGACTCAGATAAACTTCTTCTTGCGCTCAAACCACCTCGTCAAATCGGCAATTGCGATGCTGTAGGATTTGCCAAGTCGAACCGCCGGGAGTTCACGGGCATAGATTGCCCTGCGAATCTGTTTATCGTTGGTGCCGATGAGTTTCGCGGCCTGTTCGATTGTGACCGCGATTGGCTGGATCGGCGGAAGTTGCAAAACGCCCATGCGATCCCTCGGAGAATCAAAATCCATTGCAGACAATCTGTCTACACCTCACTGGGCATCCGGGTTCGCGTGTTCCGTGTCGCTCATTTTTCGTTTCCCCTAGCCCGCCCCCGCATCTCCACGGCGCAGTCAATGGCTTTTTTTTCAGCATACTATATACATATAGCACACGCCAAGCAGAAATTTCACGCGACGGGCTCTGCCTTCTTTGTCTATATTTGAGTCGACTGTGCGTCAAGGCTGGCGGATGTTAGCGTGCGCGTCCAGATTTTCCTTGGTGTTTCACTTCGCTGCGCAGCTCACGGCCGAAAACTTTTTTCAGCCAGTCGGGCGGAGTTTGCGCTGTCTTGACCAACTCGCCGGCGATGAAACGAGCAACGAGGCGGTGGCCTCTTCCGTTTTCGGTATTGTCATACACGAGAAGATCATCGGCGTGTTTGCGAGTCTCCGACAGACTCCTCATGGCCTCTTTGTAGGACTCTGGAATTGTGCCAAGCGGGACGCCCTGCCCGCTTTGACTCATCCTCAGAAGCACGCGTCCTACGTTGAGGTTGGGATCTTCCGTAGAAATGAAAAAGACCTTTGTTGTGTAGCCGGCCTGCCGCGCGTTCTCCAACAACTCCAGATCCACAGTCCAATCTTCAACTGCAAACGAGCGCTGCTCGAGCAGCATCTCCTCTCGCTTATGCGCGATGGGCGGAACTAGGTCCGGAAATGCCTCTTTCAGGTGGGCTTCGTAGAACGTAGTTTTCCCTGCGCCCAGAGGGCCTGCAATGACAATCAGTGCTGGTTTCAGTTCGCTCAGAGCAAAGTATCCTTATCGTGCAGTTTTGTGCGCGACAGATGTTTCTGTTTGCCGGTGGAACTTTCCCGCGGCCAACGTTACCGGGAATCGTTCTCCCGACCGCCTAACCTCCACAGTTGTTTCTAAAGCGCGATCATACTCAAAGTAAGTGCCGTCTGAGAATTTTCCCGTGGGCCCTTCCTGGAGACCGGTGAGAGTCCCAAGAACTTCGAATAATTTCTGCCGCTCCGCGACGCTCATTTTGTCGTATGCCGCCTTGGTGGCCTGCCGTGTTGGCCTAGATGAGCCGCCGAGCTTGCCACTCCTCTGCTTCGAGTAGTGAGCCATCAACCCGCTGTTTACGAGTTGATTGATCGAGCAGTCGCGTGCCTTGGCTATGCGATGAAGTCTACGGATGAGGCGTCGCAGAATGACTACCTGCGTCTCCCTGGCGGTTTGTTTTTTCTTGCCCTGGAGAGCAACTAGCTTGACCGTGTTGAGGTCGACGGCAAGTAGCGCGTCGTTGATCGAGGCGGACAGATCACCTTGATACCTCCGCTTCGCGCGAAGCAGTTTGTCCAGACCGATCAGTAAGCGAACGTTGAAGACATCGAAGCCGACATTTCTACGAATTGCCACAGGCCGCACCATCGTCTCCATGAGGGGTCCCCGCGGTGGCATTCCCACGGCGGTCCATTCTGTACGATATACACATGGCCCTGGACGCATACCTCAACCAGGAAGCGTGGAAAACACCTTTCACCTCGTTTCCGTTTGGTCGCCAGGGGCGCCGACGGAATGATCTCATGGTTGTTTCCCACCAGTAAGGACCTCCTCCAGCGTAGCCTTGTTCCGCGTTGCTACCTCTTGCCCAGCGAGGCGGAGAATTTTTGCATATCTATGCCTCGCCCGTGCGCGAGCCGCAGGCAGGACCTCCTCGGGAGGCTCAATCATGCAGGTCAGCACATACTGGAGAAGAGAATTCGTAAGAGCAAATTGGGTGTGAGCCAGGGTGAAGAGTGATTGAAACTCCTTAGCCACTTTCCCGAGGCTGGCGACCATGCGGTCCTCTAATTGGGTCGTAGCCTCTGTGCCGTCATCCCGTTTGAGCTCGTTTTCGCAGGCGGCAAGGATGAACGCTTGTTCTGTGCGAAATCCTCGTTCCTTTGCGGCGGTACGTAGTCGCCTCCGGAATTCCTCGGTTGGGAACGCAAGATTGCGCTCAATTCTGCGTTTTCTCATGATTGATCCTCCCTTCTTTGTGTGGCGCATTTGTGGCGCATCCGCGCAAAAACCGCCACAACGTAACAAGCTCACTAGACTTGCCGATCAAATCGCGCGCACTGTAGCCACATTCCTTTATGTTCCAATACCCACGGCCAACAACAACAAATCCCCGCCCAGCGCATGCCTCTGTCCCATTCTGTCCCCTAATTGTTGTTATTTGTCCTTAACTGTCGCCTTCTGTCGCCAACAGTTCCTCAGCTGTCCCCTAGTTGTCCTCAACTTGTCGGCAACTGTCCCGGAGTGTCCCAAACTGTAGTTTGTTGTCCCCCGCGTACAATTTCTTTTGCCTCGCGCTTTCCATGCTGCTATACATATACACCAACAATGCTGGTGTCAACCCCAAATCGCTTCCGCCACGCCTTGGAGAAACTCGCCGCCGAACCGCCCAGCACGAAAACCGCACTGATCCGGTCCCTCCTCTCCGAAATTGAAGCAGCCCTGGCCTCCGGAAAGACGTGGAAGCAAGTCTGGCAATGCCTCGCCGACGATGGGCTCGACATCAGTTACGAAACGTTTCGCAAAGCCCTTCAACGGATCCGGAAAAAAGCGCGCATATCCGCACCACTAAGGGGGAAAAGCCTCGAACTCCCTGGCTTGTGTGCTCAAGAAACAGCGGATGGCGTGGCGCGTGATCCGCTGGCAAATCTAAAACGATTGGAAGAAAACCGACCTGGATTTCACTGGCGGGCCACACAGAGACTGAAAGAGTCGGAATAGGTCTGTCTATTCTCGGCAAGAAGGCTGCTTTGACTTAAGACCCGAGTTGGCCATGAACGCAATGTACATGCAAAAAGTATCACTTTGTGATACCTTTCGCTTGTGAATCAACAGTCTTTATACCTGCACCGCTACGTTGATCGTCTCCAGCAGTCTGGACGCTACACCTTTGTTCGAGGTGAGGCCTTTAAAGAATTGAAGATCTCTCCTGTCGCTCTCAAGCTCGCGGCCTTGCGCCTGTCCCGCCAAGGCAGATTAATTTCACCGCGGCGCGGATTCTTTGTCATTGTACCGCTGGAATACAAGTCCGCGGGTTCACCGCCACCTTCCTGGTTCATCGATCAGCTCATGGAATTTGAGAGTGAACCGTATTATGTCGGTCTTCTTTCGGCGGCGGCGCTGCACGGAGCCGCCCACCAGCAACCTCAAGAATTTCAGGTCATGGCCAGCCGGCAAATGAGACCCGCAGTAGTGGGCCGTTCGCGCATTCGATTCCTGCTCAAGAAACATATCAAGCGAACTGAAACCATCTCCCTCAAAACAGAGACCGGCGCCATGAAAATCTCCACTCCAGAGTCAACCGCACTCGACTTGGTTCGGTACCCCAGGCACGCCGGCGGACTAAACAACATAGCCACTGTCCTCGCCGACCTCGCTGAAAAGATCGACCCTGAGCACCTCTCGGAGGCCGCGCGCCGAGACGACGATCTCCCTTCGGCCCAACGGCTTGGTTTTTTGCTAGAGCACATCGGCGAAGAGGCGAAAGTGAAGCCACTGGCAGAGTGGATCAAGAGTTCCCTACCAAGAACTGTATATCTGCGTCCTGGTCAACCTCCGCGCCGTCGTAAATCAGCCCGATGGAAAGTAATCATCAATGAAGACGTAGAGGTCCCCGGGTGATTCCGCGCGCGCACATCACTGCGTGGCGCGCAGCCGCCCCCTGGTCCACTGACGCACAGGTCGAGCAGGACCTAATTTTATCGCGCGCGCTCGTTCAGATCTTCTCCGAACCAACACTCAACAGCCGTCTGGCCTTCCGGGGAGGAACGGCTCTCCACAAACTCTTTCTCAATCCACCCAGCCGGTATTCTGAGGACATCGACCTTGTGCAAGTTAAGCCTGAGCCCATAGGACCAACCCTTACGGGGTTGCGCAAAATATTGGATTCCTGGCTCGGCCAGCCGCGCCGAAAACAGTCGGAGGGAAGAGAGCGACGCTCATCTACCGTTTCGATTCTGAAATCGCCCCAATCACACCACTACAATTGAAGGTTGAAATCAATACGCGTGAACACTTCTCCGTCTTCGGCTACATTCGAAAGAAGTTTAAGGTCAAAAGCCCCTGGTTTAATGCTGAGACAGAACTCGTTACGTACTCAATTGAAGAGCTTCTAGGCACCAAGTTGCGCGCGCTCTATCAGCGAAAGCAGGGTCGCGATCTCTTTGATCTCGCCGTCGCCTTCGAGAAGGTCCCCAAGCTGGACGCCAAGAAGGTCGTAAGCTGCTTCCTCCGATATGTTGAGCACGAAGGGGCATCGATTTCGCGCGCCGAATTCGAATCGAACCTGTTAGAAAAACTTGCAGATCCCGTCTTTACCGAAGATATGTCTCCACTTCTCGTGTTGGGCGAGCATCCATCACCAGCGCTGCACCCACAGAATGCCGGACGAACCGTGATGGACAAACTTATTGCGCTCATTCCGGGCGAGGCGTGGAAGCGCGGTAACTAGGATCGCGTGTACCTCCATCAGCCAACTCTTCCTGATGGCAAAAACTCTTACCATTCTGTTCCCCACCCCCGGCTCAAACTCTGCCCAACCAGTCGATTTGTTGCTTCTAGTAGTTTCTCGAAGTTTATCCTCGCACCCCAAGTCTCTTGAAGCCGGCCGAGAACGATCTCAGCAATCGCTTCTTCTGCATTCGTGAGAGATTCACATTCCATCAGCTCTTCGAGCGCGGCCAGAATCGCCTGTTGCTGGTAATCCTTTGCGACATCAAGCCTTAGACTTTGGGGGTTTCGACGAGATCAGGCGACCGACGAGTGGACCTAATATTCCTCAGAGTGCTGCCAGACTCGATCGACGCTTTGAATGCCGGCGCCCATTAACGCCAGATAGTCACCGCGAGTAAGTTTGCATTTTTCAGGGAGTGGGGGGAGATTGAGGGGGCCATAGCCCGGAGAGTCTGAACACACCGAACCGAATCCAACATGTTGGCTAGCTCTACCCTCTGCGGCCTTCAGCCGGTTTTCGAATCGCCCCCGCGTAAGCCCTTCGGAATGATGGAGTTCATTCCTCGATGCCGAATATAGACTAAAGTGAAAGCTTGGGCCGCCTTGTTCGGGCATTCGCCTTGCGCTGGCACTCCCAAGAGTTGGTTAACACAAGAGGCTCCCATCCCGTCTTATCGCTGGTATAGGATTCCCATTGGGGAGGGGAGATATGAAGTCAATTGTGTGTTCCGCCACGGCAGTTCTCGTGATCACGGTGTGTCTGGGAGTAGCTAACGCCAGCGGGCCAATAGCCGTATACGCGCTCGTGGACAAAGTCGCATTCGAACCCAGCGCGGACAAACCGGAACGTATCCGAGTCTCGGGTGTCTTCATTACCGCTGGGGAACGGTCAGACGTGTATTCGGCACCGCAGCGGGGGTACCTCTATTTCGCGTTGCCGAAAGCCAATGACGAACTCGCGCTGAAGGAGTGGGCGGATCTGAAATCCATCGCCGGCTCGCGTCAGGTAGTGGGACTTGGCTCCAGTTGGTTTGCGAAAGTGCGGGTCAGGAAATCCGATGAGGAGGCCAAGTCTCCGGACGATTATCCGATGGGAAATGGCTTGGTCAAGGTAAACCCAGATCAGCCGAGGGCTAAAGCGCTGTTGGATTACAAAGAACGCTGAACGGGCATGGCTTCCGTCGCATGGGATTACGCGCGGACGGGAATCTGGCGGTTCTCCCGCCGCGACGCCATTCTGGTGGCGCTCGCTGTGCTGCACGGCGTGGTCCTAGCCGCGTGGCCGCTGGCGCCGCTTATCGCCGTGGGAGTGTGGTGGAACTCAAACACAATCGCTCACAATTTCATCCACCGGCCTTTTTTCCGATCGGCCGGAATGAACCGCGTGTTCTCCGCTGCTTTGAGTGTTCTCCTGGGCATTCCACAGACGCTCTGGCGCGACCGTCACCTCGCGCATCATGCAGGCGTCGCATCACGATTGCGCGTTTCGCGGCAGCTTGGAGTCGAGACAGCGCTGATCCTAAGCCTGTGGGCAACCCTGACCTTGCTGCAACCTCGCTTTTTCCTGCTGGCGTATCTTCCGGGATATCTCACCGGGCTGGGATTGTGCGCGATGCAAGGGTACTGGGAGCACGCTACGGGGCGGCCCATCAGCCACTACGGGCGTATTTACAATTTTTTCTGCTTCAACGACGGTTACCACGCTGAGCACCACGCCGATCCCGCAATTCACTGGGCAAAGCTGCCACACCGTATCGAGGCCAGCGCAGCTGCCAGCCAGTGGCCGCCCCTGCTGCGCTGGCTCGACGTACGTCCGCTGGAGGCCCTCGAGTGCCTCGTGCTGCGGTCGCCTTGTCTGCAGCGCTTCGTCCTGGACAGTCACCGCAAAGCCTTTCAGGATCTCCTCTCGCAGCTAGACACCATTCGCAGCGCCACCATTGTGGGCGGTGGGCTCTTTCCAAGAACGGCGCTGATTCTGAGAGAGCTCCTGCCCGAGGCACACCTCACGATCGTCGATTCCAATCCGCGCAACCTGGAGACCGCGCGCGTGTTCCTGGGCGGGAACATCGAGTATCGCAACGAGCGCTATCTGCATGGTGGATCTTTCGATTGCGACCTCACGGTAATTCCGTTGTGCCTGGATGGCGACCGCGCGGCGATCTATCACCATCCGCCCTCTCCGGCGGTGCTGGTACATGACTGGATCTGGCGCGTTCGCGGATCCGGAACGATCGTTTCCGCGGTGTTACTGAAGCGTCTCAACTTGGTGCGGCAATGAGAGGTGCGAGCCTGCTGCTGGTCTTCCTTGTGGCGAAGCTGGCCATAGTATGGGGCCATTCCGCACCGCTAACGTGCCTGGCGCTGTTGGCATACGTGTGGCAGGATGCGATGATCGCCCTGGCGTTTGCCGCGTTGGACATCAGCCTCGAAAAGATGGGAGCGACGACTCGAATTGCCTGGGCGATCTACTGGGCTGTCGCGATTTACGCGGCGATCAACATACCGGTGGGGCGCGTGGTTTTCACTCCGCTGACATGGCCGATGCTGCGCGCCGCGCGCGGGCCGTTAGCCGATTCTATGCTGGAATATGTGACCGCATCCAACGTCTTGCTGGTTGTTGCGGTCCTGGCGGCCGCCGCAGGTCTGCCACGGCTGCTGCGGCAAGTGCCGCGGCAGTTGGTGAGAATGGGGTTGGTCTGCACTATTGCGGTCGTCCTCCTGGGACCGATGGCGGGCAGCCGGGTGGATACGCGCGGCATGGACCGCAACGTGATCACGGCGCTGATCGGCAGCGGACTGCCGCGAGTGGCCGCCCGAGCCGGAGCGGGCGACTGGCGGGAATCGCGCTTCCAAACAGACCGCGCGACCGAGGACCTTGTGCGGTTTGCGGGATCCGCCCGGGGACTCAACGTGGTGATCGTAAGTCTGGAATCCACCGCGGCTCAGTATCTCCCGCTTTATGGCGCGCCCGATGACGGCGGGCACGACGTGATGCCTAACCTTAGCACGCTGGCTCGGCGGGCACTGGTATTCGAGAATGCCTATGCGGTTTACCCTGAGAGCATCAAGGGACTGTTCTCGGTTCTATGTTCCACGTTCCCTGCTTTCGATAGCCGGCCGGAGGAATATGAAAACGTAGAATGCAGTTCGGTGGCCGCTGTTCTGGCAGACGCTGGTTACCGCACCGCGATGTTCCACTCGGGACGCTTCCGGTACCTGGGGATGGAGGCGATTATCAACGGTCGCGGGTACCAGACACTGGAGGATGCCGGCGATATCGGCGGCAATCACAATTCGAGCTTCGGAGTGGACGAACCCGCCACGGTGGCACGGATGCTGGCATGGATCGACGGCCTGCCGCGCGGGCAAAGGTTTTTCCTCACATACTTGCCCATTGCAGGCCATCACCCCTATGCCACTCCGGAGCACGGTCCCTTCGCGGGAACGGCAGAGATCGATCAATACCGCAACGCCCTACACTATGGGGACGCTTCGCTCGGCGCTCTCATCGAAGGCTTGCGCGCACGAGGGCTGGAGCAAAATACCGTCTGGGTGGTTTACGGCGATCACGGCGAGGCCTTCCACCAGCACGAGGGCAACTACGGCCACACATTTCTCCTGTACGACGAGAATGTTCACGTCCCGTTTCTCATCGCCGCGGCCGGCTTGATGCGCAGACAGGAACGGGTGCGGAAGGTGGTCAGCTTAGTCGACACCGCGCCGACTATTCTTGATCTGATGGGTATTCCGTCGCGGGCGAATTACCAGGGCCGAACGATGCTCGATGGTGCGCCGCGGATGGCGCTTTTCTTTGCGGACTACTCATTGGGCCTTCTGGGCCTGCGCGACGGGCCTTGGAAGTTCGTGTACGAAGTCGGCTCGGGCAGGGCAAAACTGTTCGATCTGGAGCGAGATCCGCGGGAGCTATCCGACGTGTCGGCGCGCGAGGCAGCACGGGTGTCGTGGTATGGCCAGGTAGTGCGCGACTGGTGCGTTGCGCAGAAGAGCTATGTCGCTCGAAGCGCGGCCCGGTGAAGGGAGCGCAGTCTTGATTCCTGGGCATGCACAGAATCGGACGGAAGATTGAGCAGTTTTCGCATGAACTTGGCACTTATCGGTGCCCCTACAATTCCTGCGTTGTTTTTGCGTTGCTAGATCGGAAATGATGGGCAGTGATGGGCTGTGATGGGCAGCTAAACTATTGAAATTTCAGCCATGTCGTTTGTTCAAATGGCGATGCCACAGTTTATGAGTCCGCTGCTCTAACCGCTGAGCTACGGGCCCCACGCTACTGCAACATCTTACCGTGAAAGAGCTTACTGGACACGCCCCACTTGCGTTTCATTCTGCTCGGATGTGCCAGTGCTAGTTGTGGTGCCAGTTGCATTTCCTGGCTCGGTCACGGTAAGTCGCTCGAGTGCGGCGAGAGTGTGCTTCGGAGCAAGATGCGAATAGCGCACCGTCATTTCGATGGTTTTGTGGCCCATAAGTTCTTGAACGGTGAGCAGGGGAAAGATTACCAAAGAGGGCGCATAGTCTTCATATTGCACACCCGGTGCCAGTCAGGACTCCGCAACAAGATTTCGAGATAGCGGAGCTGCTGAGAAACAACACCGGCAACACGCCGTGTTGCCTTTGGTTTTCCTTCCCTTCCGTATTCACGTCGGGATATCCACAGCATTTGGTGGGTTTCAAGATTTCCCCCCAGAGAATATGGGCATTTCGCCGGATATCGCCTTTCGTTTGGCGAGACTACAGTCGCCAAAGAATGCAGGTGCAGACTGGCAGATTCGAGCGCCGGATGGCAAAGGCGGAGGTCATAGAGCTTCTGCACTTGGGGGAATCGCCAACTCCAAAAGTCGAGGCAATCACGGAAAACGTAAGCCCTTCAGGCGTGCGGGTGATTACCAATTCAATGTGCGCTCCAGGGGAGCTTCTGCGTTTGGGGGCACCGAAGGACCATCTGAGTTTGTCAGCCCGCGTGGTTTACTGTCAGCGTGTGAGGAAAGCAAATTTGCTGTTGGCCTTGAACTTGCCGTGCGCGTTGAGGAGTGGCAAAAGCCACCGAGGCCTTGACGCCGTTAGGGGATGTTGTTCACCAAGTTTTCTTCGTTCGTCCAGCTCGAATTGCATTGCGGGCATCGCCACAAACGGAAGGCTTTTTTCTCTCGATTAATTTCCGCAAGATACATCGGTTGACCGTCACGGGGACACGTGATGCGAGGCATCATGTCCAATTCAGCGTGTTCCTGGTTAGCGGAGATGAAGTATCCATTTGAAACGGTGTAGTACACGGGGCAATCTGCTACCGGACAGCCATACGCTGATGTCTGCGCCGTCAGGCCCTCCATTGTTGGGAAACTTTCAGTCACACTCATCTCAACGTGATGTTCGTGGCAAAGCACGTGAAGTTGTTTGTCTGGCTGAGGTGTGGGCATCCAATGCTCCCGATCATGCGCCGCAGGGCAAGCCCTGAGATTAGCCGGAATGGCAATCCAGCTTGTTGCCCGTGCTCAACAACCCTGTAAATTCTTCGTAAAGTTTATTTGACTTATCCGATTGCGGATGCCAACATTTTGAGGAAAGAGGAATGCGTCAGTGGAAACACAAGCAACCAAAGAGCGCGATGAAATCGTCGCTGCGATGATCCTGAACGTACGATCCGACGAGCTTACCCGCGCCGCCGATGCGCTTCGCTTCGTGGACGAACCCATCGCTCGCAGCGTTGTGGGTTTCGCGGATGCGTTCGCCGCCGACGAGCGCAATCAAGTAAGGAATCTCATCCGCCGGCATCCCGACTGCCTTCTTGCTGACTGACGAGCGATGCCTTAATTTTGGGATCGTGGTCATTCTTGTGGCCCTGGTAGCTGTGGGCCTCCACTACAAAGCGTGGCTGGGTGACCTAGAGAGAAACCTCGTCCTCGGGTTTGGCTGTATTCCACCCTTCAGGTAATCAATGACGCTTTCATGCAGACGGGATGATGATGTATTTCCATTGGTGGGTGTCGGCCAGCGTGGTTTCCTTTGAGGTTTCCATGCTCATTTGGATCGCTCCGCGATTGCCACCGTTGCCTGCCGCTGCTCCGTCGCCCGCACTGTTGTCCGAAGAAGAAAGCGTGGCGATCCTGAAACAAATCCTCGAACGAATGCGTAGGATCGCCGAGGAGATGAAAGGCATAGGGCGGTCCAGATGGAAATAGCGCGGTCCCAGATTCGAAATTACCCTGTACGGGCGTAAAGCCCCGTCCTGCAGGGCGGGGATAGGAGCCCTTTAAAGCGGTGTCCTTTGTTGTTGAATGTAGTCCTTCAGGATGTTGCTAGGAGCACCACCGCAACGAGCGGCGAAGTAAGACGGCGACCAGAGCACGCCTTCCCCATAGCGTGCTCCCGAGTCAGGCCTCTCCTGCCGAAGCATTCTGCAGGACACGCCCTTCCAGCGAGTTCACCAAGCGGGAGACAGCGACCTTCGGAGGGTAGTTGACTCGCAGATGGACGTGATGATCTTCGCTGTCATCTGCACAAGCTCTGATTCAAAGTCGGCGCAAAACTTGGCGAACCGTGCTCGGAGTCGGAGGGCGTCGCCGGTCGGTGATTCTCCATGCCACACCTGGGCGTGGGCCTTGTGGGCTTGGGTTGGGATAGACCGGTGCGCGCCGCCACCGAAGGTATTCCCGCTTAGGCGGGGAACCAGTAGGAATCCCCTCCCTTCAGGGACCTTCAGGGAGGGGAGGAAGTCAATGATGTGAATCATGCTGCTGCGGCTTCGACAATCGGGAGCCACGTTTCAGGACCATTGACCACGGCGTTGTAGTCTGCACCGGGGAGTTCTCGACAATCAGGCGAATTCAACGCGACGATCTGAACCTTGGGGTATTTGGCTTTCAGCCAAACAACTATTTCCCTCCTGGTTTGTTCAGCCGCATCGTGGCCGACAATAAAAAGATCAACGCGTTGCGGCAAGCCTAGAACCGTTTTCGCACGTTCGTTGTCCATCACAGAAACCACTTCGTAGCCATGAGATTTGAGCAAATTGGCTCTCTCCGCAAGTAGTCGTTCGTCGTAAGCGATCTGAAAAACCACGCGTTTGGTGTGGGCTATATTCGCGAGGGCAACGACCTGGCGGGTTGGCAGGTAGACTACGGAGCATTCGTTGGTTGTGGTTCCTGCGAGCTGTGCAAGCTTGCGGCGGGCGTTCTCCAGTCCGTGCACGGAGCCACGCCAAGCCAGGGAACCATCCTGGGTGCGCTCGAAGAGATCGTAATCCTTCTCCATCCGGGCAGTGCCGTCCTGTCGAAAACACCCAGCGGCGGAAGCCGTATGCTCGCAAAATGCAGGTTAGTTCGAGGCCCCCGCTGTGGTGGGGACTCATTGCAGGAATACTTACCTCTGGCTTATCCAAATGTCAAGACTCGCTTCGGAAAGCGTCGGAAAGCTCCGGAAACCTCGGAAACCGACGCGGCCATGTACGCGTGTACGCGCGGCAGCAGATTATGAATTCCTCGGCCCGTCTCAAATTGGTTTCCGGTCCCGGCCTTCGCCCCTCTCCGAGGAATTTTGAGTCATTTCGAGACCAATGGCGAATCTCCCGTCTGGCAATTGTTGACAGTAAACCACCCGACTTTGAGATTGAATTTCAGCAGTGCGGAAATGAACTTCTAGCATTCCTCCTGGTCGCAGCTTAGTCTTTGTTACGATGCGGGCACCCCGCATACTTATGTTTTCCGTGAATGTACCTTCAGGCAGGCTTGACCCATCGGAGAGACGGGCCGTTACTCCTACTGCTTTGAGTATGCGTTTTTCACTCCTCCCGGTCGGGACTTGCATACCGATCTTCCGCCCTTCTTTCCTTGGTCGGCGGAGTCCTCATACCCGGGGGCTGGACTGTTGGAGGCAAATCAGATTGAGGGCCAACGAAACGAAATTCTCCAATTGTTGCTAGCGACCTCCGCGCAGACTCGATTGCGAAGCAAACCGTAGCCTACAGCGCCACACACGTCCATTAGGAATTACCTGCAAAACATCGAGTAATGTACTTTTCTATGATGGATTTAGCAGATTTAGCCATTAAGTCACTAAAAGACCTAATAGCCGCTCGGGTGGTTTCCTAGGGGCACCTATCACCAAGCCCCCGTGAGGTCCCTTTGTGTTGGAGGCCATTTAGCCTACCCCTGCTCCAGTCCCACAGGAGTGTGTGATGTTCCCATTTAAAAAAAAGGAACTACAGCCGTTTTGCTTTGAGCATCTGAGCGAGATGATGCCCTATGGTGATAGCGCGAAGGCCGAAACTGCGGTCGCGTATGCCTGCTCGCAGTTGGACTGTCTTATTAACTACAACACTTCCTGCGGGTACTTCATCGCCACCAAGGAAGGGGACAGGGTTGAGCAAAGGACGATGCCGGGCATTCATTGTCCAAACGACGGGACGCCCATGTACCTCGCCGAGATTAACCCAGAACACAAAAGCTATCGGCTTTGGAAATGCCCGCAGTGCCGCAAGAGCGTCACGAATTTGGAGTCCATGCAAGCTAGGGGACAATCCGCCTAAAATATATCCGCTACGGCATCTTGCTCTCTATCCCGTTCGCTCGTCAGCATCGTGCGGATTGCGCGGGGCTTTGGAGATCACTCCTGCAAAACTGTTTGGACCGGGGCGGTGGTAGGCACGCCGAATAGATATTCCTTGGTCCGCGAATGGCGGTCCCTATCGCGGTCTTGGCCATCGAGCCTTCAACGTCCTGCGGGGCAGCGACGCGGGCTGCCAGGCGCGTATCTCCGAGAGCATTTGCTCCAATAGCTCGGCGGGTGGCCGCGATTGATTCTTGCGAATCACTTCTTCGAGCTTCCGGTCGCCGAAGGATTCTCCACTGGCATTCTGCGGCTCGACCAGTCCATCGGTGTACAGCAAAAGCCGGTCACCTGCACGGATCGCGCGAGCTCACGAACGGGACACTCGGGATCCGGGATGACTCCAAACAATAAGCCATTGCTTTCGATCCGCTCCAGCCTGCCCGCCTTCCCTGGAGCGCAGCAGCTGCGGATGCCCAGCCGCCGAATAGAAAGCCTTGCCATGCTCCGTATCAATCCACAAATAAGCCGCTGATACGTATTGCTCATGGAGTTGCTTGAACAGGATGCGGTTCAACCCACGCAATACTTCTCGCGGGTCATGGGCACGGGCCCACCGACTGCATCGCGACCTTGATCATCGAAGCAATCAAGGCCGCCGGCACACCTTGTCCGGTCACGTCCGCGCCAGGAACCCAATCCGCTTTCCATCCGCGGGAACGAATTCATAGAAATCACCAGCCACCGCGGTCATCGGCCGATAGGACATCGCAATCCGGAGGTTTTGGATTTCCAGAACGGCGGTGGGGGGGATGGAGAACTGCAACTGCCGGGCAACCTCCAGTTCCTTTTCAATCGACTGGCATCGAGCCCGGTTCTCGTCCAACACCTGTGCTTACATTGGCACGATTGGCGTTGAGCTAATGCCGCGGCGCTTGTAATCACCTGGAGGGAATCCTGAGCGGCATGAGCCGCGTGCCGGGTTGCTCCCATCTAAATTTTCTCTGAATTGGCAGTGTTCGCTGTTCCTGGTCCGGCTATTTCTGCTTACCGAACTGGGGCGACGGCGTCTACCGCAGGCAGGGGTGTGGCGCCGGGACACGGCGCACCGCCAGGTCGCAATTGCATGGGAGAGGATGGTGCGGTTATGCGCAGCATGTCGAAGTTTGTTCTGAGCTTGTTTGCGGGAATGGCGGGGTTGGGACTCCTGACCGGCAGCGCGGAAGCACAATTCAAGAACGGCAGCCAGCCGACA
>JGI25388J43891_1000066_pt1 | contig 17927 bp, 16 predicted proteins | sample GraSoi013_2_20cm_2_FD_43891 | JGI IMG/M metagenome (IMG submission 43891)
GCCTCTACCGCCAATACCCCGCCCGTCCTCATCATCAACAACGTCGTCTACGGCAATGGCGGCCGCTGCATCCACGCCTACATCGTCACCAACTTCTGGATAAGCGGCTCCCAAAACGGCTCGCAGGAACGATCCATGCACCTAAGGAGTGACCGACGGTTCCACTTCACAGCAAGGTCTGACGGTTTTATCTAGCCCCTGCCCCTCTCAATCCCGTGCGAGGGGGAGTTCAAGTGCCGCTACGAGAAGTGGCGTAGGCCGGCACCTCCCTCTCTCGCACGCTTTAATCAACCGCCGCCGGTTCGGTCGCCTCCCCGGCGCCGGCGGTTCCCTCCAAGGCGCGGCGATAAACATCGATCGTTTTTTGGGCCACCAGTTCCGGCGAACATTCCTCCGCAATCTTTGCCTTCCCACACATTCCCATCCGGCGCCGGAGTTTCCGATCGAGCAACAGCCGTACCACCGCGTCCGCCAACTGCGCGGCATCGCGCGGAGGCACCAGCAGGCCGGTGCGGCCGTGTTCGACCATTTCCGGGAGCCCACCCACCTCCGTCGCCACCACGGGCTTTCCCGCCGAGTAAGCTAAGGGGATGACACCACTTTGCGAAGCCTCGATGTACGGCAACACCACAACGCTGGCTCGCTGAAAATATTCCTGAGCGCGCAATTCGGAGATGTATTCGTTGTCAACAAGGAAGCGCTCGGGATTTTTCATCATTCGCCGGTAGCGCTCAAAATCCTCGCCTTGGCCGGCGATCAGAATCCGCGCCCCGGGCACTCGTGCGCTGATCAGCGGTTCCGCGCGGATCAAATACTCCAGCCCTTTGTATTCCCAAATCCGCCCAAAGAAGAGAATCAGGTTTTCGTCTTCCTCGAACTTGGCCGGTACCGGGTCACCGCCAATCTGGATGTGGGGCATGCGATGTATATTTCTTCGGGCGCCCAGCTCTTTCCCCAGCAACTCTTCCACGTGCCGGGAGTGCACGATAATTTGATCAGCGCTGCGCCGCGCAAGCATTTCCAGCCAAAATGGTGTTTTTTGCGTGAGTGTGTCCCCCGGGTGCGCGCGGAAATCATGGACGGTGAACACCAGCGGATACCTGCGCCAAGCTGCTAGCGCCAAATCAAACCACAAATGAAAACCCTGGTAATGGATGAGGTCCGGCGAGAACGCCCGGATCTCCCGCATCACCGTCCGAATGGTTCGAAATTGGCTAAGCGGCTGCCGCAGCCTGGGACTCTGGTAAGAAAACAAGCGCACCGTGCCATCCAGCTTCGGTGCAAAAGGGCGCACAACTCGTTCAGGCATCAGCAGCAAAACGTCCGCGTAGGCGGAGAGAGCATTCGCCAGACGCATGCAATACTCCCCAAAGCTGACCGAAACGAGCGCGACCCTTAAGCGTTCTCGCTGCGCCATCGGCCGATACTTCAATTCTCCCCTGCCGTTTTGCGCAGAAGCAGCACTAGGTATTTTTCTTTGAATTGACGAACCCCGCCCGACGCCCACACCGCCAACACAACGAGCACCGCCAGATAGACAAGGGTTGCCGAGAAGCCTGTCAGGATATCCACGCGAGTGATGGCCAGGGCGAGATAAACCGTCATGCAACCCGCTGCCACCATCGGCTTCCAAATAATCTTGAGCAAGGAGATTCCGGAGAGCTGGCGCGCCACCGGAATGTAGTGCATCGTGCAGCCCAGGGCTGCCGCGGCCAACTGAGCCACCGCCGCTCCGCGGAGACCAAAGCGCAAAATCAGCGGCCAACCCACCCCAAGATTCACGATCGCGCTGGCCATGGCGATCTTCAGAGTGAGTTTCTCCCGGTGCGTCGCCACCAGGACTTGCCCGAGTATGCTCGAGAACACTTGCAGCACCAGCATCCACGATAGGATGTGCAACGCGGGCACGGCCTCAACAAATGTAGGATTCTTGTACAGAACCGAGAGCGCCCACTGCCCAAGGAAAAAGATTCCCGCGATGGTCGGCACCGCCAACATCAAGAGCACTTCCATCGCCTGCTCGGAGATGCGCCTCAACGTTCGAAGACCGGGCTCGATTTTCCGGCACATCACCGGGAAAATGCTCTGCGCGATGCTCTGATAGACCAGCAGCAGCGGCACCATCATCTGCGTTGCCGCGCTATACAGGCCCACCTCTTTCTCCGTTGCCAGTTTGGAGAGAAGAATTACATTGAGGTTTCCCGCAATCGCGCACGTGCTGTCAATCCCCAAAAAGGTGCTTGCCGAGCGCAGCGTGCCCAGCGCGAATCGTAGGTCCAGGCCCGGCTGGCGTACCGACGCCTGCCGTATCTGAAACCACCGCATCACCAGGCAAAGTTCCACTACCGCGACGGTGAAGAACGCCGCCAGCAACAGCAGGATGACGGTGTACAACCCGCGGTCCCAAGACAGCAGCAGGTACGCGCCCGCCATCTTCACGATGTTCGAAGGCACATTCACGTAAGCGATGTAGTGCATCCGCTCCCAGGCTTGAAAAATTCCTTCACAAATCGCCGAAATCGCATAGGGGAAAAGACCCAGCGAAAGCAGCAGGACCACCAGCTTTGTTCCGCCCGTGTAGTCGACCGCGCGCACAAAACCGAATAACCCGGCGAGGGAAGCAAGCGACATCACCCCGACGATCAGGCATCCATTGACGAAATACTTCCGCGTCTGCGACCGGTCTTTCGCCACTTCCCGTATGAGCAGCGTCTTGACGCCTGAAACCGCAAAAATCTGGAAGATATAGAAGAGCGACAGCGCGAGCGACATTTGTCCGAACTCAAACGCGCCCAGCTTTCGCGCGACCATCGCATACACCACAAAGCTCGTCGCCCGGTTCATCACGTCGCTCGTGAGAATCGAAAGCGCATTCGCGCCTATGTTTCGCAGGCTGGTGCTCATCGTTAGCCTTGAATGAGTCTTTGGCCTCTCGAACTGGTTCTTTCCATACGCTATAGGCCGCTCGCCACCCGTAAAATCGAGGATACACCTGAGGACCTACCGAGAAAACCACGGAGCGGGCGCGTCGATCTTTAGCGATGGAACGGCTAACGGGTCAGGTGCAAAAGCCAATCGAGCTGCAAGCATTTACCTGATTGCAGACGGATCTATCCTTTTTTGACAATATGTGCGATCCATCATCGGAAGCCACATTCCTTCCGAGAGGGGCTATATCGGCTTCCTTGGGGTTCCCGCTGCATTCGGCAGAAATTTCTATGTCTTCGCGCTTTGTTGGCAGACCACAAGCCTTCCCCGACCGCGCCAGCCGCGGCGCTCTCTTCCTCACTTCGCTTTTAATTCTCGCCCTCTTATCTTTGCTTGCTTATGTGGTGAAAAACTTTCTCGTCATCCAGAAACTGGATCCCGCGCCTTGCTCCGCGAACTGCACCATCTACGCCTCGCCTTCCGGAAACGACAAAAACTCCGGAAGCGATCCTTCTTCTCCCAAGACCTTCCTCGGCGCCGCCGCTGCCACGCGGCCGGGTTCGCTCGTCTGCCTTCTCCCGGGCACTTATGACCTGGACTCTTCCTTCACTCCGCCCCAAAGTGGCGCGGCCTCCGCCTGGATCGTTTACAAGAGCTGTGGCGACGGCGCCGTCAATTTCGTCTGGGCCGGCTCACCCGACGCCTCTCCTATGTTCAAACTCGGCTCGGGCCCGTTCCCTTCCGGCCCATCCTATGTGGAATTCCGCGGTCTCCATTTCGACGGCCGCGGCAATGCCGGCGATGGTTTTTTCTGCCGTGGCGGCCATCATTTGCGCTTCATAAACAATACCGTCACCGACACCGGCGGCTCAGGCGTCGGCTCCATCGGTTGCGACTATCTCACCGCCGATCACAACGTCATCGTCCACAACGGCTACATGCCGCGCTCTACCAAGGTCCCGCAATGGTATAGCTGGACGAGCGGCATCTCCTTCAACTCCAACCAGTGGTTCGACCGGTATTCCGGCTTCCACAACGTCATCTCGAACAACGTCGTTACCGGCGAAGTCGACCAAAGCCCCAAACACACCGACGGCAACGGCATCATTCTCGACCTCAGCAATCGCACCTACGACTACAGTTCAGCGGACACGCCTCCCGCTCTGGTGATCAACAACGTGGTCTATGGGAACGGCGGCCGCTGCCTGGAAGCCTACACCGTCACGAACTTCTGGTTTGTCAACAACACCTGCTACAAAAATGTTCTGGATCTTCCCGAGAAAAGCGACGCTTCCATCACCGTCAATAATTCTCACGACGGCTACATCGTCAACAACCTCGTGGTCGCGGCCGCAGCCTCCCACCCATGCTACTCGGAGGAAAACAAGGCCGAAGAAATCCGCTACTTCGCTAATTTGTGCTTTGGCGGCTCCAATCTGTGGCGCCATGCCAATTCATCGCAATTTATCTCGGGCGATCCGCTCTTTGCCCGCCCGCTGGATTTGCATTCAAAAGCCGCGGAGACGCCCTCGCCGCGTCTTCTAGCGGATGGGCTTGCCCTGCTGCCTCGCAGCCCAGCGCTCGCCAAGGGAATCGATCCCGCCACTCTGCCCGGACTGCCCAAACAAGTCGCCGCCGACTTGAAAAAGCACATCTACGCCGACTTCGCGGGAAACCCACGTCCCGAGGGTGGCCCTTTCGACCTCGGCGCATATCAGTCAAGCCAAGCCAATACGTCCCGGCACGCTGAGCGAAACAAATAAGGACGCATTGCTCAGCTCTGGAGCCCGCTTGGTTTGGCCATTCGGCGCCACCCGCATCCCCTTTAAAAGACCCGGTTCTGCTGACTGCACGCCGAGCTGGAAGTTCCCGTTTCCATCTGCGGCAATTCCCCGTGGTGCCCGGAAAGGTGCCGATATAGCCGCATGCCCTGCGGACCAGCCGAGCAGCAAAGGCAGAAACCGGGCACAGGGGATCGAGCGAACCCGTATGTGTTCCTTGCCGCCTGGGCAACACGTCCATCTCCTGCGGGCGGGCGAACGGCGGTTCAGTGGGTCAGGGAAGGTCTTGCTGAGTACAGAATTGCGCCTGCATCCCAGCCTGCTTCCGTAACGCAACGCGCGTTTCCATTGATGTCGCCGTAAATGTAGTTCCGCATGTCCGCCTGGACCTGCGGCCAGCCCGACGTGAACTTGTTGCTGCTCGGGTCGGTGCCCGCGTTATATGCGTGGTCTGCACCTGGCGCGAAAGCGCTCGAAATATCGCAGATCGGAATCCATCCTGTGCATTGCGTCGATGCGCTGTAGGTTGGCGTCGCCGCCGAAGGCGGACGCGAAGCAGCGTACTGCCCGGGGGCCGTAGGATGAACAAAGCGAGGATCGGCAAGAAAACGATCGCCTGAAATGAAATTCTGTGCTGGCTGAGGCGAAAAATTGCAGCAAGCGCCGTCTGTTCGGCCGTTGTAGAGATTGGCGTCGAAGACTACCGTCGACGGGATAGCCGGATCATCGGAATAGTAGTAGGGGATGGCATTGTTGGCGCTCCAAACATCGCTAATGTTATCGACAAAATATCCGTTGAGTGTGCCGCTGTAGCCGGTCGAGCTCGTGCCCATAGCGGAGAAAGACCCCAAGCCCGGCTCCTGCGTGTCCAGGTTATTCTTCTGGCAGGTGTTGTTCACCACCCAAAAGTTCGTATAGTTGAACACTGCGATGCACCGCCCGCCGTTCCCGTAAACCACGTTGTTCACGACCAGCGCCGGCGCCGTGCCCTGTTTCAGGATGTCCAGAATGATTCCATTTCCGTCCGTGGGGAAGTCGCTCGAACTACTCGTTGCTCCCGGACACAGTTGTGCCGGCCAAAACTCGCACTGATCCACCTCTCCGGCAATGATGTTGTTCGAGATGATGTTGTGAAGCCCTTGATATGATAGGTGTCTCCCGCGGGCGTCGTGACGTTGTTGTACGAGATGCCGCTGCTGTTGCTCGCGCTGCCGCAGACGCTTGGTAGATCGGCGGGCGGGCTGCTCGGTGGATTGCTGCCAGGGCTTGGCAAGCAGACGGCCGGAAGATAGCCGTTGTGGTTTATCAGGTTATGATCGCTGACCAAATAATCGCAGCCAACGCCGGCGATGTCCGATCCGGCGGTATTGCGGACGGTATTGCCGATAAACTGCGCATGGTCTGAGGCATAGCAGAAAAAAACCCTCCAGCGCATTGTTCTGTCCGCCGTCTAAATTGAGGCCGATGAATTTTAGATATTTGGAACTACCACCGCAGTAGCCGCCGCTGCCAACGCGGATCATCGGTTGCAGAAACCCGATGCTGGCCACATCCGTCAGCGTGCCGTTGGCTTGGGCGGCCGTCACGCCTGCGGTCCAGACGAAATCCACGTCGCCGTCGCCAAGGGCCTGGTAGGTGATCCACGTCGTGCTCGAGTTCGGTGGACAAAAAGTTTGGTCTAATTCATATCGGCCTCCCAACAGGCACGCTACATCGCCGGGTTTGGCAACACCGGCCGCGCTATCCGCGCCGGGACTCGCCGGGTTCCCTCCAAATAGCGTCTTAGGCGCCCATCTTGTCGTGCCAGTGTAAGTGTCATCTCCGAAAGCCGAGGCATATCAGGGTGCAGTTTTGTGCCAGCGAAGCGTGTATTCCACTACTGTTTCTGAGAAACGCCGAAGGCGAGCCTTGCGGGCCGCCGGAGTTTCCAGACGCCGCGAAAACAGCGGGCGGACTAATCAACTTGAGGCTGGCTTTCAACACGGCATGGACTTGCGGAATGGAAATGACAACAACAAAGGGCTGCCGCTGCACATACAAAGAGCATGAGCTTGATGCGGTGCTTCACGGTGCGGTCCTCCTAATCGAATGGATTTTCTGGCTCTGGTTGGGTAGCAAGCCCATAACGGATTCCGCTTTCGAAACGTGTTTTCCCAGGCGGGGTGGGAACGGTGCCTCTGTAGGTTATCGGGAATGGTCTTGCGGCTTCATCAGTATCGCGCGAATCAAACACTTGCAATCAGGAAGATGCCGCATTCACCGATGGGAAAACTACCAAATCGGTCGGAAAGCCAACTTCGTCACCGGCACCGGAAACAGCAGAGGTCCGACGCTAGACAGACGGATTCCCGACCGCAGCTCGAGAGTACGCCAGCATTTGCGTCCCGGGCGGTCCGCTATCTCAACATTGTCAAGATCCGCTCGATGAGGTACCAGAAGGGCCGTGAGTGAGAACCTCGGATCTTTTCGTCGATCTTCGCCGTGCCGGGGTTCAAGCTGTTCGAATCATGGTTCCCGCTCGACGAGCAATCGCCGCCGACCTAGCGTCTCGGCACACCCGGCGTGTCCTTGGGAGGGCTCGGATGGCTTTCCGGTCTTGACTGCAGGAGAATAAAAGGCGAAGATAACGAAGATCACAAGGGTGGGATTTGCGTCCGCGATAGCCAAGCGGCTGTGGGAATGGACTTCGGCGTGAGCACGGCAGCGACGCTCTCGGGCGGAGAAAAGCTCGCCAGCGACTGCATCCCACGACGGGAACATGAATGGCGCGAGCAATCTGTGTTTGCTACGCTCTCAATAGGGCGAGTTGCGCCTGAAGCAACGCCTGGGGAGAGGAAGGCACAGGCCTTACCGCCAGGGTGAAACCGGCCTCGCCGAACCAGGAATCAGCATGTTTCATTTGGGCATGGATTGCGCAACGGTAGCCAGACACTTTAGCTGAACAAGCGGTAGAGGTCCTCACCCGCCTTCTCGGTAATCTGGTCGGGTACCAGATGGTCCGTGAAAGTCGCGGTGAGTTTGCCGAGCAGTTGGCGGATTTCTTTCTCGGCGCTCGTCGGCCCCCCATTGGGCGAGTAATGGAGGAACGAGATGGTCTTCTCTTCCGTGCCGAACTTGCGCTTGTAGCGGATGAGCCCTTCCTGGTCGATGTCGCTTAGCCCAAAGTCCAGGTAGGTGAGGCCGCGTTTTTTTCCTTCTTGAATCCCGTGCCAGATGAGCAGGTCGTTCGGCCGGTGCGAGAGATCGTCGGGGAGGGACGCATTGAACTTGTAATACAGCGTGTCCTTCCACTCCAGAAAAAAATCGCCAGCCACGATCTTGTCTTTGTGAATGGCGAGCAGCAGGAACCCGTGCTTTGGCTCCACAAAACGGCGCCAGATATTTTGCAGGAAACTGTAGGGTTGCGCCAGCAAACCATACTTGTATTTGCGCACTTTCAGGTGCATCTCGAAGAAGGCGCGCAGTTCCTGCTCTGACTGCGCTGTGCGAACACTGAGCTCCTCGCGTTCCGACTTCCGAATGGCGCGATGCGTGGAATCATGCATGGCTTTCCAGAGCTTCTCGAGATCCGGCCGCAGGTCCAGGCGGTGCCATTTCGCCTGCTTCACCAAAGAAAAACGCTTGTCGCCAAGTGGCAAATCGTTGTGCAGGCAGCGCACGCTGATGGGCTGGTGTTCGGACACCAAGCGATCGATCAGAAAACGCCACGACTCCTCGTCACTCACCAGCGGATCGCAGTAGTCGGAAAAAGGCAGCGTTACGATGCGTTTCCCGAGCATGTCCGAAATCCGAAAGAAGGGAATGCCCGCCTGCGGTTGCCCATGCTCGTCGAGCGCGATATGAGCGCTTGGCTGCCAACCGTAGGTATCGGCGAGAACCTGCATCCATTGGGGTGAATGAAAAACGCTGGTCGTAACCTGCCGGACCAACCGGCACCACAAGGGATCGCTTCGCGGATCGACACAGACAACGTTGCCTACAACATTCAATTTTTGCCTCCTCCTGAAATGTACTGAAGAAAAGGGACTGCCGGAACGCCGATTCCATCAGGCCAAGTGCGCCGTAGTCTGCTTTGCGTGAGAATGCAGGGTCTCTGGTTGACTGGCTTGCGGATGCATGTCGGCGTCCGGAACCTCGCGGGCTTCGATCGCTGGTTTTGATTCGTGAGCAATCACGGTCTCCGCGATCTCTGCCGCGGGCAGGACCTCCCGGTACACGGAAAGCAGATTCGGAATGGAGTACTCCCACGCCAGCTGCGTTTGGATGCGGCATCTGCCGTAAGCGCCAAGCGCCATCCTGCGATTTGGATCGTCCATGAGCTGTGCCAAAGTGCACGCAAAGGCTCGTTCGTCGTTAGGCGTGACGTAGGCCGCGGCGCCGCGGGCGGTGAACCGATGCTCCGGCAAATCAAACGCAACGATTGGCTTGCCCAGTGACATATATTCCATAATCTTTACCATCGTCGAGCGATCGGTGTAGGGATTCGCCGGCGAAGAGTCCACGCAAATGTCCGCGGCCGAGAGAAGCCGCCGGAGGTCCTCCCCGAAAACCGGACCGGTAAACCGCACGTAGTCCTGGAGGCCCAGCTCCTGCGCCAGCGCCTGCAATTTTTCCAGCGCATCGCCAACGCCCACGATGACGCAATAGAAATCCGTTCGTCCAAGACCGTGAATCAGGTAATGGAGCGCCCGCAGGAGATAGTCCACGCCGTCCTGGACGGCCAGCAGTCCCACGTAGCCGATGATCGTTTTCCCCATTTGCCGAAGAGTCCGATCCGGCTCAATGGGGGCCATCACCCGGCTGAGGTCAACTCCATTTCGAACGATAGTGATTCGCGTTTCCGGAACGCCGCCGCGGTCGAGCGCAACTTTTTTGTAAGACTCGTTGGTGACGATGACATGATCGGCGAGGCGGCAGCTCAGCTTCTCCAGCCATACCAGCGCGCGATAAACCACCGGTCTACCGCCTCCGCGGAATCGTGCCGCGTACATTTCCGGGGACAAGTCATGATGGTCGTAGACGAAACGTTTGCCGAACAGTTTGTAAAACAACGCAATGAATACGAAGGTGTCGGGCGGATTGTGGGCGTGGATCGCATCAAAGCCTTCGCTAAGGAAAGCCACGATCGAAAGCGCGAAGGTGGCAGCCATCGCGTAGGCGTATTCCCAAAGGTAAGCGAGAAGACCATTCGCCGCAGCAAATGCGTGGTAGCGGTAAACACGAACGCCATTGATGATTTCGCGAGAAGGCTGGCCGGTTGCCGCGGGACAGATCACCGTCACCCGGTAACCTGCCGAAGCGAGCGCAAAGGCTTCCCGGCGGACTCGGACATCGTGCGGGAAAGGCAAGTTCTCCAGAAACATTAGGATTCGATTTTGCTTCTTTATGACCATTGTTGTTCGGGACAAAAATTCCGGCCAGTGTCCTTTCCGGGCCTTCCACCCAGGAGCGCGTTTGCTTGGTTGCCATTCATAACCGGAGCTTTCTAGCTTGCGCTGCTCGAGCGCAGGGCGAGTCAGCGCGCAACCATTGCCCGCCGCGGGAGCTCGCTTGGAAAGCGACTCACCGCGTTCGCTCGCCGGGAATCAAAACACGGTGTTGACTTGGTCCTTTGATCGGGCACGCTCGCTTTTCCAGAACTTGCTGGTAGACCCGGATGAGGTTGCGCGCCACCAAGGGACCGGTAAGGTGTTGTACCTTCGCGCGTCCGTCAGTCCTTTCGCGAGCCACCAGGATGGACTCCAGCCGCCTTAGCAAACTTTCTACGTCGGCGTCGCAAACGTAGCAGCCCTTGGTATGGGCGATGACTTCGCGTACATCTCCCACATCGGTCGAGACAATCGGCAGGTTGCACGCCATCGCCTGCTTGATGATGTTCGGCGATCCTTCCTGGTAGGAGGTGAACACCAGAGCATCGCAGGCGCTCATATAGAGCGCCAGGCGATCCTGCGGTTCTTGGTAGACGACGAGCAACTCGGTCGCCGCGTCACGGCGCTTCAATTCGTGCGCTACCGCCTGAGCGAGGGGAAACTGTTTCACCGCAATTTGCGGGTTGGCCGCGAATAGCAGGTACTTTTTGTCCTGGTCCAGGCCCAGGGCCGCCCTGGCTTGACTCCTTTCCGTCGGCTGAAAGGTTTTCAGGTCGACTTCACAGGAGATAATGAAAACATTCGGCTGGTTGTCGAGCAAAGCCGCCATCTTGCCATTCTGAACGATGGAGGCGTCCACATGCCGCGCCAGCATCCGGCCTGCTCCAACCACAAGCGGGCTAAGCCATCCTTTCTTCCCCCGCGCATTGATCAGACCCAACAAATCGCTGCCGTGAAAAGTGACTACGACTGGCACTTTCCCTTGCGTGCGCGCCACCATACCGGCAAAGCTGATATGGGCGTGGATCAAATCAATGGAATTGTTTCGAAGGCACCGGCGAAGTTGCAGCACGGCTTTGGGATAGTTCCATTTCCGAAAGGGGCCGCTCAGATGAAACACTTCGACTTCGACCCCTGCTTGCCTGAGAGATTCGACTTGCGTTCGCACAAACGTGCCATTAGCCGGCCGATCCGGGATCGGATAAATGGGCGTCATGATTAGCACTTTCATCTGAGTAATGCTCGCTATCAGGGCCTTCCGGCTGGAACACCGGCACCGATTCGATGCATGGGGACCAGAAGCGCTGCGAGCAACCAGAGTAGCTCCGGTACCGGGCCAATCCGGAAGACGTCGAAATTCATGTGCACGATTTGGCCTATGATGGCTGCGGTAATGCCCAGGGCGAGCATCGAGAGGTATCCGTCATTTTGCTTCCAGCATTTCCAGCCCATGCGCACGGCCGCGAACAAGAAAGCCAGATAGGCGAAAAGCCCGCCCATGCCCGTCTCGGTCCAGATCAACAGATATTTGTTATGAACCACGTACAGGAAACCGGTGCGGAAGTACGAAGTCAGATAGTGCTGCATCACCACGGAGAAGTTATTGGCGCCAACTCCGAGAACCGGGTGGTCCGCGATCATCCGGAAGGCCAACATCGTCAACGGGATGCGTGATTCCGCTGAACCCTGATCGTCGCCGAAGGCGCGGGCCGAGATCGCACTGTAAAACGGCAGATAAACAACGATCAAAAACGCCAGAAGGGCGATGGGCGCTTTTGAGGAAATGCCGCGGGTGCGCACCAGCACGAAACTGACAAGGATGGCAGCCAGAGCCAAGGCGATCCAACCACCCCGTGAATACGTGAAGATCATCGCGACACCGCCGAACCCGATCACCAAGCATGAAAGCCATTTTCCCGAGGACTTAACGCCCGCAAACAACAGGCAGGCGGCCAAGGGAAGCAAGAGGCTCAAGTAGGCGCTGGCTTCGTTGGGAGACCCGACGGTTCCCCCGACGCGAACAAACGCGTCGTGGATTCCGGTTTGCAGATGGATATGGGTAGGCAGCCCCCAGATGGTCGAGGGCGTGCCGGTGAATTCGAGAGCGATCATGGCTGCGCTCTCAATCAAACAACCGATCAAGAGGAGGGAGACGACAAATCGAATATCCTCGCGGCGGCGCAAATTGTTAGCGACGTAGAAATAGACAAGATAGAGTTGCGCGGCGAGGAAGAGCTCGTACAGCGCGAGGCTGACGTCCGAGGCCACAGAGACGCTGACGGCAGTAAAAGCAAGGAAAAAGACGAGCGCCAAGTTGAAATGAAACGGAGGGTTGGCCTTCCGGTTTCTGTTTGCGAGCGGCAAGAAGAGCCAGGCAAGATAGAGCCCGGCCAGCGCAATGGTTGTCGCGGAAATGCTCAGACCACCGAGAGCACCGAATGCAGCATCTTGTTCGCTGTAGAAAAGGTGGGTTCCAAATTGAAAAGGGAGATCGAGCAGGACGACACCAAGAAGAATTCTCTGAACCAAACTGGATCGCAAAGCGGTTAAGGGACTGAAGAGCGCCACCACAAACGCGGAAGTCATGGAGCGGCGCAAGCGCTCGAGAGAGTCCTGCGCTGCATCGGAATTTCCGTGAAGAGCGGAGACAACGGTTCTTTCTCCGCGCGACAACTCACCGACCGTCGATCCGGCGCACATGTTGGTCTTTGGAAAGCGCATTGCTTTCAAGCTAGCGGTTCGTCAAGAAGTCAAGTATGGCGAATTCGAAGGCCATCCGAGCAGCACACGGTCTACCGAAGCCCACCTGTAACACGATCCGCAGGGGGAAAAGCGCAGCCTGGGATCACTCCGGGAGGTTGACGGGCCTGTGAGAAACCGATCCCGCCGCTCCAGCGGCAAAATGCTCGATCAAAGATTCCGAATTGTGACCCGGTCGTCTGCGGACTCTCCTCATCGCTCGATAGCCTCTTCCGGTGCCATCCGGGTTCGAAAGCATCCAGCCGCTTGCAGCCAGGGCCAGCTTCAAGTGAATCACTCCCGCACTGTGGCCACAGAACAATTGAACGCGGGGCAACCGCCAGAGCGGGAATGTTTCGTCCACCCAGACCGGTTCGGTGGTCAGGACCGCGCAGGCGCCACAATCGAAGGCGTGGAGCGCAAGTTCCGGAGTGTAATTCCCATTCGGAAAGGCGAAGCCAGGGCACGGCGCCGCAATCTCGGCACTGACCATCCTGATGCTTGTGGCTATGTTTTCAAAGGCGTCGGCCTTCGTCTCGCGAGTCAAGATCGCGTGAGTGTGTCCGTGCGCTCCGACACTGAATCCTTGCTGATGGAGGCGCCTGGCTTCCTCCCAGGACATCGGGCAGATATCGTCGTTTCTCAAATCGGCTTCGACACCGTACTGCGCGCAAGCTTGCTCGATGCGGGCAGCCAACACGCGATAGGGGAGTTGCTTTAGCACCGGCAACGCAAGGCCTTGCGGAAGCGTGCCGAGCTTTGCGCGGAGCGCCCAGTGGCGGTCAAACCAAAAGGGTGTATGGCCGCCGAGGGAACTGGTTACGACAAAGAACGCGGCGGGCACGCCGAGCCGTTTGAGCTCCGGAGCCACGACGGTGGCATTGCTCCTTTTCCCGTCGTCGAAGGTCAGCAAACAAAACGGCTTCTTGTTGCGGGCGTGGATGCGGTTTTGCAGGTCGCTCAAGTGAATAAAGTCGAACGAACGGCCGAGCACCTCGACGTGGCGGCGGGTTTGCTCAAGACTCAGAACGTGTTCATTGACAATCACACCACCGGTCTTGAACAAACGAACAAACTCAAGAGACCGCCGCCCGGCTCGATTCAGCACGCGATCGAAGCTCATGCGATTTGACGCACTTCCGTCTGCCCCGCGGAATTCGCGGCCAAGAATTCAGAGATGGCGGAGGACACGCGCTCGACTTGCCCGGAATTCAATTCCGCATACATAGGTAAGGACAGAATTCTATCGGCGTACGCCTCGGCAACCGGGAAATCTCCGAGCTTGTGACCCAAGTCTTCGTAAGCCGGCTGGAGATGGATCGGGACCGGGTAATGAACGCCAACCTGGATGCCCTGGCCAGCGAGGTGCTCCTTCAGGGCGTCGCGGCGTTCCGTGCGAACGACGTAAAGATGCCACACCGCTTCGGCGCCACCGGCTTCGCCCGGCAAAACGATTCCGCTTCCCTCCAGATGCTTTTGATAGAGGTTGGCGTTCCAGCGCCGCGCCGCGTTCCACTTTTCCAGGTATTTCAGTTTGACCCGCAGAATCGCGGCTTGCATGGTGTCGAGCCTCCGGTTGTAGCCGCGGAAAAGGTGCTGGTATTTTTCCTTCTGCCCGTAGTTCCGCAGCATTTCGAGGCGCTTGGCAACCTTGCGGTCATTGGTGACCACGATGCCGCCATCGCCGTAAGCTCCCAGATTTTTCCCGGGGTAAAAACTAAAAGCCGCGGCGTGTCCCAAAGATCCAACCCGCTTGCCTTGGTAGCGCGCGCCATGAGCCTGGCAGGCGTCTTCGATCACCACCAGCCGGTGCTGGTCGGCAAGCTGTCGGATGGGATCCATGTGGGCGGGGTGCCCGTACAGATGCACGGGAATAATGGCTTTGGTGCGGCGCGTGATGGCTCGCTCGATCGCCTTTACGTCCAGCGTGTACGTGTATGGATCGACGTCCACCAATACCGGTGTGGCCCCGGCATGCGATATGCCGAGCGCGGAGGCGATGAAGCTGTTGGCCGCAGTGATGACCTCGTCGCCCGTGCCAATGTCGAAAGCCCGCAGCGCCAACTCGAGGGCCGATGTGCCGGAGTCCACACCGATCGCATAGGGCGCGTCACAGAAAGCGGCAAACTCCTCCTCGAACAGGTGCACCTCGCGCCCCAGGATGAAGTCTGTTTGCTCGATTACCTTCGAAATCGCCTGATTAACTTCCGTAGCGATGGTCCGGTATTGGGCTCCTAAATCAACGAAGGGAACATTCGGGTGCTTCGGCGGCTTCGACATTTGGGTGGACATAATCCGCTTTATCCTCCACCGATACCTGTAATCCTTTGCATTCCATCGAACGATTTATACCTTCGAGCACTCGCACGACATCCCGCCCAGCCACTCCGCTGCTGACCGGCCGCTTCCCGGTTCTGACGCACTCCAGGAAATGCCGGCATTGACTCTTCAGCGGTTCAGCGGCTTCGATCCGGGGGCTGATAATGTCGCCGTCCCGGATTTGGAAGCGAAACTCTCCGTAGTTCAGCGGTTCCTCTTCCACGCAGCTTACGCCCTTTTCAAACACGCGCACTTGTTCCACGCCATTCAGGTCGTTGAAAAGGATCCTGCGGTCGCTCTTGACCACCACGACCTCGCGAGCTTTGTCGGGATCCGCCCAACTGACGTGCACGTGCGCGAGAACGTTGCCGGGATAGCCGAGCGAGACAAAACCTACGTCGTCCCGGCTATTCCCGAGAACTTTGCCGCCCACGGCACTGACCCACTCCGGCGTAGCATCCAGCAAATAATTAAAGATGGCGATGTCATGCGGCGCGAGGTCCCAGAGTGCATTGACGTCGCGGCGGATGGGACCAAGATTGGTCCTGCGGGCGTACAGGTAGTAGACCCGGCCGGTGTCTTGCTTCACATATTCTTTTACTTTGCGGATGCCGGCATTAAAGATAAACGTATGGCCCACCATGAGAGTCACAGAATGTGAGTCCGCCAGCTCGATCAAGTTCTCGGCATCGCGGCTGGTGGTGGTCAGCGGCTTTTCCACCAGCAAGTGCTTGCCTGCCGACAGCAAGCGGCGCGCTACGTTGTAGTGTGAACTTGCCTCGGTGCATACCACCACGGCATGCACGTCCGGCTGGGACAACACGTCGTCGATTTGGGTGGTCAGATAAACGTTGGGAAACCGCCGTGCTACTTCTTTCAGGCGTTCCGGACTCTGTTCACAAACGGCGGCAACGCGCGACTCCGTGAGCTCGTTGAAAATACGAACGTAGTTCATTCCCCAATAGCCGCATCCGATCACCGCGATGCCTGTGGGATTGCTGTTTGCGGAGCTTTGATTCGCTCCGAGCGGAAGGACGCCGTTCATCATTCGGCACCTTTCCTGGAAAGCACGGCGGGGATGGTTAGAAACAGGATTTTCAGATCGAGCCACAGGGATGCGTTGCGGATGTAATCCACATCCATGCGGATCATTTCTTCGAACGACACGCGACACCTTCCTTTGACTTGCCACCAACCGGTGATTCCGGGCGGTGCGGCAAACCGGTTGTGGTGGCGGGCCTGGTAGCCGGCCACCTCGTAAGGGGGCACCGGGCGTGGCCCGACCAGACTCATATCGCCCTTGAGCACGTTGAAAAGCTGCGGAAGCTCATCCAGGCTGAATTCTCTGAGAAGCCGACCGACTCTCGTCACGCGGGGATCGTTGATGAGTTTGAATTTTCCGCCGCTCTCGGGTGAAGCTTGCGCGCGGCCCTCGACGAATTCCTTGACGTAAGCTTCGTGCAGCGAGGGATCCGCGTCCCGCACCATGGAGCGAAACTTATAGAAAGTGAAATTCTGCACGACCCAGAAACGATAGTTCCCGAACCGCTGGCGCTTGGCCCCCACACGTTCCTGAGTGAAGATCACCGGCCCCGGCGAGTCGAGCTTTATCAGCAGGGCGATCAGCAAGAGCAAGGGCAGCAGAAGAATGATCAGTGCCGTTGCCAAAAGAATGTCCATGGAGCGTTTTAAGACGTCGTAGAACACCTTTTCCGACCCGCTTGCCAAAAGCGTAGTTCGCGTTGACCATTGCCAGATTTGCTGTTGAGCCATATTCTTGGTTCCTGACCTTGTGAATTTGAGTAAAGAAAGGGCCCCAGACTTTTAAAAGCTTGATGACGCTAACTCACTGCTGTCCGGTTAAAAATCGAACAGAATCAATTGGCTAGAGAAATCGAGTGAGTCGGAACGGGAGTCGAATGCCTCCAGTACACTTAAAATGGGTATTTTCTCGAGTAGCGTGATACTGAAAATCTGTAGAATTTGGTAAAGACTCATCATGAGCCTACAACGGGCGTGCGATCGCGATCAGAGTTTGCGCAAAGTCCGCATAGATGCGCCAGTCCCGCGACTCATTGGCAGCCGTGAGGATTTTCTTAGAGCCGACTNTAGAGTGGTTCCGGGATGGGATAAGACCGGTTGTTGAGAACAACGCCAAGCACTTTGGCGTTGGCTACGGCCAGGCTTTCCTTGATGCGACGCGCCGTGTCCCGCCGCGTTCGGTCTGCTTCCAAAATCAGCACGACGCCATCGGTCCACTTGCTAAACATCATCGCGTCGGCATTGAGCCACAGCGGTCCGGAGTGGACGATCACGTAACGGTACGCGTTGCGCAGCTCTTCCATCCGTGCGCGCAGACCTTCGGCGGTCTTACTGAGATGCAGCTGGGAGGCGCCGTACCCGCTTGGCACGAGCCAGAGGTTTGCCGGGGAAAGTTTTTGCGCAAACTCCTGGATGGGCCCGCACTCAAGCGTTGCCTCCGCAAGCCCCTTTTCGTTTCGCACGCCGAAATATTCGTGCAGCGAAGGCGCGCGGAAATCGGCGTCCACCAGGCAAACCGTCCCTGCTGCCTGGGACGCGAGTATCTCGCCTGTCCGTACACAAATCGCAGCGCAACCACCCTCGCGCTCCGGCCCGGAGAACAGCGCGATTCGCGGCGAATCCTGTTCCCTTCCGAGGAAAATGCGCTGCACCAACCTGAGTTCTTCCTCACACGCAATCAATTCGCGTCTTGCATTTTTGTAGAGGCCTCGTGCCCGAACCTCTCTCCCGTGGGCCTTGCCACTCGATT
>JGI25388J43891_1000139_pt1 | contig 13604 bp, 10 predicted proteins | sample GraSoi013_2_20cm_2_FD_43891 | JGI IMG/M metagenome (IMG submission 43891)
AGAAAGAGAGAAAGAACTAATCTGTGAATTCAGCCCAACTGGAAACAAGACTAGTGCGGCAGGTCACCACAATGGCCCAAGAGTCCATTTGGTGTTCAACTCCAGGTAAAAGGTGGTTACCGGAAAAGTCCTATTAAAGGGAACCTGACCTTTCTTGAACAATTTCGGCATCTACGTTGAGGGCCGGTTTGTTCAATTGTAGACAGACAGATGCTCACGCGAGTGCTACGCTTTGTGTGTTGCAACCTGTTTGGCGGGATTTGACGAAATCCTGACTTTACAATGGGGCGCCTCTCGAACGGGGCGCCCTTTCCATTTAGAGACNTACGGGACTTGTCCGATAAACCGTTAACCGGGACTTAAGGCTGCTGGACTAGAGGGAAACTGGTTTCGCACAAAGGGTCTGTGCAGACTCTGGTGATGCAAGGCCGGCCATGCGGCGCGGCTGGACGATTACTCTTCATCTCCAACAATCTTGCCAGATGCAGTCTCGTTCGGATAGTTAAAGAAGAGCTGATTGCCGTCGGGATCATCGACCACCAGGAGCCGGTAACCCCACGAACCCTCCTTGACCGAAACGCCCTTGGCCTCGAGTTCCGCGCGCAGCGCGTCCAACGCGGCGATCGCGGCCTCGCGCGTCTCCGGCTCGACGTTCACGGAAATGAACATTAGACCCCTTGCCAATCTTCTCCGGCCACGTGTCGGCCAGGATAAGCGCGCAGCCCTGCCGGTCGACCTGTGCAACGCGCGCTCTGCCTTCCTCCTCGTAGCGCCAGGGGCTCGTGAAGCCGAGCCGGTTAACGTAAAAGCGGAGCGAGGCCTCAACGTCCGTCACGTGTAGGACGGGGCGCGCGAACCAGTCTGTCATAGGCCATATATCCTCGAATGAAGACAACTTCTTCCTGCGTCTTGAATTCTACTGCTATCTTAGACGCAATCCGAAGCCGCGAGTGCGAGATTCTGTTTGAGTTTCAGGTCAAGTCGCGATTAGTCGCCTTACCGGAGAAGTGGAATTGCGGATCCAAACATGTCCATTTATCAGATGGGATGAGAAGGCCGGTCTCCACGGGATGCGATAAGCTCCCAATGATCGACGTGCTCAAGGCACAAAGAAAAGGAGACCGGCAATGCAGAAGATTAGGCATCTGCCGATATACTCAAACAATGGAACCGCCTCAATTCATCCCGAGCCGGGAGGTGGCACGTCATGGTGGCCGTCCTGCCTATCGCGCCCATGATGCGGATAGCCAAGCCTGGGAGTCAGCCTTGCGGACTCGGGGTTCTCTGCCGGAGGACCCCGCGCAGTGCGTAGCGGCAACATCCTCGCGAGTTGCCAAACTGCCAGCCGAGGTCCTAAGATGACGGTCAACGTCCTATGACCCCAGAACTGGAACGCGCCCTCAAACGACACACGCAGTGGTTCGGGTCCTACAAGGCATCCGGCGAACTGAAGAAAATACAGGTGTGGCTCGTTGTGAATGGTGGACAGATCGAATTCCTCACTCCGGGGAATTCCTATAAAGTGAAGCGAACACGAAAGAATCCGCGTGTCATGTGTTACGTGGGGAGCAAGGACGGTCCCGCGATTTCTGGAACGGCCCAAATCATTACCGACCGAAGCGAAGTGGCGCGGGTTTACCGAGGCTACTGGAAGACCCACCCGTTGCGGATGGCGATTGTGATCGGACTTCGACTTTGGATTGAGATGCTGTTGAACAAGCGGGTGGTGGTCCGAGTCCAGCCGGACGAGCCGAATCCCTTAGAGGGACTGACCGATCCTGCTACCTGAATAATNCAGAAAACTGCACAGCCAACTGGAGAACATTCGCCTCTCGGCCTTGAGTCTGTTCAATCCTTTAATGGGGCTTGACATCACGGATAGGCTGAAAGTCGCTTGTCCGGCTGGCCACCCGCCCCGTGGGTCGCGCTTCTTGCGCTTCAGCCGTTCGCTCTCTCCGCCACCACCATGGCCTGCAGAATCTGATCGGAGACATCCTTGACAGACGCCGGCGAGTGAGACAGAAACAACGTATTGGTTTTGTCGCTCTCGCCGATGGACTTCAGCGTGTCGAAATACTGCGTGACCATGACCAACTGCATGACTTCTTTCGCCGACGCCCCCTCCACCACCTTCTGGAATTGTTCGATCGAGGCCTGCAGCCCTTCGATGATGGCCTTCCTTTGATTTGCGATCCCCTGTCCCTGGAGAGCCTTGCTTTCCGCTTCGGCCTCGGCCTTCTTGACCACCAGAATTTTCTCCGCCTCGCCCCTGGCGTTGGCGGCCACCTGTTCGCGCTGCGCTGCGTTGATATCGTTCATGGCTGACTTCACCTTTGCATCGGGAACAATATCGGTCACCAGCACATTCACAATTTCGTATCCGAATAATGCCATGTCCGCATCCAGCTCCTGTTTGACCGCCGCGGCGATACTGGACTGTGTGGCGAACACTTCGTCCAGCGTCATTCCCGGAACATGCCCTAGGATCACCTGCTCGACATAGGATTTGATTTGCGCCACCGGATCGGACAACTTGTAGTAGGCATCGTAGACTTTTTCGGGACGCACTCGATTCTGCACCGAAATAGGAATGGTGACGAACACGTTATCTTTCGTCTTGGTCTCCATGGTCAGAGTGATCTGATTCACGCGTAGACTCACTGTGCCCATCACGGAATCGAAGAACGGCCGCTTCCAGTTTAATCCAGGCTCGGCGACTCGAAGAAACTTGCCGAATCGTGTGATCACAGCGACTTCGGCCGTGCGCACGGTGAAGAAGCTTCCCAAAATTAGGTACAGCACAAAGCAAACCGCGACCCCCAACGGAATCCAATACAGTTCATTCATTTGGTTTCCTCCGCTGATCCCTATAGTAACCAGCCAGATTATACTGGCCTGTTCGAGTTTTGAACCAGGTTCATCGAGAGAGCGTAGATTCAATGTTAGAGTGCCCGTCCGGGCTCTAGCCATCTGCAGTAAGTCTTCATCTGGGCGATGAATCCTGCGCGGTCTATGTGATGGTGGTCCCTGACCTGGCTACGACCCAAACACTATCCTCATCAGCCGCCACAGTCACCTACAACGCTGAGTTGCTCGCGATTGAGATTTATCGAACGCGCGCCGGAGCATCGCGCCCACCGGCACATGCTTGGTGAAATGCGCCTTTCAGAATGGCTTTTGCTTGTTCACTGAACGTTTTCTGTGCAAGCTGCTGCGCCAGTTCCGCCTCAAGCGGCGGTGCCACATTCTACGTCGCAGCCCAGCGGCCAGGGATACAGGACCTTGCAAATGGATTACTCGGTCAAGTTCGATCGCTCTGCGGCTTCCGTCGGTGATTTGATTCAATGCCCGTTCATGCGGAGCGCGTCGGCTTCCGCGGATACGGAATGATGTTGGCTGAGGTGGGCTTGCCTCCTGGTGCCGACGTGGACCGCCCCTCGCTCGACTCTGCCGTTTCCGCTTCCGGTTGGGACTTGCAGAGCTACGAAGTCCAACCTGATCGTGTGGTCTTTTACCTGTGGCCGCGAGCTGGCGGCACGACTTTTTCCTTTACGTTCAAACCTAGATTCGGGATCACGGCACAGTCCTCGGAATCCGTCTTGTACGATTACTACAATCCCGAAGCGCGAGCGTCCGTGCCGCCCGCGCGCTTTAAGGTCGAGGGAACGGCGTTGCCTGATGAAGTAAAAAATATCGGTGCATTCGGAGAAGGCACGACACCCGGAAGTAGATTTTCCAAAGATGTAAGGCAAAATCGTGCCGAAAAATGTGCCCGTCTCACGACGGAGCACTGGGCGAGGGTTGCGTGCGGACGTGAAGGCATCAAAAGGCTCCGGTTTCAAAGCTGTCCATTTCCTTCGCAGTGTTTGAACTCCAATAACGCTTGTGTAATCTGTTCCGCTTCACCATCCACTCATTCGTTGAAAGCCTAACGCCCCACTTCCTGGACTGCGGCGGGCACTTCTAACGAGCGACGGTGTCCAATTTCTTGTGGTGCGTCTGTCCCAGAGCGGATGGCAGGGAATCCGACTCAACGAAAATCTGCAAGAAACGGCAAATAGCGCGTTCTATTTTCTGAGCGCAGAAAATCGCAGGGGCGCTAACTCAGCAAGTCTCAAGGAGACGGATCATGAAGGCTCCGAAGCTATGGGTGTGCCCAAGCAGTTTCTGGTACCTTTTCTTCGCTGCCACACTTGCAGTGCCGCTTTTCGTAGCAGTGTTCGTAGAGTTCTTCCCAGCTGTCAATGCGGACCCAACAGTTGTCACATACACGTACGGTGTCGTGCATGTGACCATTCCTTACCATTCCCTTCATTCCGGCGATGGAACTCTGAGAGTCGAAGTGCTGAATCCGGAAGATGAAGTTCTAGGGAGTGCGGCAGCGCGAGTTGCGATTGGGACGGGATATGGGCGCTGGCAAGAGAGCATCCGGCTGAACAAAACACTCGCCGTGGACGATCTCGTATGGCACCGGGTGCGCTACCGGTTTGAATATGGGGATGGCAAGACCGAGGCCCTCGAAGGTATCGACTCGATCTCGCAAATCCTGCGCGCGCCCGTGGTGCATATTCTAGGGCAGCAATCGTACTTGAGCGGAGGCCCGGCGGCGGTGCGGGTCATCGTCACGGATTCAAAAAATGAAGTGATTGCGGGAGCGGGAACCGTGCGCATCGAGCTGGCAGCCGCGGATCATAAACCGCGCGTCCTTTTCACAGGGCCGTTGAACCGTCGAGGGACGGCCGAGGCGCAGTTCCAATTCCCTGCAGGCCTTACGGGTAATCACGAGCTGCGGTACGTGGTGGACACGCTGATCGGTTCGACGGAGTTCACGCAGGCAGTGCGGCTGGAGGAGAAAGTCTCCATCCTGCTGACGACAGAAAAGCCGATTTACCAGCCGGGACAGATCATCCATGCGAGGGCGCTGGCGCTCGACCGCGCCGACCACGAAGCCGCCAGCGGACACCAGCTGACGTTCGAAGTGGAAGATTCACGCGGGAACAAAGTGTTCAAGAAAGCGACGGAGACAGACAAATTTGGCATCGCGTCAGCGGAGTTCGCGCTGGCGGATGAAGTCAACCTGGGCACCTATCACCTGCACGCTTTGATGGGGCAGGCCGATGCACCGACGAACACGGCAGAGATGGCGCTGAATGTGGAGCGCTACGTTTTGCCGAAATTCAAAGTGGCCGTGGAATTCGAGAGCCAGGATAAGAAAACGAAGCACGGCTATCGGCCAGGCGACCACGTGAAGGGAACTGTGCGCGCGAACTACTTTTTTGGGAAGCCGGTGGATGAGGCGGGAATCACCGTCAAGGCTTCTGGCACGGACGTGGCGGTGTTTGAAGCCGCTTCAGTCGAGGGCAAGACCGATAGCGACGGGACGTATAAGTTTGATCTTAAGCTGCCCAATTACTTTGCCGCGAGGCCGCTGAGCCAGGGAGTGGCGCTGGTGCTGATCGAGGCCACGGTAAGGGATTCTGCGGACCACGCAGAGAGCCGTGGAGAGCCAATTACCGTGAGCGAATCGCCTCTGCTGGTTACAGCGGTTCCGGAAGGAGGCACACTCGTCCCCGGCTTAGAAAACGAAGTGTTTGTTCTTACCAGTTATGCGGATGGAAGTCCGGCGCGAACTGAGCTGACAGTCCATGCAGCCGACAACGCCGACCAACACGCGACCACGGACGAAGGCGGGGTGGCGGTGCTTCGTTTGAAGGACGGTGCGGGAACCCAAGTGCTGACGATAGAAGCAGCAGACAAGAAAGGGAACCGCACGTCGAGCGCCGTGGCGCTACAAAGCCGCGGAGGACAGGATCAGATTCTTCTGCGGACAGAACGGGCCGTGTACCGAGCTGGGGACGACATTCGACTGAAAGTGTTCTCCACAGTGAAACGAGGCACTGCATATGTCGACATCGTCAAAGAAGGGCAAACCGTACTCACGCGTGACGTGGACATCGAAAACGGCCAGGCCGAATTGAAGCTGGCAGCCACGCCGGAACTGGCAGGCACGGTGGATTTCAATGCCTACGTTTTTGGACGTGACGCGCAGCCTGTAGGAGACCACCGGCTGGTCTTCGTGCAGCCCGCGGATGAATTGAAGATCGAGGCCACGGCCAATGCGCCGGTGTACAAGCCGGGTGGCGAAGCATGCATCCACTTCCGAGTGACGAACGGCCGAGGGCAGGGAGTGAGCGCTGCGCTGGGATTGCAAGTCGTGGATGAGGCGGTATTCGCACTTGCGGAGAAACAACCTGGGTTTGCCAAAGTTTTCTTTTACCTGGAGCAGGAGCTTTTGAAGCCGCGCTACGAGATTCACTCGATCGGGATGCCGGACGTCGTCGAGCCGACGGAAGAGTCCAAAGCCGAGCAAAAGGACCGCGCGGCACGGGCTTTGTTTTCCGCGACGGAGATGGTGAGCGGGAATAAGTTCGAAACGGAGTTCGGACGAACGGTGCCACAGACGAAATACTGGGAGTACGCGCAACGCTATCAGAAGCAGCTTTTAGAACAGGTACAGCGGCTATCAGAGAGGCTCAGCCGTGCGTATGCCGAGAACCCGGAGAACGGGGACCTAATCAAGACTCTGGAAAGAATGAGGCATGACGGCGCGGCAGACCTGCGCGACGCGTGGGACACAAACGTGCGGATAGAGCGCGCTTCGTGGGATACGGACAAGACGCACTATCTGATAAGCAGTGCGGGTCCGGACAAGCAATTCGGGACTGGCGACGATCTGTTGGTCTACGTGGAGGCGCGGCGAAGGAGAGTCGTAGGGCATCCCAGCGCGGGCCCCAGCACGATCGGGATCAACATTGAACACGAGCGCGGCGCGTTTGGTGGGCGCGCAGAAATCATCGGAATGGCGGTGGACCAGTGGGGCGGTGCGCTTGAAGGAGCTACCGTAGTGGCGCGCTTGGTTTCGAGCGGGAAGGTCCGTAGGACGAGAGTAGGTGTCGATGGGCGGTTCCAGTTGGGAGGTTTGCCCGTCGGCGACTATCAAATTCAAGTTTCTACGGACTCAGGAAGCGCTTCTGGCAAGTTGGAGCTGGACGCGCGTGATCGCGCCATCCTGTCAGTCTTGCTCCGGCAAGATCGGCCAGCGGGGACGATTGTAGCGCTAAGCGATTCGGGAAGAATGGTGGCAGATTTCAGAGCGGGCGCGGGCGTGGGGTTTGCGGGCGGCGTTCCGGGAGGAGTGGCAGGCGGCGTCGTGGGAGGAGTAGTGGGTGGTGTGATCCCCAGGGTTGAGCGGGCCCGCGACGCTGAGTTCTTAGCAGCACCACCGGCGGCTCCCATTGCCGTAGCTCAGATGGTTGTAGTCGACGAGGCTCGCGCGGTGAACAGCGTGACGGTCGCAAAAGAGAAGGATCAAGCCGCTTCGGGCGCTGCGCGAGTGCGGTCGTATTTTCCAGAGGCGTTGTATATCAATCCAGAGATCATCACCGATAAGGATGGAGTGGCAAGTATCACGATACCGCTGGCGGACTCGATTACCACGTGGCGCATGGCGATGATGGCGTCGACGGCGCGAGGGGCGCTGGGAAGTGGCACTTCGAGCTTGAAAGTGTTCCAGGATTTCTTCGTGGACTTGGATTTGCCGGTCGTTCTCACGCAAGGAGACCGCGTGTCGATTCCCGTGGCCGTGTACAACTACTCGGGCGCGCCTGGGAAAGTTAGCCTACAACTGCAAACCGACGAATGGTTTTCACTGGTGGATGACATGGCCGAGAAGAGCGTGACGGTGGATTCTGCGCGAGTGGGTGGATCGCAGTTCACGCTGGAAGCGAAGCGCATCGGGAAATTCAAGCTGACGCTGAGCGCGCGAATGAAAGGAGAGTCCGATCGCGCGGACATCGTGGTGCGGGAAATCGAAGTGGTGCCCAATGGGCGCGAACAGAACCAGGTTTTCAACNGTCGGCTGGAAACTACGGCGAGGCACGAGCTAAACTTCCCCCCGGAATCGATTCCTGATGCCAGCAANATTTTCGTCAGGCTTTATCCCGGGCCGCTGAGCCAGGTGATTGAAGGGATGGACAGCTTGCTGCGGATGCCGTTCGGCTGCTTCGAACAGACCTCTTCGAGCACGTACCCGAATGTGCTGGCGCTGGATTACATGAAGCGCACGAAGAAGCTGACACCGGAAGTGCACGCGAAGGCCGAAGGCTATATCGNCAACGGCTACCAGCGGCTGCTGACATTTGAAGTTCCTGGTGGGGGCTTTTCCTGGTTCGGCAACGCGCCGGCGAACAAAATCCTGACCGCGTACGGGCTCATGGAGTTCTACGAGATGTCGAAGGTCCACGACGTGGATCCGAAGCTGATTGCGCGAACCCAGCAGTGGCTTGCGGGACAGCAGCAGGGCGACGGAAGCTGGAAACCGGATGCGTCGTTCATTAACGAAGGAGCGACGAACCGCTATAACAAGGATGTACTGCGCATCACCGCTTACCTGGCGTGGGCGTTGGANAATACCGGCTATCAGGGTCAGGCTGTGGAGAAAGCCAAACAATTCATCGAGACGCANGCGAACGCAAAAGCCGACGCGTACACGCTGGCGGTGCTGGCGAACTTCGCTACGGATTATAGAAAAGACCGAGAGTTCACCCGACAGGCGATGCAACTGTTACTCGATGCGCGTACGGAAAGAGATGAACAAGCGTGGTGGAGCGCGGAAGAAACGAATGTGTATGCCACGGGTACTAGCGCCAGCGTGGAAACTACCGGGTTGGCCGCTCAGGCGCTGCTTAAATGGGGCGGAGCTTCGGGGACTGCGCGCAAGGCGATGAATTACATCGCGGCCAAGAAAGAAGCTTCGGGAGCCTGGGGCACGACGCAAGCGACCATCATGGCGCTGCGCGCATTGCTACTGGCCACAGAAAAAGGCACGGCGGACGTGAGCGGCACACTGGAAGTAGTGCTGAACGGGAAGATTGCGGAGAAACTAGCGTTAACTCGAGAAAATAATGATCTGCTCCACCAGTTTGTGTTCAAAGGAGTCGATGCGAAAAGCGGGAACACTGTAGAGATTCGCTTTGAGGGGAAAGGCGGGCTAGCGTACCAGGTNGTAGGGCAATACTTTTTGCCGTGGGACAAGAAACCGGAGAACGAGCCCCTTACTATTGAGGTGACATACGATCGCACGCATCTTGCGGGGGACGATATCGCTATGGCGGCCGCAACTATCAAAAACAATTTGCCGAAGGCTGCCAACATGGTGATGGTAGACCTGGGAATTCCGCCGGGGTTCGATTTACTCAGTGAAGATTTGCAGGCCTACCATGAAAAGAGTGCGGGTCAGAAAAGCGGTCGGCTAGAGAAGTTCAGTCTGACCGCGACGCAAGCGATTCTATACTTCGATTCTCTTGCTTCGGGCGACACAGTCCTACTTCGCTTTCGCTTGAGGGCAAAGTATCCGATCCGTGCCAGAACGTTTCAGTCTCGCGTCTACGAATACTACGACCCTGAAGTGAACTCCATCGCGCGGCCGATTCAATTGGAAGTTCGCCAGCGCTAGCACAATGCTGTGCTGCTTTGAAAGCAAAGCTAGACCGGACAGAACCGATGACCAAACGGCCGAAGTCGTCGTTCTAGAACGACATGTTCAGATGNCTCCCGTCCCAATAGTGAGGTCGGCCCAAAAGTTTCGTGATAGCAATCCTCGCTTTCGGACTACGTTGCCGACAAAATCGGGCGTAGTTCCTGAACATTACACGCAGCTTATAGACATGGTTGTGACCGCTCCGAATTTCGACGAGTTTGTTCAGCGCGGGAACGCTGATGGCAGTGTTTGGGAAAATATCGAATCCTTAGATCAGATTCACGAAGGCCAAATCGAAAACGAATTGAGGGCTTTGGAGGCCTTGGCTAAACAACGAAAGAACCTCCACATCCCTCAACGCCTTTCGATGATGTTTGGTGCTCCAGGCTGTCGCCCGAATCCGTTGGTGATCAGTCGTCAGTTTTCGGCGGCAATTGAGTATCTAGAGACTTCGGTTCGAAAAGTTGCGGTAGGAGCGAAGCCTCGTAAGAACGACCGAGGTTTGTATGTGGATTGGCAATTGCTCATGTACTTGGCGGACCCCAACGTTAGCTTTCTCACCAACGAAGACTTTTCGGGAGAAATATCAACGTCAGCGCAGAANGACAGAATCATCAAACCCGACGCCCTTGTTTGAAAAACCCATTTCGTGGCACCAAAACGCCCAAAAGTGGAAGCAATTCGTAACCGAGTCAGGACCAGGACATACGGACGGCAATCACCTTTAAGCGGGACGTCTGTCCAAAGAAAAACAAGTAAGCAAGCCTGATTCTACACCGCTTGTGAGCAGTCGCGTCACCCGCAATTCCTGCCTTAACACGAGGTCTTGGACGTGAGAGGATACCGGGCCGGGAGGATTCATGGAGCAGGAAGAAACGGGTGATGTCTGCGGCTGCGAGAGCCAGAATAACGAAGTCGCAAAGGGCGCGGTGGGCAAAGGTGAGGGCCGCGAAGAAGAACTCCTAAGAGGTTCTAATAAAAACCACTGCCAGGACGGAGACGTTGAGCCAGCTAAGGGTTACTGAAAAAATAGTGCGTCGTCCAAACTTGCGGACACCTGCCAGCGCCTACTCTTCGGCGATGCCCATGATGCCCATGATGCCCATGCAGCTATTTCGGAACATAAGACCCACCACCATTAGATCTACCCTTTAGAATAGCGCTCGTGCTTCAAGCTGTTGCAGTTTAGGAAAACTGCCCTATTTTCGCATTCAGAAAGTGCTTGATTTTTGTCGCTAACTTGTAGATTTACTTCTCTCATATGAAAGACGAACCACGTGGCCCTCAGGCCGCACACCTCCGCCAGCGCAAGTTTCAACTGCTTCGCCGTTTCCCCATCCCTCCCGATCTGCTGCCGGGAAACCTCACTCGCAGTTTCACCCGCTGCGGGAATCCCCGTTGCCATTGTGCGCACGACAAAGGGCATGAATCTTGGACACTCACCTTCATGGCCGCCAAGGGGCAGCGACAGGTCGAGCGCATCCCGCGAGATTGGGTGGAGGAGGTCGAGCGGCGCGTCTCGGCCGGACGCGAATTTCAAGACACCGTGCGCGAAGTGCTGGCGGCCAACGCCCAGCTGTTGGTCTTGGCCCGCGAGCAGCGCAAGAAAAGGCGAAAGCCCGACTGAGAAGCCCTACCCCACGTCGGCTGTGGAAGTTCGTCAGCCAGCACCTCCATCTGGCGTACTACTTCCGCTCCCCCGGCGATGGGCGTTGTAGTCATAAGATCCCGGCAAAAGATCTGTTGTGGTCCTTCGTCCTGGGCACCATCTTGCGCCAGTGGGCCTTCCTAGCCATTGAATTCCTGGTGGGATCGAAAGCGCGAAGAAACCTAAACGTCAGCCGATCCTTCGGCGACGATGCTTTGGGTTACTTCACCGCACGTTTAGATCCGACGCCCACGCGGGTCGCTTTGGCCGCCGTGCTCCATCGCGCCAAGCGCAACAAGGCCTTCGAGGACTGCCGCTTCGTAGGCCTCGCTTTGGACGGGACCACCGGGGGGCGGCGGCGAAAGGAGGGATGCCCTTGTGCCGTCCCCACCGCAATGCCGAGAAAGAAATCACCGGCTACCGGCATCATTTCGTGCTCGCATCCGTGGTCGGCGGCGACCTCATCCTGCCGGTGGACGTGGAACCCTATGGGCCGGGCGACAGTGAATACCGAGCCGGGCAGCGTCTGCTGGCTCGCGTGCGCCAGAACCTGGGAGCACGCTTCATCGACTATGTGGTGGTTGACGGAGAATTTGCCACGGCCCCTTTCCTCCATACTGCGGGAAAGGCGGGTTGGCCGGTAGTGGCCCGGCTGAAGGAGAATCTGCCCGAATTACTCCGCGCGGCGGAGAAGCGCTTCCGTTCCCGACCGCCGGCCCTGGTATTCCGGGACAATACCGATCGCGTGGAGATCTGGGACGCCGACGACTTTGATCCTTGGGAAAGCTTGCAGTGGGAAACAGTGCGTGTCCTCCGCTATCGCCAACACAAACCGGATGGCGATGTCGTCGAGGCCTACTGGCTCACCAACCTCTCTTCGCGTNGCATCAGCCGTCGCTGTCTGTACCACATGGCCAAGAGTCGATGGCACATTGAAAATGAAGGCTTCAACGATGCTAAGAATCGTTATGGACTGGGGCATATCCGCCACCACCACGAGCGCAGCTTGCTCATCGTCTGGCTGCTGACCTGCCTGGCGCTCACGCTGGAGCGACTCTACCGGCTGCGCTATCTGCATCGCGGTTCACATCCCGTCCGCGCGGCCATCAATCTGTACCGCCTTCTCCTCCTCACTTTGTCCCTGCCGGTCGTCGCCGATTCCAGTTGAGAGCGACGCAGTCGCTTCGTTTTGATTTACTACCTGAATTTCTCCACGCCCACTGCAGCGAGCTGGACAGGTGTGCGCGGGCCGGCAAATTCGGGCAGCGAAAATAGGCTGCGATCGCCAAGCGCGCCCGCTCCAGCGGTCATCCCCGGCGAAAACGACTGTCTAAGGCTTCCCCACTGCTAAGGTTCCGAAACTGCTGTCGCTTGAGGCCGACACTTTCCTTTCCGGCGGGTTGGGACTAATATCGCGCCCACCCGTCGGTCTCGTGTTGGGAACTCCATTCTCAGTTTGTGTACAGTGAGGACGCTATGTGGAGCTGGAACAAAGCAGTCGGAATGATTATCGGGGTGGTGCTAACGTTCGCGGCCACTGCTGCACCTCAGAGCAGCCCGAAATCCTCAAAGCTGACGATTGAGCAATTGATTGAGATCAGGCATCCGTCCAACCCGGTGTGGTCGCCGGATGGCAGACACGTTGTTTTTACCTGGGATCGCGCCGGCGTTGCCAATCTTTATGTGGCCAATGCTGACCGCCATGGCCAACCGCAAGCGCTCACCTCGTTTCCCGAAGGCCAAGTGGAGGGCGCGTTCTGGAATGAGGACAGCGATACGGTGTATTTTCCGCACGACGGCGATTTGTGGCAAGTCCCTGTGACTGGCAGTACTCCCAAGCGGGTGTGGAGCAAGCTGGATCGCGGGAGGGATTTCGTCCCATCGCCCAACGCTAAGCGCGTCGCGTTCGTTCGAAGCAATCCGTCGGGCACTGAAGGCGCACAGCAGGGAAGCGATCTCATCGTCCGCTGGATCTCCGACGGAACCGAGTCCACGATCGCCCACGACGATGTCAGCATCCGCGACATCATTTGGTCCCCCGACGGCACATCCATCGCTTACACCGGCGGTTCGAAGATCATCCATCACGACGATTCCCCAGCATACTCCGGTGGGAAGATCATCTATCGCGTCTCAGAATATGTGCGGGGTCAAATGTATGCGCTGCGGCTCGCGGTCGGCAAACCTATCGTCATCAGCAAGTCCGGCGAGTATGGAGGCTTGGCCTGGGTTGACCCTACTCATCTGGTCTTCGATGGCCAGTCCAGCGACTTCAAGAAATATTTCATTTATCTCGCCGACGCTGCCACCGGTTCCANGCGAGCGATTCATGAAATAGACGAAGAAAAATTCTGGAGCATTCCCGACTGGGGCGAAGCGGGGGCGCAGCCTTGGCCCTCGCCCAACGGTAAGTGGATT
>JGI25388J43891_1000190_pt1 | contig 11675 bp, 14 predicted proteins | sample GraSoi013_2_20cm_2_FD_43891 | JGI IMG/M metagenome (IMG submission 43891)
CGACGAACGTCGAGCCTTGCGCCGCCAGCCCCATCGCTCCGCCGCTTCCCATCAAAAGCGCCAGCGTCACGCCTGCGGCGCCCTTCTTACGCATTTTCATAAACCGTTCTTTCCCGTTCTTCATGGCTTTCCTCCAATTAGGATTTGCCACGTCCCATCCCCGGATGCTAAAACTTAAAGTCAGCTTTAAGTCAAGCGACATTTCGCACGATCGGCGCTACCAGGCGCCCCAATAGGAATGAACTCAGCTCACTGGAGCAACCATGAAAATCGGCCAACTCGCCCGCACCGCCGGCCTCAACGCTTCCGCCATCCGCTACTACGAAAAACGCGGCCTGCTCGCCGCGCCCCAGCGCACAGGCGGCCAGCGCCGTTACGCAAGCGATACCCTTTCGCGCGTGCTCTTGATCCGCTTCGCCACCGACATGGGGTTCAGCCTCGCCGAAATCAAGCTTTTCCTCGGCGGCCTCCGCGACAATACTCCCGTCGGCCCGCGCTGGAAAAAGCTCGCCACTCGCAAGCTCATCGAAGTCGAGCAAAACATCGCGCGCTCCCTCAAGCTCAAATCCCTTCTCCAGGGCCTCCTCCACTGCCGCTGCCCCTCACTCCAGTTCTGCGTCAATTGCCTCCGCCTCAGCCCCAAACTGCATCGCTTTGAGAACATGCGGATGAAGCGGCGTTAATCCGCAAAAGGGGCGAAGTTGCAAAAGCGCAAGCGCAACCTGCAAGCTGATAAGCATGCCGGAACTGCCGGATATCGCCGCGTACATTACTGCGCTCGAACCACGCATCGTCAGGCGGCCGCTCATTCGAGTACGGCTTGCTAGCCCTTTTCTGCTTCGAACCGCACAACCACCGGTTACAAGTGTGGAGGGTCGCGTCGTTCGCGAGCTGCGGCGAATCGGCAAGCGTATCGCGATTGGAGTAGAAGGCGATCTTTGGCTGGTGCTGCACTTGATGATTGCAGGCCGGTTGCACTGGCGGCTGCCAGGGGCAAAGTTGGCGGGCCGCAACAGTCTGGCAGCCTTCGATTTTCCCAACGGCTCTCTCGTTCTGACCGAAGCCGGCACAAAGCACCGCGCATCGCTGCATGTGCTCGCCGGCGAGGAAGGCTTGCGTTCCATTGACCCGGGAGGAATCGACATCTTTGCGAGCGATCTCAGCTCGTTTCGCGACGCGCTTACGTTCGAAAACCGCACACTCAAGAGAGCTCTTACCGATCCGCGCCTGCTCAGCGGGATCGGCAACGCGTATTCAGATGAGATCCTGCACGCGGCACAACTGTCGCCCATCACCCTGACGCGCAAGCTGGAGCCGCGCGAGTGGGAAAAGCTGTTCGCTGCGGCGCGCAATACCCTCAAAGTCTGGATAGACCGGTTGCGCGCAGAGGCTGAAGCTGACTTTCCCGAAAAGGTCACCGCGTTTCGCAAGGAAATGGCGGTTCACGGCCGCTATGGACAGCCTTGCCCGAGATGCGGAGCAAAGATTCAGCGGATTCGTTACGCCGAGAACGAAACGAACTACTGTGCGCGGTGCCAAACTGGTGGAAAAGTTCTCGCGGATCGCGCTTTGTCGCGGCTGTTGGGATCGGACTGGCCGCGCACCCTCGAGGAACTCGAAGCCCTCAAGCGCCGCTAATCCAGCTTACCTTTCCTTATGCATAGATGGCGCAACGATTTGCTTTCAAAAGACTTGTGATATACCATGATATATGACACTGACGGCCGTCTGCCCGGCGTTCCTATGGAGGCCTGCCATGCGCAAAATTGCCAAGCTTTTCAAAAACGGCCGCAGCCAGGCCGTCCGATTGCCTTCGGATTTCCGCTTCACCTCTCGAGAAGTCTTCATCCGCAAGGATCCCGAAACAGGTGACGTCATTCTCTCTCGCAAACCCGGCTCCTGGGACGATCTTTTTGCTCTCGCCGACTCCGTCGAAATTCCTGCCGACTTCCTCGCTTCTCGCGACCGCCGTCCGCCCAAAAAACGTCGGCTCTTCTGATCGGAAAAAAGCATGTTCCGTTTCATGCTCGATACCAATAGCGTGAGCTACGCCCTCAAAGGAAATCCCCCTTCTGTTCGCGAGCATTTGCGTCAGGTCCCAATGGCTCAGGTCTGCGTTTCTTCCATCACCGAAGCCGAACTTCTCTTCGGCTTGGCCCTGAAGCCTCAGGCCACAAAGCTCGCCGAACTCGTCAATCAATTCCTTCTCGGCGTTTCCGTTCTGCCCTGGGACTCCGCTGCCGCAAGGGCCTACGCCGACTTGTGCGCTGCCTCTTGGAAGCGGGGTCGTCCCCTCGCGGCCATGGACATGCTCGTCGCTGCCCATGCGTTCGCTACCGGCCTCACCCTCGTCACCAGTGATCGTTCCTTCCGTTCCCTCCGTCCCCGCCTTCGTCTCGTTGATTGGTCTAAGCCTGGTTAGATGAGTGCGCTTTACTTGTGCCTCGACCACGCTTCGTTCCTTTTCCGGCATTTGATTCGGCCATGTGACTCGCTATCTCGCACAACCAAAACCACTTACCAGTAATTTCTTGACAAACAGTACCTATGTGCTATAATGGTTTTTGAATTTCACGCCGCAAACTCGCCTTGCCTTCCAGCCGTTTTCTGAAGCTCGTCCGCTCAGAAAACTCCCACGTTCCACTAACTCTTTTGGAATCACATCGTTTGCAGACCCCCACCCGTTAACCCCAATCGAATCATATCGTTTCAAGCAGGATTATTCACTTGACTAAAGTAAGGGGAGAAGTCTACCCTAGCTTCTCAAGACGGGATGACCGTCCGAAGGAGCGGGGAGAAATGTCTATAGCTGTTGGATTTACCAATCGTGAGTGGGCGGTGTTGTGTGCCGACCGACAGATGACGGATGCGGATGCAGGGCTAAAATTCGAGGGTTCTAAGATTGGTTGGTATGAAACCGAGGAAGGCAAGAAAGGGAAGCCTCATATACCCGGATACCCGATGGCTTTCAGATTCGCATCTGCGTACTGCGGAAGTCCAGATTCGGCTAAGGCTATATGTGCAAATATTTTGGATATCTTGCACGAGGCTATGCAGGAAGCTACCGAATGTGATTTGGTTCATGAACCGAATTATTTCCGAGAGGCTCTGCTGCCAATTTTCAAATCTAAAGAGGCTAAGGGGTTGCAGACGCTTATCGCGCTAGAGACAGAATACCGCTGCTTTCTTTTCAGGACCAAAGGGGAGCAAGTGGTGATAGGCGAACGGGAATACATTGGTGGAGGAGATTCGTCGGTCCTTAGGTATTTCGCAGGTGTAGCGGCACAGCATCCATCACTTTCGTGCGAGCAGGCAACGAGGCTGGGGATTTACTTAGTTGACCTAGCTAGTCGCTATGTGGACGGTTGTGGATTGGGCGCGGACGCTGCGATCTTGGAGTGCGGGAAGCTGGTCAGATTGTTGGATAAAACAGACACAGAGAAATATTCGGAACGATTTGCTCAATTTGAGCGGCAGATGGAAAGGGAATTTTTCAGTCAATGAACTACTTGCCGGACGCTTTCACTACTTGTTTTACAATATTGTCGTACTCAGTTTTGGATATTTTGGAAACGCTTCCATGTTTCTTTAGGACCTCCAACTGCTCATCGACGTATTTCTTGGCGGCATCTTTAATGTTGCCGTTGTTCTGCGTTTGCGACATTTGCTTGTTCCCTCCTGGATTTTTCAATCAAAAACTCATGGACTATGTAGTCAGCGAATGCTTCTTTGTACTTTCTAGAGGATGCGCGATTTTCTTTTTGGTGCCTTCTAAGATCGTCATCCTTGTTAAGAATTGGCAGCAGCGCATCGGAAATATCATCCGGCAGTGGCTCACGGCCTTCCGTGATTGCATCCTTAGCATACGTATACGCTTTTTCTGCTATAACCATCCACTTCGGCTTATGGTTCCTGTGTTCAAAGAGCCTGTGAAAATTCTTGGCCTCAAGGTCCTTTTTCTTGGCCTCACTGTAACCCATTTTAACCTCCTCAGAGGTAAAAAAGAAATGCCGCAAGTCCGTAGAGGGCCGTCAATCCAATGCTCAGATAGAAACAATAGACGGTTGCAGAGAAGCATATTTCATTTTGGTACAGCATCCAGCGAAGGCCAAACAATGCACACAACAGGGAAGCCAGAAACGGAACCATTCCTATCTTGGCGACAAATTTATATTTCTTACGGTCATCCAATAGTTCCAGCGTTTCAGAATGCGCGTAGATGAATCCGATGACGACCAGCAAAATACCCGCGATTCCCACGGCCGCCCCGAAAAGGGCTATGACTATATCCTTTTTCTCCACGTTAACCAGCGTAAGGGAAGAGGCAGCTTAACTGGCGGACTTGTATCTTACTAGTTACGTATTAGCGGTCAGCTTTTCGAATGTCAACGCGGGTGCCATAACCATATGACGCAAAGTATCGACGAACAAATCGGAACGATTCCGGCGATTGAAGCGAAATTCCATCTCTTCAAGGTAGGCCGGAAGATGCTTGGCGCTAACCCTGTGCCACGTTCCCACGATGCCGCGCTTGAGAAGGGAGAATGCGGATTCAACGGTATTAGTGTGGGTGTCTCCCATGACATAGACGCCGGAACTGTGGTTAATCTTCTTGTGGTTCGTCCTCTTGGCTTTCCGCATTGCAGCATCGTTCGCGGAAGCGTCATCGGTGAAAATGACTTCCACGTCCTCGGAGATGTTCTCGCGGATATACTTTGCGAGCGTTCCACCTTTCGCATCGTGGGCATGGAAGAACCGGAGATCGCCGTTGCGCTTGCGGATGCCGACCACTACTTCTTTATTTTCCATCCCATAGGCGCGTCCCTTGCCGAGAGTCTTGCCACCGACATAGGTAACGTCCATCTCTACTTTGCCGTCAAGCATGGGCTTATCGGTTTGCGCCATTGCGTGACGGATGCGGTGACAGAGATACCATGCTGTTTTGTATCCGCCGATTCCCAAAGTGCGCTGAATCTGGCAGGCAGACATACCCTTTTTCGCTTCACAGAGGAGAAGAGTTGCGGCAAACCACGTTGCAAGCGGCAAGTGCGAGTCATTGAAAACAGTGCCAGCGGTGACGGAGAACTGATAGTCACAGTCTTTGCAGTAGAACAGTTGTTTTTCGGTTTCGAGTTCGACCACAGAGCCTTTGCAGCGCAGGCAACGCGGCCCTTCGGGGAAGCGCAGGCGCGTCATAAGTTCGCGGCACTTGGCATCGGTCGGGAAGAGCGTGTTTACGTCCATTAGGTTCATAGGAGGCTCCCATTGGATGAAGGGCGGAAGAAGCTATTGAAGCGAGTCCCCACGCGGAAGTTGCTGGCGAGCATCAAGAAAGACATCCGCCAAATCGTTGCATCCGCTAAGCGCAAGAAGAAGTGAGGCTTGCTGTCCATGAAGGAAGTGTCCCATGAAGCCTAACTTTTGTAAAGTGAATAATCTTGGTTTCAAGAATCCGGGGGAGGGGCAGGCCCAAATTACTCTCTCCTCATCAACGGCAATGGCTGCCCTTTCTTTTCATACACTTACGAATTGCAATTCTAGCAACTCCTTTGTTTTGATATTCATGCAAATTGATTGGGGGGTAGGGGGGTACGTCCGCCTTTCTTCGACCAACGTCATTCTTTCCCCTCTCGCAATTTTCAACCTTCAATCGAAGATCCCGAGCGGTTCGGGACTTTCAACTTTTGACTTTCGATCTGTTGTCGACCGCGCGTTTGCATCCTTACTTCCTTACTTCATTACTTCGTCTTTACGGGGTCTCTCCTCATGACCCAGCAGCTCACTTTCAACCTCATGCCCTCGCGCCACACCTTTACTGTCAGTGAGCTGACCGGAAAAATTCGCGATCTGCTCGCCAGGAATTTCACCGACATCAGCGTGCAAGGAGAAATCTCCAACTGCCGCGCCGCCCAATCCGGCCACATCTACTTCACTTTGAAAGACGATCGCACCCAGGTCCGTTGCGTTTATTTCAAACAGCAGCAGCGCGGCATCAAGTTCAGGCCCGAAGACGGATTGCAAATCACCGTGCGCGGTTCCATCAGCGTCTACGAGCAGCGCGGCGAATATCAAATTTACGTCGAGAAAATCGACCTGGTGGGGCAAGGCGCTCTGCAGCTCGCCTTCGAGCAATTGAAAAAACGTCTCGAAGCCGAGGGACTCTTCGATGCCGCGCGCAAAAAACCGCTGCCACTTCTTCCCAGCCGCATCGGTATCATCACTTCGCCTAAGGGCGCCGCTGTACGCGACGTCGCGCGCATCCTCACGCGCCGCTTTCCGAACGTCCATCTGATGGTTTTTCCCGTGCGCGTGCAGGGCGAAGGCGCCGCCGAAGAAATTGTCAAGGCGCTGAAGTTTTTCAATAAAGCGAAACTCGTTGACGTTCTCATCCTCGCGCGCGGCGGCGGCTCCATGGAAGATTTGTGGTCCTTCAACGAAGAAATCGTCGCGCGCGCTATCTTCGCTTCCGAAATTCCCGTCATCTCCGGCGTCGGCCACGAAACAGATTTCACCATCGCCGATTTCGTCGCCGATGTCCGCGCTTCCACGCCTTCCGCCGCCGCTGAACTCGTCGTGCAAACGCGCCGCGAATTTGACAAACACATCGCCGAACTTCGCGGCGCTCTCGCCGAACAAATGCGCTATCGCATCTTGGTTCTCAGCCGCCGCATTCACGAGATTTCCGCGCGCCGCGGCTTCCGCCGCCCGCTCGATCTGCTCCGCCAGCAGCGCCAGCGCGCCGATGAAATGACTTCGCGTCTCGCGCTCGGCCTTCGCGCCCGCCTAGAGCAAGCGCGCAAACGCTTCACCGCTGCGCACCTGCGCATCGCTTCCTTCGATTTTCGCGTGAAGATCGCCGCCTTCCGCTTGCGCCTCGAAAAGCGCACCGCCGAACTCGGCGTCCGCATCGAACGCCAACTCCGCGCCAAGCGCGAGCGCTGGCAGCGCCTCGCGCTGCAGCTCCAGGAACGCGGCCCCCTCAAAGTTTTGGAACGCGGCTACGCCATCGCCACCGACGCTTCCGGCAATCTCCTCCGCGACGCCGCCCAAGTCGCCCTCGGCGACTCCGTTGCCATCCAGCTCCACCGCGGCCGCTTGTCAGCGGAAGTTAAGAGGAAGGACTAGATTGTATCCAGCGAAATTGAATGTCACGCGATTCGATGACCCATCGACTCCCGCGGCTGAACAGGATTTCATGCAAGACGAGATTGCTATCAGACAGACGAATTTCATCAGCGAGCCAATCTCCATGACCGATCCCGGGTTTGCCCGTTAGGCCCACAGTTGAATAGGAACGAACACCAGCGTATGAGAGTTCCAGATAGCCGTCGTGATAAGCACCTAGTAGTCGAATCAAAATCTCGATTTCCCGCACTTCGTGCCTGTTTCCTGAAGACGGCTCGCGGATCAGAAAGGATTCCACCCACGAATCGTGTGGACATCTGTGGTCACTGTAGTCGTAGTGCCAGGGTGCTGAAGCGAATTCGTAGGCAGACGGAGGCAAGGATGTCCGCACGCATTCGAGATACGCGTGATAGTCGCGGAAGGCCTTCACCACTTCCTCTCGTGTGTTGCGTCGGTTTAGAACGTTCAAGAGGATGCTCATGGCGCAGAGAATCATTCGTCGTCGGAAGAAGAGGCAACTTTGAGGACGGCGAGGAAGGCTTCTTGCGGGATGTCCACCTGGCCGACGCGCTTCATGCGGCGCTTGCCTTCTTTTTGTTTTTCGAGGAGTTTGCGTTTGCGCGAAATGTCGCCGCCGTAGCACTTGGCAAGTACGTTCTTGCGAATCGCCGCAACGGTTTCGCGCGCAATCACGCGGCTGCCGATGGCAGCCTGGATCGGCACTTCAAACATTTGACGCGGAATCAGTTTTCGCAAACGCGTCACCAGTTCGCGCCCGCGCTCCGCTGCAAAGTCGCGATGGATGATCAACGCGAGCGCATCGACAGGTTCACCCGCGACCAGCACGTCGAGCTTGATCAGATCAGACTCGCTNTAACCCGCAAGGTGGTAATCGAGCGAGGCGTAGCCGCGTGAAGTGGATTTTAGCCGGTCGTAGAAATCGAGCACGATTTCGTTCAGAGGCAGTTCGTAGGTGAGCATGACGCGCGTCGGTGAAAGGTACTCGAACTTTTTTTGTGTGCCGCGCTTTTCCTGGCAGAGCTGCAAGATTCCGCCGATGGAATCTTCGTTGGTGATGATCATGGCGGTGATGATGGGCTCTTCGATTTTTTCGATGTCGCTGGGATTCGGGAATTTCGCCGGGCTGTCGACTTCGATCACTTCGCCGGTCACGCGTGTGATGCGGTAGCGCACGCTCGGCGCCGTCGTAATTAAATTGAGGCCGAACTCGCGCTCCAGCCGCTCCTGCACGATTTCCATGTGCAGCAGGCCGAGGAAGCCGCAGCGGAAACCGAAGCCGAGCGCCACGGAATTTTCCGGCTCGTAAAAAAATGCCGCGTCGTTCAATTGCAGTTTTCCGAGCGCGTCGCGCAATGGTTCGTAGTCGTCGGCAAGCACGGGAAATAATCCGGCGAAAACCATCGGCTTGATGGCTTCGAATCCCGGAAGCGCCGGAGCCGGCCGCGCCACTTCGATCACTGTGTCGCCCATGCGCGCATCGGCCACGCGTTTGATGTTGGCGACGATGAAGCCGACGTCGCCGGCTTCGAGTTCCTCGAGCGCGACGGGTTTCGGAGTCAGCGTGCCGAGCTGCTCGACTTCGTAGGTTTCGTTTCCGGCGACCAGCTTGATTTTCTGGTGATTCGAAACGCGGCCTTCCATCACGCGCACCAGCACAACGGCACCGCGGTAAATGTCGAACCACGAATCGAAAATCAGCGCCTGCAGCGGATTTTCCGCGCTGCCTTTGGGCGGCGGAATGCGCGCGACAATCGCTTCAAGAACTTCTTCGACGCCGAGGCCGCTTTTTGCGCTGATCAGCAGCGCGTCTTCCGCGGGAATCGCGAGCACACTCTCGATTTGTTCTTTGGCGAAATCCGGCTGCGCTGCGGGCAAATCAATTTTATTGATCAACGGAATAATTGCGAGGTTGTGTCCGGCGGCAAGAAAAGTATTCGCGACAGTTTGCGCTTCCACGCCCTGCGAAGCGTCCACGACGAGGAGAGCGCCTTCGCAAGCGGAAAGCGCGCGCGAAACCTCGTAGGAGAAATCCACGTGGCCCGGCGTGTCGATCAAATTCAACCGATAGGTGTTTCCGTCTTTCGCTTTGTAGTGCAGGCGGATACTCTTTGCCTTGATGGTGATGCCGCGCTCGCGCTCGAGGTCCATGGAGTCGAGAACTTGCTCGTGCATTTCGCGCCGCGAGAGCGCACCGGTCATTTCGAGGAGACGGTCCGCAAGCGTGGATTTGCCGTGGTCGATATGAGCGATGATGCAGAAATTTCGAATGAACTTCGGGTCCATTGTTCTCGCTTACAAAATGTTCTCGCTTACCAATTTTCTCAATTGCGGGCAGGATTCGGATGGCCCGGCCGATTTTCGCGCTGGCCTGCTGCAGTCAAACGAGCGACACACGCAGCGCAAAAACCGTACCGTATAAGCAATCAGTTTGCCACAATTCGAGTAGCGCGTCAGCCTGCCGCTCATCCAAGCAAAACGCAAAGTTGCAACTCGCGAAGAGGAAGCGCGAGCTGCCTTCACACACGAGCCGGGATGGGCCCTGACGTGAACGTTATGGGGTTATCACAGGAGTGGGCTTGGAATTTTGCAGCCAGCGTTGCAGCTCTCCGCGAAGAACTTTGAAATCAATCGGTTTGGACACGCAGGCATTGCAACCCGCTTGCAAGAAACGGCTTTGTTCTGCCACCAAGGCATGCGCAGTCACGGCAATCACCGGAATGGAGCAGAGCTTTGGCTGCTTGCGCATCCAGGCAGCGAGGGAAAGTCCATCTTCATCACCGAGCTGGACGTCCAGCAACACGGCGTGCGGCGGGTGGTGTTCTATGGAACGCATCGCCGCGCTCAAATCGTCGACACTGAAAACCTCGTGATCCTCTGTTTCCAGCCAGTCACAAAGCAATTCGCGGTTAAGCGGGTTGTCTTCGACGACGAGGATTCTATGTTTCACACCTTCTCCGCCATACTCGGGGACAAGACGCGCTCGATTTGCTTGACCAGCGCGTCGTGCCAAGGTTCTTGTTTGCGAAGGAGCGCTTCCGCGTGCGTACGCAGATAGAGCTGCTCGTCATGGGTCAAATCCTTGCTAGTTAGAACGAATACGGGGAGACCGGCGGTGCGCATGCTCGAGCGCCATTCGCTGAGGAGCTCAAAGCCGCTTACCTCGGGCAACATCATATCGAGAATCACCAGTTCCGGGAGGGAAGCGGCCACTTGGGCCCGGGCCTGCGCACCATCCGCGGCTGTGGCGACAGCGAAACCATGTTTGGAGAGCATCTCTGCAATGAATTCGCGCGTCGGCGCGTCATCTTCGACGACAAGGATCGGCCGTCCTGGTTTTGGCTTTGGGTGGCTTCTGACGTGACGCGCAATCGCGCCAAGCAGAGTCAGTTTGTCGACGGGTTTCACCAGATATTCGTCGGCTCCGAGGAGCGCTCCCATACTGGGCTGATCGACGATCGAAACCACGATCAAAGGAATCTGACGGGTGCGCGGGTCTTGTTTTAACTGGATGAGAATTTCCCAGCCATTCTTCGGCCTCATCACAATGTCAAGGGTGATCGCGTCGGGCTGGAGTTGCGCCGCTATTTCCAGCGTGTTTTGAGGTTCTTCGCATAAGGTCACATGGTAGCCAGCCGAAGTAAGCTGGGAGTGAATGAGATGTGCGGTTGTGCGATCATCCTCAATTACCAGAATTCGCCGTGGGCCGAGGGCTCCCGAAGGAGTTTCCGCTCTGCGGCCGGATGCTTCTTGAACAAAGACGGCAGCAGGCAGAGAGAAATAGAAAGAGCTTCCTTGTCCTCCCTGACTGTTAAGACGCAACTTTCCGCCGTGTAGTTCGACAAGGCGCTGCGTGATGGCCAGGCCAAGCCCAGTCCCTTCTGCCTTTTTGCCGGAATCCCGGAGCCGGTAAAAAGCCTCGAAGATCCGCGTCTTTTCATCATCGGGAATACCCGGTCCGTTGTCCCGCACTTCCACGCGAACGCTGCCGTCCTCCAACCGTGCCGCGAGTTCGATTTGACCACCGTTAGGAGTGAATTTAATGGCGTTGCCGAGAAGGTTCAGGAGCACTTGCTTGAACCTGGTAGCGTCTGCCCGCACGGCCAATCCGGTTTCGGCCTTTGCGGACAATGCATGTGACTTCTTGTCAGCAAGCGGCACCATGGCACTGAGCACTTCGCTGAACGCACCTTGTACCGAGAGATTCTCGACAGCCAACTCCATGCGGCCCGCCTCAATCTTGGAGAGATCCAAGATGTCGCTGATCAAAGTCAGGAGGTGCTTTCCGCCCGTGTGAATGTGATCGATATAACGCCGCTGCTTTTCGTTCAAAGGCCCATAACGTTCATCGGCTAGAAGATCCGAGAATCCAAGGACGGCATTGAGCGGCGTGCGAAGTTCATGGCTCATGGTGGAGAGGAATTGGTCCTTGAACCTGCTGGTGCGCTCGGCTTGTTCTTTTGCGTGTAGCATCATTTCTTCGGCCCGTTTGCGCTCGGTAATATCCCGTGTGACCTTTCCGAATCCGCGGA
>JGI25388J43891_1000192_pt1 | contig 11631 bp, 9 predicted proteins | sample GraSoi013_2_20cm_2_FD_43891 | JGI IMG/M metagenome (IMG submission 43891)
TCTACTGAGTGCCGACCTGGCAGCAGGTATTCGTCGCGTTAAAGGCGTGAAGAAGTTAGGCGTTCGCCTTGGCAACTGGCTGACTGCAGAGCAGGGGCAAGCGCTTTGGCAAGCGCCTGATCGCGATCGGCTGAAGGGAAAACGAGACCGCGCTTTGCTGGCTCTCCTGCTTGCGTGTGGGTTGAGAAGACAAAAAGCCGTCGCACTGACCTTGGATCATCTCCAGCAGCGGGAGGAACACTGGGCCATCGTCGACTTGATGGGTAAGGGAGGTCGCGTTCGAACAGTCCCGGTTCCGGACTGGGTCAGAAGCGAATTAGAAGTGTGGCTTAATGCGGCCGGCATTGATCGAGGAAGGTTGTTTCGCAGGGTCAACAAAGTTGGAAAAGCATGGGAAGAGGGCATGACGGTAAAGGCGGTTTGGCACATAGTGAAGGAGTCTGCGAGGACCATTGGTGTCGCCAAATTAGCGCCGCACGATCTGCGTCGGACCTGTGCTCGGCTCTGCCATGCTTCGGGAGGGGGAGTTGGAGCAGATCCAATTTCTTTTGGGGCACATCTCAGTTCAAACTACCGAACGGTACCTTGGGTGCAAGCAACGGATTCGATCAGCAGTCAATGACCGCATTGGCATCGAGCCGAGTCCTTGAGCTGGGTGCAACGGCTATGGAAGAGTGGCCGACCACTGTAACCTCGTTCTTCGTCTCATGCAGGAGCGACACACGCTGAAGACGCGCGGCCGACCTGTTGTGTTCCCAATGAGTGTGGAGTATGCTTCCTGTTGGAAACCAAAAGGGCGTTGGCAATGAAACGCAAAACGGACGTTCCTCAAGGCACTTTGGCGCTGATGATCCTTAAGACTCTCGACGTCCTCGGCCCGCTGCATGGTTACGGTATCGCCCGACGAATCGAGCAGATCAGCCGGGACGTGCTCGCCGTGAATCAAGGCACGCTCTATCCGGTGCTGCTGAAGCTGGAGCAGGAAGGTTCGATAGTTTCCGAGTACGGCGCCTCAGAGAATAATCGTCGGGCGCGCTTCTATCGTTTGACACGGGACGGACGCAAGCAGTTGCAGGCTGAGCTCCGAGATTGGGAGCAAACCGCAGGGATCATCGGGCGATTCTTTGAATTGAAGGCGGAGGATTTGTCATGAGGGACCTGAGGCGGTTCCTCAAAAGATTTAGGAACATGGTGACAAGGCGGCGCAACGACGAGCGACTGAAAGAGGAAATTGAGGAGCATATCGCCCTGCAGACGGCAGAGTATATGAAAGCGGGACTGCCGCCCGCGGAGGCGCGCCGGCAAGCGTTGCTGAAGTTTGGCGCAGTAGAGGCGATTAAGGAAGAATATCGGGCTCAAACAGGATTGCCATTTGTAGAGACTCTGCTTTACGACACGCGCTATGCGCTGCGTCGATTGCGGAAGTCACCGTCATTCACCATTACNGTGGTCCTGACGCTGGCGCTGGGCATTGGTGCAACAACTTCTATTTTTACTCTGTTCTACGATGTTCTGCTGAAATCGCTGACAGTGGCTAATCCGGGCGAATTGTACCGCCTAGGCAAAGAGGCACGTTGCTGCTACTGGGGCGGATACAGCCAAGAGAATGAGTATTCCCTTGTCTCCTACGAACTCTACAAACATTTTCGGGACCACACCCAGGGTTTTGCGCAATTGGCGGCGTTCCAGGCTGACGATCCGCTGTTGGGTGTGCAACGTTCCGGCGGCACAGAGTCAGCACAAAGCTATCCTGGTGAGTTCGTTTCGGGGAATTACTTCACCATGTTCGGCATAAGCGCGTATGCCGGACGGCTGCTGACTTCCACGGACGATCAACCCGGCGCTCCGGCGGTAGCAGTGATGAGCTATCGCCTGTGGCAGCAATACGGATCGGACCCGTTCATCGTTGGCGCTGTCTTCAACATAGATAACACGCCATTCACCATCGTAGGAATCACTCCACCCAGCTTCTTTGGCGATACGCTTCGCAGCGAGCCGCCCGATTTCTTTCTGCCGCTCAACTCGGAAACATTGGTGCCTCAAGCGGATGCTGGCGATCTTAATCAGGCTGACCAGTATTGGCTGGATTTGATCGGACGCATCAAACCCGGCGCTGAGCCCACATCAATAGAGGCTCAAATGCGGGTGGAACTGAAGCAGTGGCTGCTTTCGTACCAGAGCGAGATGAGCGCGAACGATCGCGCGAAGTTACCCGAGCAAACGCTGTTCCTGCGCCCCGGAGGCTCGGGAATCACCAGCATGCGCGCGGAATATGAACACTGGCTTCATATCCTGATGATGGTGTCGGCGTTTGTGCTGCTGATTGTCTGCGCCAACGTGGCCAATCTGATGCTTGTTCGCGGCATGCAGCGGCGAAGGGAGACATCTTTGAGCGTAGCACTAGGCGCGCACACGTCGCGCCTTGTGAGGCAGGCTCTTACGGAGAGCATTCTGCTCTCACTTGCGGGAGGCATGACAAGTCTGGTCATCGCATTTGCCGGTACGCGCCTTATTTTGCTTTTTGCATTTCCATCGGCCCGGGGCGCAACAGGTATACCGATCAACGCGTCCCCTTCCATGCCAGTGTTGTTGTTTGCTTTCGGCGTTTCTTTGGTCGCGGCCGTGGTCTTCGGCATCGCTCCTGCATGGATGACCACGCGGGTAGATCCGATTGAAGCCCTTCGGGGAGTGAGCCGCTCCACCGCTCGCACAGGTGCGCTTCCCCGCAAGATGCTGGTGGTATTCCAGGCAGCTCTTTCATTGGTATTGCTGGCAGCATCCGGATTACTGACAGCTGCTGTGCACCGGTTGGAGAGTCAACGCTTTGGCTTCCTCCAGGAGCAGCGCACGATCGTCAGGATTGATCCAGGTCTGATCGACTATCAACCAAACCAGTTCACCACACTATACGATCGGATCCGCGACTCATTATCCAGCATTCCCGGCGTAGCTGCCGCGGCGATCTGCCAGTACGCCCCGCAGAGCGGAAATAATTGGGCTACCAGCGTGTGGGTGAACGGGCGTCCGGCTCCCGGGCCTAACGAGGATAATGTTGAAAACATGGTTTACTGGGATCGGGTGACGCCAGGATACTTCAGCGCTATCGGAACTCAAATCATCGAAGGACGAAGCATCTCTGAGGAAGATACAGCGACTTCGCAGCATGTGGCGGTGATCAATGAGGCGTTCGCGAAGAAGTATTTCAACAAGGAAAACCCGATTGGACAATACTTCGGACGTCCGGAACTGGAATCACCGCGTCTCTACAAAATCGTAGGTGTAGCGCAAGACGCACGCTACCTCAACTTCGATTTCGACAAGCCGATTGGTCCATTCTTTTTTCTGGCCGAAGCGCAGCACGACGTGGTGCCAAAGACTGGGGGAGACAGCAATCCCGGCTCGCATCACCTGCACGACATCATCCTTGTGACGCGGCCTGGCGCCACTGTATCCGCTGCGGCAATACGCCAAGCGATAGTTTCGGTAGATCCCCGTCTGCCGATCGAGTCGATAGGAACTTTGGGTGAGCAAGTATCCAACCAGTTCCGGCAACAGCGGCTGATTGCAAAGTTGTCATCCTTCTTCGGAGTGCTTTCGCTTGTCCTCGCTTCCATTGGACTATACGGAGTTACTTCCTATAACGTCGGACAACGCACAACTGAGATTGGGGTGTGCTTTGCACTCGGCGCTACTCCCGCGCAGGTGGCAATCCTCGTAATCCGAAGAGCGTTGGCCCTGGTAGCTGTCGGTCTGGCTCTTGGATTTCCGGTGGCTTTGGCAGCGGGCAAGTTCCTGGGCAGCCAACTGTACGGATTAAATCCGTATGACCCCGCGGCGACTCTCCTGGCCATCCTGACACTCAGCTTCTCAACGCTTGTCGCAGCATTCATTCCCGCTCTGCGGGCAAGCAGGATATCTCCGTCGGAAGCGCTGCGCGCCGAATAAGAATCTTTTTACACTCAACCGCTTTAGGGACAAGCCGCGTTCATCGACGAGTCCGCTGGTAATTGAGTGTCCTGGGCGGGTGACGGGCAACTCTGACGTAACCAGATTTAGGTAAGGGTTGCCGACAAGCCAGAAGTGATCGCGCAAAATGGAGGTAATTAGGCCGACACTCCTGTACCTCAAGTATGTTTCTAAGGACAGATTGTCTGGCAGCATCAAAATAACGCCCTCATTCTCAGCGAGGAGACTAAGTCCCCATGAAACGAACCATGTTAGCCGGCCTACTGCTAGGGCCCGTTTCCGTGCTCCTATCGAGCGGAATATCTTCTAAACCGCGGCAGCTCAATGCTCAGGCTGTCGCGCCCGCGCCTTCCGGCGCAAACGCAGCTTGGACCCTGAAGGTGAAGGGGGACATCCGCTGGCAGCAGGTCACGCCGATGGGCGCTCTCCTCGTCTCGACGGACGCCGCGCTAGCGGCTGTCGATATCGAGCGTGGCCAGGTCATGTGGGAGAAGCCTGAACTCGGCGGGTTGCCGGCCGACAGCGTCCACATGGTCGAGGGCTCTCTCCTCATGGAAGCGACGCGCCCTGGCCTGCTGGTGATTTTTGACCCTGTGACCGGTGCCGTCGTCTTCGATTCCCACCGACTGAACCTGGCGCAAATCGTTACCCGCCGCGTTCTGCCGCAGAGCGGCAGCCTTCTCGTCCATGGGCGACGCCCGGACGGGCCTTCGGTCGTTGCGCTCTACGATCTCGTGACGGGCGAACAGCGTTGGACGAACGAATCGCTTTTTGAGCAGGCCGAGCCCAAGAAGAAGGGCTTCGGTGCCCTGATGCAGGGCTTACAGCGCACGGCTGCCGAGGGCACCGCGCTGGAGGTTCTGCAGGCCGGACCTGACATGATCGTCGTCCACACGCTGATGGGTCTGCGCGCTCTGGACGCGCGGACCGGCGCAGTCCGGTGGTCCGCAACCTCGACCACCAACCGTTGGGCCCAACCCCCGCGACACGTGCGGCTCTATCCGTCGCTCAACAAAACCGATCGCATTTATGCGAGCTTCGACGACCACCTCATGGCCTACAGCCTCGCTGACGGTCAGGCGCTCTGGGCCAAGCCCGCAAGTGTGGAGGGAAATATCCGCGATATCGTCCAGCATCCGGCTGGGATCGTCATGCTTCCCGAGGCGCCGCCGGAAGGTGAGCCAACGCGCAGCCGCCGCGTCATCAACGGAGTTGTTCAAACAGGTCTCAACGTGGCTCGCTACGAAGACGGGACAACGGTCGCCGCAAAGCCACTCCGTATGCACGGCAAGGTGATCGACGCGATGGTCGCCGGCGACGCCGTGGTACTCGCCGTCGACGCCGAATCGCGCACTTTCGTGAACGTGCTGGATGTGGCCACGGCGACGCTGCGCCTGAAGAAGGATGTGAAGATCAAGGGCCAGCTCGCCTACACGGAGCTCGCGCCGGGGGGCCTCCTCTACGTATCACGTCCCGACGCCACGATAAACGCCGAGGTCAACATCATCGATCTCGCGACCGGTGAGCCAAAATTCAAGGACGCTATTGAAAGCGGCAAGCCGTTGAGTACGGACGACTACAATGCTGCGCGGTACTACCTGCATCATGCAATAGAGGGGCGGACGCTTTACGTGTTTGCGAACCGGGACCATCGACTATACGCCGTCGATCGCGAGGCTGGCACATTTCACGCCCTCAGCGCGGAAATCAAGCTTCAAGGGGGTGAGGATCCGACTGACATGGAAGTCCGGCCGGCGGGCATTGTTCTCATCTCGCCGCAGAACCTGGTGCTCGTGGCGCGGGATGGGCAGGTGAAGCAGCAGGTTTATTATCCTGCGCCGCAACTTCCCGGGCTGGCGCGTGCGCTCTATGCCGTGAACGCTGTGCGCGCCGGCTTGTACGGCGCCGCCGCCTCGGCATATGGCGACGCCTTCACCCAAGCATCGCAGAAAACCTCGGATCCCAACGCGCGATACGTCACCGGGCAACTGGCGACGGCGTATTCGCAGTCCGGCGCACAGCTCACAGGCTACTCGCGCCAGTCGGCGGCGCTCGCGACGAAGCGCTTCAAGGCCTCGCTCACCGTCCCAGGATCAGTTTTCATGTTGACTCGCGCTCCCGAAGGAAACGGAAATGTACTGCTTCAGATCGACAAGGACAGCGGGCAGCCTCGCGCGCGCGTGGATCTGGGCAAGGAGCGTGAGCCGGTGTATGCAGTCGACGACGTCTCGGGCATGCTCTTCCTACGGACCACGCCGGGCACGCTCGTCGGCTACCGGCTCTGATCGCTAGCGCTGAAAGTGACCTCTTTCGTAGCTGGTTAGCGGCGCATCTGGGGATTGTGCCTGGATCACATTAGCGGGCCCGGGAGTTAACAAGAGAGCCTTCCAATTTCCGGATGGCCGACCGCCCGGAACGCGGAAATATTGACTCGAGAACGCCTCGATAAGGGGAATGGCCTGTTGGCAACAACGGACTGAGGACGTAGGTGGAGCGTGCCTTTCCTCTTGCGAGTCGAAGAACCTATTCCAGCCTGTGCCGCGGTAGTTCACTCCTCGCGGAGGAGTGTCGCAGGATCGACCGACAGCGCGCGTTGCGCTGGAATCCACGTGGCCAATGGCCCCAGCAACAACATGGCTAGAACAACGCCGGCCAACACCAGCGGATCGCGGGGAGTTGCCTGATATACGATGGAAGCGAGCACGCGGCTCGCCAGAATTCCGAGGAGCAATCCTGCCGCTGAACCAAAAGCCAGCAATTTGAATGCGTGTCCCAGCGCTGCCTGTAACACTTCCTTACGCTGCGCGCCGAGGGCCATACGAATTCCCAATTCCTTCAGCCGCTTGCTCACTGAATACGCCGCCAATCCAAAGATGCCGATTATCGACAGCATCGCGCCCATCGCGCCCAGCACACCCAGCGAGACTGTCGCGACACGCGAAGGAAACAGAACTACGACCAGCAAGGTGCTCCAGGTGTCGATGTCAACGGGCAGCCCGGCATCCAGTTCGTGCAGCTTGCTCCTGATAGCCGCGGCAAGTTGTTGCGGATCACGGTGCGAGCGCACTACCAGATAGGACTGACTCGATGGCGATTGCATGGACGGGAGAAATATCGCCGGTTGTTGATCTTCCGTAATGCTCAAATATTTCCCGTCTTCGACAACACCCACAATCTGGACGCGCGTTGCATCCTGCAACGTGAAATATCGGCCGATTGCATTGGTTAGCGAGCCGAACAATTTGCCGGCAAACTCCCGATTCACCACAGCAACCGCAGGCGCGCTTTNGTCGTCATGCCAGGAGAAAGCCCTACCCGCCAACAATCTCGTGCCGGCCGCATCGAAATACCCGGGAGATACGTCGTATCCGTAGGGCATGGAAGCGATATTTGATGGCGTACGATCTCTGGTTTCCTCCTTGAAGACATTTGTCCTGCTGCCGGCGCCATAAACTAATGGCGGGAAATTATTTACCAATCCCGCTTGCTCTACGCCGGGAATCGTCTCCATCGTCTCGATCATGCGCTTGTGCATTGCGGGCATTGTGTCGCCGCTGTAACCGGCCATGGCCAGGTTTGCATTGACGAGCATCGCGTTCCGCGTCGTGTCGAAGCCGTAGTTGCCGTCCAGCGAGCGCGCCAGTCCACGCACCGCAACCATCGAAGAAGTAACCAGCACCGCGCAAATCGCAATTTGCACACTGAGCAGCACTCTCGTACAGTAATCCGCCGCCCAACCCTGCCGGTCGATCCTGACTTGACGATCTGGTATGGATCCGTCCTGAGCACCTGGCGCACCGGAACAATCCCGAAAAGGAATCCGCTCGCCAAATCCCGAATTCAAACAACAAGGGGCCGAGCTTTTCGCAGGCCGATTGCCGCTACATGCTAGCGCAGATTGTCCGCTAAACTGCTAAACATTCTGACAGCGATCCTCTCTTCTTACGTGGCCTACTAATCCTCCGAGGCGAATTTCATCGAGGGCAAAATCGGTCGCGCGGCTGTGGGCGTTCAGCGCTATACAGAGGAAAAACCTTCGATTTCTAACGGAGGTCGACTTGAACGCTGTGAACTACGAAGGTCAGATGGTTGGGTGTTTGGCGGCATCCAAGTAATCGCCGCGATTTCAATAGATAGAAAGTCTAATTCACGATGAATTCTGCAATGATCCAAAATCGAACCGTTACAGTCTTCGGGGCGTACGGACACACCGGACGCTTTGTTGTCTCAGAGCTACGCAAACGCGGATTTACACCCATCCTTTCGGGTCGTGACGCTGCGAAACTGAAAGCGGCGGGGAAGGCTCACCCGGGATCGGAAGTGCGCGTGGCTACGGTGAATGATTCCGCCTCGCTTGACCGAGCAATGTCCGGCGCAGTGGCGGTCATCAATTGTGCGGGGCCGTTCATCGATACGGCGGGGCCGGTCATTGATGCAGTGCTCCGCGCGTCTATTCACTATTTGGATGTGGCAGCGGAACAGGCGGCCGTTCTGGCTGTCTTCGAGCGGTTTGCGAGTGCCGCGCGAGATGCTGGTGTCGTGGTCGCTCCCGCGATGGGGTTCTACGGGGGATTGGGCGACCTCCTGGCCACGGCCGCTATGGGTGAGTGGGATGCAGTTGATGAAATCTGCATCGCGATCGCGCTCGATAGTTGGAAGCCTACGCGGGGAACTCGGCTGACGGGCCAGCGCAATCCCGGCCGACATTTCGTCTTTTCGAACAATAGGTTAGAGCGCGCTGATCCTCCTGCCCCGCGCAAATGGAATTTTCCGGCGCCATTCGGAGAGCAAGAAGTGGTAGGTCTCTCTCTCTCTGAAACTATAACTATCTCACGGCATCTCCAAACGCCTGAGATTCGCGCCTATATCAATCTGGCACCGATTGCGGATATTCGGATATTCGCGATCCCAACACGCCCGCACCGACGGCGGCGGACGAAAGCGGTCGCTCGTCCCAGATTTTCGTTATGGAAGCTATCGCACGGAGGGGGAGCGCGGAGCGCCTGGCGATGGTGTGTGGAAGAGATATTTATGCAATCACTGCACCGATTGTGGTTGAAGCGACACATCGTGTAGTCAATGGGTTGGCGAGGAGAACTGGTGTTGTCGCGGCTGGCGAGGCGTTCGCCGCGCAAGCCTTTCTGATGTCACTCAGTCCCACGCACCTCTCCTTCGAGATGCATCCGTGACGCTTCGGAGCGGAATAATCGACATGGAACGTGCTATTGTTGGCTTTATCACGCATGGACTCGGAATATGGCGCCACAAAATGAAAGTAAGCGCGTACCTGAAATTACCGTTCGGTCTTTACTGAAATCTCCTACTGTTACGATTCGGGACACACATTGCCAAGGTACTTGCCGGCATAAGAGCACGGAAGAGTGCACGGCCACCACCCAGTTGGTGTTTGCCTATCGCGGTGTGTATGTTCGGCATGTTGGGCATGACCAGGCAGTAGCCGAAGCCAACCAAGTGCTGTTTTTCAATGCCACCGAAGGCTATCGAATCAGCCATCCGGTGGAGGGCGGCGATGCCAGTCTAACGCTCGTAATCAATGAACCGCTGCTGCGGGAACTGGCGCCACGTGCGTTCTTGCGCGACACTGCTACGCTCGCATTTCACCAGCAGCGGCGGCGAATTGATGCGCGGGCCCAAATGCTTGTAGCGCTTATTGGTCACAGCCTGCGCCACAACATCGCGGAACCTCTGGAAACCGAAGGCCTGGCCTTCACCCTGGTGCAGCGGGCGCTCGGCCCACGCACCACGCACGCGGCTGGCGCTACTGTCGGACGCCAGCTGCTTGTGGATCGGGCAAAGCTCGTGCTGACAAGCGATCTGGCGCGGCGCTGGACGTTGGCCGAGATCGCCGCGGAAGTACGCTGCTCTCCGGTTTATCTCACGCAGGTGTTCCAACAAGTCGAAGGCTTGCCCCTATATCGCTACCAGTTGCGGCTACGATTGGCGCGGGCGCTGGATCTTCTCGCGCACTATGACGACCTGACTACTCTGAGCCTCGACCTCGGATTCTCCAGTCACAGCCATTTCAGTGCCGCTTTCCGCGAAGCATATGGCCGTTCGCCCTCGGAATTCCGCCAGTCGGCACTTCGTCGCTAGCTCTCTTCCTGCAAATCGCTAAAGATTCTGACAGCGGCATTCTCTCCGCTCATGGCCTACTGCTCTTTTGCCGGGGCTTCGGGCAGGGGAGAGCAACGTCATGGTTGAAACGACTTGTGCAGCTTGCGACTGCAAGCTGGATGGAAATTGCTTCAAAGTCAAAATCGGCGGAAAGACCGTCGACGTCTGTTGTGACGACTGCGCGCAGAGGTTGAGGGAAGCGCATGGCTCCGCGGCAGCTTCGAGGAAGAGGTAAATCATTCGCCGTTGTATTGTTCAGAACGATAGTCATTGGATCAGTTCTGTGTCGGCCCGTTCTGGCCGGCGCATTTTCGGATGCGCCTGTAGCAACATCCATAAAAATCTCGGAGACATCAGTCATGAACGAAAAGAAATCATCGCCGGTTCACCGCAGCGTGCAGACCCCATCTGGACGTATCAGCTACACCGAACAAGGAAGCGGACCGGTCGCGTTATTCGTGCATGGCGTTTTGTTGAACGGCTGTCTCTGGCGGCACCAATTGGAGGATCTGTCTGACGTCCGTCGCTGCATAGCCGTCGACTTGCTCGCGCATGGCGACACCGAAATCGCACCGGATCAGGACGTTTCCGTCACGGCAAACGCAAAGATGCTTAAGGAATTCCTCGATGCCTTGCACATCGATCAAGTCGATCTCGTCGGCAATGATAGCGGCGGCGGCATCGCGCAGATTTTCGCCGCGTTATATCCGGAGCGCGTTCGCAGTCTCACGCTCACCGATTGCGACACGCACGACAACTGGCCGCCCGAGGCTTTCAAATCTTTCCTCGCTATGGCAGCCGCTGGCGGCTTGCGCGGGACGCTGGAAACAATGTTGTCTGATAAGGGCGTCTATCGCTCGTCGCAAGCTCTCCGACCGGCGTACGAACATCCGGAGCAACTGAGCGACGACAGCATCGAAAGGTATTTGCGCCCGCTTGTCAAAACCGAGCAACGCACCCGCGACTTGCAACGCTTCCTCGCCGCCTTTGACAACAAACACACGCTTGCCATCGAAGCGAAACTTAAAACACTGCAAGCGCCNACGCTCATCGTCTGGGGTACCGACGATGTGTACTTCGACGTGAAATGGTCGCACTGGCTGGCCGAAAACATTCCTGGCACGCGGCGCCGCGTCGAGTTGCAAGGCGCGAGAATTTTCTTCCCCGAGGAACGCTGGCAGGAGTTCAACAAAGAACTACGCGCTCACTGGCAAATGGCTCAAAAGACAGCCAGGCAGGTGGCGCCATGACACTGGCCGCGATGAAAATGACCGATCAGACGCGTAAGGCGGAACACTTCCGGGCGTTGCACATTCCCGGAACGCCGCTCCTACTCTTCAACATCTGGGATGCGGGCAGCGCCAAGGCCGTCGCCGCCGCTGGTGCGAAAGCGATCGCCACGAGCAGTTGGTCGGTCGCCAATGCAAACGGCTTCTCCGACGGCGAGCAGATACCGCTAGCATTGGCCATCGAAAATCTGCGCCGGATCGTCCAAGCGACGGCCCTGCCGGTGACGGTCGATTTGGAAAG
>JGI25388J43891_1000194_pt1 | contig 11616 bp, 6 predicted proteins | sample GraSoi013_2_20cm_2_FD_43891 | JGI IMG/M metagenome (IMG submission 43891)
GCCAATGTCTTTTTGGGAAAGGCACATGCCGAAGGGGATGCTGCTTCGGTCTCCATTGGCGGGATCGCACCTTTCCGATCCTTCTCGATCTCTGACGCTGCAAGCCTATCAAAAGAAGAGTGGAAAACAGGTCACCGCTCCGTTGCCGCTCTATCGCTTCACGGACTATGGACGCTGGTTTCAATCGCAGGCCGTGCCGGACTTGGATTGCAGGAAAGTTAGTCTCGTGGAGAAGAACGGAACTGGTTTCCAACTGACTCTGGAAGACGGGGAATCCTGGAAAGCGCGACGGGTGATCGTCGCGGCTGGAATTGTGCCATTCGCATGGCATCCGCCTGAGTTCAGCNATCTTCCGTTCACGTTGGCTTCGCACGCNTGCGAACACTGCGACCTCAGCCGCTTCGCAGGGAAGAGAGTTGCCGTGATCGGAGGGGGACAGAGTGCTTTGGAGTCTGCGGCGTTATTGAATGAGACGGGAGCTGAAGTAGAAGTGCTGGTTCGTGCTCCTTTCGTGCGCTGGCTGTGGCGCCAAAAGTGGTTTCACACATTTCGGCCGGTCGCTCGGCTCCTGTATGCGCCTCCCGATGTGGGCCAAGCGGGGCTTAGTCACATAGTGGCAAGGCCTAATGTTTTCCGGCGGCTACCACGCTCATTGCAAGATCGGTGGGGAAAGCGCGCTATTCGTGCCGCGGGCGCCGCGTGGTTGAACCCACGTTGCGCGCCGATCCGCATCAGCACAGGCACATCCGTTGTTTCTGCTTCTCCAGTCGCGGAGCAGGTCGTTCTTAAATTGAGTGACGGCACTGAACGGCGCGTCGACCATGTGCTGCTTGCGACCGGGTATCGCGTGGACGTCTCACGCTATCCATTCCTTAGCGGACGAATGCTGGAATCGATGCGGCGCATAAACGGTTACCCGCAGCTTGATTCTGGATTCCAAACTTCAATCCCAGGTCTCCACTTCCTTGGTGCACCCGCGGCTTGGAGTTTTGGTCCCCTCATGCGATTTGTGGCCGGAGCGGAATTTGCCTCCCTCGCCGTGACGCGCGGGATCCTGGGAAACCGTAATTCGAAACGTAGTTCATGAATCATGGCGGCCACAGCCACAATTCCAAACCGGATCGAAAGCTCGACACACGATGTGGCAATCACCCCGGGTGGCCGCGGGGCCTTAGTGATGGGCGCGGACTATCGAGCGCTCGGTGTGGTTCGAAGTCTGGGCCGACGGGGGATTCCGGTCTGGCTTATCAATCAGGGTGGTCACCTTGTGGCAAGTGCCTCAAGGTATGTTCGCCGCAGACTGCCATGGCCTGTCTGTGACGACCAGGAAAAAATTAATTACCTTCTAAGACTGTGTGCCTCCCATGATTTGAAGGGATGGATACTAATTCCAACGGATGACCATTCCGTTGGATTGCTATCTAACCATCACCAAGCGCTTTCGAGCAGTTATCGGGTGACGGTCCCGCCATGGGAAACGTTGCGCTGGGCATGTGATAAACGGCTTCTTTATCAGCTTGCCGAGAAGGTCCAGGTTCATCAACCCTGGACCTTTTGCCCCTCGACCCGCGAAGAACTTACAACAATTGATTTTCCCTTTCCGGTCATTCTCAAACCCGCCTTACGTTTGCGACCAAGTAATCTCACCATTCCTAAAGCTTGGCCTGCCGACGACCGCAAGTCGTTGCTGAAACGTTATGACGAAGCCAGCGCGTTATTCTCACGGGAAAACCTGATCATCCAAGAGATGGTTCCGGGCGGAGGGGAAGCGCAGTTCTCTTATGCGGCTCTTTGTAAAGACGGCCACTCGCTGGCTTCGGTCGTGGCGCGGCGCACGCGTCAATTCCCCAGGGACTTTGGTCATTTCAGCACTTACGTTGAGACGATTGACGCACCGGAAGTCATCGAACCGGCCGAGCGCCTGCTAGGTGCGATGCGGTTTACTGGCCTTGCAGAAGTAGAGTTCAAAAGAGATCCCCGGAATGGTCAATTCAGCGTTCTCGATATTAATCCGCGCGTTTGGGGCTGGCACACACTCTCCAGCCGTGCGGGCGTCGATTTCCCCTACCTCCTTTGGCTGCTTGTCCGGGGCGAACCCGTTCCCCATTTGCGGGGACGGGAAGGAGAACGCTGGGTGCACCTGATCGCCGACCTCAGGATGGCCATCGAGGAAATCTTGCGAGGCCGGCTTTCACTGCGCGAATACCTGTGGTCCATCCGCGGCCCAGTAGAGTCTGCCATCTTTTCCTGGGATGACCCGCTTCCCGGACTTCTTGATTTGCCGCTCTTCGCCTACGTTGCGGGAAAACGCCTTCTCCGCCCGAAGGAACCCTCGCGCAGTTGACTCGTTTCTTCCACTCCAAGCATGGCCGCGGGCCATGCTTGCCGCCGATATTGACCCAACATATTCCTCAGGAGTTCACCGGTTCCTGATTTGCGGTGTGAACCCTATTGTGGCGCGGGTCCGCTTTGCGTACGGTCAACCTGAACAGCCGACAAGCAGAGCCTGATAAGGGTCAGTCTTGCTGGAGATTGCGTGGGAGTCTAAATTATGGCGGGAGAATCGCCTTCCATAGTGTTTTCTTGCAAAGGGAATGCTGCTCTCGTCCGCCGATTGGCAATTGCTCAACCCTTGGTCTGAAACAAGCATAGAAGTCTGACGAAGAGGAGTGGGAGGTCCAAATTGCGAATCTCGGTAATCGGTTGCGGATATGTGGGGTTGGTAACGGGAACTGGCCTCGCGGAGGCCGGCCATCAAGTCATCTGCACGGATAATGATCCCGAACGCATCGCTGCGCTGAAATCTGGCGTGGTGCCCATCTATGAACCGCATCTAGATACGATGCTCGCTGAGAATCGCCGCGCTCAGAAGCTCTCCTTCACCAGTGACGCCGGAGAAGCCGTGCGAGAGGGAGAAGCCATCTTTATTTGTGTCGGTACGCCGCCGTTGGAGACGGGCGAAGCCGACCTCTCGGCGATTGACAATGTAGCGCGCTTGATCGCCGCTGAAGCGTGCGAGTCGAAGTTGATTGTGGAAAAGAGCACGGTGCCCGCGCAAACGGGACAACAGTTAAAGCGCACCCTGGAAGTGTATCGCCGGAATGCTGGTGTGGAGTTTCGCGTAGCCTCCAACCCTGAGTTTCTGCGCGAAGGCACGGCTGTCGAGGATTTTCTTCACCCAGACCGCGTGATTATTGGCGTGGAAGATGAAACCTCGGAAAAGCAACTGCGGGAGATTTACCGTCCGATCCTGGAGCGACGCTTTCACTGCCCCGTGCACTTGAGCGGGTGTCCCTCGACGCAGTCGCCGGCGTTGGTGGTCACTACGATCAACAGCGCCGAACTCATCAAGCATGCTTCAAACTCCTTCTTGGCCATGAAGATTTCGTACGCCAACATGATTGCTGACATGTGNGAAAAAGTAGGCGCCAACATTCAAGAAGTCACTCACGCCATGGGTTTGGATCCGCGCATCGGACCACGATTCCTGGAAGCGGGACTCGGATTCGGCGGCTTTTGTCTGCCCAAAGATGTCCAGGCTTTTATCCAGTTGGCGGAACGCTCAGGAGTGGACTCGGGCATGTTGAAAGAGGCCGAGCGGGTGAATAGGCGCAGAATCGATCTGTTCTTGGAGAAAATCCGACAGTCGCTTTGGGTCGTAAAGGATAAGCAAGTAGGCGTGCTAGGTCTGGCCTTCAAGGCTAACACCGACGACATCCGGTTTGCGCCCTCGCTTGAGATCATTCGCCGATTGCTGGCTGAGGGGGCCCAGGTACGCGCATACGATCAGGAGGCGATGGACAGGACTTCTGCAATACTCCCGCACGTTCGCTATTCTCGAGAGCCTTACGAAGTAGCTGACGGTGCCGACGCACTCCTAATCCTCACCGAATGGCAGGAGTTCCGTCAGCTTGATTGGGCCCGCATCTACAGCACAATGGGCCGACCACTGGTGATTGATGGTCGAAACCTGCTCAATCCAGGCGCGATGTTGGACCTTGGCTTCGAGTATTATAGCTTCGGTCGTCCTATTGAGGCTTTGACCCAGCACCTTATCCCCTCGCTGGATTCTGGCGCTTCGGCGAGAGCAAGTGCCTAAATACCTCCGGCTTGGTCCGTAGATTCCGAACGCAATCTCGTTGCTCTTTCCACACTCCTCCCAACATCTTGACTCTGTAAGACTTAGGCTGACAGCCCTAGATGGACAAAGGCTCACAGCCCGTTTTCTGGCCTTACGAGCAGTTGTCTGCCTGCAGTTCTTCCGCCTATCGTTTCTTTAGGCCCAGTCTCGACACAGGCTGATGGGAGAACTCTTCTTCTACTCCCGGCACTCTTTCTGCTCTTTGCCAATAAGTGTCGCGGCGGGGAAACTTCTTGAGAGAGACAGTGCATGAATCGCTTGAGTTTAGTCTTGAGTTTAGTTTTTTTAGTGATCCTACTTGGTATCTTTTCCACGGGTTGTTCTGGGCTGGCGTCTACGACGACCACTGGCCCAGTCGCCACAGCTCCTTCGATTACTATACAACCAACAAGTAAAGCAGTAACTGCCGGACAGACGGCATCCTTCTCAGTGGCAGCCACGGGTACCGCTCCTCTAAATTACCAGTGGAAGAAAAACGGCATCGCCGTCAGTGGGGCGAGTTCGTCCGCCTACACAACGCCAGCGACGAGTACTTCGGACAGTGGTGCGCAATTCACAGTAATCGTCAGCAACTCTGCCGGCAGTGTGACCAGCAGTGCCGGTGTCTTGACGGTGAGTGCCTCTATCCCAGCTCTGCAAATCACGAGTTCGCAGTTGCCCGGCGGGACCGTTGGCAGCGCTTACAGCGCAACGCTCAACGCCTCAGGCGGATCCACACCTTATACCTGGAGCGTCACCAGCGGCGCACTGCCAAACGGTCTCACACTGAATTCGGCTGGATCTGTTTCCGGAACCCCGAGCATAGGTGGCTCTTTCCCTTTTACCGTGCAAGCGCAAGATGCTGCAGCGCATTCTGCCTCTGCCAGTCTCACGATTACGGTCAGCGCCTCTATTCCGCCTCTGCAAATCACGGGCTCGCAATTACCGGATGGAACGGTTGGTAGCGCTTACAGCGCTACGCTCAACGCCTCAGGCGGATCGACACCCTATTCCTGGTCGGTTTCGAGCGGTACGCTTCCTACCGGCCTGAGCCTGTCTTCAACTGGAACCATCTCAGGGACTCCGACAGTGGCGGGGGCATTTCCCTTTACTGTGGCGGTCAAGGATGCCGCCAGTGCTTCTGCTTCCGCCAATCTCAGCATTAACGTCGTGACTGCTGCGGCTCCCTCGGTTTCTATCAGCAGCCCCGCGAATGGCGCTACCGTCTCCGGCACCACCACTGTCTCCGGCGTGGCCTCCGACGGCCTAGCCATCACCTCCGTCCAGCTCTCCGTCGATGGCGGCGCCTTCGCCAATGCCTCCGGCACCTCCAACTGGTCCTTCTCCCTCAACACCAACTCTCTCTCCAACGGAGCGCACACGCTTACCGCGAAGGTGAACGACTCCTCAGGCAACTCAGCGACGAGCTCCCTGGTGAGCATCACTGTGAACAACGGCTCGACGACGACTACCGATTGCACCCTCTATGCTTCGCCTTCAGGAAGTGACTCCAATTCCGGCACTAGCTCTTCTTCTCCCAAAACCTTTCAGGGTGCGGCTAATTCCACTCAATCTGGTTCCGTTGTTTGCCTCCTCGGCGGTACCTATACTCTTTCCTCCTCCTTCTCACCCCCCACCAGCGGCTCCCCTTCTTCCTGGATCACNTACAAAAACTANGACTCNACCCCTGTCAACTTCGTCTGGTCCGGCGGCTCCAACGCTTCCGCCATGTTCTATATCGGCGGCGGCTCCTTCCCTTCCGGTCCCGCTTATCTCGAATTCCGCGGCCTCAACCTCAACGGCAATGCCAATGCCGCCGACGGTTTCTTCTGCCGTGGCTCCCACCACCTCCGCTTCATCTCCAACTCCATCTCCAATACCGGCGGCTCCGGTATCGCTTCCATCGACTGCGACTACCTTACCTCCGATCACAACCTCATCAACCACAACGGCTTTATCCCCTCAGGGACCGCCAACCCCCAGTGGTANAGCTGGACCAGCGCTATCTCCTACAACTCCAACCAGTGGTTCGATAACTACCCCGGCTTCCACAACATCATCTCCAACAACATCATCTCCGGCGAAGTCGACCAAAGCACTCACCACACCGACGGCAACGGCATCATCCTCGACCTCTCCAGCGGCTCCTACGACCCCGCTACCGCCAACACTCCTCCCGCCCTCATCCTCAACAACGTCGTCTACGGCAATGGCGGCCGCTGCATCGTCGCTTACGTCGTCACCAACTTCTGGATCGTCAACAATACCTGCTTCAGAAACGACCTCGATACCTCCGAATCCGCTTTCGGCTCCTTCGAGCCCAACGACTCCCACGACGGCTACCTCATCAACAACATCGCCGTCGCTTACACCGGCGGCCATCCCCCCTACGAACAGGGCGGCACCGTCACTAACGTCCACTACTATGCCGACCTCTATTTCGGCGCCGCCAACAACTTCTCCTACTCCGATCCTTCCCAGTTCCTCCAGGCCGATCCCTTGTTCCTCAATCCCCCCAGCCTGAGCGCCGGTGGGTATGCCAACGCTCTCGTGCCTTCCCTGTTGAGTACTGGACTGACCCTGCTCCCGCTCAGCCCGGCTTATAACCGTGGCATCGACCCCAGTACCCTATCCGGGTTGCCGGCCAACATCGTCAGCGACCTCAAAAAGTACATCTACACCGACATCACCGGCAAAGCTCGCCCCCAAGGCGGCGGCGGCGACCTCGGAGCCTATCAACACTAGGCTAAATTAGACTAGTCCGAATTAAAGTAACTTAACAAATAGAGTAAATTCAGTATAAACACTAGCGAAGGAATACCTTCAGCGGGCCACGGGCGCGGCGCTCGTGGACCTCTTACTCAAACCGCGCAAGATCTCCGGAATCCTCTCAAACTCGGCTGATTTATCAAGAAAATAGTCTGCACCGGCGGCGATGCATTCATCGCGATACCGGGGATAAGGATAATTTGTGCAGATTAATATCCAGGTGCCGGAGTGGTTCTCACGAACGCTGCGCAAGACGTCCAAGCCAGTGCCTCCGGGCATCTGGAGGTCGAGGATGACCACGTCCGGATTCGCCTTAGGAATCGAACGGATCGCTCCGGGAACATCGCCGGCGTTTCCCACCAGCTGAACGCCAGAAACCTCCTTCAGCAAGTCGGCCAGCCGCTCGACGATCACGCGCGAATCATCGGCGATAAAAACTCTCATCTTCCTTCTCCTCGAGGATCGCCCGCCCATAGATAAGATAATGACGAATTCATTGTGAAAAACATCCGGTGAATATAGGAATCTCGCGTAGGACAAAGTGAAGTAACGAGGACGGCGTTCGTCCCACATCTGGGAAGGTGCCCCAGGCCGGCGAAGACCATGAATGCCTGTCGTCTCGAAATGGAGTTTCGGATCCTCATCTAGTCCACAAGTTGCGCCTGGAAGGCGTAACGAATGAGCTCGGCCGTGGTATTCAGCCCTGTTTTTTCGAGAATACGCGCGCGGTAAGTACTGACCGTCTTCACACTTAATCCGATCTCGTCAGCAATCTGTTTGACAGTCTTGCCCGAGGCAATCATTCGCAGCACTTGAAATTCGCGATCTGACAAAAGCTCGTGGACCGGCGCGTCGACACCGCTCCTTAGGTCATAAGCGAGCCTCTCGGCAAGGGTCGCGCTCACGTAGCGGCCGCCAGCCACGATCTTTCTGACGGCAAGCTTTAGCTCGTCGGGGACGCTCTCTTTGGTCAGATAGCCAGACGCACCAGCTTTGAGTGCACGGCGGGCGTATTGCTCTTCGGGATGCATGCTCAGCAGCAGGATCGGCAATTTTGGCCGAAGACGTTTTAAATCATCCAAGATATCGAGACCGCTTTTTCCCGGCATACTGATGTCGAGAATGACGATATCCCAATTCTGGAGGCGCACACTCTCGACGGCCTCCACGGCCGACTTTGCTTCGCCGAAAGTCACTCTAGGAAACGCTTCGCCAATCGTTTCTTTAAGCCCACGCCGGAAGACAGCGTGATCGTCAGCAATCAATACTCTCATCTCAAATCCTGTTTGGGCAGGGTCGATGGGGGCAGCGGGATCCGCAGAGTCAAGGTTGTGCCGGTTCCAGGGACACTTTCGACGTTAAGTTCGCCATTGAGCAGGAACGCGCGTTCGTGCATTCCAACCAGACCCAAGGATCTGCGCGATTTAGCTGCTTCCAAATCGAAGCCCGCGCCGTTGTCACGAACCCGAAAAATGATCTGATTTACTTCTCTTTCCAGCCGGGCCTCGACGCGCGTAGCGCGGGCGTGGCGCGCGACGTTGGTAAGTGATTCTTGAAAAATCCGGAAAATAGCCGTGGAGCGCTCAGAATCGAGAACCAGAGATTCTTCCGGTAACGCGACACGACAACGTATTCCAGTGCGTGTTTCGAATTCCTGGGCTTGCCCTTCCAAGGCGGCTGCCAAACCCAGATCGTCCAAGGTTCTCGGCCGGAGTTCGGAAGCGATTCTTCGCAGCGTGACAATCATTCCATCCACCAACTGAGTGGCGGAGTCCACCTTTGTCAGTAGACGGGTTTGTCTCTTGGTTGCTTTGCGGCTAATCAGGGCCAGGTCCATCTTAATCGCCGTGCAGGCCTGTCCGAGTTCGTCATGGATTTCGCGTGCAATTGATTTGCGCTCTTCTTCGCGCACACTCTGAAGACGACCGGCGAGAGCACGGAGTTGGTCGAGCGAGGCTCGTAATTGCTCTTCGGCGCGTACGCGTTCGGCAATTTCAGTTCGTAATTCGTGATTCACTCGTGCCAACACTGTCGTTCGCTGCTCGACGCGGAGTTCCAACAAGTCCTTGGCCTTTGCCAGCGACTCTTCTTTTCCATGCCTTTCGGTCATGTCCCGTGTGATCTTGGCGAACCCCTGCAAACTTCCTTTATCGTTCCGCAGCGCGGTGACAACGACGTTGGCCCAGAATCGGGAACCGTCCTTGCGGACTCTCAATCCCTCATCCTCGCTGTGGCCACGCTGCGCGGCTTCTTCCAGGATTTGCTGGGGCTTTCCATCGGCTACATCTTCCGGTGGATAAAACGCGGAAAAGTGTTTCCCAATGATTTCTTCGGCCCGGTAGCCTTTTAACCTTTCGGCTCCATTGTTCCAGCTAACTACATTTCCGACCGGATCCAGGTTAATGATGGCGTATTCTTGAACGCTTTGAACAAGCAACCGGAATCGTTCCTCGCTTTGATGCAGAGACTGTTCCGCTTGTCTGCGCTCCGTAACATTCTCGAAAGCAACGCCGATGAAATTGTCCAACAAAGGAAAAACCTGGACAGCATAGATACCCTCGCGGATCCGTTCGTCACCGTAGGAAATCTCTCCCAAGTTTCTTGGCTCGCGTGACTGAAATGCATCAAGACACCTTAATGGCAGCCGGGTCTTGAGGAGCTTTGGGAACTCCGCCAGGGTTCTGCCGCGTAGATCCTCCAGGGTTGCCCCGGTGAGGAGCGCTCCCGCAGGGTTAACATCAGTAATTCTAAAGGATTTGACGTCTCGCGGATTTTCAAGATGCAAGACTACAATTCCCACAGGAAGACCCCTTAGAATCTCCTGATACAGGGGGAGTGTCGTTTCTAGTTGCTGTGTAAGGGCCGACTTCGTTCCATGGGCCTGCGGCCCGGAAGTTCGGTGAGTGGTCATAGTTCCCCTATACCCTGAAACGAATTTACTCTGCTGGGCAATCGGGAAAAGACCCGCAACGGGTTGCTGGGTTTCACCTAATTGTAATTCAGATTTTTCTATTTCACACGCAAAGGTGGGATGACGAAGGACAGCGAAAAGCTGTACTTCTGTAGGACGCTGGCAGACAGACTTAGGCCGCAAGGTCTGACGACAGAATCATTTCCCTGCCGACAGCTTCAAAAACACGCCTCAATTACTGTCACTCCTGTGGGCGGAATGTTAAGAAGTGAATAGGAATCTCGCCGGGGCGCACCGATCCGCAATAGTTACCAGGCACCCCCTAAACGAAGACCCTGTCCTTCAGATTTGTCGCCACTACTCCCAGCCTGAGCGACCCGGCTATTCACGATAGCCCCCACAAATAACCTTTTTGAGAGGTGTAGTGGTGCGATCTTTAAGAGACCTATTCTTGTTTTTGTGGCCTGCGCAACTGCAATTCTGTCTCGCCAGCGCAAGCACGCCGATTTCAAGGCCCAAATACTTCAGATACACCAAAGGGTCTCTGGCAATATTGACCTTTCTTTTGGCTTGCACTGGAAAGCTGGCAGCACAAACACCAGCCACGATCTGGGCGAGCACGGCAACGCCTACCACGCCTGATGTCGGTTCCGACTCCCCTGTTGAGCTAGGCGTCCGGTTTTATTCCGACACGCCTGGCTATGTTACCGGCATTCGCTTCTACAAGAGCGCTGCGAACACCGGGGCGCATATCGGCAATCTTTGGAGCAGCAACGGCACCCTTCTGGCTAGCGCAAGCTTCACGTCAGAAACCGCTTCCGGCTGGCAGCAGGTCAACTTCTCGGGCCCCGTGGCTATTACCGCCAACACTCCCTATCTAGCCTCTTACCACGCGACCATTGGGCACTACGCGGGCGACGCAAGCTACTTTGCGACGGCTGGAGTCAACAGGTCACCGTTACACACCTATGCCAACAGCAGTGCAACTCCTGAAGGGCCATATACCTACGGGGGCACCAGTCAATTCCCCGCAAGCACTTACAACTCCGCCAACTACTGGGTGGACGTAGCCTTCACACCGGCTACCCCGGCGCAAAAAACAATTTGGCCGAGCACAGCAAGGCCTACCACGCCTGACGTTGGCTCCGACTCGCCTGTTGAACTAGGTATCCGCTTTTATTCCGATACACCGGGCTACATCACCGGGATTCGCTTCTACAAGAGTGCCGCCAACACGGGCACGCATATCGGCAATCTCTGGAGCAGCAGCGGCACCCTTCTGGCTAGCGCAACCTTTACGTCGGAAACAGCTTCCGGCTGGCAGCAGGTCTATTTTTCGAGTCTCGTGGCCATTACCGCCAACACTGCGTACGTAGCCTCTTACCACACGACCATCGGCCACTACGCGGGCGACGCAAGCTACTTTGCAACGACCGGAGTCAATAATGCACCGTTGCACACGTACACCAACACCAGTGCAACTCCAGAAGCGCCATATGCTTACGGCAGCGCGAGTCAATTCCCCGCGAGCACGTACAACTCTGCCAACTATTGGGTGGACGTCGCGTTTTCCGCTTCCACTAGCGGTGGGGGCGGCGGAACTGCCTTAAAGGTGGGCACTGCTTCTCTGCCAAACGCCAGTCAGTCAGTTGCGTATAGCCAGGCCCTAACAGCCTCAGGTGGAACGTCGCCTTATTCGTGGTCGGTTTCGAGCGGTACGCTTCCTACCGGCCTGAGCCTGTCTTCGTCTGGCACTCTTTCTGGCACTCCGACAGTCGCCGGGGCATTTCCCTTTACTGTGGCGGTCAAGGATGCC
>JGI25388J43891_1000201_pt1 | contig 11481 bp, 7 predicted proteins | sample GraSoi013_2_20cm_2_FD_43891 | JGI IMG/M metagenome (IMG submission 43891)
GGCGGGGATGGACGTGGCAAGGCTGAATTTCTCGCACGGCACACACGAAGAGCACGCACAGCACTTCGCGCTGATTCGCGCGGCCTCCGGCAAACACGAAAAGCCGATTGCGATTCTGGCCGACCTTCAGGGACCGAAAATCCGCACCGGGGCGCTGGCGGGTGGCGGGCCGGTGATGCTGCGCGCCGGGGAGCGGTTCACCATCACTACCGCCAAAGTTCTCGGCGATTCCACGCGCGTCAGCACAACCTTCCCGGGCCTGCCCCGGGAAGTTCATCCTGGCGACCGTATTCTCCTTTCGGACGGCCTCATCGAGCTGCGCGTCGAGCAGGTGCGCGAGCGCCAAGTGATCTGCGAGATTGTGAACGGCGGCGCACTCGGCCAGCATAAGGGCATCAACCTTCCCGGGTTGCAGCTCCGCGTTCCGGCGTTGACGCCGAAAGACCGCGCGGATCTGCGGTTTGCGCTCAAGCACGGGGCGAATTACATCGCGGTGAGTTTTGTGCGGCGGCCGGAGGACGTGCTGCTGGCGAAGCAATTGGTCCGCGCCGCAGGAAAAGACACGCCGGTGATCGCCAAACTGGAAAAGCCGCAGGCCATCGAAAACCTGGACGCTATCCTGCGCGCGGCCGACGCGGTGATGGTGGCCCGCGGCGACCTTGGCGTGGAAATGAGTCCGGAGCGCGTGCCCGTAGTGCAGAAAACGATCATTTCGAGGGCCAGAGAGCTGCGGCGGCCGGTGATTACCGCGACCCAAATGCTCGAATCGATGACGGAAAATCCCCGGCCCACGCGCGCGGAAGCTTCCGACGTCGCCAATGCGATTTTCGACGGATCGGATGCGGTTATGCTTTCCGCGGAGACGGCCACGGGAAAATATCCGATCGAGGCCGTGAGCATGATGGCGCGCATCATCGAAGAGGCGGAAGGAAGCATCCGGGAATATCCGCGGCCCGCCCAGCAGGAGCAATTGAAAGTGCCGGGGACCATCGCCGAACTCGTGTGCCACGCTTCGCGTGAATTGTACATGAGGCTGATCGCGGTGTTCACGCACAGCGGGTTCACGGCGCGGTTGATCTCGCGTTATCGGCCGCTGGTTCCCATTGTCGCCTTCTCGCCTGAACAGGAAACCCGGCGGCGCTTGGGGCTGATCTGGGGGGTGTATCCAAGAAACATTCAGGATTTGCGCAAGATCGATGGGCTGGCGGCAGTTGCGGAGAAGCGGTTGCTCGAAGAGCGATTGGTGCGCAAAGGCGACGTCATTGGCATCGTGGCGGGAACGCCGATGGGAATCCGCGGCACAACGAACTTCGTGAAGTTTCACGTCATCGGCGGGGAAGCGTGAAAAGAGCTTTCCGTCGCAAGGCGAAGCACTTCTAATTCACCCAGTTGTCGGGGCGCGAGGGCGGGTCTTTGCGGTGCTTGCCCATGTAGATTTGGAAGCGCCGACGATTGCGGCGGTTTTGCCAATCGGAAACGCTGTTGCGCAAGCTGTAGAGGAAAGATCCACGCCGCAAATAAACGTAGCCCACCAGCAGTCCGCCGAGATGACACAGATGGCTGACGTTGTCGGCGCCCAACCCAAATGTTCCGAGGAAAGTAAGAATGGTCATGAGGATGACGATGGTGCGCATGCTCATGGCTACGGGAAACGGGAAAAGATAAACCCGTCGGTCCGGAAAGAGAATGGCGCAAGCGACAAGAATTCCAAAAATGGCCCCGGAAGCGCCGATCGTGGGAGTAGAGGCGGTCAAGGGGATCCCGTTACCGAGGGCCGCCGGCGCTATTTTGACAATCACGTTGATGAGCCCCGCGCCAACGCCCGTTAGGAAGTAATAACGCAGAAAGCGGCTTTTTCCCCACGCGACCTCGAGTTCCCGGCCAAACATCCAAAGCATGAACATGTTCATCAGGATGTGCCAGATGCTGTTGACATCGTGGAGAAACAGGTACGTGAAGGGCTGCCAGATGTGCAACAGGGGAATGACGCCGGCCGGAACAAGGCCAAACCACTTCACCAGCTCTTCATACGCGAACGGCCCGGCGAAGTGGTAGAGCAGGGCTTCGACGATGAAAACCGCAAAGTTGGCAATCAGAAGGAACTTGATGCCCGGAGTGACGTAGAAGTCGAAGCTGACCCGATAGCTCTTGATGCCCGAGCGAGAAGACATAGACGAAGTTTACGGCGCCGAGGCATTTCCGTCAAAGAGCGGAACAGCGGAAAAGTCGAAAGTCAAAGAGTCAAAGAGTCAAAGAGTCAAAGAATCAAGGAATCAAAGAGTTCGAAATCGCAGATTGCTCCCGCACGGGTGCACCTTGTCTTTTTCCATAACAGCGCTTGCTCTCTTGGACTTTCGAACGTCTTTCAATCGAGCTTCTTGCGGGCAAAGTAAAAAAGCGAACCCGCAAGAGCCAAAAACATGATCAAACCGAGGAGGTTGCTGGTGGCGAGCGGGCCGAGAACTTTCGGGCCGAAGGCCAACAGATCGGCCCGCCATGGCAGCCCCAGCACAGCGGTAAGCCAATGGGGCACGTGGTTGGAAATTTCCGGATCCTCGAGTAAGTTGATGACAATGCCCAGCAAGCCAAACACGCCTCCGGCGGCGATCAATCCGCTTGAATAAAGCGCTCCGGGGCTGGCCTCGCTCTCTTCCTTTTTCTTTGTTGTGGCCTCGACCAGCACGCGAACCAGTCCGCCCGCGAACATGGTTGCCGTGGTTCCCAGGGAGAGGTAGGCGCCGACGGCAAATGCGAGCGATCGTATCCCGAGAATCTCCACAGCAATCACCAGAGCTACGCCCATCAAGACCAGCCGCCAGGGCAATCGCTGGCTGAGGATGCCGTTAATGACCGTAGCCATCAGGCGGGCCTGGGGAGCCGGCGCTTTATCACTGCCGATTCCCTGAGCCCACTGGAGTTCAATCCGCTGGGAACCCGGATCGTAGAGATACTCGCCATCGGGAATTTGGCTGGAACCAAGCGCATTGATCAGAACGTAGTTCTTTCCCAGATGTTCGAAGGTGGCTCTTTCTACTTTCACGCCGGCAGGCAGGGCTTCGAGATTGACGGGAATCTGGGTGGGAATGTACTTTTCGAGGCCCTTATTCATCAGCCCAAGCGTGATGCCAATGGCGAAGGTGGAAACCGTGACGCCCACCAGCAGGCCCCACTGCTGCAGAACGGGCGTGGCGCCAACCAGATAGCCGGTCTTCAAATCTTGCGAGGTCGCGCCCGCAATCGCCGCGGCAATGCACACGGACCCGCCGATGGTTAGCGCGAGAACGCCATAGCTCGGCGCAGTCCAGCCGGCGAGGAGAAAAATCGCGCAGGTAGCCATGAGCGTGCCGATGCTCATACCGCTCACCGGATTGGAGGAATTGCCCAGCAAACCGCTGATGCGCGAGGCCACGGTGACAAAGAGAAATCCAAAGATCACTACAAGAATGCCCGCGAGCAAATTCTGGTACCAAGTCGTGTGCGCATCTTGCACGGGAGCAATGGTCAAGAGCACGAACAGCAAGAGGATGATCACCGCGGAGCCGGCAATCACCCAGCTCATGGGCATGTCGCGCTCAATGCGGCTGGCTTCATTGCTGGCTGGCGCGTTATTTCCTTCCGCGCGCACATCCTTCAGGCCGGCGCGCAGGGCCGAAATGATCGTGGGCATCGTTCGAATCAAGGTAATCAATCCTGCCGCGGCCACGGCTCCCGCGGCCATCGGGCGGATGTACTGGCGCCACATGTCGTCGGGCGTCATCTGCGGAATGGGAATCGTGGAGGGATAGATAGGCGTATTTCCCGCGAGTTGTCCGAAGAACTGAATCGCCGGCATCACCAGCAACCAGGAGATCACGCCGCCCGCAAAAAGAATTCCCGCCACCTTTGGGCCGATGATGTAGCCCACTCCCAGGTATTCCGACGTGATGGTGGCGCGGAAGGAAGCGCCCGGAAACCAGCGCGGGCGCACTTCCGGCTGGCCGGTCCAGGCCTGCGCCGTGTTCATCAGGAAGGTGTACGCGCCGCCCAGGCCAAGTCCCCAAAAGACGCGTCCGGCAAACGAGCCTCCGCGCTCACCGGCCACCAGCACGTCGGCGCAGGCGGTGCCCTCGGGAAAGGTCAGGTTGCCATGCTCTTTGACAATCAGCTGACGGCGCAGCGGGATCATGAACAAGACGCCGAGCCAGCCTCCCAGCAACGCCAGCGGGAAAATGTGCCAGAACGTGAATTCCGAGCCGAAACCCAGAAAAATCAGCGCCGGCAGCGTGAACATGACGCCCGCGGCAAGTGATTCTCCTGCGGAACCGGTGGTCTGCACGATGTTGTTTTCGAGGATAGTCGAGCGGCCGAACGCCCGCAGGATGCTGATCGAGAGCACCGCGATGGGAATCGAGGCGGAAACGGTGAGCCCGGCGCGCAGGCCGACATACACGCTGACCGCCCCAAAAAGCAGGCCAAACAGCGCACCGAGGATCACCGCGCGGACGGTGAATTCCCTAGGGCTTTGTTCCGCCGAGATGTAGGTGCGAAATTCTCCCGGCGGCGCGGTGGAACTCCAGGCTCCCTCGCGGACGGCGGTTTGTTCGCCCACCAAATCCTCCTCGTACGCAAGTCCAAATTGGCTGCAACCGTGTCCGGGGATTATGCCTTATCGCCGGAGAATCGTCGAGGCACGCGAGCCGCTTGAAAGGCCAAGGTCCTTGCGGCCCTTTCGGTTCCTTTCGTTCTATTGACTACTATCTAAGTTCGCAGTACCGTCCGACACGATATTTTCACTCAGGTCGGTTGCCATAACATGGGACGGGCCCCTTCAATATCGCGGTCGGGCGGGGCCATTCTGCCCGGCATCATCCAGGCTGCCCTGTTTTGCCCAAATGGTCCCTCTGCGTTCGTTTCCCTATTTCAACACGGCGGTTCATCGTGCATTCTAGCCGTCTTACTTCGATAGCGGTCATCTTCGTAGCTCTTGTAGCGATGTTGTTCTGCGCTCGTATCAGTGAGGGCGACGAATGGCTGCCGGTTAGCCCCNAAGAATTGAAAGTGACCGGCGAGCCGAAGGCGCCCGGCGCACCAGCGATTATCCTGTATCGGCAGATCGATCGCGACGACAGCGATGCGCGGACGCCCCACGAGTACAACTACGTTCGAACAAAGATCTTGACCGAGGAAGGAAGAAAGTACGCCGACGTCGAAATCCCGTTTTTCAAAGAAAATGAGGACGTGGTCAACGTGAGAGCCCGCACGATCCGGCCCGACGGGTCCATTGTCAATTTTGACGGCAAAGTCTATGAAAAAGAGATTGTTAGAGCTCGCAGCGTCAAATTCCTAGCAAAGACGTTCACCCTTTCCGATGTGCAGCCCGGCAGCATCATCGAATATCACTACATGATTGATTTCAAGGAGTATTACGTGTTCAATTCGCATTGGACCCTCAGCGAAGAACTTTTCACCAGGGTCGGCAAATACTCCCTGAAACCGTATGGACGGTTCGCCCTGCAATGGACTTGGCCTAACGGCCTTCCGCAAGGCACATCGCCGCCTGCCGAGCAAAATGACGCCAGAGGCAATTACGTTCGAATGGAAGCCAGGGATATTCCCGCGTTTCAAGTCGAAGACGATATGCCCCCCGAAAATGCCATGAAGTACATGGTGGATTTTGTCTATTTTGAGGGCACCCTGGAAAATGACCCCGTGAAGTTCTGGAGGAATCGCGGAAAAAAGCTGTACGACCAGGCCGAGGGCTTCGTCGGAAGACGCAAAGCGATGGAGCAAGCAGTAAGCGAAATTGTCGCCGCGAGCGATTCCCCGGAAACAAAGCTGCAAAAGATCTATGCTCGTGTTCAGCAGGTCCGCAACACCTCCTATGAGCGCCAAAAAACCGAGCAGGAGCAGAAGCGCGATAAAGAAAAAGAAATAAGCAACGTGGAAGACTTGTGGAAACGCGGCTACGGGGACGGCACGCAGATCACCTGGCTCTTCCTTGCACTTGCGCGCGCCGCGGGGCTCGAAGCCTATCCGGTATGGGTGTCTTCGCGGACCGAGGATTTCTTCAAGCCCAATCTGATGCGGGCTTCCGACCTCAATTCCAATGTCGTGCTCGTCAGGCACAGTGGCAAGGACCTCTATTTCGATCCTGGCTCTGCGTACACTCCCTATGGATTGTTGCCCTGGGGGGAGACAGACGTACGCGGGCTCAAACTGGACAAAGATGGCGGCGCGTGGGTGACCACGCCGAGTCCGGAGAGTTCTGCTTCCCAAATCATCCGCAAAGCCGACTTGAAGCTGGATAGCGACGGGACTCTCGAAGGCATGCTGACCGTGACGTTCACAGGGCTTGAAGCCTCTTTGCGAAGAGTCGAGGAGCACAATGAAGATGAAGCTCATCATAAGAAACTCTTGGAGGACTACGTGAGGGAGGCGGTTCCCGCAGGCATTGACGTCGAACTTACTAACAAACCGGACTGGGCAAGCTCCTCAGGCAGTTTAGTCGCGAAATTCAGTTTGAAAGTACCCGGTTGGGTCTCTGGAGCTGGAAAGCGGGCGCTGTTGCCGGTCGGACTGTTCAGCGCACCCGAGAAACACATGTATGAGCACGCGACGCGGGTCCACCCGCTCTATTTTCGCTTTATGTATCAGAAGCTGGACGACGTTCAGATTGACCTGCCGCTCGGCTGGCAGGTGAGCTCTCTTCCTCAACCAGTGACTCAAGATGCCAAGCTGATTGTTTACAACTCAAAAGCAGACAACAAGAACGGGACACTGCACCTGGAAAGGCATCTCACGGTGGAGTTGGCTCTTCTCGAACAAAAATACTACCCGACGCTCCGGAATTTCTATCAGTTGGTGAAAAATGCAGACGAACAACAAATTGTTTTGCAGCCGCTTGGTGCTGCGTCAGGGAATTGATCGGCTAAGACTTGCTTCAGTCTTAGCCGTGCTGACCGTTTCACTGCTCAGCTGGACCGCGGCTGCCAGGGCCGGCGACGCACCGGCGTGGATGCACGCTTTGGTAAATGTGCCTCTACCGGAGCATGACGAAAAAACTGACGCTGTGCTGCTGTATTCGGGAAGATTTGTATTGGTTCAGTCCGCCGAGAAAATCAAGATCACGGTTCGCGAGGCGTTTAAGATTCTTCGGCCCAGCGGCCGCGAGTATGGCACGCTAGCTAGTGGTTCCTTACAATTCCCACCAGAAAATCACGGCGATGCGAGCTTGGTGTATCCCGTCACAAGGCAAGGATTATGAAATCAAAGACAAGGAGGCCGTCGAGATCTCATTACCTAAAATCGAGGGAAGCGAGCTGATCACGGATGTGAAGGACAGACTCCTTCGCATTCCGGCCGCGGACCCGGGCAACATCGTGGGGTACGAATACGAAAAAGAAGATCAGCCATTCGTTTTACAAGATATCTGGCGTTTCCAGCAAGAAAGCCCCGTCCGCGAAGCACGGTACAGCCTTCAACTTCCCTCCGGTTGGGAATACAAAGTAAAGTGGATGAACTATCCGGAGATAAAGCCCGTCGAATCCGGAAACCAATTTGAGTGGGTTGTGAGTCAAATCAAAGGCATCCACCATGAAGACAACATGCCGCCTTGGCAAGGTGTAGCCGGACAGATGATTATTTCGTTGGTCCCTCGCGGAGCTTCGGTGCAGAGCCGCGGGTTTCAAAACTGGAAGGAAATGGGGATTTGGTATCAGGGCTTGACAAGTGGACGTCGCGACGCTTCTCCGGAACTCAAACAAAAGGTGGCTTCGCTCNCTTCTTCGTCCAGGACTCCCCTTGAAAAAATGAAAGCGCTGGCAAATTTTGCGCAAAGCGATATTCGCTACGTTGCCATCGAATTGGGAATAGGCGGATGGCAACCCCATGCTGCTCCGGAAGTCTTTACCCATCATTACGGCGATTGCAAAGACAAGGCAACTCTGATGGGAGCAATGCTGCAGGAAATTGGCGTTGATTCCTACTACGTCATTATCAATTCCGAGCGCGGTTCGGTTACTCCCGAAACGCCCGCTCATAAAGATGGCTTCGATCACGCCATCATCGCCGTCAAACTGCCCGATTCAGTCGTGGACGCTTCTTTGATGGCCACGATCGTTCATCCGAAACTCGGCAGACTCCTGTTCTTCGATCCCACCGACGAATTGACGCCATTCGGTCAACTTAACGGCGCCTTGCAGGCAAATTACGGGCTTTTAGTGGGGCCGGACGGCGGCGAGCTGGTCGAACTACCGGTGATGCCACCGGCGATGAACGGCATTCGGCGCGCTGGCAAGCTCACTTTGGATGCATTCGGCACGCTTACCGGAGATGTCCAGGAAATTCGCGTAGGCGACCGGGCTTCGTCGCAGCGTTGGGCGCTGCGCACAGTGAACAAAGACACCGATAAGATCAAGCCGATTGAGACTCTTCTCTCCCATTCGCTCGCGACCTTCGAAATCACCAAGGCGAGCGTGGGCAATCTCCAAAGCACGGATCTGCCTTTTGTTTACAATTATTCAGTTACGGCGCGGAATTACGCGAAGCCCGCTGGGAATTTGCTTCTCCTACGGCCGCGATTCATCGGCAATAAGTCCAGCGATCTCTTGGAAACCAAAGAGCCCCGCAAATATCCCGTGGAGTTTGATGGGCCGTCGCGTGACACCGACACTTTTGAGATTGCGCTGCCCCCCGGCTACGAAGTGGATGATTTACCGCCGCCCGTTGACGCGGATTACAGCTTTGCGAGCTATCACAGCAAAACCGAAGTCCACGGCAGCATGCTGAAGTATACCCGAACGTTTGAAGTGAAGGAGCTGAGCGTGCCGGTCAGCAAGGTTGAGGATCTGAAAAAGCTTTACCGCATCATCGCTAGCGACGAAAGAAACGCGGCGGTGCTGAAGCCTACGTCCCATTGATTCGCACGTCGCCTTTGCGCTTCATGTCCACCCAAGGCCTTCGTCATTCGTGTCGCCATATCCCTTTGCGGCGTGCTTTGAGGGACCAGACGGCATCGGCGCGGCCAATCAAGAACGCAGCAAAACACAGTATGAAGACCGAATGACTCAGGCTCGCGCCAAAATATTGCCAGAACGGCGCGCCCGCACCGGGATAGTCGGAAGAAAAAAGCAACGTGAGCATGAAAACCAGCCCGCCGAAGCTCGCGGCCCGCACCAGAATTCCGAAAAGGAGCGCGATGCCAATGGCCAGCTCACCGTAGGCCACCAGGAACGCGATCGGTGTGGCGTGCCCGAGCACGAACCCGCGAAGCACCGGCGCCATGAGCGGGTAAGCGCCGCCCTCAAGAAAACGGTTGATCCAATACTGGAAGCCGCCGTGAAGCGTGAACTGTGTGCCGAAAACCTTGTACTCGCCAAAGATGAGGAACAAAGCGCCAACGCCGATACGAAGAACTGCCAGCGCGCGGGAATTCATGTCGGTCGAGGATGGCAGTTCCACCGTATATTCTGCTCCTGCACTGACCGGACCGGATCTTACCCGAGTTTTGAAAGATGTTCGCGCACGCGATCGCTCAGGATTTTCCCGTCGACCGTCTTTCCTTGCAGCGCCGATTTGGCGGCTTTTACTACCGCGCCCATTTGCTTCATGGAATTCGCCGCCGTTTCAGCAATCGCTTTGCTGATGGCTGCGTCCATTTCAGCCTCGGTCGCCCCTCGAGGCAGATAGGATTCGATGATGCCGAGTTCTTTCGTTTCTTTCGCGGCGAGTTCCGGCCGATTGCCCTTGGTGAACTGCTCGATGGATTCCTTGCGCTGTTTAACGAGCGTTTGCAGGATCTGAATCGTTTCGGATTCATCGAGCGTTCTTATCTTTTCCACTTCTTTCAGCTTGATGGCCGATTTGATTCCGCGCAGAACGCTCAGGCGCAGTTCATCTTTGGCGCGCATGGCCTCGACCAGGTCGCTCTGAATTTTCTCAGCAAGGTTCATCGCTTGCTCCTTGAGTCAGTTCAATATAACAGAGACCCAAGGCCTGGCAGAGATACAAGGCATATTCCGGCAGATGGTTGCGTTCTTAGGGTTTGTACCGAATTGACAGAGCCAAAGGGACTCGCTACTTTGGATTTCTTATGCCGCGTGGCAAATTCATAGCCGTTTTCGAGCGGATACGGGTCGAGCTGCGCTACTGAAGGGGCGGAATGAAAGTCATCGTCGCGGACAAGATCAGTGAGCGAGGCGTGAAACTGTTGAAGGAGCAGGACGGCTGGACGACCGTCCTGACCACAAAAGAGACGCTCGAAGCGGAAATTACCGATGCCGATGCATTGATCGTGCGCAGCGCGACGAAAGTCACCGAGCATCTGCTCGCCAGGGCCCCTAAGCTGCGCGCGGTGGGCCGCGCTGGCGTCGGCGTGGACAATATTAATTTGGAAGCAGCCACGAAGCGCGGCGTGCTGGTGATGAGCACGCCCGGCGGAAACTCCGTGAGCGTGGCCGAGCATACCTTCGCTTTGCTTCTGTCGCTTGCGCGGCAGGTGCCGCGGCTGGACAGAGCTATCCACGAGGGGCGCTGGGAAAAATCCTCCGCAGCGGGAACCGAAGTGCGCGGGAAAACGCTCGGGCTTGTGGGCCTCGGAAGAATCGGGAGCGAAGTGGCCGTGCGCGCGGAGGCGTTTGATATGCGCGTGCTGGCTTACGACCCATTCATCAGCGAAGCGGCGGCGCATGAAATATCGGTCGAACTTGTGCCGCTTGACCAGCTGTTGGCGGAGAGCGACTTTGTTTCCCTGCACGCGGCGCTCAGTCCGGCGACGCAGAATCTCATCAGCGCGGCAAATATCCAGAAAATGAAAAAAGGCGCGCGCATCATTAACACCGCGCGCGGTGAATTGGTGGACGAAAGCGCGCTGGCGGCCGCGTTAAAAAGCGGCAAGCTTGCCGGCGCGGCGGTGGACGTGTTCTCGGAAGAACCTCCGAAAAACTCTCCTTTGGTCGGACTGCCTTACGTGATTGCCACGCCGCACGTGGCGGGTTCGACCGCGGAAGCGCAGGAGGAAGTCGGCACGCAAGTGGCCGTGCAGATCAAGGATTACCTTGCGGAAGGAATTATCCGCAATGCGGTGAATCTTCCGGCGCTGTCGGCTGATCAATACCGTCGCGTGCGGCCCTATCTGGAGTTGGCGGAGCGGCTCGGGTCGCTGGTTTCGCAAGCAGCGCCTGCACGCCCCGCCCGAATTCGCATTCGCTACGCGGGCGAGGTCGCCGAAGTAGGCACGCACTTGCTCCGGAGCGCGGTGCTCTCAGGTGTGCTGAACGCGGTCTTGGACCAGAAGGTCAACGTGGTGAACGCGTCGGCGATAGCCGCGGCACGCGGCCTAAGCGTTGAGGAAGAAACACGAAGGCGCGAACGCGGCTTCCCGAACACCTTGGAAGTCTCGGCGCTGCCGGAAAAGACAGGCTCGGCGTGCGGCTTTACGGCGGAGGGAACGGTTGTGCATGACGGCTCGCCGCGCGTCCTCGCGATCGAGGGTATTCCGCTCGA
>JGI25388J43891_1000233_pt1 | contig 10838 bp, 7 predicted proteins | sample GraSoi013_2_20cm_2_FD_43891 | JGI IMG/M metagenome (IMG submission 43891)
CTCAGAGCCATGCCGCCGTTGCCTGAAGGGGAGGACCTTGAGGCGCCCGAATAAGGGCGAAGACGATTCATCTCGTCGGACAGCTTTTGGCGAGTAGCAGGGTCTCTACTAGGCAGGTAAGAAGACAGGGCCATGTNGCAAATTGCCGCTGCCCTTTTTTTCTTTCCAAGTTTTTCGTATGTTTCCACGAGGTGCTCTCCAATGACGGCGCTCTGCACAAGCTCCCACGCGGGTTGCAGATACCTCTCCGCGCCGGCAAAGTCGGCGATGCGGAACTTGATCCAGCCAAGCGTATCCCAGTTCGCAGCCAGTTGAAGCATGAGCGAAAAATCGGAAGGCTCTGCATCTTCTGGAGAAATGTCCATAGTCTTTTCAGAAAGAGCCGAAACAGCGCGAGTGGAATAATCGAGCGCCAGCGGAAGCTGGGCATTGGTTTCGGCCAGGGCGTAAGCAACATCGTTAAGGTCGTTGGGCTCGGCGTCATCCCCAAGGCCCTGCTTGAATTCGGCGATGGCCTTGTCCGCATCAGGGATTCGCAGATACGCTTTGCCCAAAGCAACATGGAGGTGCTGCGGGACGTCGGGGTGTGCTTCCATGGCCTTTTTCAGAAGAGCGACTGCATCGGAGGCGCGTCCGGCGTCGCAATACAGCGCGCTCAACCGAAGAAGGATCGCGCCATTGTCCGGGTCAGCCTCCAGAGCTTGTTCGAGTTGGGGGATGGCTGCAGGAGAGTTTCCAAAAAGAATGGCCGGGGGAAGTACACCTCCAAGTACGCCTGTCCCTCGAAGAGCCCCCTTGAGAAATATGTAGCTGCGCTCCGCGTCCTCTATAGCCTTAGCCAGGGTACTGAACTTGGAACGATCTGGGCCGGGGACTTCGTGCAACAAAGTCTTGAAATGCAGAGTGCCATGCAACGTGTCTTCTTTAATGGAGTAGGTCGCGGAAAACTCGGCGAAGTCGTACTTGCGTTCGATTTTCTGGGGAAGCAGCGGGGAAAAGCCTTTTGGAAATTTGACCGTGGCTTCGTATGTTACCTCCTGGGGAGAACCCAATGGGAGGGGATCTTTGGAGACCTTTTGTTCCTCATTCAGTTCCTGAATGAAAATGGGCGGAGCGGGAAAAACAATGCGGCGGTCTTTCCAGTCGGGTAAATCGGAGCGGTGGTACGCAAATGCTACCCAGAACGCCTGCGCTGTATCTTCGGGTTGTTCCACAGAGACATCACTCACCGTGCCGGCGAAACCCATTCCAGCCACGATTCTCTGCGTGAGCTCCTGCCAGTTATTCTGAGGCGTCGAACGGTAGGCGAGGCGGAGGGCAACTTCGCCATCTCCGCGCTCTTCCATCTTTATCTTTGCATCGAGCGTTCCCTTAGCATCGATGGATGCATCAGTTCGGAAAACCTCGTAGTTTGAGATTGGCGGATCTGCAGGGGTGCTGGCGAGGCGGGCACTGCCAGACGGCAGAATAATCAAAGCCTGCCGATCGCGCAGCTGGCGGAGCAAGAATCCAAACGGAGCGACTTCAGGAGTGGTATCGAGAAAGGCAAAAGATTCCCCCTGAGGAAGGGCCGTAATGACATGGTCGAACAGGCTGGGCGAGGGAAACGCTGGATCGATGCGAAAGTTTGAACTAATCAGGACGGGGTAAGAGGATATGCCAATAGCCTGAAGGAGGGCAGCAACGAGCGTGTGTTTGTCCTTGCAATCCCCGTAGCGGTTGGCAAGAACCTCAGCGGCGGAATGAGGAGTGTAACGACTGAGACCTAGGTCGATCCCGATATAACGAAAACGCGTTGAGACGAAGTCGTAGAGCGCGCGTATTTTGTCCTCGTTGGTTGTCTTGCCTTTGGTCAGTTCTTCCGCCTTCGAGCGGATTTCGGGGGTTGCCGCCGACTTTGGTTTGACCAAAGCCTCGAACCAGTCGCCCACCTCTTTCCAGGAAGAAAAGGATGAAACTTGAACGTCCGGAGGCGGGACGCCTTTGTAGCCTTTCTCCCACGCGGGAATTTTGGATTCTTCCTTCCTCTTGAGATTTACGTTCTCAAACGTGTATACGCGCCGAGCGCCGTCGTCCTGGACAGAAGGTTGAAAGTCGGGATTGCGCAATTTGACTGGAAGATTGTGCGGTACATCAATTTCCAGAATTTCCTTAAGACAAACACCATCACGAAAAAAAGAATGATCGTACCAAAAATGGCCTCGGGCGATGGGATCATGGATTGTCCAGTGAACATTGACCTCCAACGTATCGCCGACGGAAAGAGATTTGACGGCGACATGCTTTTCCCGCTGATCGGTATACATCGGTGCTTCGCGGCTGACGGCGGAGTCGAGTTCCTGAACATCCGAGGCAGGTGTTTCAACGAGGCTTCCGTCGGGCTTGCGAACGCGAACGTAAGGAATTTGAACGGTTTCAAAACTTGCCGCAAAAGGATAGATCAGAAGACCAAATTCTCGAACGGCCGATTCAGACTTGACGCGGGCTCTCATCACCAGGTCGCGGTAACCCTTACCATCAGCTTCGAACGCGATCTTGTTTTGAACCAGCTCAAATACGTACGGCTCCGTGGCGTTGCTCTCGCTGCGGGCGGATTTGGCAGAACGGGAGTCCTGCTGGACCGAAGGTTGCTGACTTTCCGCGAAGGTGCACGTCAGCGAAAGAAGGAGGTAGGTCAGAACTGGCCGCTTAAGGCGCATCTAGGACTCCTACAGTTATGGATTCGAGGGCAATGATAACGCACAAAGGTAAGCGCGTGCTGCGGTCGCGACCTATTTTCGTAGCGTGCCACGCCGCTCTCAACTGGAATCGGGGAAGACAGGGAGCGAAAAGGCTCAGGATGCATCGGCCGGGATGCTCGTTTGCTCCGCGCTTGCTGAAGGAATCTGAGAAACAGGGTGGTAAATGACCGAGGCTAATTTGAGAAAGTTAACGGAAAAGATCGCGACCCGTTACACTATCAGTCCCTACCGGTTTAATTCACTCTACGGAGCCGGGCAGGCTGCTGAAATGGCCAAGCAACCGGGCAAAGCCACCGCCTACTACCAGCAACTGTTGAAAGTTTGCGCCAGCGGCAACTCCAATCGCGTCGAGCTCGCGCACGCCCAGGAGTTCCTGTCCACAGTCGCGGCGCAGAACTAGTTCTACGAGGGTGTATAAGACTTAAGGCCACAGATAGAAGTGACCTCGTTCGCAACCGCCACTCGTTGGAGACGCATCGGCCCGAATAAGAATTNGGTCGGATCCAGCTTCTTCCGTTTGACCGACGTCCACGTGCGTTAACTGCCTTGTTTTGAGCGAGTTAGGCGTGCCGTATCGTAGGCCTCAAGATTTTCTTGATTTGTTAGTGTGCTTCGACGATAATCCAGCTGTAATTTGAATGAATTCTTCATCCTTGACTCCAATGAATCTAAATCAAACGTTAGGCCTTCGAGTTCGGGAAGCACGCAAACGACTCGGTATGTCACAGCAAGAACTCAGCGCGCTACTGGAATTCGAACACGTCCAGACCATCTCGCAGATCGAGAATGGAGAGCGGCAAGTCAAGGCATGGGAACTTGCCCGGATTTCCTCCGTGTTGCACACGAGCATTAATGAGCTTCTAAAAGAAGATGCTCTCGCGGAACCCGTCGTCCTGTGGCGAGAGCAGCCCGAGAACAACTACCAGAAGATCGAAACAGAATTCCTGCACCTGTCGCACAACTACCATCTTGTTGAAAAGCTGTCCGGGATTCGGCCGAAGTCCCGGCTACGACCCGCCGAGATATCCGGCGAAGAGCTTGGATACCGTGAGGCAGCTGAACTCGCAGTGGAAGTTGGTAAGACGATGAACCTCGGACGGGTGCCCGCGACGTCGCTGACGAAGGTCCTCGAGGAGGATTTTGGAGTCAAAATCTTCTATCGAGAGGAGTTGTCGGGCTCCGCGGCATCGGCGGTGGGNGACTTTGGACAAGCGATCTTGATGAATTCCTCGGAGTCGCCATGGCGGCGCAACTACAATTTTGCCCATGAGCTNTTTCATCTGCTGACGTGGAATGTTATGCCCCCTGAGCGACTCCGTCGAGAGAAAGAACTGAAAGACAGGTTTGAGAGGCTTGCGAACTCTTTTGCTTCTTGTTTGCTGCTTCCTGCGGAATGCGTGCTGAGTGCTTTTGCGGAGAGGTTGAAGGAAAGAAAAATCAGCTATGCGGATCTCGTCGAGATTGCGCGGGAATTTGATGTTTCGACCGAAGCGCTCCTGTGGCGCTTGGTAAACCTGCGACAGATTGATGCGGAGGATGTGAGAAAGGTGTTGGCCGACCCTGCATTTCGGGACGTTGACCGCTCTACGATGCCGGACAAATGGTGGAAGCCTAAAGACTTGTCCGACCGCTATGTGAGACTTTGCTTCCTGTGCTTTCAAAAGGGGCAACTATCACGCGCGAAATTGGCCGAGCTTATCGGGGTCAGTCTGGCGGAGCTTCGCGGGAAAGTGAAAGCACTTGAGCAGCAACCCAGTGAAGCCGCCCTTAGTATTGCTTGATGCGAACGTAATCATTGAAGCCCACGAACTCGGACTTTGGCATCAGATGGTCGCCTCTTTCGAAGTGATGGTTCCCGCGGTGGTCGCCCGCCACGAAGCAAAATATTTCGTGGTCGGGGGGCAGCACAATCCCATCCAACTCGCTTCCCTGATTGCTCAGAATAAGGTGAAAGAACTCCAAGCGGATCTCAGTGAACTATCCGAGTTGATGAACCAGTTTGATCCCCTCTTTTCTGAAAGTATTGATCCTGGTGAGCAGGAAGCGTTCGAGCTGATGCTGGCAGGCCGATGCCCCGAACATCGATTCTGCTCGGCGGACGCTAGACCTCTGCAGGCTCTGGCCATGCTTGACATGAGCGATCGTGGTATTTCGCTTGAAGAGTTGCTGCAGAAAATGGGGCAATCGAAGCGCCTCGACGAGCATTTCACAAAGGCGTATCTCGAACGGCAGATCAGAGAAGGCCAGAGGCGGCGGATCCAGGGTGACGGACTGTCCCTAAAATCTAGATTCCGGATTTGAAAGTTCGGGATGGTATCCATCCGAGCCTCGGTTTGATTGGATTGACCATTTGTAGCTTGAGATAGCTCTTGGCCCAGACAGTACAAAAGCAGTATCGCCACTGGTATTCGTCAGCATCGCTCGGGCGTGGGAAGAGTCGGCGAGTTGTGCTGCGCCATCGACTCGCACGTTGACCGGACGTTTCTATTTGAAGTATTCTTGCCCCCCGCTGCCCAGAAGATTCTTCGAGCGGTGCATCATGAGCAACTTTCCGCCGAAATTCAATTCGATTACTCGCCTCACGAAAGGAGTGTTATGCCCAGAAAAATCGATCCGCTCAATAAAAAGCTCTACGGTTCAGTAACGGCAATGTTAACGGTGACCGACGTGAAAGCGGCAGCCGACTTTTATCAAAAGGCATTCGGCTTTGCCAAACGGGGGATCATGAATGGTCCAGACGGCAAGGCGATCCATGCCGAGCTGACGCTCCGCGGCACGACTTTAATGTTGGGGCCGGAAATGCCGCAGATGGGTTCCCGCAGCGCGAAAACAATTGGCGCCTCGCCGACGAGTTTGTATCTGCTGACGGAGAACGCAGACAAGACGGTTGCCAAGGCCGTAAAGCTCGGTGCCGCGCCCAAGGGACCCGTGATGGATATGTTTTGGGGCGACCGCTGTGGAACCGTTGTCGATCCCGAGGGTTACACTTGGATGGTCGCTACCCACATTGCACAACCCACACCTAAGGAAATGCAACAGAAGATGAAGGAACAAATGGTCAGCCAACAGGCAGCCCGCGCTGCGAGTGCCTCCTGATCTCTCTTATTTCAAACGATTTCAAACCATTCCAATCAGGCTTGCGGGGGCGATCGGGCATAGACACAATAAACATTTCAGCGAATGCCCGGCCAGCGAGAGGAGATGCTGTCGTACAGCGATAGCAACCCTCGTCGCGCCTCCTGCTGAGTGACGGCAATCCGGAAACTACCCGCTCCGAGCGAACTTACTAGCCCCTTACTAGCCCGAGTTTACCGCCCCCAGAGGGCGAATACGAGTCTAAGCCGCTACTGGTGCGGTCGCGGTCTATGTAGGGTTGTATGACCTACGAGCTGCGATATTGACGAGTTGGCGCTGGGTTGGGTCCATGTCAGCCAGGACGGTTCGAGCAAAAGGCTTCTGGGAGCCAGATGCTCCTTGGTCCGGCGCCCAACCTCAGCAACCCCGATAATTCCATGTAGAATACCCAGAGTCCCAGCGCTTTCGCTCGATGTTTGACGAGGTCGGAAGGCATCCCGGCATATGCACTGCGACTTCCCGAGAACAACTGGCGGCGGAAGAAGCCCTGATTTTAAAACAATGCGGGCTTGCGTGCTCCACGATGTGCGGGCTCTGGCGGTACGAAACGTACCAACTCCCCAGCTGGGGCCCCGCGACGTGCTGCTCCGCGTGGCGGCGGTGGGGCTTTGCGGCACCGACCTGCACATATACCAAGGCGAGGCCAACTACAACATGGACGAGAGAGGACAGCCTGTGCCTCTCACTCGTCACCCGCAGATTCTCGGCCACGAGATCTCAGGGAAGGTCGTTGCAGTGGGCGCAGAGGTCAGTGATCTGCGCGAAGGCGACCTCGTTGCGATCGATCAGGGCCTGAATTGTATGAGCCGGGGGCGGCAAGCGCTCTGCGAATACTGCGCGAGTGGAGACTCTCATCAATGCGAGTTTTACGCCGAGCACGGCATCACAGGCGCTCCTGGCGGTCTCGCTGAGTTCATCGCCATCCCAGCCGTTAACGCTATTTCGGTTAATTCGGAGCTCGAGCCCGTGCAGGCAGCGCTGACTGAGCCTCTTGCCTGCGTCGTTCATTCCATGAACGCCCTCGCCCGGGCGGCCAGCGCGCGTTACAGCCTCGCTGCCGAAATACCCGAGCGGCGTGTGCGGGCGGCAATGATCCTCGGTGCCGGGCCAGCCGGGCTTCTTTTCACTCAGTATCTCCGGCGCGTGCTCGGTTTCGATGGACTGTTGCTCGTGAGCGAGCCAAACGCGCGGAAACGTGACTTGGCGGCGGCGTTCGGAGCCGAAGTCATCGACCCGGCATCACAGGACATCATTGAGGCGGTTGGTGAGCGGACCGGTGGCCGCATGGCCGAGCTCGTGATCGAGTCATCGGGCGCCGGACGCGTCTTCTCCCTTCTTCCCGGCGTCCTCCGCAAGCAAGGTACGCTGCTGCTCTACAGTCATGGCCACGGCGGCATCGACTTAAGCGTGCTGAACGGGCTGCAGTACAAAGAACCGGTCCTCGTGTCGCCAGTCGGTGGTTCGGGCGGGTTTGACGAGAACTGCCGCCCAGCAGTCTACCGACGTGCACTCCAGCTCCTCGAACGGGGAACCGTAGACGTTGCGCCATTGCTCTCACATCGTTATCACACCCTTGACCAAGTCAAACACGCGTTCGACCAAGACTTTGCTCGTCCCGAGTACATCAAGGGAGTCGTCGAACTCCTCCACGGCAAAGTCGTATCATAAATCCCAGGCTTGCACGCGGCAATCAATGCTTAAGCCAGCTGCGTCCGAACTAATTCCCACGCGGAACGCGCCTGCAGGCGCTTCCAGAATTCCAACAGTCGCCTTTTCGATCCGCAGCAAGAAGCGTTTGCGGCTAAAACGGCTGATTTCCCAACACGTACGCGCAGGGGTCGCAACGCACGATTTCCGCAATTGAGAGACAATGAATAAGAATGTTCACCGACGCTCCTCCCCGGAAAAGCAACGTCGGATCCTTTCTCGACAGCGACCGGCGCAATGCAACCCCTTTGCCGTCCGGCGCACGGCTTTTAACCAGCGCAGACTCGATCGAGGCGGCAATGAAGGACGGTACAACCAGAGATGTTCAGCGCGCCTGCATGGGGTTTCTTCGAATTGCCTCCAACTTTTACCGCGTGCCGGAATGCAGCGTCCGTTGCCGCCCGACCGCTCAGAGCGCGGGAGCGCTCGATTGCCGAGCTTTTTGGCGACTACGACCCGGATACGCTGGTGATCCGTGTTTGGAAACGGACCGCGATACGCAAAGAGATCACCTCCTTCGGCACCTTCCTTAGCGACTCTGTGTCACGAGTTTTGTCATCACCTGGATTTCCACCGGTTCGGATTCCGCGATTCCTGGCACACTCGCGGATTCTATGAGCGGACCGCTTTGCTGTACCACCACGCGAGAGGGACACCGCCAAAGAAGCTCGTCTGGGTGCCAGTGCGCGGCCGGTGCTGGCGGATCGATTGGCTACGCACGAACCACGGTCACTGAGCGGCGAGGCCGCGATTCGTTGCGGCGACATCACGCATTCTTGTCGGAATCTTGTATATGTTCGTGGGCGGCTATGTGCGGTGGCCGTGACGCCGCGTGGGATCCGTTATTAGCTACGCATTGCGAGAGATGTCCGCTCTTGATTCTTCCTGCTGGACCTTCAGCTAAGGCGCGAGGTGAGTCGTCGGACCGAAGAGGCCATGTCCCGTCGAGAAACGAAGCCAGTCTTTGGGCGTCGAGAACGAAAAGGATGTTTCGTTTCCGCGAAATCAAACCTTCCTTTTCTAATCGTCTCAACACGCGGCTGGTGTGCTCGGGAGTTACCGCGAGCAACTCCGCGATTTCCCATTGTTTGAGAGGTATCGGTAAGCTCCGATCAGTTCCCGAGTGCATATCGCGAATTACAAAAGCATCAAAGAGAAGTTTGGCGAGCCTATATTGAGCAGTCCGCGAGACTACATCGATCATAAGTTCAAGATGGGCATGAACTTCTCGCGCCTGCATCTCTTGTAAATACCGGCAGAAGTCCAAATTGGTGCTTAGTAAGCCGTCAAGTTCGGTCGCCGATACACGCCTCAGGCTACAAGGAGTCACAGTCGACGCGGTCGCCGGATAAACCGTACTAAGAATAACCGCTGCTGTTCCGAGTAACGAACCGGGCCCGCGCAAACCCACAATGAGCTCCTTCCCCGATGGATTAATGCAAGTTAGTTTTGTAATTCCCGAAGCGACAAAGTACGCACATTCTGCCCGGCTACCCTGTTGGAACAAGCGGACCTTGGCGGGGTATTCCGCTGCTGGAAACAGGGAAAAGTCCCTCTCCCCGCGGCTGCTTTGTGAACCGCCCAGGCGCAGTTTTGCTTGATCCATAGTTGTCGCGTTTCTAGCTGAAGGCTCAGGATCTTGGCGTTGTTTCGACAGCACGAGACTATGGCCTAGGAGACACATCCCCGCTCGACTCAATCCATGGTTCCGCTAATGGGATTACGCGGAGGCAAGGGGAAATCATGGCGGCTCCTTCGGCTGCGGATGATTGGGCGACTCGAATGATGGTGTAAATCGGGTTTATACCTGATTTCCGGCCAACGCTCTTTCTGATGTCACCCCGTCGACAGTTGATCTGTATCAAGAAAACGCATAACGGAGATCAATGCAACCCGCAGCTGCCTCGATCCATACTGCCGGGCGATTACCAATGATCGATAATCCGGCCAGCAGCGCGACAACGAAGGAAAAAGTTGAATTCCAGCCGATCACCCCCGTCAGCCTTCGGGAGATGGTTCTGACGAGACTTCGAGAAGCGATTTTGCGCGGCAATCTTTTGCCGGGCCAGAGACTGACCGAAACCTTGCTCAGCAGACAGATGCAAGTCGCACAAAACGTTGTCCGCGAAGCACTGCAAGAGTTGGAGTTCCAGGGATTCGTTGTTCGGGTTCCCAACAAAGGCACGTTTATAACGGACTACTCGCTAGAGGACATCAATCAAATCTACCGTTTCAGGATGGAGCTTGAGGGTTTAGCCGTACAGCTGGCGCGCGAAGCTGGCAGGCCCAATGGCGAGGATCTTGAGAGCCTCGAACAGGCCTGGGATGGGATGAAAGCCGGCGCTGAAGCAGGCGACTTCTGGGCATTCTCCAGGAGCGATTTGGAGTTCCACGAAACGCTGTGGCGGATGTCCGGAAATCGGTGCGTGGAAAAGGCCTTGCGTGCCGTGGCCACCCCGCAGTTTGCCTACGTTCTGATCCGATCGTTTCGCCACACTCGGCTTAACTTGCCGGCTATCGCTCACCAGCATCGCGAAATTATCAACAAAGTGAAAACTGCCGAGCCGTCGGCTTGCCGGGAATTCCTGGAGGAAATGACCCGCGATTTCTGGCGGCAAATTAGAGAAAACGTAGCAGCGCCAGAATGACTTTCTCATTTCTCTTCTCGCGTCGTGAATCGTTGGTTTACAGGAGGAGCCATGTCATCGAAGAAAAGGAGGACAACGATACTCTCTCTGGTCCTTTCGACGGCGGCATGGGGAAGCCTGCCGCAACAACTTGCCCAGGCGCAGACTGTGAACGGCGCCTTTCACGGGACGGTGATTGATTCNACTGGCGCCGTAGTCCCTGGGGCAACCGTGGAGGTGACCAATTTAGCTACCGGCCTGACGCGGAACGCCAGCGCCAACCAGGCAGGGTTTTACACCATCACGCAACTACCTCCGGGCCAGTACTCCGTGACCGTTTCGAAAACAGGCTTCGCGAAGGTGTTACAGTCGCGCGTCGAACTCCTCGTTAACCAAGACGTGGAGGCAGATTACACGCTAAATGTGGGTGCAGTAACACAGCACGTCGAGGTTACGTCTGCTCCCCCAGCGCTTGAAACGGCCAATGCGACATTGGATCAGGTGATCGGTTCCAAGCAAGTGGTTGATCTTCCGCTGAACGGGCGGCAGTTCACTCAACTGGTGCTGCTGACTCCTGGCGCTACTCCCAAGGAAAGCGGCCAGCAATCGTTCTTCGTGATTCCCATTG
>JGI25388J43891_1000248_pt1 | contig 10608 bp, 9 predicted proteins | sample GraSoi013_2_20cm_2_FD_43891 | JGI IMG/M metagenome (IMG submission 43891)
TGATTACCGCCGCTCTCGGCGGTGGCTCGGAAATCTCTACCGAAGTGCTTGCCACGCTTGCCGAGATCGGCGAGGACGTGAATGCCTCGCTCGATCTAGATGAAGTATTGGCGCGCGCCGCGGCGCTCATCAAGCGACACATTGATTACGAAATCTTCGGCGTACTGATGATCGAAGGAGACGGAAGCTATCTCCGTCACCGGTTTGCCATCGGCTATCCAAGAGAGCTCGCGGAAAGCTTGCGCATTCCGATGGCGCAGGGAATAACCGGAACCGCCGCGGCCACCGGCCATTCGGTTCGCGTGAGCGACACCTCTAAGGACCCCCGGTACATCAACGCCATCGAGAGCGTGCGCTCTGAATTGGCTGTTCCTCTCATGGTGCGCGGCAAATGCGTGGGCGTCCTGGATATTCAGAGCCGCCATCTCGATTACTTCACGCGCGATCAGCAAAACATTTTGACGCTGCTGGCAAGCCGGCTGGCGATCGCCATTGAAAACGCCCGCCTATTCGAAAAGGTGAAAGCGCAGGCGGACACCTTGCTCTTGCTGAGCGAAGTGGGCCGCGAGACCAGCGCGATTCTGGACGTAGAAGAACTGCTCCGGCGCGCCGCGGAACAAACCAAGCGCGTGATCGATTATCAGATTTTGAGCATCATGCTGTATGACGAAGAGCAGAAGGTTTTCCGGCACCGCGTGGATGTGAAACACGGCCAGAGCGTGCAGGGCCGTCTGCGCGCAACGACGAGCGAAGGTATCGTAGGCGCGGCAGCCACGCTGAAAGAGCCGGTCCTGGTTCCTGATGTCACCGTGGATCCGCGCTACGTCATGGTCAATCCCGAGACGCGCTCGGAGCTGGCGATTCCCATGATGCACCAGGGAAAAGTCATTGGCGTGCTCGACGTGGAAAGCCCCATTCCGAATTATTTCACCGAAGACCACGTGCAGACGCTTTCGATCCTCGCCGCGAATCTGGCGGTGTCGCTCGAAAATGCGCATCTTTACGAACAACTCGCAAAGGAAGAGGCGCGGCTGGAGCGCGATCTGCAAGCGGCAAAAAGGATCCAGGGCGCGCTGCTCCGGCCGGTGCCCACGGAAGATTACGGCGTGGACCTCGCGGCGCGGTATTTGTCGGCTCGCGAGGTATGCGGGGACTTGTATGACTTGTTGCGATACGGGCCGCAGCAACTTGGTATCGCGCTTGGGGACGTCAGCGGAAAAGGAACCGCCGCGGCCTTGTACGGCGCCGTGGCGATTGGCATCATGCGCAGCCTTGCGCCGCAAAAACTGCAGCCCGCCGAGATGCTCAAGCAAATGAATCAGCTTGTAGGCGAACGCCGCATCGAAGGGCGGTTCATGACCGCGTGTTTCGCAACGTGGCAAAAAGGCCGCCAAAAGCTGCGCGTGGCGAATGCGGGCCAGTCTCAACCTTTGTTGTACAAGGACCACCGCTGCGGCAAGATCGAATTGACGGGCTTTCCCCTGGGTATTTATGAAGATGTGGCTTACGACGAATGGGGGGTCACGCTGGAGCCGGGAAATATTCTGGTATTTCATTCCGACGGCATCACGGAAACCGCGAACAGCGAAGGCCAATTCTTTGGCACTACGCGGCTGCGCGAATTGATTGAGAAACACCACGCCCTGACGGCAGCGGAGTTGGCCGACAAGATTCTGGGCGAAGTGGACTGGTTTTCGAGGAGTGCGCCCCTGTCAGATGACCGCACGCTAGTGGTGATGAAAGTCCGATGAGCCATTCGACGACTGGGTCCCTGCGCAAATTGCAATTTGTCGATCCGGTGGCGTTCACGCCCCATTTCTCTTGGAAGAAGGCTTCACCCGCACAGTCGCAAGAACAAGTCTTCTGCGAGCGAGTCTCGTTGCCGGCCGTGGCCGACAAGTTTGCCACGCCGACCTATTTGTACAGCAGCGCAGCGATTGACGACGCTTACCGTGAATTCCAGGAGGGTTTGCGCGGAATTCACCACACCATTTGCTTTGCGGTGAAGTCCAACGGCAATCTTTCCATCTTGCAGCGGCTGGCCAAGCTAGGCAGCGGCTTCGACATCGTCTCGGGCGGCGAGCTGCGGCTCTTGCAGCGCATTGGCGTTCCCGGGGACCGCATTGTTTTTTCGGGGGTAGGGAAAAGTCGCGAGGAAATTCGAGAAGCGCTGAACTACAGCATCAGCGGGCAAGACGGCCGTCCCGGGATACTTCTGTTCAACGCGGAATCGGAAGCGGAACTCGAAATCCTGGCCGAAGAGGCCGCTCGCGTCGTCGAGAAAGGCGGAAAGCCTCCGGAAGCCGCCATCCGCGTGAATCCGGATGTGCTTGCCGGCGGCCACCCGCACATTGCCACGGGCCGGCACGAGCATAAATTCGGCATGGACTGGAAAGAAGCAAAGCGACTGTATCTGATGCATGGCGATTCGAAATGGATTCGATGGGCGGGCCTCAGCGCGCACATCGGATCGCAGATCACCACGCTCGAGCCTTTTCGCCTCGCAGTGAGGCGGCTAGTAGGTTATGTCAAGGAACTGNAATCGCAGGGAATAGGCCTGCGGTATCTCGACGTCGGCGGCGGCTTAGGCGTTCGGTACGCGGATCAAAAGCCGCCGAAACGAAGCGAATACTCGAAACTCATCAAAGACCTTGTCCGCGGGAGCGATGTCGAGGTTCTCTTGGAGCCGGGACGTGCCATCACTGCGCAAGCGGGTGTACTGCTTACGCGAGTTGTTTATACGAAAACGAACCGCGGCAAGCGCTTTGTGATTGTGGACGGCGCTATGAACGATCTCCTGCGGCCTTCCCTCTATGGCGCGATTCATCCCATTACAAAGCTGACGCGCGATACAGCGGAGCGGAACGCGAAGCGGCAACGCGCGGACGTCGTTGGCCCAGTGTGCGAAACCGGAGATTGTTTTTTACACGACTGGCCCGTTGGTGAAGTGCAAACCGGCAACCTGCTGGCCATTTGGTGCGCCGGCGCTTACGGAATGGTGCTCGCGTCCAACTACAACGCCCGCTGCCGCCCGGCAGAGGTGTTGGTCGAAGGCGACACCTTTCGGCTGATTCGCCGGCGCGAGACGCAGGAGGACTTGGAGCGCGCCGATGTCGTGGACCAGANGCAAGTTTCGAGAACAGCCTAACCCACTCATTCCAAGGGAGTAAGGTTCTCCGAAAACCGCCCTGCGTCTGTTAAGAGGCGGGTAGCGCGTTACTTCGCACTGGCTTCGTATACGACCCTTCCGCCCACCATCGTGTAGCGCACCGCCGCGTCCTTGATTTTCTCCTGAGGCATGACAAACAAATCGCGATCGAGTACCACGACGTCTGCCAGTTTCCCCGGCGTGAGCGAGCCTTTTTCTTTTTCGCGAAACTCCGCAAAAGCCGAGCCCATCGTATAAGCCTGTATGGCTTCCTCAAGAGTTAGCTTCTGCTCTGGAAACCAGCCACCCGGGTTTTTCCCGTCGAGCGTGGCCCGTGTCACGGCAGCGTACAGGCCAAGCATCGGATTCAGCGGAGCGACAGTCCAATCGCTTCCGAAAGCGAGCCGCACGCCGTGGTCGAGGAGCGTTCGAAAAGCGTACGTCGTTTTGGCGCGCTCGTGGCCAATGCGCTTTTCGGCCCAGCGGCCATCGTCAATGGCGTGGTAGGGCTGAACCGACGCAATCACGGCAAGTTGCGCAAAGCGCGCGAAGTCTTCGGGGCGAAGATGCTGCGCGTGCTCGATGCGCCAGCGCCGGTCGCTCTGCGCGCCGTTTTGCTTCGCCACTTCTGCGTAAATGTCCAGCATGATGCGGTTGGCCTTGTCCCCGATAGCATGGACAGCCAGTTGCAAGCCCGCGCCGTCGGCGCCGAGTGCCATCTTCAGCATGTTGCCCTCGGGCAGCATCATCTGGTTGGGCAAGCCAGAAGTTTCTGGCGCGTCGTCGTATGGCTTTTCAAAAAGCGCGGTGGTTGAGCCNAGCGAGCCATCGGCAAATCCCTTGAGCGCGCCGAGATGAATCCAATCATTGCCAAAGCCGGCGCGGATCCCCGTCGTGGCCGGCGCTTGCCATCGTGGAAGCGGGGTGATCGAGTAGATGCGCAGCGTCAATTCGCCCCGATCGGCAAGCGTTTGGTAGGCGCGAACATCTTCCGTGGAGCTAATGTCGTGAATGCTGGTCACTCCGGCGCGGCGCGCTTCATCCATTGCGGCATGAACCATACGAAGGAGTTGTTCTTCCGACGGAGGCGGAATGACGCGATAAACCAGGTCCATCGCAGCATCCTTGAGGAGGCCGGTGGGATTGCCGTCTCTATCGCGAACGATGGTGCCCCCAGGAGGATCTTCGGTCTCTCGCGTGATGCCCGCCAGACGCAATGCGAGAGCATTGGCCATGGCCATGTGTCCGTCATAGCGGCTCAAGAAAACCGGAGTGTCCGGAGTCAGCGCGTCAAGCCAATCGTGCGAAGGTAGGGGCGTGCCGACCCACAGTTCGTGGTCCCACGTTCCGCCGAGCATCCATTCGCCCTTGGGCAGCTTCTTGGCTTGTTCGCCGACGCGACGGGCAAATTCCTGCGGTGTGTTGGCATCGCGCAGGTGCACGCTGCTGATTTCGCCTCCGCCGCTGCTGAAATGCACATGCGCGTCGATGAATCCGGGGAGGACGCTTTTCCCCTGAGCATCGATCCTTTTCGTTGCCGGCCCGGCCCATTTTGCGATTTCTGCGTCAGAGCCGACCGCAACAATATGGCCGTCGCGGATGGCAACAGCCTCCGCGCGCGGGTTCCCTGGATCGACGGTCCATACGTGCCCGTGAACAATAACCAGGTCAGCAAAAGAAAGCTGTTGCGCGTAAGCGCTTGCCGAGGAAAATAACAAGATCATCACAACCGCGAAGGCAATTCTCATGAACGGCGCCAGACAGATTCCGCCATGGAAAGCGAAAGAAAGGATGGCCAGGAAGTCAAGCTTCGCCCCATTTCAGCTTGCCGCGCAAGATCTCGAAATACGGCTTGTTTGGCGGCTGAATGAGTTGCAACTGTTCGTTGCCCCGCCGGATGCGCGCGATATCCGTGGGCTGCATGGGCAGGCCGCGTTGTCCGTCGATCGTGAGATAAACGGATTCCGCGTCGCCGACTCGCACTTCGATGGTGGAGGTATCGGGAACAACCAGGGGGCGGTCGCTCAACATGTGCGGACAGATGGGGGTGATAATGAACGCTCCCACGGCGGGATGCAGGATGGGGCCACCGGCGGAGAGGGAGTAGGCGGTGGAGCCAGTCGGGCTCGAAACGATCAATCCATCCGCACGGTAACGGCAAACAAAATCGGAATCGATGCTCAACTCCAATTGAATCATTCGTGCGAACGAGCCCTTATGAACAACGGCCTCATTGAGGGCGCACTGGGTTTCGACGACCGAGCCCGCGCGCACGAGCTCCGCCTGCAACATCACCCGCTGGCTGATGGATGACTGCCCCCGGAGCGCTTCTTCGAGGGCGGGATAAAGCTCATCGAGGGTGAAGCTGGTGAGGAAGCCGAGGCGGCCCATATTGATGGGTAAAATGGGAATATGGCGTGATGCCGCCAGACGTGCAGCCGCGAGGATCGTGCCGTCTCCGCCGAGAACCAGCAAGAACTCGGAAACATCCGCAACCGCAGGGGCAGGCTGGCCTTGGAATCCACCCGTCGCTGCGGCCGCCGTGTCCTTGTCCAGCACCGGTTTGATTCCGCGGGCCTCCAGCCATTTCAACAAAGGCGGAACGACGACGGAGAGTTGTTCGCGCCGAGGCCGGGAAAGAATGCCTATCGTTTGAACCGCTTTTCCGGGCTGCATGGGCGGTTGTGATTCTACCGCATTGGAGCCGTAGAGCCCCTGCCTTTCTGGCATGGGATATAAGGTTCCTAGAAGACTATTGACAAACAAAAAGCGAATGTGTATATACTTTCCCAATGATGCTAGGATACAAGTCGAATAAGAATGTCGTTTACAGCAGCAAATATCGCGTCGTTTGGTGCCCCAAGTACCGCCGCAAAGTTCTCGCCGGCGGCGTGGAGAAACGATTGCTCGAGTTGATACATGAGGCTGCTGCGAAGTATCGAGCCGGGGGTCATAGCCTTGGAGATTAGGCCCGACCACGTCCATCTGTTAGTCGAGGTGGACCCGCAATTTGGCCTGCACCGTTTGGTCAAGTACATCAAAGGTGTCACGTCACACGAACTCAGAAAAGAGTTCGTCTCTTTGCGAACTCGGTTGCCTAGCATTTGGACGAACAGTTACTTCTGTTCGACTGTTGGTGGTGCGCCGCTAGAAGTCATCAAACAATAGGTGGAGAACCAGAAGAATGTCTGAGCAGAAGCGAGGCATCAAAGGGCGTGTATATCTCTCGGACGAACAAGTCCTTGCGGCTGGACATCAATTCGGCTGCGGCCGTTTCGTGTACAACCGTCTTCTGGGGTTCTCTCAAGAACGGTACTTTACAGACAAAACCAAGACTTCACCGAAGGATAGAAGCCTGGAACTCACGCGGCTTAAAACCGAGTTGCCGTGGTTGCGCGAGGTGAATGCCCAGTCGTTGCAACAGACAGGCAGGGCTCTGGATAGCGCATACAAGAACTGGATTGACTCTATCACGGGCAAGCGACCAGACCAAGTAAAGCCACCGAAGTTCAAGAAGAAGTCACAGCGGCAGTCGGCACGATTCACCCGAGGTCTTTCTCGTTCCGTTACGGCGTGCTCCACCTTTCCAAAATCGGAGATATTCACATCCCGTGGTACCGGAGAGTAAAAGGTGCACCGTCGTCCCTCGTCTTGAGCAGGACACCCTCAGGCAGATATTATGTTTCGTTCCAAGTAGAACAACCGTTGCGTGCTATAGGTTCAGCAACCAATCGGTGCGTTTCTATAGACATCAACACGAAAACATTTCATTTCTTCAATGGCCGAACGTGGTCGCGTGTCGAACTGCCTCGCCCCTTGCTTGCTGCGTTGGCGCGGCTGCGCACCGCACAGAAGCATTTGAGCCGCTGCACCAAGGGCTCGCAGAATCGAGAGAAGGCGCGCAGCAAAATCGCCAAGATGCACCAACGGGTCATCGACATCCGCACAGATTTTCTTCAGAAGTTAAGCACTCAGCTTGTTCACGAGAACCAAGTGATATTTGTTGAGACGCTCCGCATCAAGAACATGCTCAAGAATCGCCGTCTAGCTCGTGCTATCTCGGACGCTGGTTTCGGTGACTTTATCCGCATGCTGGAATACAAATGCAAGTGGTATGGAAGGACGCTCATTAAGGTAGACACGTTCTTCCCATCATCGAAGTTGTGCTGCGTTTGCCGTCAGAAGAACGCAGAACNCAAACTCCAAGACCGTTGGAAGTGCCCTAATCCCGAGTGTCAAACGGAGCACCAGCGAGATGAAAATGCTGTCGTCAATATCTTTGTCGAAGGTTTGCGAATCTTAGCCGAGGGACGCTCGGTATCCGCCTGTGGAGGCACAGTAAGACTTGCGTGCGAACTCAAGCATGTGCCTGTGAAGCAGGAAACATCGTTGGAGACGAGCAGCCATGCTGCTTAGTAACTCCAAAGAATCCCCAGCCTTTAAGGCGTGGGGAGTCNCAACTTGTACGCCCGAACAGTTCTCCACACTCACACCTGCACTTCACAGCAGCTCGCTCCAAAAAAACAGCGTGCGCCACGCTCGAACCGTAACAACGAGCGATTGACAGAGAACGCGCAGGCGCGGCCGCCTTCCGAAAACGCCGGCGAAAACAAAAAAATCNAAAACGGAAAGACGAACATGGAGGTCAAGACCACAAAAAGCGTCGAGAAGATTCTGCTGACGATGGGGTTGGGCTCGGCCGTGCCAGGCCTTACGCGCACAGGAAACGCGCAAGGCGCTTAACAGCCCGACGCCGCGCTATCCCGAAACGGCCATGGCAGTTTCGCCCGAGCGGAGTCGTACACTGCCGCCCGGCGCTAGCTCGAGAAGCTTTCGAAGAGCAAGCTCGAACAGCTGAGGCCGGCTTCGGCCTTCTGGAGCTCGGAGATATCGAGCGGGGTGACGCGATAATTGAGCGAGCCGATGCGCCCGCGCGTGCGGGGAAAGGATGCCGGCAAAATAATCGTGCCGCCGAGCGCCAAGGCGTTCNCGGCGTGCGGTTCTGAGGGATCCACGTCAATCCAGTGGTAGCCTGTAAACGGCGCGGTGTCGAACCATGTGCGATTCGCAAGCAGCGTATTTTCTGCGATCGAAGTCACGGCGGATTTCAGATGCAGGCAGCCGCTCACCGGGACGGAGACGACTTCGTAGCCGTGCGGCTTAACGATGTCCGCCAATTGGCGGATGCCTTCGGTATGGCTGCGCCTCGTGAGGCCGACAAAGAGCTTTCTGCCAATGCGAAGAACGTCGCCGCCTTCGAGCGTTCCCGGGAGCAAGACGTGCTCGAGTTTGCGGTATTTCGAGAGCTCCTTCTCGAGTGAGGCGGCCTCGCCGCGACGGCTTTCGGTACCCATGGCCAGAATCACCGCGATTTCATCGAGCACGATGGCCGGGTCTTCCACAAACATCGAATCCGGAAGATCGGGCTCGGGGGGCAGAGAGATGACCCGCGCGCCCAATTTCCCGAGAAGCACTTCGTAGGCCTGGTGCTGCTGCCGGGCCCGCGCGAGATCAATAGCCTGGCGATCGATGAAGGAAAGCTCGCAACGCGCGATGGCCGGACTGACGCCGCGGGTGATGGCGGTGAGCATGACGAGCGGCGAGAAGTTTACACGAAAAGGGAGCGAGGCCGTCGCTCATGAGGAGCTTCCTCGGTGATGGAAACAATGATGATTGGAGTGCAGTTTTCTCGGCGAATAGTGCGGCACGGTTACTCGCGAGCTGGATTAAAGAAAGACTTTCTCGAGCATGCGAGAGACAAGGAACACCAGGGGATGAGTTGGAAGCGAGGAGGCATGGTTCATCCAGAGGCGCATGATTGCGGCGCCGAGGAGCATTCCCGTGAGAATCAAGGCGATGGCGCTGAGGACGACCCATAAATCCGACTTGGAGAGCTTGAACATTCCGGCACCGGCAGCAGCCTTCTCCGCCTCTTTTCGCGATGAGACATTCTGCGCGGAATAAGTATTTCCAACGCGATTGGAGATTTCCGGTTGAACCAGGAGCGAGTATCCCTTTCGCGGAATGGTCTCCACATAGAGGGGTTTGTCGGAGGAATCGCCCAGGGCCATGCGCAGCTTGTTCACCGTGGTATTTACGTTGGCGTCATAGTTGACATGCGTGTCCGCGGGCCACAGGCGCGCGCGCAGCTCTTCGCGAGTGACGACTTCCCCCGGCTTTTCAAGGAGCGTTAGCAGCGTCTGGTAGACCTTCCCCTGGAGCTTCAGCCGGGCCCCGTTGCGCGTGACTTCCTGCCTCTGCTGATCGATCCGGAAAGGTCCAAAGTGAATGTAACGACCGGTAGAAAGCAGACCTGGCCCGGGAATGACAGGATTATCCGGTTCCTGCATCGACATGACTTCCGATGGCATAGACGGTCACCCTTACCCCTTTTCATCTATAGACGTACAAACCGTAAGAGTGTTTTCTGAAATTACGAATGTTTTCGCACATAAGTTCCATCTCTAATGATGATACTCAGGTCACGTCTCAAGGAAGATAGTTCCTTTTGCGCAGATTCCGCGAAAACCGGAATGTTACACGTCGCTAAGACCAAGTCTTTAGCTGCGATTTATACGGAATCCTGGAGACCTCCCGTCGAATCGATCCTAAATGAGACACTTTCTTGCCGTCTATTATTCCCGTCCGTTTCCGATCCTTCGCTGCTGGCCCGTGCTTTTGGTTATCTTCAATAGGAATCTCGGAGATCAGGGAGATACAGCATGGCCATACCTTCAGGGATTGTTCAAAAGCGGACATGTGTCCGAATACGGACGCTAGGCCCGGTTATCTTTCTTGGCGCCCAGGCTGTGATTCTGGCTCCGTCCCGCACTCGACCGACGGAACAAACAAAACAAGCCAGCAATGATTCCGCGAGACGCGCGGAAGCGCCGGCCGAAAAGGCTTGGAGAATCCTTCATGAGGGCTTGGAGGACGCCAATTCCGAGCGACGGGCCAGGGCGGTACACGCACTAGGTTTGCTGGCGGGAAGCGCGGGGGCTGAAAAGGCCGCGGTTCAAGGATTGCAAGACGAAAAACCGAATGTGCGGTTGGCAGCAGCCACGGCGCTCGGCTCGATGCACGCGGAGCGTTCGGCGGGCCATCTCGAAGAAGCGCTGGGGNATACGGAACCGAGCGTGGTGCTGGCCGCGGCGAATTCGCTGCTGCTGCTTCACGACGATGTGGGCTACGACACATACTTCGAAGTGCTGACCGGCGAGAAACGCGCGAGCAAAGGGCTGATCAAAGAGCAATTAGACACGCTGAAAGACAAGAAAAAGATGGCAGAACTGGGATTCGAACAGGGAATTGGGTTTATTCCGTTTGCGGGAATCGGCTACGAGGTGTTCAAAACGGTGACGAAAGACGATTCCTAGCCGGTGCGCGCCGCCGCGCTCGAAGCCATCGCCTTACGCGGTGACCCGTCGGTCGTTCCCAAAATCAGCGCGGCCCTCGACGAC
>JGI25388J43891_1000258_pt1 | contig 10428 bp, 5 predicted proteins | sample GraSoi013_2_20cm_2_FD_43891 | JGI IMG/M metagenome (IMG submission 43891)
CGCCGTTTGCATTTCAAATCGAAAAAAGTCGAAATGTCACTTAAGCCGCTGGGTTACAGACAGTTACGTCGATATGAGAATTCGACAACCGGACAGTAGTGTAAACAGATATTCTAACCAATCATTAGCGAAGCTACAGCTTCGAACTGCGTCACGTGCTGATGTATTGCTTCCGCCTTTGTCGGTGTCGGAACGCCGAGTGGTCGGCAAACTCTTTCCTAGTTCGGTTTTGTCCGCGTAGGCCGTCCTCCGGCCCCAGCGTAGATTGCTGGCACACCTGCGTTTTCAGAACGGGTGGCGCAGTAGGCTTTTATCGCAATTTATCCCAATGCGCCGTACGACGGTCCAGGAAACCGTTGCATGTTCCGTCATGCGCTGGCCCCCGAACCGAGATTTCTTTGCCCGAAAAGAGTCGGTAACGTGGTCACGTCCGCTCAGGATGCGATGCTTAACCAGAAGTCATGTCTGGTTTCCAAACGCGATTGCTTCCGACCGTCAATCCTCACACGCGTCCTTCACGCGTCCTCCCCTGCTATTGCAATTGGACATCGTAAGCATTAGCATCTGGAGTACCCGCTCAACACAGCCCAATCAAGTAGTGTCCGTTCAACATCACTTAGAGACAACTTCNGAGGCCATCGGGGTCGAAAATGAAGACGATGACACGCCGTCCTGTACCCGACAACAATTTGATCAAATCAGTTCGCAAACTCGGCCCTCTGTGTGGTCTATCCGGCCCTGCCCTGGTAATCGTGTTGCTTTTCAGCTGGTTTCTGGCAAGCTGCGGAACCGTTTCCAAGCAGTCACAGCCGNTGCCGCCGGACTTCGGTCTTTCCACGTCGCCGGGCACCCTGACCATCGCTCAAGGATCTAACGGCTCGAGCACCATCACCGTCGCTCCCCAAAACGGCTTTACCGGAAACGTTACTTTGGCCGCATCCGGTCTGCCAAACGGCGTCACGGCGTCGTTCAGCACGAATCCCACCACACCCACGAGTACGATGAGTACCTTGACGCTGACGGCTAGCAGCACCGCCGCGACCGGAATGTCCACGGTGACGATCACCGGAACTTCAGGCACACTCAGTCATACGACCACACTGGCTCTTACGGTGAACGCCGCCGGTGGCACGCCGGACTTCGGTCTTTCCGCGTCGCCGAGCACCCTGGCCATCACTCAGGGATCTAAAGGCTCGAGCACCATCACCGTCGCTCCCCAAAACGGCTTTACCGGAAACGTTACTTTGGCCGCATCCGGCCTGCCAAACGGCGTCACGGCGTCGTTCAGCACGAATCCCACCACGCCCACGAGTGCGATGAGTACCTTGACGCTGACGGCTAGCAGCACCGCCGCGACCGGAATGTCCACGGTGACGATCACCGGAACTTCAGGCACACTGAGTCATACGACCACACTGGCTCTTACGGTAAACACCACCGTCTCGACCCTGACAGTTACGCCAACGACGCTGTCGTTCAACTATCAGATCGGATCAGCCGTGCCGGGGGCTCAGTCAGTTTCAGTCACTGCGAGTCCAGCCGCGTTGAGTTTCACGGCGTCGACTTCCGGAGGTACGTGGTTGTCCGCGGCACCGATGAACGGCACTACGCCAGGGACAGTCAGCGTCACGGTGAATCCGGCAAGTCTCACGGCTGGTACCTACAATGGCAACGTAACCATCTCCTCTCCGGGCGCCACAGGGAGCCCGCAGACGGTTCAGGTCACGCTCATGGTCAGCGGGACATCGACGGCGAATCACTATGAGTATGTGTTCACCGATGGGACGCTCTATGTGTATGACCTGGACACTGCTGGATTCCCGCTGGTTAAGTCCAAGGGCATACCGACCAGCACCGGCACCCGCGGTACCGTCGCATGCGCTGGCAATGGCACGTTGTATGTCAGCTTTGGCGGAGATGGTGGCTCCAGTGGCAACGGGGGCCTGTTCGCTTATGATCTGGTCAGCGATACCGTGGTTTGGACACAGCATTATTCGCACGGCATCGACAGCCACGCGATCACCCCAGATTGTGCGGTGATTTACATGCCCGACGGCGAGTTGGCCAATAGCACGACATGGCACGTGGTGGATGCCAAAACCGGGAGTGAGATCGCTACGATCGCAGGGTCGCGGGCTAGCAATCCTCACAACACGATCGTGTTTAATGGCCACGTGTATCTGGGTGGCCGACAATCGACCCTATTTCAAGCGGCCAACGTGTCCAACAACACTGTGTATTTCACATCGGCCAATACGGCGAACACGATTCGGCCCTTCACCATCAATGCCGAAGAAACGGCCGCGTATATAACGGAGACAAATTTCCTGGGCTTCGAGCAGATAGACTTGACGACGGGGGCGGTCCGTTTCAAAGTTCCAGTCGCTGGATTTTCGAGCAACTGTTCGACAAATTGTCCTTCCACACCTTCGCATGGGATTTCGATGTCACCGGATGAGAGGTGGCTCTACGTGATGGATTCGATAAACGGCTATGTGCACGTCTTCGACNTCAGCGGCGTGCAACCAGTGCAGAAATTTGACGTCAAGCTTAATCATGGGTTGCTTAACACGGAGAGCCCCTGCGCGTACGACTGCCTCGGGGATGGTTGGTTGCACCACAGCCTCGACGGACGATACGTATTCGTCGGCGACTCGGGAGACGTGATCGACACGGGTATCCAGAGCGGATATGGCAGTCCGCCCGCGGTGGTGGGTTTCCTTCCGCAAATGGCGAACTCGCGGAAGGAGATTGAAATCGACTTCCAGAACGGCAAGGTGATCGATGCCATGACCAACCGTAGTTCCATCGGAACCGGATTCAAGTAAACCGGTCAGTTGAGCACGCACCCTGTAGGCGCTCCAGCTAAGAGAGCGGATCGTCGAACGCTCGAAGCTCTTTGCTTCCGTTAACAACGGCGATAAATGGTCGACCCGGGCTAGCTGCAGAACCGCCGAATGAGTCCGCCGCCAAACGCGTAGACTTGCGCGGTTTGCATCTTATAGCAAGGGTTGCACGAAAGTTGTACAGCCGCTGCCGAACATGTGCATTTTCAGCCATTCCCTTTAGAAACCACTTCGAGAGCGTGCGGGCAAGCGTTTGGAAATCTCGTTTTGTGTTGATTGAGTCTTTTACTGCTTCTTTGACTTGCTAATCTTTCCGACGGTGAACAGAAGGAGATCCCTGTCTTCCTCACTCATGCGGGCCAGGCATTGTTGCAGCTTCCTCAAATACCTCGCATCTTTTCCCGAGGAACCCCACAACTTCTGGCCTGACTTTCCCCCGGGCAACTGGGCTTTCGGCGGTTCTTCCCCTTCATACAGCAGCTCATACATCGGGACTTCCAGCGCGCGGGCGAGTTTTTCCAGCGTTTCGACTGCCGGAACGGTGTGCCCATTTTCCACGCGCGAAATGTAGCAGCGCAAAAGGCCTGAGCGTTTCTCCACGTCGCCTTGCGACAATTCTTTCTGTTCACGTACAGTGCGGAGCCGTTCGCCNAAAATCATCAACGTTCCTCGGTTCTGGCCTTTTTGCTAGGGCCATGGATATCGCCCATCCGGGTCAGTCTCTAAACTCTAATCGAACTGAGGGGTAAACGTCGAGGACGAGGGTTGTACCAATTGAGCTTCGTTAGCCGTGGAAAGTAGCCGCGAGTTTCCCGCCCCCTGGACGAGAACCGTGTCATCGGGGCTTATCGTCATAAGCGTGATATTCTTCGACGCGCACGAAAGGAGACTCGGTGAATCGCGTTCTCATTGGCTTGGCTTTAGTTCTCTCCCCCTTAGGCGTAGCAAGTACCTTGGGAGAGCAAACCTCTCTGGCCCTTGTGGAGAAGAAGGTAGATGAGCTTTTTTTGGCCCTGACTTCCCCGGACGCGCCGGGTCTCGCGGTGCTGGTGCGCCACAATGGCAAGACCGCATTCGAGCGCGCCTACGGCGTGCGCGATCTCCGCTCGAAAGTCAAAATCGATGCGCGCACCAATTTCCGCCTGGCTTCCTTTACCAAGCAATTTACCGCTATGGCCGTCATGCTTCTGGTGCACGACGGAAAACTCCGAGCTGACGAAACGCTCGGCGAAGTCTTTCCGGATTTTCCGGATTATGGAAAAACGATCACGGTTCGTAACCTTCTGAATCACGTTTCCGGTTTGCCGGATTACGAAGATTTGATGGCAGAAGCAGAACAAGCGAATGGCTCGATGTGGTCTCCCGAAAAACAAATCCAGGACGATGAGGTCTTAAAGTTGTTGGAGAAGGAACAATCGGGGAAGTTTGCGCCCGGCACGAGTTGGTCCTACAGCAATTCCGGTTATGTCGTGCTCGGTCTGATCGTCGCCAAAGCCTCAGGAAAACCTTACGGAGAATTCCTTCGCGACCGCATTTTCGCTCCGCTGAAGATGCATCACACGATCGNCTACCAAANAGGAAAAAACGAGGTTGCGAATCGCGCCTTCGGCCANTCCAAAGAAAATGGTCTGTTTAAGGAGACCGATCAAAGCGCAACCTCGGCAACGCTTGGCGACGGCGGCATATACTCGAATCTCGAAGATCTCGCAAAGTGGGACGACGCGCTCGGAAATCACGCGCTGCTCAGCGACAAAGAAATGCAGCCCGCCTTAACGCCGGTGAAACTCAACGACGGCTCCGAACCGCATTGGCCCAAAGAACCGAACGGCGACAATCTTCATCCGGGCAAAGTCGTTTGCTACGGGTTTGGCTGGTTCCTCGATCCTTACAACGGCCACCCGCGCATGTGGCACACCGGATCAACGATGGGCTTTCGTACCGTGGTCGAACGCTTCCTCGGAGAAAACCTCACTATCATCATTCTTTCCAACCGCACCGACCTCGATCCAGAAAAGCTATCGCTCGAAGTCGCGGACCTGTTTTTGCCCGCGAAAAATTGAATCGCCGCGACACAGCCGACGAAGTCTCTTCAGTCCAGACCAAACTCGTCAGGACAGGCCCGAGAGTTTGCCGAGGCCTCTCATTTTGCCGCGTAGGGCCATGGCGCCGTACTGCTTCATCATGGTGCGCATTTGCAGGTACTGCTTTAGGACGGTGTTGACGTCCTGCACCGTGGTGCCGCTGCCCTTTGCAATGCGCTTCCGCCGCCTGCCGTCAATGACGTTGTGATCGCGCCGCTCTTCATCGGTCATCGAATTTATGATGGCCTCCACCTGTTTGAGCTTTTTCTCGTCCACGCTTGCATTCTTTGGCAAGTTCGCGAGCGGCCCCATTTTCGGCAGCATGTCCACAATCTGCTCAAGCGGTCCCATCTTGCGCACTTGCCGGAGCTGGTCGCGGAAATCTTCGAGCGTGAATTCCGACTTGCGGAGCTTGCGTTCGAGCTCCTCAGCGGCTTTCCGATCCACCACCTGTTCGGCGCGCTCGATAAGCGACAGGATGTCGCCCATGCCCAAGACGCGCGAAACAATGCGCTCGGGATAAAACCCTTCCAGGGCGTCGTATTTCTCGCCCAAGCCCACAAACTTCACCGGCGCGCCGGAAACTTTGCTGATGCTCAGCGCCGCGCCGCCGCGCGCGTCGCCGTCGAGCTTGGTCAAAATCACTCCGGTCAGGCCGAGCCGCTTGTGAAATTCGCCTGCCGACCGCACCGCGTCCTGGCCGATCATGGCGTCCGCGATAAACAGGATTTCGGTCGGCTGCAATTCTTTCTTGAGCACGCTGAGCTCGTTCATCAGCTCGTCGTCGATGTGTAAGCGGCCGGCGGTGTCCACGAGGATGACGTCGCTCGCGGACAGTTTTGCTTCCTTGATAGCCCCCTTGACGATTTCGATTGGTTTGTCGGTGCCGGCGCCGGGCCAGAGCGCCGCGCCAATCGCTTTAGCCACTTGCGTGAGCTGCTCCCGCGCGGCGGGGCGGTACACGTCGGTGGACACCAAGATAGGCCGGTGCCCATGTTGGGTAAGCCATTTGGCGAGTTTGCCGGTCGTGGTCGTTTTGCCGGAGCCTTGCAGACCAACGATCATCCACACCGAAGGAGGCTTCGCAGCAAACAGCGGCTTCGCGTGCTTGCCGAGCAGCGCAGCCAGTTCATCGCGCACGACTTTGACGACCTGCTGGTCGGGAGAGAGTTGCAGCATCACTTCGCTGCCGATGGCTTTTTTGCGGATGTTGGTGAGCAGCTCGTCGGCGACTCCCACGTTGACGTCGCCTTCGAGCAGCGCATCGCGGATCTCCGCTAGGGCCGCGTCGAGATGCTCTTCGGTGAGCTTGCCCCGCCCGCGCAGGTTCTTGAAGGCTCGTTGCAGTTTTTCGGTCAGGTTCTCAAACATAACTCAGACAGGTTCCTTATCAGCTTCTCTAGAATATCAGCCAACGCGAGGGAGTGCACCGGCATGCGAAGATTGCCAATGCCCCTCGAGCAGCACCTCGTGCGGTACAATAGAGCCGCTGTGGCGAAAGAAGTTCAACAGGTCCCAAGATCTCGGAGTGAAACCGGGGAGGTTCCCGGGCAAGAAGAACTACTAGATATCGTGGAAGAAGCTTCTTTGGAGTCCTTCCCCGCAAGTGACCCGCCAGCTTGGAACTCCGGCCGCGCGAGTGTGCGACCATCTCCTCAGAAAGCCACAGCCTAAGTGTGGTCGTCTAGGTCCGCGCTCTTTCTTTAGCTCATTATTGCATCTATTTTGTTACGCCCCTTCAGTAATGCCACTGCTTCACGTCCTCTCCACCCGCGTTCTTCTCCACATGCTCTGCCATTCGCCGCACCAGATTCGCCGTGGTCACCGGCTGCCAGCCATGTCCCTTCATCGGCCTTCCATATGCAAACTCGCATTGGCATTCGGGATTGTGCAAATCCTTGGCCATCTCCTCAAACTTGTACACCGCCAAATTTAAATAAAAATTGTCCATGTCTCCGACATAAATATGAATCTTGCCTTGCAGCATTGGCCCCAGCGTTGCCCAATTGGTCTTAACGTTATAACTCAGGTCGTAGCCGTGGTCGCGCATGTAAATGGCCACGCTGTGATCAATCTTTCCCGTTCTCTTGTCCCACAGCGCTCTTGGATACCCATCGTCGCCAATCGGTCCGTACGCGGCGTCCCAAATCTCAATTTGCTCCCCCGACCTGCCGTGGCTACCCAGCACCGCCTCTCGCTCGCTGAACTGCTGCACGGTAATCTCGTCCTGCCCCTCCGCCGTCCGCATGATAGACCGCGGCACCTGCACCCACGTGTGCTTCGGCTCGAAGAACGCGTTGTCATCCTCGTAGGCATTCACGGTTCCGTACCAGCGAAAATCAATCGGGTCGGGATACAGCGTCCATGTCCCGCCAAAAAAACCGGGATAAAACACTTGCGCCGCCAGGGACTCCCATCCTCCGGTCGATCCTCCCGTCAGCACACGCGCATACGGTTTCGCTATCATCCGAAAGTGCGCTTCGAGATACGGAATCATCTCTTTCACCAGCGCATCGCCATACGGTCCGTTGTTCACCGAGTTCACCGCGTACGAATCGTCGTAATACTGCGTCGGATGTTGAAACGTCACTGCGATCATTCGCGGAAAATTCTCCGAATTCCACGCTTGATAAAACTCGTATCCCGTCTCACGGTTCAGGTTCGTCAGCGTCGTCCGCAGTTCCGGAGGAATGGACCGGTCCTCGGTCGAGAATCCGAAGGGCGGCTGAAGACTGAAATGGTTCTGTTCGTAAATCGCCGGATAGCGCGCGTTGGGATGCTCGTCATAACCCTTCGGCAACAGCACAATCGCGCCGATGTACATCGGGTGCCCCCAGAACCTCGTCAGCATTTCGCTCTGAATCTTGATGTGCTTCACCCAGGGCGTGTCTGGCGGCACCTCGATTGGCGGGATCGCCCTCGTCAAACTCAGCTTGATTTTGTATCCAGCCGCCGGATCCAGATGCACCTTCTGCACCTCGCTATACAGGTTTCCCGGCGACCGGTTGAAGTGCTGCCCCTCCCACTGGTCCATGTGCAGCCAGACCCGATGTCCATCCGCGCGATGAAACTCCGTATAAATATTCAGGATCGCCTGCACGAAGTAATCACCCGCGGGAATATCCCGTAAGCTGTGCACCGGCGCACCAAATGTGCTCTCATCGATCACCGCGGTCTCGTCTGCTGCCAGCTTATTTACGTCCACACCGAACAGCGGCCCCGAATCTCCCCAGCTGCCCGCCACGAGCCGCGGCTCCGGCGTATCCGTCTTGGTAATCACCACATAGGCCCGCCCCGTAATTGACCCTGCATGCACGGCCGTGGGAAACGAGATCTCGAATCTTTGAGCCGCCTGCGCATCTGCCGAAAACAAGAAAAACGCGAGGCAACCCACCGCACTCAAAACCTCTCCCCAACATGTCCTCATGTTCCCTCCCAGCTCGCCGCCGAGCCTACTACAGCTCCTTCGGTGTTTCAAAACATGCTTGTCCCCTCTTGTGAAGAAGCTAGGTGGCTATGATTCATTGAGTGCTGAGGCGACTCAAGGCTCTTTGTCCGGAATTGCCATGGTTTGAAGAGATGCGGCCATTTGCTGGAGTCCTTCAGTCGAGTAGGCATAGATTTCGATCGTAAGGAGATCGTCGCCCGCAACGGTTTGGACCATCGACCGGTACATGTGGACTGCGCCGATGCCGCGGTCGAAATCGGCGCACGAAAGGATGTTTCTTCACGCGGAATTCGACTGGAGGGCTGGTCAGTGTCAGACTCTCAGCCGCCGACATTTTCTCCACTATCCGCTGAAAGGTGTCCAGGTTCACGGAATCCAAGCGTGAGGGCCCTGCACCGATGTAGAAGAAGCCTCTCTGGAGTGTTCCCCCGCGAGTGATCCATCTGCACGGAATTCCAGCCTAAGGGCGTGGTCATCTAGTCTTCGGGCGACGCTTTCTCATCAAAAGGTGAGCCTTAGGCCCACTTGTGCGGCGAAAGGAATGCCCACGGTTGTGCCCGGTCCGAAGAAATCGCCAAGCGCACCTGCCGGAACACGCAGTTGGTTCAGGCTGGTGATGGGCTTCGTCTGTGTGCAGGCGGGGTCGAGGCAAAAAGCTGTGGCGTTGGCAGGATTGTTCACTGGCGTGGGCAACGCCGAGATATCCGGCACGTAGTTATTGCCTGGATTCAGGTGGTTGAAAAGATTGAAAAATTCGGCGAACGGCCGCAGAGTGGCGCGCTCGCCAAGAACGATGTTACGGCTTACGCGCACATCCACCTGATAGAAAGGCGAACCGCGGAACTCATCGAGCGTCGTCTGCACGCCATTTACTACCGCACGGTCATTCGCCACTCCATCGCCGTTGACATCGAAAGGGGTCGTCATGGTGTATGGGCGAGCGCTTTCCAACTGCGCCAAGGTGGACGCCTCGAATTTCCAGGGAAGTTGCAAGACGCCAACCAGTACGAAGCGATGGCGGATATCTTCGCCGGAAGGACCGTGATCTCCGGGACCGAAGGGATCGTGAACGTTCGAAACACCGTTGACGTAATCGAACAGTTCGCCGACGGTGGCGCCCCAGGTGGTCGCGTGCGCAAGAACGTAATTGGCCGTCAATTCGAAGCGGTGAGCGAAGCTGTGTTGCATCTGCACGGCCAAGCCGTCGTAGATGGAGCGGTTATCGCTGCGAAAAAGGGAAAAACCCGGATACTCGTAGCGCCGATATTGGTGTCCTCCTTGCTGATGCTCGTAACTGAGGCTCAACCGCCAATTGTTTCCTAACTCGTGCTCGTAGGCCGCGCTGGCCATCAGCGCGTACGGCGTGTGGTAGTTCGAATCGATCAGCGCCGGCGTGCTCGTGCCGTTCGCGAGATTGAATTGGTTGACCGCGGTGAACGCGTCCACCCAGCCGTTCTGCGCGAGATCGTTGTAATACATTCCGACTCCCGCGCGCAGGACGGTTGTGGCGGATCCATGCGGCGCGAACGCAACGCCTAAGCGCGGCGCGATCGCCTTGCGGTAATCGTGCGGGATTCCGGAAACAACGCCATTGCCCGCGAGCGCCGGATTCAGCCTTTGATCGTGGCCGGCGGCGATAAACAATCCAAAGGTCGTGTCGTAACGCAAGCCCGCGTTCAAAGTAAAAGACGGAGTAACGCGCCATGAATCTTCCGCATATAGCCCGAGGCGCCGGATGCTTTGCGAGAAGGAGCCGTCCAATGGCCCCGCGGTATGGACCGCCGGACAATTCGGATCGGGATTCGAAGAAGCGCAGGTCCCGAGTACGCCCGGATTCGAGACATAGAAACTCGGATCTTGCAGGTAAGTGAAAACGGTCTCACGGTTGCCGGTAAGCTCGCCGCGCAGGACCGGCTCGTGGATGAGGTTCACTCCAAAGCGCACTGCGTGACGCCCCGCGGCTCGCGAAACGTCGTAGCGGAACTGGTATTTCTGCTGGTCGCGCTCAATGGGGAACGCGGTAATGGCGGTGGCAAACTGATTGTCGCCGAAG
>JGI25388J43891_1000267_pt1 | contig 10305 bp, 9 predicted proteins | sample GraSoi013_2_20cm_2_FD_43891 | JGI IMG/M metagenome (IMG submission 43891)
TTCCATGGGGGCGTTTTTGGGTGCTCGAGCCGGATGAATGGGAAACCTTCAAGTCCGGTTCTTAAGAGGGCTGGGCGCCAGCAATGGCTCCCGGCTACTCGACAACTTGGGTGCGGGGCATAAAGCTCCGGCTCTTTGCGTTTTCCTCGGTCGCGGCCTCGCACAATAGTTTCGCCACTGGGCTCCGGAGTGGGAGGCCCATTTTCGTACTCCCTCTGCTTCGCGAAAATAAAACTCCGGGTTGTCCTATTCAGAGGGTTCTCGAAAATGACTTTGTCGTCGTTACAGGCACCGCGCGTGATTTTATCCGGCTTCTCACTGTCGAACTGCATTGAAAAGGCAAAGAGAAAACCGACTTGCCAGACTTGCCAATTAAGGGCCNCGTGAAAATAGCTAAGTGATTGTGGCGCCTTGCCTTAGCTTATTTTCCCCACTGTTCGCAATGAGGAGGCCGGGGGTTCGAATCCCCTCTCGTCCACCATTCCTGATACCGACAAGTGCCGCTGGCCCACTAACGGCCTGATTGCACTTCTCCGGTAAGCGTTTATCAGGCGTTTGGAATCCTATTTTATTTCACGAAGAAGAAACGGACGAGGGCCATTCCGAATGCAAACGCAAAGCCATAGCCAAAGCTCTCTATCTGCATCGCCTGCTTATTCCGCTTCCGTAACGTAGAGCCTACCAGCGACATTCCCAGCCCCGCCAGGATGGGACTGACGAACACGCTGAGCCCCGGAATCCGGGAACGATGAACAAGAGGATGAGGAAAGAACAGGAGGCTAAGTCCACCTGCAACTCCGCCTAAGAACACATACCCGAGAGCCGCCAGCAGAGGGTTTTTGAACTCTGACGTATCAAATACCGCAGCGACCCCACGCAAAATTAAGGCACCAATTGACTCTGCCGCGAATTCAAACGCAGCTTCAAAGAAAACCTCCAAGAGGATTGCGAAGAACTCGACCAGTAGCTCAAGCATTGGCTCTGTCCATTACTACGCTCCAAGCTTAAGCAAAATTACGTGGTTGGTGTCGCCAAGTGCGCGATGTCGGACATTGAGGTTAGTTGTCCGGTAATTAGCGTTTGAACGTAGTCATTCTGGGTAGTTGTCCCCCTTGGATTCTTGGCGACTTTGATAGAATCCGTGAGCCAAACAGGACCAGCCACGCGAAGGGCGGCGCACCACGGGTAATGATTATTGGACTTCCGGCGTCAAGAAAACATCGATACGAAGCGACGCTGAAGTTTGAAGAGAACGCCGGTGACCTAGCAATTCCGCCACCCAGAGTTCAGGTCGATCTCGACTCCTTTGTTAGAGAAGACCTCATCATCGTCGGCGCCATTCTTGACGCTCTCGGATTTGCTTTGTGCTTGGTTGGCGTTGCCATGGCTGTCGCTCCATTCCTTAGAAGCAAATTCAGTCGCTCCAAAACTCTCCCTGAGCTGGGATAGTTCCTGGCAAGTCGCGTTTTCCTCGGTCGCGGCCTCGCACGATAGTTTCGCCACGGGGCTCCGGAGTGGGAGGCCCATTTTCGTACTCCCTCTGCTTCGCGAGAATAAAACTCCGGGTTGTCCAATTCAGAGGTTCTCGAAAATGACTTTGTCGTCGTTACAGGCACAGGCACCGCGCGTGATTTTATCCGGCTTCTCACCGTCGAACTGCAGTGAAAAGAGTAAGAGAAAACCGGCTTGCCAGACTTGCCAATTAAGGGCCCCGTGAAAATAGCTAAGTGATTGTGGCGCCTTGCCTTAGCTTATTTTCCCCACTGTTCGCAACGAGGAAGTCGGGGGTTCGAATCCCCTCTCGTCCACCAGATTTCAAAAGAACTTACATTATTTTCGATTCCATAGGGCGTGGAACGCTAACTTTGGTGTGGACATGGCGCGCCGCCTTTCCAACGCGCTAGTTGACGGTCGCGCGCCAGTTAAGGACCACAGAATAGGTTTCGAGAAAACCCTTGCGAGGTTCTAACACCAGAAACTTAAGTCCATCCTCGGTGACCGCATACTGATTGACGGTAGGGTCTGGCACAAGTCCCGTGTCGAATAGCTTTCTTGGGATTCCTATTTTGGGAGCCGCGCCGCGCTCCACGGTGGCCGACATCATTTTTCCTTGGGGATCGATGAAGAAGAGTTCTTTGCCGTCTCCGCGCCAACGCGGCTGGACGCCGCCTGCCATCGAAACCTGTTTGATATCGTGAAACGACGGAAATGAGGCCACAAAAACTTCCCATGTGCCGGTGCGGTTGTCCCCGTAAGCGATTAGCTGCCCGTCGGGAGACAGGTGAAATTCATCTTTCACGGAGCTTGATGAATAGAGTGCCTTAGGCTTGCTATTGCCTGTGACAGGTATTATCGAAAATGTTTTTGTGTCGTGCGTCAGCAGGAAGCTACCGTCCGGGGACCAGTCTTCGACCCAGTGCCTTTCATGGTCCCCATAGATCGGCTGTGATTGCTGAGTTCCGATTTCAATCTTCTGTACTAGGAACGGCGGATCGGATCCACCGTTGGGAAGAAGGTTGAATGCAACATAACGCGATTCTGGAGACCAAACGGGGTCCGACTGTGCGTGGGGATCAGTCGTCAGAGGAGTCGTAGTATTGCTCGCCAGGTCTATGAGCCACAGACTGCCGGTGGCATGCTGGTGAAACGAATTCAGTGCCAAGTGCTTCCCATCAGGGGAAAGCGTGAATTGCTGAAAATCGATTACCGGTTCGAAGCTGCCAATCACAGCGCCGTCTCGGGCGTACCAGTTGAATTGATCAAACGAGGAGCCTGTTGCACTGCCATAGATAAGCACGCCATTTTGAGAGGCCGTGAATTCGGAAGTGCCGAGATATGCCGGAGAGGCCGCGACGTTGGGTGCCAGCAACAAAGGTTCACCGACCTTTCGCGCAGCTTTCCAGTTCATGCGTTGCGCGAAGAGATTCTGGTCCTGGGCGAACAGCAGGTAATCAGGCACCGCTATGCCACGACTTTGGGTAGCCAACAGCAATGTCGGATCTCCACCATCGAGGGACTGAGCGTAGATTTTCGCTCCCGGATCTTTACTGGTCAGGCTTGTACGAGCTAAATAGATAAAATGCTTGCCGTCAGGCAAAAACTGAACCCACATTTGGCTGACTTCGCCAGGAAGCAGCGACGTCACAGGGGTGACAGTTCCATCAGTGGGCGAGATGCGGAGAATAGGACTATTCACTGCTCTGGCAAAGAGAATGGTGCCGTCCAGTCCCCAGGCACCTTGTGCAATTTCCGGTACGCTGTAGATCACCTCAGGGACTCCACCCGACCGTTGAACCTTCTTCAGCTTGGCCCCCGCCCAGAAGCCGATGAATTGTGAGTCCGGCGACCAGAAAGGCAAAAGCGCGCCCTCCGTCTGCTCAATCCGTTGCGCTTCAGGCGAACTCAAAGCCCTGATCTACAAAAAGCTTCTGCCGGAAGCATCAGTGGCTGCAAAGGCCAACGTCTGGCCATCCGGTGAGACCGCGATGTGTTCGAAGGGATGCCAGTTCCGATGTAGGTTTACCCCCTTGGGCAGACCTAGCGAAAGCCGCAATGTGTTGTTCGACTGAACTTTAGTACGAGACTGCGGCCAAATTATGGCAAGCCAACTGACGCAAACTAGCACCGCACTAACAGCCAGCCATAACGTACGCCGCGATCGCGAAGCAATCGCCTGGGAAGGGACAGGAGTTGTAACCTGATCGGCAACTCTTCCCGGTGACGACCAATTGAACTCGGGCACGTACGACCCAGGCAGAAGATCGATACGGACAACTGGAGTCTGTGCAGCCTCTCTATAATATTGTGCAAGCCTTTTGCGAACTTCGGTCGCTCGCACCCGGACGACCGCGTCGTTTGAGGTATCGTAATCGACCGGCCTACGAAACATTTCGGCGCCGATCATTCGCTCACTCAGAGAGTCCAGGTCACCCGCCAAAGCGTGTTCGACGACCAGTCTGAGAAAGTCCTGGCAACGCTTGCTTGGAGCGAACGCATCGCTCGAAATCACAGACTCGAGCGCGCACCGAACTAAGTTAGCTTGTTCGGCGCTGAGCTTATGGGCCGTTACAGAATGCTGTCCCGTTGCCATCGGCGCTATAGTAGCGCTTAACGTGGCTTAACGGGTAGTGGGTGACATGCCGTAAACCCAAGACAGACAAAAGGTTGTTCGCTTAACGGTTCCTCGGACCAGGAAGCCTGTCAAATCTAACCTGCCTGAACTGTTTCGAACATTCCCAGTAATGCAGGTTTTGTTTATTGTCGCCTCACGCCCGGTGGATCCGAAACACTCATGCACCGCATAAGGGCTGGGGGGACTATGGGACTCGCTACTGTTGGCCTCACACATAGCTTCGCGGAAATAAGCTTTGCGGAAGTGGGCGAGCTGGAACAAGAACGCCTTTACCTCGAATCGGAGATCCTCTCCGAATACAGCTTCGAGGACATCGTCGGTAAGAGTGCCGCCCTTCGCAAAGTGCTGGAGCAGGTTGCTATCGTGGCCCCCACCGGTTCAACCGTGCTCCTGCACGGTGAAACCGGGACTGGCAAGGAACTTTTAGCACGGGCGATTCATAACCTTAGCCCGCGTCGCCAGCGCGCTTTCGTCCGACTCAACTGTGCCGCCATACCTTCCGGGCTGGTGGAGAGCGAATTGTTCGGGCATGAAAAAGGCGCTTTTACAGGCGCGCTCATGCAGAAACAAGGCCGGTTCGAGTTGGCGGACCACGGCACTCTCTTTCTAGATGAAATTGGCGATATTAGTCTCGAGCTGCAACCAAAGCTGCTGCGCGCTTTGCAGGAACGCGAATTTGAACGCTTGGGAAGTACGAAAACGATTCGTGTAGACGTTCGGCTGATCGCCGCAACGCACCGCGATCTGCAGAGCATGATTCGCAACAATCAGTTCCGCGAAGACCTCTTTTACCGCCTGAATGTTTTCCCAATCGAGATTCCTCCGCTTCGCGAAAGGCGTGAAGACATTCCACTGCTGGTGCATCATTTTGTTCTGCGCCACTCGCGCCAGATGCAAAAGCGGGTTAAGTTTGTGCCAAAGCAGGCCATGGAGGCGCTGGTGAACGCTGAGTGGCCAGGCAACATTCGCGAGCTGGAAAACTTTATCGAGCGTTGCGTGATTTTCACGCGAGGGGACGAGCTGAATGTCCCATGCGCAGAACTGCGGCGCTCCGCCGCCCCAGCCCCATCAACATTCGAACAAGCTGAACGCCAGATCATCATCCAGGCCTTGAAAGCCGCCTCGGGGAGAATAGCCGGCCAAGGTGGAGCTGCAGAGCGCCTCGGACTGAAACGAACAACACTCCAAAACAAGATGTACAAGCTGAACATCAGTCGTGCTTGCTATGCCGTGTAAGTGTTTGCGCAGGGCTCGTGCGCTACGCGAGGTATCTATTGACGATTTGAATTGTGATGGGGGGCAAGGCAATGAGCACAGAAACCAGAATGGCAATTGAGCAATCGACACCAATGCCACAGCGTTCCGAGAGCGGGTGAGTGTGCGTTACGAAACCAAGGTTTTCTCGCTTTGGGATCGGAAAGCGGGTGTCGAAGTCGCTCACGCTTTCACGTATGAAATTGCCTGGATACCGGAACGGCAGTGCTGGCGGAGTTTCCTGTGTTCCGTCAACAAGCTCGCCTGAAAAGGTTTTGCAGCCAAACAGGTTGTTCAAGTTACGACAGTAAGGGGGCAGTTATGGCAACAGCAACACAATCGGTCCACATACAAGAATTGGACACGAAAAAGCGGAGTTCCACGTCGCGACATTTTGAAGATGTGTTGCGACAAAGATCGTCGGGCAGGATGAAGCCGTGCAAGCGCTTGTCGAGCTATATCAGGTGTTCAGCTCTGGGCTGCACGCCCCAGGTCGTCCCGTCGGAAACCTGCTGTTTCTGGGACCGACCGGCTCCGGCAAGACGCGCATTGTCGAGGCCGCAGCAGAAGTTCTGTTTGGAGACAGCCGAGCGCTGGTCAAAGTGGATTGTGCGGAGTTCCAGCACTCCCATGAGATCGCCAAACTGATTGGCTCGCCCCCAGGGTATCTGAGCCATAGGGAGACCCATCCGCTGATTACGCAAGAGGAGTTGGCAAAGAGCCACCGAGGCGAGTTGAAACTCAGCTTCGTGCTGTTTGACGAGATTGAGAAAGCCAGCGGTGCACTCTGGCAACTGCTGCTTGGAATCCTGGACAAGGCGACATTAACGTTAGGGGACAACCGTAGAGTCGATCTGTCGCAGACGGTGATCTTCCTGACTTCGAACCTGGGAGGGGGAGAAATCACGGAATTGATGCAAGGCGGGATGGGTTTCATCCAGCCGAACGACATGCCAGCCAAGGGATTAAATGAGAAGGTGGAGAGGACGGCCGTAGAAGCGGCACGGCGGAAGTTTTCGCCCGAGTTTATGAACCGCTTGGACAAAGTGGTGGTGTTCCACTCTTTGAAGCGCCAAGAACTCGATGAAGTGCTGGAGATTGAATTGGGGCAAGTGCAGAAGCGCTTACTGGATCGTACGACGAGTCACTTCCAGTTTCGGATAACGAACGAAGGAAGGCAGTTCCTGCTGAAAGAGGGCACCGACCAGAGATACGGAGCACGCCACTTGAAGCGCGCCATCGAGCGCTATGTAGTCTGCCCGATTGCGAGGCTGCTCGCTACCGCGCAAGTGCGCTCGGGGGATGTCCTTCTGATCGATCGGCATTCGGGCGAAGAGGAGTTGGCCTTTATAAGGGACGCGGAACAGTGCTCTTCCTATGCACAGATGCCTCATGCGGCGGCATATTTGAAGCTTCTTGCGACTGCCTCATCCCGTTAAGTCGCAGCAATGTCTTGCATTCATTCCGTCGAATCCCTCCTGCCCCACAATCGGAACCTTGATCAACGAAAATTGTGGTTGCGATCGCGGCTCGTAAGGTTGTACCTACGCTCCTAGCAACTTCCATCAAGACGTAAAACGTAGCCGACGCGTAGCTAGCAAGGCTTTCGAACGATTTCCCCATCGGACTTTCCGCAGAACACGTATCGCTCCACATCTTGCCCGGCACACGTTTCTTAAATTCGGTTGGATCATCGTGCGCCAGCCTAAGAGTCGGTTCCTTCAATCAACAAGTGTAACGAGCCGCTTTTTTTTCCCTCTTCGACAAGGACGCACTCACTGCCCGGCTTCTGCTGCCCCCATTCGGGCAGATGGTCGTTCGGAAGTCTTTCCCATTGCGTGAATAGCCAGAAAACGCGGCACTTAGTTGCGGCGGAGTTTTGGAAGGTCCCATGCACCTGTGATGTCCGTGACCGCTGGATGTGACAGAGGCATCCGGTCGTGAAGAATGCTCGACATCATGACCTCGATGGCGATGTCGGTGGAGACGGCATGAAAAGGTTCACAAGATTCGCGCTGCGTCATGTGCTAAGTCTGGTGATCTGTTTGCTTTCGTTTGGCGGGTTGTGCTTTGCCCAAGAACCACCTGAAGTAGCGGTGGGTGGGCGCGGCTCGGTATTTGCGCCCTCAGGGTGGCTAGAGCTCATCGTTCCTGTACAAAACCGGATCGTTGTTAAACCCTACGGCTTTTACATTGGCAATTTCAAAGCACCAGTCACACAACTTGACGTTTCTATTCGCGCGACAAAGTTTCTGACGATCACTCCCAGCTATATGCATTACTCGGTTCCTGCAAGCGGGCTTAATACACTCTCGCCGCAGCCGTCGCGATTTACTCGTAGTTACGAGGAGCACCAATTTCGGATCGATGGGGAATTCACGTTCTCTATTCGCAAGTTCGAGATCTCCGACCGAAACATGTATGTCAGAAGGTTTCGGCCAGCGCCAGCCGATGACGTCAACCGCTATCGAAATCGACTCAAAGTCGCGTATCCCCTCACAGTTAAAGACCGCGTCTGGAAGCCTTTCGCCTCATATGAACCTTACTACGAGTGGCGTAACGGTGGGTGGAACAGAGATCGAGTTTGGGGAGGCGTCACGGTACCGCTCAAGGAGGGGCGCGTGTGGTTCCAGCCGTCCTATATGTGGGAAAGCAGTCAACGAGCCAGAGATGTGAAGTACTTGCTCTTTGGCTTGATTATCAAGACGAAATAAAAAACTTCAACTCGAAAGGAAACTTCGAAAGTAAAAGTACTGCAACTGGGGGCCGCGATGCTTGCTCTGATCGTCAGCCTCGTTTTCGCAATAGCCGCGTCGGGTCACGACGCTGGTCAGATACCAACATCTCCGTGGAAGAAGGCGGCGCCGTTCCCGGAGCCGGATGAAGAGCTCTACGGTGCCGCCCTCAACGGCAAAATGTACGTGATTGGCGGCTGGGACGAAGGCAAGGCTGCCGGCATCAACTACGAGTATGACCCGGCTACCGACAAATGGACTCAGAAAAAAGGAATGCCGCGGGCGGCCCACCATGCGGCCATAGCCACTGCGAATGGCAAGCTTTACGTGATCGGCGGCTTCGTGCCTCCAAAGGACACTCAGATACCGACCGGCGGCGCGTGGGAACCCATCGCCGACGTGTGGGAGTACGATCCGGCGGCCGATTCCTGGAAGTCGCTGGGACCAATGCCCACCAAACGCGGCGCTGCGGTGGCCGTGGAAGTCGGCGGCAAAATCTACGTGATCGGCGGCGCAACCACGGTGGCAGGTTCCAAGGCCCCATACTTCACGTTCTTCGGTCCATCTTTGGTCCTCACCACCAACGAGGTTTTTGACCCTGCCACGAACAAGTGGGAGAGCCGCAGGCCGATGTCGGTGGCTCGGAACCACGCGTACGCCGCCGCCGTTAACGGCAAAATCTACGTAATTGGTGGCCGCACTGGCCATGCCTTCATTATGTCCGCTACCAACACGGATGTGGTGGAGGAGTACAGCCCAGTAAGTGATATGTGGAGTGCTCCGAAAGAACGGATGCCGACGGCTCGCAGCGGCGGCGCCTGGGGAACGGATGGCCGCAGGATCTACGTAGCGGGTGGCGAGGTGACTACGAAAGAGCTCGTCGGAGCGTTCCGAGCCGTCGAGGCGTACGAGCCAGCCACGAATTCATGGATCTCACTGCCACCGATGCCGATGCCGCGGCATGGCATCGCCGGCGCGGTGATCGGGAACGAATTTCATCTCGTCAGCGGCATGATTCAGTCCGCTGGAGCGTTGACGTTCCTCGACCCGCGTCTCCAAACCCACACGGGACAGCATGACGTCCTGGAGCTGAACTTCTTCTTTCCAACTCCCCCAACGAGTGCGAAGAAGGAAGAAGCGTCGCCTTCCACGCGTGCAAAGAATGTGGGTGCGGCTCCTTCTTCCGCTGCTGTGAACAACGTAGGCGCGACTTCTTCTTCCGCTCGTCTGAAGAAAGTAAGCGCGATTTCGACCGAGGGCGCGAACAGCGCAGGCACGGCTTCTTCCGGAGGGAAGAAGCCGTACATACGTTACAACGTGAACAGCCCCGAAGGCCAGGTGATGCTCGCGAAATACGCGCAGGCGATCGAGATCATGAGGACTTTGCCGGAATACGATACTCATTCCTGGACCTGGTGGTGGAATACCCATTGGATCAAAGGCCCCCCGGCTTTCCTATGGGACTACTCGAGGAAAAAGAAAACAGAGGTCATCGCCGCACTCCCGAAAGAGTATCAAGCCGATGCCGAAGCCGTATGGGACGGGTGCCAAGCCCACCCGTACAACCCGTCGAATCCTGAGCAATATCAACAGTGGTACTTCCTGCCCTGGCATCGGCTCATGCTCTCTGAGTTCGAAGGAGTCATTCGTGACGTACTGCACGATGAGGATTTTACGCTACCCTACTGGAACCCAGTCACCGGAAACGTCGCCGATTTGGTCGTGCCTGCCGTATTCCGGGTTCCCGGCGGCACGCTCTATAACGGCACGCGCTGGCCCTGGGTCAATGGGGGCGAACGGATCGATATTCTTTACAAGGATTGGATCAACCTGGACGCTCTTAACGAGACGATTTACATCGACTCGCCGACCGGCAACACTGGGTTTAATCCGCGACTCGACCTCAACCCTCATTTCTTGACTCACCTTGCACTCGGCGGCGACATGGCCGACTTCGCAACCGTCGGCGGTGACCCAATGTTCTATCTCCATCACGCCAACATTGACCGCATCTGGGAAAGCTGGAATCGGCTCGGCCACACGAATCCAACCGATCCCAAGTATCTCAATCGCACGTTTGCATATGGGGACAGGAGCGGCAAGCGCGTGGACCTCTCTGTCAGCGCGGGCGACCGCACTGCGCAGCTCGGGTACGAATATGACGGCTATGAAAACCCGCCCCAG
>JGI25388J43891_1000274_pt1 | contig 10181 bp, 9 predicted proteins | sample GraSoi013_2_20cm_2_FD_43891 | JGI IMG/M metagenome (IMG submission 43891)
GGGGTTGGCTGGGATCCAGACTGGGCATCCGGAAAGCGGCCGAGACCCGCCAACAAGGCCAAGCACATCTGACGCGATGGCTCGGCGAGATGCGCCTGGCTTGGGAATCGCCCGCCAAAGTTCTCGGTGCGTTGGCCGTGGCGGTGAGGTCGAGCCTAAACGGGCTGGTGCACGACCGGCATTCGGCGTGGCCCGCGACGCAGTTCCGTCCCGGAACCGATGGGGGTTCGCCTTCCGGCGCCAAGCCGACGGCGGTGCCCACAGAGGAAGACCCTGTGCGCGGGCCGCCGAGCTAGCCATGCTGGGTTCCATCACGGACCTTCTGGGAGCGGAGACCGTCGCTTCCTCTGCGTTCGAATCCGACGGCAGTTGGACGGAAATTGCCGATCTACGTGGGCGACGCACCCCTTTGCGGCACGTCGAAGAGGGCCATGTTGACCACGAGCACAAAATCGCCGAATGCTTGGAGTCCTGGATTGGAGCGTTCTCCTACGTGCTAGAAGACCCAGAACGGCAAATCGCCGGACGCCGGAATTCACAACTCGGAGCCTTGCACGCGATTCACGCACAGGGTTGGATCGGGTGGTGACCTCGTCTGTTTCTTTTTTGTACCAGAGCCACTAAGCACCGGATCAGAAAGCCCTGTAAATGATTCTACTGGTCAGTCCTCGAATAGGGCGCTAGGGCGGCGGGCGGGCTTGGTATAACCGTGCCATTTGCGGAACCGATTGTACCCAGATGGCTCTTTTGGTGCCCGAGGATCCACACTTTTCGCTTGACATCCTAAGTAATTAGTACTAGAAAACTGCCTATGCGCCCCAAGAACAACACGCTTACCCCCCAGGAACTCGAAATCATGAAGCTCGTCTGGCAGCGCGGCGCCGCCACCGTCCGCGATGTTTACGAAGTCCTGCTCGAGCGCCGCAAAATCGCCTACACCACCGTCATGACCATGATGAAAATCCTCGAAACCAAGGCCTATCTCAAAAAGCGCCGCCAGGACCGCGCCTTTATTTACCGACCCGCGCACCCCAAAAACCAGGTCATCGGCGGCATGATCCGCGAATTCATCGATCGCGTCTTCAACGGCTCGGCCGAACCTCTCCTCGTCCATCTCGTCAAATCGCGACACCTGAGTGAAAAAGATTTGCAAAAGATTGCGCGCATGGTCGAGGAGAGCGAATAAGGATACCGCGCCTGAGCGGAAGGAGTTGTCTACGGAATTGCCTCTGTGGTTTTCAAACCTGGCTTTTTGGAGCCTCCAGGTAGCTGTTCTGGTTCTGGCGGCAGGAATTCTGGCCCGCGCCCTGCGGATTCAGCAACCGCGCGTTCTTCTCGCCTCCTGGCGATCGCTCCTCGCCGTCAGCCTGCTACTCCCGTTGCTGCAGCCTTGGCATCACCCTCAAGCCGCTCCCGCGATCGCCATCTCCGCTGACTTTGCCGGTCTCCCGCTTTCCTCGGCCTCCACTCCCGCCGCAACTCACTGGCATCTTCCCAACCTTCAAACGTTCGCTCCGGTTCTTGGCATCGTAATCCTGGTCGGAATTGCGTTGCGCCTTGCCATCCTCGCCCTCGGCCTTCTCAAGCTTCGGCGCCTCCGTCAGGCCTCCTCCCCAATCTCCTCTTCCGCGGAATCCGCTGCGATTCTCCATGCCGTGCGCATTCTTGTGTCCGCTCCCGCCGAGTTTCGCCTTTCCTCTCAGGTGGATTCACCTGTCACTTTCGGCTTTTGGGCCCCGCTTATACTCCTTCCGGAGCATTTCCCGTCCTTGGAGCCCCGCTTCCAATCCGCGATTGCCTGCCATGAGCTGCTTCACGTCCGCCGCCGCGATTGGGCTCATCATCTCGGCGAAGAAGCCTTTCGCGCCCTATTCTGGTTTCATCCCGCCATCGTTTGGCTCATCTCGCGCGTCCGTCTGGCTCGCGAGCAGGTCGTCGATTTCGAGGTCCTCCGGCTCACCAACACGCGCAAGTCCTACCTCGAAGCCCTGCTTGAGTTCACCAATGCCCGCCCATCGCTCGCAGCCATTCCAGCCCCGCCCTTTCTCGCCGAACGCCAGCTCGTCGAGCGAGTCTCACTNATGCTTAAGGAGGTTCGTATGTCTCGCAAANGACTGATCGGTTCGTTAACTCTCGTCTCGTGTTGTCTCGCGCTCGTCATCGTCCTCGCGGTGTGGGCCTTTCCGCTTAAAGGCGCCCCCATCGCCGCTCAATCTGGACCGAAAACCGGCATCGCAGGAGGTGTTTCTGGCGGCGTAAAGTCAGGAGTCTCCGGAGGCGTTGCTGCAGGAGTGGAGGGAGGTATCAGTGGTGATGCCGCAAAAGGCTCATCGGTCGATGAACCCAATGTGGATATATCGACAATCTGGACCGACACCGTAAAGAGAGGGTCGATGATGCGTCAGGTTCGTGGTCTGGGTACCCTCGTTCGTGCAGACGGTTCCACAAAGTTGGTTGCCAGAGTGACTCTCCCGGCCTCCATGGTCGTCGACGTAAAGCCTGGTCAAGACGCCTTGGTCGAGACGCAAGAAGGCCCTTTCGCGAAGGGCCACGTTAGCAGCATCAGCCCATCCGCATCAGGCGATACGCGCATTGTGAACGTCGTCCTTGATGCTGTGTCCGAAGGCACGAGTGCGGGTCTCAAAGTCGACGCCACTATTAACATCGAAAGGCTCGAAAACGTTCTTTACATCGGACGCCCGGTGAATGGCCGCCAGAACAGCGAAATTAGCCTCTTTAAGATCACCGACAACGGCGCGGAAGCCGTCCGAACCCAGGTAAAGCTCGGCCTCTCTTCGGTGAAGACCATCGAAGTCCTGGACGGGCTAAAAGAAGGCGACAAAGTCATCATCTCCGACATGTCCAGCGTCGAAAGCGCGGAGCGTGTCCGCCTTACCGACGAGAAACATCTTTCTTCCCACTAGTTTCTATCGACCACTTGCAAGACGCCCCATACGCTTGCTGTTCAGTGGCAGGCGTGTGCGGGCCTTGCCATTTGTTTGGAGTTCCTTCCCGCTCGGGCCCGACGTGCACCAATCGTTGATCCTTGATCGCTCTTCCCGTATGGTGAAAAAACTGATTCCGGTCACTGCCCTGAGCAACAACTCATTGCTCAGCGCCCGTCGATGATAAATCAGGCGCAGGGGGGCTTTTGTCAGGGGAGATTCCCGGCATCCTTAATATGTGCTCATTGTGAGCCCATCGCCCGCTGTGCCGTCGATTTTTATGCCGCTTCCCTCTCGTAATACTTCAAGGCCGCCCAGTCGTTCCCGGCACTGTACTGCTCCCTCTTTCCTTCTTGCCTTCGTCTGAAAAGGAAACAATATGCGATTTTCCCTGCCCTGATGGTTCCGCTCTTCATGGTAATGCAGTAAATATTGCTGCAAGGCTCGCCTCAGCGATGACTCTCCAAATAGAATGAGCTTTGCCAGGCATTCCTCTTTGACTGATCTCACCCAGCGTTCGCCATACGAGTTCAAATTCGGGCTTCTTGCTGGCAAGCGAATCGGCTTCACGCTTCCCGATTCGATCAGTTCACGAAAGGATTCGCAGACTTCGTATCTCGGTCATGCAGCAGATAGCGGCAGCCCTTCAGGCATCCCCACTGCTCCATGGTCAGGTTTCGAGCCTGCTGCTCCAGCCAATCGTGGTCCGGGTATGGCGTGAATCCTACCAGGCTCACTCGGCGAGTCTCCAAGTGAATGAAGAAAAGCACATAGTAGGTCAGCAACCCTTTGAGCGTCAGGACTTCCGCCGTGAAGAAGTCCATCCCGACCAACACGTCCCGGTGTGAGCGGATAGAGTCTTTCCACGAAACGGTTTGCTTGCGCTTCGGAGCCGGAGAAAGCCCATGGCGACGAAGAATGTTGCCCACCGTCTGATCGGACAGCGGATGGCCTAGATTCGCCAAGGCACCGACGATCCGATCATAGCCCGAGCGAGGATTCTCATTTGCCATGCGCACGACTAAACGCTCGATTTCCTCAGCAACCCTGGGTCGGCCCACTCGCTTGCGAAATCTCGATCCATTAAATTTGTTTGCGATGAGCCTCCGATACCAGCCCAGAATCGTTTCCGATTGCGCTGTGGACGCCACTTCTTCCAGGCCTTTCGTCCCTGCCGGTGAGCGATCTCGGCCAATGTGGCTTTTTCTTCTTGTGAGAGTAACAGCCGACCCTTCACCTGGGCTTTCAGGATGCGGTTCTCCGCCGCCAGATACTCGTTCCGTAACAGAAGTCGTTGGTTGACCGTTCCGGAAACGTAGGCCAGCAGTTGCGCCCAAGTCATTTTGGACCCTTTCTGACCGCATTGACCGAGTCGTGGAAGGAGGATTGTAAGTGCTATGGGAGCTTTAGCGAAAGCGATTTGAAGAGAATCGAGGAAACCGCAAGTTGTGCCATCTCAATCCATTCGAGTTCTTTGACCATACGACATCGAGCTGTGAGATTGGAGAGGGGCAATCTGGATGTGACAAAGGAGATGGTCCGTGATGCCGGCTGGGAGTCCCTTGTGGAAACGTGTTGGCAGGACTTGCTCTTCGGCTTGCGAACGATGATCAAGTCTCCCAGCTTTACGGCCGCCGTTGTGCTCACACTGGCGCTGGGCATCAGTGCAAATACTGCGATTTTTTCGGTGATCGATACCGTGCTCCTCAGACCGCTCAGCTATCCAGATCCTGACCGAATCGTGCAGTTTCTGTTGAAACCCCCGCAAGGCGGAGCTGTTCCCAGCTCATCCATAGCTGATTTTCGTCTCTGGCGAGAGCACACCCGCGCATTTGAGGATGTGTCAGCGTACGATTTCGCAGGAAACGAGCTGAGTTTAACCGGTGACGTGCCGGAGGAAGTTCGCGGTGTTCATGTCACCGCAGACTATTTTCGATTGTTCGGCGCTTCAATGTCTTTGGGACGCACATTCACCACAGAAGAGGCCAGCCCGATTGGCGGGAATGTGGTGGTCCTCAGCTATAGACTCTGGAGGGGTCGCTTCAACAGTGACCCCAGTATCGCGGGGAAGACAATTTCTCTGAATCATGAAGCGTATACAGTGGTTGGCGTCGCGGGGCGAAGCTTTCAAAGCGATCCGGCGGCAGATTTGTGGGTGCCCTTTCAGTTTGCTATTCAGAGCAACGACCCGACCCACTCCGTTCAAGTGGCGGGGCGTCTGAAGCCCGGCATCACCGTTGCACAGGCGAATGCCGAATTGAAATTGGCCGCGGCCGAAACGCGGCGCAGTCATTCTTTTGTCGATTCGAATTTCGACTTCGAGGTGAAACCAATCCGCGACGTGATCGTGGGTAATGTGCAATCGTCGCTGCTGATGTTGGCCGTAGCGGTGGGCCTTGTCCTGCTCATTGCCTGCGCGAACGTGGCAAATCTGCTTCTTGTTCGAGCTACTGGTCGAAAACGTGAGTTCGCTATCCGCTCAGCGCTCGGTGCAGGACGCATCCGCATTGTGCGTCAACTCCTTACAGAAAGCATCCTTCTGTCATTGATCNGTGGCGCGCTGGGAGCGGTGATTGGCCTGGCTGGAGTACGCGCACTCTTAGCGATGAATCCTGGCAATATTCCACGCATCGGACAGATCGGCGTATTTATTGGCGTAGATTGGCGCATACTGGTCTTTACGGTAGGGTTGTCACTGTTTACAGGAATTCTCTTTGGGCTGTTTCCAGCTCTAACCGCATCGCGGCCGGATCTGAACAGCGCACTCAAGGAAAGTGGCTATCAGCAGGGCGCGGGCTTCGGGCAGAACAGGGTGCGCTCTTTGTTCGTCATCAGTCAAATGTCTCTGGCTGTCGTGCTTCTCATCGGAGCTGCACTTCTGATTCGTACCTTCATCGCGCTGCATGAAGTGAATCCCGGATTTGATCCTCACCGCGTGCTCAGGATCGACATGTCGCTTGCCGGAAAGCGGTTTGCGAAGACAGCCGATGTATCAGGCTTTGTGAATAATGCACGCCTTCGCATCAACTCCATTCCCGGCGTCCAGGATTCAGCTATGACATGCAGTCCGCCGTTCACAGATCGACTCGGCCTGCCTTTCACCGTGGTTGGCCGATCTCGGGAAAACTCTTCCAGCGCGGGCGACGCCCTGTGGATGGACGTGTCCCCAGGCTACTTCGATGTTTTCAAAATCCCGGTCCTGCGTGGCCGTACTTTTACTGAGCAGGACAACGAAGGTGCGCCACCCGTGGTTCTCATCAACGAAGCAATGGCGAAACAGTTCTGGCCAAATCAGAATCCGCTTGGTCAACAGATCGTCATTGGCAACGGCTTGGGCCCGCAATTCAAAGACGTTCCCAGGAAGATCATCGGCATCGTAGGGAATACCCGCGACGTTAATTTGAGCAGCCCGCCTGATCCGGCGATGATCATTCCGCAGGCGCAGGAATCCAACGAAATGACTGCTTTCTGGAACCAGTTTGGTCCTGCCTATTGGCTGGTGCGCACCCGAGTGCCGCCACACCAGATGGCATCCCTTATCGCCAAACAACTGAGCGACGCCAGCGGTGGCCTGGCCGTAGGGCATATCCGCTCGATGGATGAAGTAGTGGGGAGTTCAATTTCCCGGCAGAACTTCGATATGCTCCTGCTCACCATCTTTGCCGCCTCGGCGCTGGTGCTGGCGATCATCGGAATCTACGGAGTCCTGTCCTATACCATTGCGCAGCGCAGCCGGGAGATCGGCGTTCGCATGGCGCTAGGCGCCGGCCGAGCCGATCTTCGCAACCTGGTCTTGCGGCAGGGGATGCGATTGGCAATCGCCGGAGTCTTGATTGGAGTATGCGCAGCAGTCGGCCTTGTGCGCTTCATTGCGAGTTTTCTTTTTGGCGTTACGACGTGGGATCCAATCGTGTTTCTGTCCGTGCCTTTACTACTACTCAGCGCGGCATTGGTCGCTGTATGGCTACCGGCGCGGCGAGCAACGCGGATTGACCCCATGCAGGCGTTACGAAGCGAATAGGAGTTTGTTGTCGGCTGGTTCAGAGAGATTTTCATACGCCGCCGTCGCTATGACGAGCTTTCGCGCGTGGGGGAGGTCACAGCCCATTTTGCGAAAGACCATGGATTGAGCCCGCTTGCTGAAATGATTTTGAGCCGGAAGCTGTTTCATCGCAACCGGCTCTTTTCGAATAGTTGGGTGGAGCTCTCTGAACGCAAAGCGCTCCGGCAAGTCAGTTTCCGAGTTGCGTACTGTTCGGCAAGCANCCGGCTGAAATAACGTGGAGGCGATGCAAGAATCTGGCAATCCTCAGCTTGACGAGCAGGCTACTACGCGGTACGTTATTACGCGAGGCGTAGTAACCATGCAAGATCCAACCATTCTCATTCTCGCAAGCCTNGCCGATGGGGATAAGCACGGCTACGCAATCATGGAAGATATCCAGNTCTTCGCGGGCATTCGACTCGGCCCGGGCACGTTATATGGNGCGATCTCCCGTCTTGAGCANCGCGGCTGGATTCGAGCTGTCAAATCCGANGCTCGCAGGCAGCCGTATCGGATCACNGCGGAGGGTNGTCAGCATTTGAAGGAACAGCTGGCGCTGTTGGGACAAGTTGTTCGGACCGGAAACCGACGAATGAGAGAAGCATGAGAACCTTGATCCGTTGGGCGGCCAGGTTGTACCCGCCAGCATGGCGCAACCGTTATGCCGCTGAATTTGATGCGCTTCTCGACGACATCTCTCCCTCTTTTAGAGACGTGTGCGACGTACTTGGGGACGTGCTCCGAGTGCGCGCGACTACCTCTATTGATGCATGCCTGATGTTGGCACCAGTGTCCCCGATGAATTTGCGCTTACCCGTCGTCGCTTCTCTTACCGCACACGCAGTGATGATAACCATCGTCCTGTTCGCAGTCTGGGGTCACGTAACCACGATGCCGTTGCATGTAGTTGCGCCGTTGCCTCCGCCTGCCCCGGAACCACCACCCCAAGTCACTGACGCTCGCGTTTTTCCAAACGCATTGACGTTGTACTCTTCGCTGCCGCTTAAAATCCCCGCTCAGGGCGGTACGCTTCCCCTTGACGTTGCGGACGGCGTGGGAATCAACTTTCTGTCACTCCCGGACATCGGGGCCACTTATCGCCAAGGGAGTACCGAATGGCGAGTCTGGCCCGCGCAAGCGTTAGAAAGTTTCGTCGTCCGCCGTGTGCTGCCGGAGTATCCCCACGGAACAAACGCGCGCGGTGCAGTGTCAGTATTCCTCGAATACTTGATTACGCGGGACGGCTCGGTGAAAGTTTTGCGAACCTCCGGACCGCAACCCTTCGCTGGCGCCGCTCGATCGGCGATCGAACGCTGGGTATATCAGCCTCTGGAGTATGAGAATCGCTCGTGCGAAGTAGTTAGTCGAGTAGAGGTGAGGTTTGATAGCGAGTTTGCCCGCTGAGCCACTTCGCGCTGATTCGTCGCGCAGCGCGGCATCGAACGAACCTAGCGGTCTGGAGAAGACGATATGTTGATTCCAACTCTTGTGATTCTGTTTGCTTCCTTGGCCACACCCCAGCCTCAAGCCGTAAATACTCCCGATACGCCCGCCGGGCATACGCTNAAAGCTTGGCTCGACGCCTTCAACAGTGGCGACCGCGCCACGGAAGAGAAGTACCTCAAGACTTACGATCCCGAGCGCTCGCTCGACGACGAAATGCGCTTCCGTGGCATGACCGGCGGCTTCATCCTCACGCAAATTCTTAAGAACGAGCCGCAACGGATCGAGTTCATGGTCAAGGAGCGCAACGGCGACACCGTCGCCATCGGCAAGATGGAGGTCAAACCCGGCGAGCCCGCCAAAGTGGCCAGTTTCGGCTTGCGTGCCGTTCCGCCCGGGACCAAAGCCGCCGACCTAAGCTTCAAAATTGATGCCGCCACACGCGCTAAAGTGATTGACGGAACCGTCGCAGCGCTGAACGACACCTACGTCTTCCCCGAAACCGCCAAAAAGATGGCAGGAGCTGTCCGCGCGCATCAACAGAAGGGCGACTACGATGCCATTTCCGACGGCGACGACTTCGCCAAGCGACTCACCGACGATTTCCAGGCCATCAGCCACGATAAGCACCTGAGCGTGATGTTCAGCCCCGCCGCGCTGCCGGATTTCGACAACCAGAAGCCCGACCCCAATCGCGAAGCCGAAGAACGCAAACAGATGGAGCGTGTGAATTGTGGCTTCAAAAAAGCGGAAATTCTGGAGGGCAACATCGGCTATCTGAAGTTCGACTTTTTCGCCGACCCTGGCATCTGCGGCCCTACGGTGGTTGCCGCGATGAATTTTCTGGCCAACGTCGATGCCATCATTTTCGATTTACGGGAAAACGGCGGTGGCGATCCCAAGATGATCGCTTTCATCTCATCTTATCTCTTTGCGGAGCGCACGCATCTGAACGACCTTTGGACGCGCAAGGGCGATGTCACCGACCAGTATTGGACCGACCCCTACGTTCCCGGCAAACGCTTGGACGGCAAACCGGCCTTTGTGCTCACCTCCAAGAACACCTTCTCCGGCGGAGAAGAGTTCACCAACAATCTGAAAGTGCTGAAGCGCGCCACGATCGTGGGCGAAACCACCGGAGGCGGCGCGCATCCCGTCCGCGGCCATCGGATCACCGAGCATTTCGGCATCGGCGTGCCCTTCGCCCGCGCCATCAATCCCATCACTCACACCAATTGGGAAGGCACCGGCGTGGAGCCCGACGTGAAGGTTGCAGCAGCTGATGCGCTTTCGACAGCAGAAAAGTTGGCCGGAGAAAAAGCTCAGCCCGCCAAGTCTTCGATGCAATCTGGTGGACGAGAGGGGATTCGAACCCCCGGCCTCCTCGTTGCGAACGGGGAATCACTAAAGCTAAGACGCGTCGCCACAATCAGTTAGCTTTTTGAAAAGGCCGTGAATCGCCCAACTCGCCCAACCAAATCATAGAGCTTCTTCACTAGCCGTCAGCTCATCTCCAATACCTCCACCTTCTTGGGAAGGGAGACCCAGCATTTCCATTGGGTTCGAATCCGACGGGACTTGGACTGAAGGACTGAAATTACCACGGGCGTTGCAATGTAACTCACAGCCCGTTGACGGCAAGAAAGAAAGCTCTGATATCTGCGATTTTGGAGCGCCTATTGGGGCTCCGGCGTTGTCACCGTCGGCTTCACATCCACGTTGTGATACACGGCTGTCTTCCATCCCTC
>JGI25388J43891_1000286_pt1 | contig 9978 bp, 4 predicted proteins | sample GraSoi013_2_20cm_2_FD_43891 | JGI IMG/M metagenome (IMG submission 43891)
TTCAGTTGCGCGAGCGCCTGAAAGCTCTTGCGCACCCACTCGTCGTACACCCCGTCCTTGGCGCGCGCGGCGTTCAGCTCGTGCGCCTTGATCGCCTGCTCCTCGAACGGAAATACCTGCTCCTCGAGGAGTGAGTTGTATTCCTCCAGCGCATCGCCCTTGAGCTTCGCGGGCCGCTCCGAGGCCAGGATGTCCTTGGCGAGCGCGCCGTACAGCTCCGCCATCTCGTAGGTGGCGGCGGTAGTGACCTCGGCGACCTGGTACTCGGCGGCGCGCTTGTAGCCGTCCATCGCATGCTCGAGCGCGTCGCGCTTGACGATGAGGCTCTTCTTGAGCGGCGCAGTCAGACGCACCGCACGAAACGCATCGCGCGCCGGCTGCGCGAGCGCCAGCTGCGCCTTCGCGGCCAGGTAGTGGGTGCGATCGGTGCGCTGCNCNCCGGCCTGCGCGTCGGCGCGGATGATCTCCTGGTACCAGTGATCGCGCCGCGCGCCATCGCCGCTCTTGCCGGCGTAGTCCGCCAGGCGCTGGCGCGCCTCCTCGGCATCGGCGAGCGGTGTTGGGTTGGTGTCGACGAACTTCTCCAGCATCCCCATGGCCCTGGGATTGTTACCNGCCTTGGAGTACAGGTCCGCGGATTGCATGAGCGCTTCACGCTGTACGGAGCGACTCTCGGCCGGGTTTGAGGCGATCCGCTCGAACTCCGCGGCGGCCTCGCCCGGGCGGTTGGCTTCAGAGTACGCCACGGCGAGCTTGCGGGCGACCTCCGGCTGCAGCTGATGCTGCGGGAACTGGCGACGAAAATCCTGGAGCACGCCGATGGCGCGCTCCCACTCTTTGAGGGTCAGCAGCTCCGCGGCAGCGTCGTACTGCGCATTGGCGCGGATCTTCGATTCCGGGGCCACGCGCCCGACGCGCAGGAAATCCTCTACCGCCCCGCCGCCATCGCCGGCCTTCTGCTTCGCCTCGCCCTCCTTGTATACGCTGGCGGCGAGGCGCTCGGTGAGGTCGGCGCGCATCTTGTCATCCTTGCCGGCGAGCTCGCGCGCCTGCAGGAACGCGGGTTCCGCCTTGGCATAATCGCCCTGGTCGAAGCGCGCCTGCGCGATGATCGTCCACGCGATGCGCTGCTTCGCGGCATCCACCGGCGGCTGGCGCGCGAGAATCGACTCGGAGACGCTGACGGCGCGCGGCTGGTCCCCGGCGGCGAAGATCTCCTCGGCTGCGCGGGTCAGAACGCCGGCGCTGTCCGGGTGCTCCGGAAAGCTCTGCGCGAACCTGACTCCGGCGTCCATGGCGCGCTTGTGCCAGGCGTCCTTGTCGGCGCCGCTCAAGCCCTCCTCGCCTTTCTGGTAGGAGACCAGCGCCGCGTAGGCGGCGGTCGCGGACTTCTCGTTCCTCGGATAGCCGTAGGCGGTGTGCTCGTACTCGGCGGCGGCATCTGCATACTGATGGCTTTCGAACAACGCCTCCGCCAGCAGGTAGTCGGTCGCGGCGGAGTCGGCGTCTTCCGGGAACGACTTCAGGTAGTCGCGGTACCAGCGCGCGGCTTCCTGGTAGTCCGCGACACGTTTGGACTTCTGCGCGCTCGCGTGGAAGTAGGTGGCCACGTCCTTGAGATTGGTCTTGAGCTCCTGCACGACGCGCGGATTGTCGGCGCGGCTGCGGGGTTTCCAGTAGGGGGAGTCGAAGTTGTAGTGCTCGACGAACTCGTGCTTGCCGTCGAACACCAGCTGGCTGAAGCCGCCCTTGCCGTAGGCCTCGATCGCCGCCATGTCGAGGTCCGGCGCATGGTCGCNGTAGGGATCGCGGGCCACGTAGGCGCGGTANACGCTCGCCGCATCCTGGTAGCGCTGCTTGTCGACGTACAGATCGCCGAGACGGGAATACAGCAGCCAGGCGTACGGGCGCTCGCCGTGCTGACTCATGTACTGCTCGAGCGAGGCGGCGCCGTCGTTGTAGGAGAAAGTGATGCTCATGACCCGCAGGGTGTCCTCGACCAGCTCGCGGTCGGCGCGCTTGAGCGTTTCGAGCCGCACGGACTTGCCGCGGCCGGCGCCGAGCTCCTGGTCGAGCACGCCGCCGAAGGACGGCAGGCTCTCGAGCGCCTGCGACTGCTTGAACAGCGACCAGCCGCGCTTGTACAGGCTCTGCTGGAAGAACGCCGAACCCGCGCCGCGCCCGATGACGGCGGCGTAGGCGCGCTCGGCATCCGCGTAGCGCTTGTCGGAAAACAACAGCTCGCCGCGCCTGAACTGCACCTCATCGAGCTGCGGGCTTTGCGGGTAGCGCTGCACGATCCGATCCAGTGTGCCGAGCGCCTGCCCGGACTGGCCGGTGGTCTCATAGGCGCGCGCCAGCTGATAGAGCACCTGGTCGTTGCGCGCATAGTCGGGGAATGCCTTGAGCAGTGTCGTGTACAGCTTGATCGCCTCGGCCCCCTGCAGGTCCACCGCGGTGACTTCCTGTTCCAGCCGCTGCATCTCGCCGGCGTCGAGGTTGAGGTCCCCGAGTCGGCGCAGGGCTTCGGCGCGCAGCTTCGGATCGGTATTCTGCAGCTCGAGAAAGCGCCGATAGTTCTCCATCGCCCGGGAAACGTTGGCGCTCACCATGGTGTCGCGGTGCACCTCGACCTTGCGCGAGGCGAGGTCCCCGATGGTGGGCTGGCGAGCGGTGGGTGCGCTCTGCGCGGAAGCCGCGGGCGTGCCCGCGAGCAAGGCGAGCGCGAGCGCCGGCGCGAAGGCTGCGGCTGCGGGCACGCGCACGCTCATCGCGGCGGCTCCGCCGTCTTAGGCACGGGAGCCTGCTCGGGCGGTGCCGGAGCCTGCTCGGGGGGTGCCGGAGCCTGCTCGGGTGGCGCCGGGGTCTCCTCGGGTGGCGCCGGGGTCTCCTCGGGTGGCGCAGCGGCTGGCGCGGCTTGATTGCCGCCGCTTTCCTTCTGGGTGCCCGCGTTGGCGGCGCGATCATACATGCTCGCGAGCGCAAAGCGCGCCTGTACCTGGTAGGCGGCGAGTCGATCCTTCTGCTCCTCGAGCTGATGAGCGGCGAGCCGCGCGAGAAACACACTCTGTTTCTGCTCGGTGGCGCCGAGGCGCGCCTGCAGGGTGTCGATGCGCTGCTTGAGCGCGGTGACGCGGGCCGCGAACTCCCCGGTGTTGGTCGGCACGTTTTTACGGTCGCGCTCCACGCGGATCCAGCGGCTCTGTGCCTCATGCAGTGCGAGACTGAGATCCTTCAGCCCGCGATGCTCCTGCCACAAGCGCGCGTTGAAGGCGTCGTTCACACGAAACTGCAATACCCCCTTGACCAGCGCCAGTCGCACGCGCAGGTTCGCGTTCTCGGGTGTGTCGGGAGCCGCGGCGAGCGCCGCCTCCACACGCTGCACGCGCGCCCACTGCTCGCGCTCGAGCGTGGTGCCGAGCGCGGCCATGTCGTGCTGCGTCTCGATGGTGCGCAGCTCATTTGCCAGCGTGACGTTGCGCTGCTGCAGCTCGCCGACCGCGCCCGAGGCGAGCAGCGCATCCGCCCGTGGCAGCCGCTCGGCGTAGGCGTGNTCGCGCGTCTCGATCATGTCCTCAAAGGCGCCCATGCTGTCGCCCCAGCGCTCCAGCGTGCCGTTCAGATACACGAGGTCGCGGTAGTTCTTCAGTCCCTCCTGGAAATCGTGCCCGGCCAGCACCGCGTACAGATAGCGCGACTCGGGCGCATCGGGCAGGCTCTTCAGCTGCCAGAACCAGCCGTAGCGGGCGCCCGGATCGGTGCCCAGCACGCGCTCGAGCAGGTCGCCCTTCTCGATGCGCGCGATGGCCTCATCCAGCTGCCCGTTTTCGGCATCGAAGGACTTGACCGCGCTCTCGTAGTACTCGGCGGACTGCGCGTTGGCGTTCAACTTGCCGAACGCGTACGGCACGGCGAGGTAGGACTCCTGCACGGCCGCGTCCAGCACGTCGCGGCCGCGCAGCTCCATCCACGGCGTGAGCGCTCCCTGGTAGTCCCCGAGGGCCGCATCCGCCCAGCCGATGCCCAGCAGCGCCTTGTTCGAGTACGGACCGTTCAGGCGCACGCGCGCGAGCGGCGCTCGCGCGCGCGCCGGCTGGTTGGCCTGCAGGTACGCAAAGCCGAGCGCGAGATTGGCGCGGTCCCTGAGCGCCGCCTGCTCCGCAGTTGCGGCGAGCATGGTCCCGACTCCGCTAAGGAACGGGTCGGCATCGTCGAGCCGTCCGTTACGCACCAGCGCCACGCCCAGGTTGAAGCGCGCGTAGGCGGACCAGATCAGCGGGCCACGCCAGCCCGCCAGCAGGCGGATGGCCTCATCGTAACGTCCCTCGTGCATCAGCACGTTGCCGAACAGCAGTTCCTTCTGCGCCTCCAGCTCCGGGGACATGCGCCCGTTCACCTTGCGCAGTGCCGCATCCGCGCGCTCGAGATAGCCGCGCGCGTACCACACCTGCGCCAGGTAGAACCAGGCGCGATTGCGCACTCCGGTGGGCACATCGTTGGTCAGCAGCCTCTCGAAGCGCTCGCCCGCTTCGTTGTGCATCCCGAGCGTCAGGTACAACCCGCCCTCGAGCAGCTGCGCTTCCTCCGCATGGTGCGGCACGCGGCCCCAGTGCTCGTAAGCGAGCAGTCGCGTGAGGGCCGCGAAGTCATCGTCCTGATAGAAGTAGAACAGCGCGTCGCCGTAGTGCAGATCACGGACATGCGTGATCGGGAGCTTCTCCGCGTCGTGCTGCCGCGCGCTCGCCGCGCCGGCCGGCAGCGCCAGCACGGCGGCGAGCAGCAGCGCACGCATGCAGGAGGCTCGCATCAAGGGCTATTCCCAGTCCTTGATCTCGAACTCCGGCTGTAGTTTCCTCTGCCGGTCATCGATCTTGAGCTCCAGGTACTTGGCGCCGACGCCCTTCTCGAATCTGAGCGAGGCGCCGCGCTTGTAAGCGCGCTCGTTCGGGCCCTTGCCGCTGAAGAAGGCGACCAGCTCGTGCGCGCCGACCTTGAGATTGCCGAGATACAGGCGCTGCACGCCGCCCTTGAGCAGCGCGTCGAGNTCGCGCGGCGTGTACAGGTAGTTGATGACCTCCTTGCGATCGAGCTTCAGCTGCACCGAATCGAGCGCGAAGAACTGCCCGACGTCCACCGAGAGGAACACCGCCACCTGGGTGTTGGCCGGGAACAGCAGCTCCTCCTCCAGGATGAACAGGTCCTTGTTGAGATCGACCACGTCCTTCTTCAGGTCCTGGATCTCCTGGTCGAGGCCTCGGGTATCCGGGGAGGACTCCGCGGTGGGGGCCGTGGTGGCGAGCGGTGAATTGGCGTCCGCTGCAGTCGCGGCGGGGGTCGTGGCGTCCGGCCCGGCCGGGGGTGCGCCGAGCGCCGCGGGTGGGAGGGCTGCGAGCAGCACGCCCGCAAGCAGCGGGGCGAGGAGCGCGGTGCGCGCTGCATACCGCGGCGCAGCATCGATCGGGGGCATGGCGCGTGTCATCTGCAGCATGGTGGTTCCGATCATTCGTTCAGCAGAGCCCGCAGCTGTTGCAGGTAGAGCTGTTCGCTTTCGGGGCTGTAGTCGCGCAACACGTTACGGACCGTGCCGCTGCGGTCGATCAGCACGGTCATCGGCAGGTTGTCGACCTGATAGCTGCGGCTGACCCCCTTGGCCGGGTCGAGCAACAGCGCAAAGCTCACGGATGCCGAGCGCGCAAATTCGCGCGCCTGCGCCGGGTCGTCATCGACGCCGATCCCGAACATCGCCAGTCCCGCAGAATGATAGGTCGCGAGGCTGCGGTTCAGGGCCGCGAGCTGCGTGCGGCAGGGCGTGCAGCGGCTGCTCCAGAAGCTCAGTACCACGACCTCGCCGCGGTGCTCCGAGAGGCGCGCGTTGCCGCCGACGGCGGCGTGCAGCGCGAAATCAGGGGCGCTCTGCCCGATGAGGGCGTAGCGCGACTGCGCCTGCACCGCCAGGCTGCAGCCCAGTGCCATCACGGCCGTGCACAGCAACACCCGTGCGCGTGACCGGGCAGAGCAGGTGGCCACCCACCAGCGTTCTGCCACCTCACGCCACACCGGGTGGTTCGGCCGTTGCCAGCTCAATAATGGTCCTTCGCCAAGGGATGGCGCCCGCGCCAAGCAGGCAAAATTGCACGGCGCGCTTGACAGTGTCAAACAAAGACGGCGGTGAAAAAAGGGGCTGCCGGCGTCGTCAACATGCGACACCGGCTCAAGGGCGCCACGGCGCGCCTTCCGGCGCGCCCGCCACCTCAGACGATGCGCGTGAAGGCGGTCAGCCCCGCCAGGGCGCTGCCCGCCCCCAGGCTCTGCATGGGGAACAGCGTCGGGAACTGCCCGTCCGTGCCCATCANTCCCATGTAGTTGAGAATCACGACCTGCACCAGCTGGTTCACGGCGTTGGCCGCGGGGCTGGAGGTGCTCACCACTGAGCCGTCCGCGCTGAAGTAGCCGATCTGCTGGCCGGCGGTGCCATTGCGCAGCGCTGGCCGGCCGGTGGGGCTGTAGACCAGGAAGAACGTGGAGGCCACCGAGGCGTTGTCGCCCTGCCAGCCAAGCTTGCCACGGCCGCCGACGCTGTTATCGACCATGCCGGTGGAGGTGAGCGAACCGTCGCTGAACACGTAGATCATCACCGGCGTCTTCAGGCGCTGGGCGTACTCGAGCACCGCGCCGATCATCTGGCCGGCCTTGAAGTTACGCATCTCGCCGGTTGCCCGGGTGCCGTCGTGGTAGTCGTAGCCGCCCAGGGTGATGGTGCCGGCGCCGGCGAAGCCGTTGAGCACCAGCTTCATGACGGTGGCGGTCTTCGCGACATCCGAGTCGGAGAAGTCGCTCGCCGTGAAGATGGGCGAGGCGCCGCCGGTGATATTCGTATCCCTGGTGGGATCGAGCGCGGCCGGATCGCCGAACTTGTCGGCCGTGTGGGCCGCCTTGACGTAAGCGCAGCGCACCTGATTCTTCAGCGCCGCATCGGCGTTCGGGNCNCNGCCGATGAGCTGCACGCCCGGGGTCGATCCGTTGGGCATACTGAGCGTGCCGGTAAAGGCGGCGGTGTCACCCGCGCCGGCCTGCGCCGTGTTGCCACCGCTGATGCGCACCTGCGACTCGAGCACCGCCACCGCGAGCGGATCCTGGGTGCCGCCGCCAGGCGGCATCGGCACCAGCGAGGTCGAGTCCGAGGGCTGGCTGATGGTGGTCGGCTGCAACGCCGGATTGATGAGCGCCATGGGCGCCTGGGAGTTGCCCCCGGACACCGAGGACTCGGTGCCGATGAGCGTCAGCAGCAGACCCTGCGCACCCGCCGTGGCGATGCCGTACATCGGGTTGTGCGGGTTATTCTGGGTGTCGTTCTGCGACATGGCGCACAGCACCGCGCCGTTGGTTCCGGTGGCGGTGGCCGGGGTCGTCGCCTTGCTGAGGATGCCGCGCTTGATGGCGCCGTCGGCGTGCCACAGGAGCCCGAGCGATGCGTCGATGTTGGCGCTCGAGCTCGGCACCATGTTGCCCGGCACGCCGAGCTTGCCGTAGCCGGCGGTCGACAGGAAGTTCGTTTGCCCGCCCTGCACGCCTACCAGCACCTCTGAGCCGACCAGGTTGGCCCCGCCCGCCAGATCGAAACAGATGAAAGGCAGGCTGCCGGATGCGGTCGGTACGTTGCACTGGCTGGAGGCGAGCAGCGCCTGGATGTCCGGAGACAGCGCGGCATCCGCGCGGCTCGCTCTCAGCAGGGCACCGAGCCACGCCGGCCCGATCACCATGGCCGGGCCGGACAGGAACCCGGCAGCAACGAAGTCGCGGCGGGTCACCGGCAGCGGATGGTTGTCGTGCAGGATCGGCTCGCCGAGCGCGTGCGATCGCGGGGGTTTCTTGCGGATCAACATCTGCCTATCTCCAGGTCCTTGAGCTCACTGCAGGGTCACCGCCGCGCTGCCGAGCACCGCGGTGCAGGCCGCGACGGTGGCGGCCGACACGGTGGCCGGGGTGATCGTTGGAATGCGCGTCAGCAGCGCATCAACCTCAGCACGCACGGCACTCGCNGCGGCGGGAGTCGCGTTGCCGACCGCGTTAGTGGCCAGCGCATTGATGACGATGGCGCGCTGTGGGGAACCGCTCGCGCCGAAGAAAGCAGAGGCGCTGGTCGTGAGGTTCCCGTCCAGGCCGTTGCCGAAAAACGCATCGCGATACTGCTGAGTGCCGAGCAGCTGGCCACAATAGGCGTTCGCCAGCTGCGAGATCGCCGTCTGGTGAGAAGGCAGGAACGCCGCGATCAATGGACCCGCCGGCAGCGACTGTTGCGAGACCTTATAGAGTGCGGACACGACCGGGTTCGTGATCGGCACGCCGGTGATGCGCGAGAGCGAGTGGTTGATACGCTCGAAGGTCGCGACGCCGAAGTCGGGCTTGGGCGTCTCATCGGGCGCCGGCGGCGACACCGCCACCGTCGGCTCCACGTAGGCATGCACGTGCGAGCCGAGCTGATCGAACGACAGGAAGAACAGGTCGCTGGTCGGTCCCAGGGTCACCGGAATCACGGTGCCAAGACCCGACAGCAGCTGACCGTTGGCGGCGGTGTAGCTCGCGCCGCCGACACTGGCGCTCATGGTGGCGTACGCCTGGCCCGCGGGGGCCAGCACGCCATTCACGCCGATGCGGATACCGCTGATCTGCAGATTCGCCGGCACCACGGCCTTGGGATCCAGGCTGATGAACTTCGGCTGGTAGAACAGGTAGCTGTAGTTGTCGTACTGACTGGCCTGGAACAGGATGTACGACTGCGACACGCCCGACAGGGAGCTGACTCCGAACAGCAGGTAGTACTTCTCGCCAACGCCGGCGGCGAAGTTCTGCTGCACCTGCGCCGGCGTGAGCGCGCGGTTGTGGATGGCGACGAACTTGATGACGCCCTGCCACTGGCGCTGACCGGTGGTCTCGTTGCCCAGCACCAGTGCGAAGGTGCTGTCCCAGTTGGCGAGCGAGCCGCCCTTGGCCGGATCGGCATCGCCGCTATAGACCCCGTTGACGTAGATCTTCTGCCCGCTGACCGGATCGTACGTGAGCACCACGTGCTGCAGCGCCGCCTGGGCCGCGCCGCTCGCGGTGGTGGTCATGAGGGGCGGAGCACCGTTGGTATCGGTGGTGCTGCTGCGCGCGCGCCCTTCGTACTGCATGGCCTGCTGGCCGAGCGTGGCATCGCGTGTGGTATTGCTGCCGGAGTAGCTGACGATGTAGGCGTTGGTCTGCGCGACGTTCGCCGGCGCCGCCCACACCTCCAGCGAATACTCGCCCGAGGACTGGATCATGGCGGCAAGCTTGGCGCTGGTGCTGGTGGAGGCCTGCGCCCGGCCGCCCGGCATGCTTCCCATGGCCGGTCCGATGTCGATGCCCCAGCCGCCTACCCAGCTCACGTTCCCCGACAGCGACAGGTCGGCCGCCGGAGTGACGCCGCTGGTGTCGTAGGCGGTGCTGCCGCTGCCGGTCTGGAACATGTACTTGGCGACCAGGTTCGCCTCGAACCGGCTGCCGCCGGAGGCGACAGTGCCCTGCTTGAGCGTGAGTGCGTTGGAGATCACCAGGTTGGGGTCGATCGGCGTCACCGGGATGCCGTTGGCAAACGCGGTGATCGCGGCCAGCATCGCCGCGGAGCTCCCCGGGCAGTCGGGGGCGCCGCCGGATGAGGGCGTGACCCAGCAATGGTGGAACTCGTCCGCCAGGCGCACGTAGAAGCGCGACTGGTTGGGACTTACCAGATTCATCTTCGGCTGCGCCGCAGCATAGGCCTCGTTGATGTCGAGGCTGGCGAAGTACGGCTGCTGCGCGGTGGCGGAGCTCGAGGTGTGGCAGCCCGAGCAGAACTTGGTCAGCAGCGGATAGACCGTGGTCTCGAAGCTCGGGTTGCCCGCGGTGGGATCGGCGGGGAACTGCTTGCCGCCACCGGCCGCCTGTACCGGTGGCGCGATCAGCTGCACACTGGTGGTG
>JGI25388J43891_1000317_pt1 | contig 9405 bp, 9 predicted proteins | sample GraSoi013_2_20cm_2_FD_43891 | JGI IMG/M metagenome (IMG submission 43891)
TCGCCGCGTTCGCCGCGAACAAAAACCTGCGGCGCCCGCGCGGCGGGCCACCGGCGCACCCTCATTGGGGCGCGCCGCCGCGAAACGCGGGGGTGCGGCCGACCCTATGCTTGGACGACGGGTGCGGCATCCCAGTTACGGTGTCGGAACCATCGTGGCCGTCGAAGGCGACGATGAAGATCGGCGCGTTTCGGTAAGCTTTCCCGGACGGGGCACCAAGAAATTCATCGAGCGCTACGCGCAGCTCGAACAGGCTTGAACGGCACAACTCGAAAGATCCGCGGCAGGTTGCGTGCCAGGGCATCTCGGGGTACATTGAGGTCGTTTCTACTCCTGAGTGCAGCATCGGGGTGACTTGACTCCGCCGGCTTTAGTAGGGCGCGATCGGAGAAGATGGGTGGCCTTACAACTGTTCCGCTGCAAAGATATTGACCAACTGATTTCCGATTCCGAACATCCCGAAAAACGCCTTAAAAAAACGCTCGGTTGGATCACGCTGACTGCTCTTGGCATCGGCGCCATCATCGGGACGGGCATTTTCGTGCTCACGGGCACCGCCGCAGCCGGGGAAGAAGTGCAGTATCCCTCGATTTTGAAAGCCCCCGTTCTAGATGTGCTCTTCCACGGCGCGCATGCGACGGGAATCAGCGGGCGCCCCGGCGCGGGTCCGGCGATTGCTCTTTCGTTTTTTCTTGTCGCGGTTGTCTGCGGATTTGCAGGCCTGTGTTACGCAGAACTGGCCTCCATGATTCCCATTGCCGGCAGCGCCTATACCTACACGTATGCGACGCTCGGCGAACTGGTCGCCTGGATTATCGGTTGGGACTTGATTCTTGAATACGCCGTCTCCAACATGGCCGTCGCCGTCGGCTTCTCCGCCTACATTGATAGTCTGCTCGAAACCTTTGGTGTTCACCTGCCTGTGGCGTTAAGCACTCCTGCGTATTCACCCGCAACTGGCTGGGCTCTTCATTTCAACCTGGTCGGGTTGCTGATTGTCATGCTGCTGACGGTCTTGCTTGTTTTGGGGATTCGTGAATCCGCCGGCGCGAACAGCATCATGGTCGCCATTAAGCTTGTGGCCATCTTTCTTTTCATTGTGTTCGCGTCGAGATACATCAAGCCGATGAACTGGCACCCGTTCATGCCGAACGGCTGGCAAGGCGTGCTGACCGGCGGTGCCATCGTTTTCTTCAGCTACATCGGATTCGATTCGGTGTCGACGGCGGCAGAGGAATGCAAGGATCCGAAGCGCGATCTTCCGCTCGGAATCCTGGCCTCTCTTTTTGTATGCGCTACGCTCTATGTCGGCGTTGCCGTCGTTTTGACAGGCATTCAGCCGTTTCAGATCTTCAAAGGGGATGCCGCGTCGGTAGCCACAGCGCTGCGCAATATCGGCCTGGACCGGCTGCAACAATGGGTGACCATCGGCGCGCTGATGGGCATGATCTCTTCCCTGCTGGTCTATCAACTCGGGCAAGCGCGCGTGTGGTTTGCGATGTCGCGCGACGGTCTTCTCCCAGGCGCTTTCTCCAAAGTGCACAAGCGGTTCCGTACGCCGCACGTCGCCACCTGGGTCGCGGGAATTTTTGTCGGAATCCCTGCCGGGATTTTTGATATCGGGACGCTCGCCGACCTGTCCAACATCGGGACTTTGTTTGCTTTCCTGCTGGTGGCCATCGCCGTGCTAATTCTCAGAAAATCCCAGCCTGATCGCCCCCGCGGGTTTCGCGTGCCCTTGGTGCCTTTCATCCCGATCCTCGCGATCCTCACCTGCCTCTTGCTCATGGCCAGCCTGACGCTGGAGAATTGGATTCGCTTTTTCGTGTGGCTGGCAATCGGACTGGTCATCTACTTCCTTTATAGCCGCAAACGGAGCACGCTGGCGCTGCCCACGCCGCCATAGGGAAGCCCGGAGATGGACTGGAAACTAGCCAAAAATTTCAGGATGCGTCCAATCGCGCTGATCGCCGCCGTGACAGCATTTGCAGTGTTTCCCGGCTCGGCTATGGCTTGGGGCAGGAATGCTCACCGACTCATCGTCAATAAAGCAGTGGATACGCTGCCTGCCGACATCCGCCCCTTTTTCGAGGCCAATCGCGGCTTTCTGATGCAGCACGTAACCGACCCGCTGGATGCTCTCGCGAAAAACCCTTCCGAGCGGCGCAACAACTTCATCGCCCTGGACAAGTATGGACGCTTTCCTTTCTTGGCCCTGCCCCGCAGCTACAAGTCGGCGGTAACCAAGTTTAGCAAAATCAAGCTGGACGCGAACGGCCTCCTGCCGTGGCAAATCGGCGTTTACAGTGAAAAACTTACAGAAGCATTTAGAGCGGGAAAATGGGAAGATGCCAAACTCGATGCGGCCCTTCTCGCGCACTACGTCGCGCAGGCGCACGATCCCTTCAGCACCACCGATAATTTCGATGGCCATCTGAGCGGCCAAGCGGGAATCAACGACCGTTTCGGCAGCACGTTGACAGACCGCTATTCCTCGTTTTTCCCCATGCGCCCCAACGATGCGTCCTTTATCAACGATCCCACCGACCATGCGTTTGACGCCTGCCTGAGCGCCCATCGCTGGCTCGAATCCATTCTCTTGGCCGACCGCAACGCGCTTCGCGGAGAGAATTCCTATACGGACGAATACTACGATCGTTTTTATAACGAGGCAGGCGCCATTTTGATCCGCCAGCTGTCGGATGCGGCGACCGACATCGGTTCCTTTTGGCTCACCGCATGGGCCAACGCGGGCGGACCGGCGCTGCCGCATTGATTTTGAGGATGAAACCACCAAGCCTCTCTCCGCAAATCGACTCCCTCCCTAAAGCTGAGCTTCATTTGCACCTGGAAGGCTCCATCCAGCCAGCCACGGTGCGCACGCTCATGGCTCGTCACGGCGTCAAGGCATCCGAGCAGGAAGTCCTCGAGCGGTACGCCTTTCACGATTTCCCCGGTTTTCTCGAAACCTTCAAATGGGTGACCTCGTTTTTGCGTGAGCCGCAGGACTACGCCCTCGTTGGGAGCGATCTCGCAGAGCGCCTGCTCGAGCAAAACGTGGTTTATGTGGAAGCCACGTTGTCGGTTGGCGTCATGCTTTTGAGAAAGCAGCAAGCGGAGGCAAATTTTGCGGCTTTGCTTCATTCGACCGAGCCATTCGAGCGCCGCGGTCTTCGTTTTCGGTGGGTGTTTGACGCGGTTCGGCAATTCGGCGCCGCTGCTGCGATGGCCGTGGTGGAAACCGCCAAGACCTGTAAATCCAAGACCATCGTCGCCTTCGGCATCGGCGGAGACGAGTTGCAAGTGGAGACCGCGGCGTTTCGAGGAGTGTACGAACGGGCCGCAGAACTTGGCTTGCATCGCCTGATTCATGCCGGCGAGGTAGGTGGCCCGGAGAGAATTCGCGAAGCCATTCGGCTACTGGAAGTCGAACGCATCGGACACGGCATCGCGGCCATCAAGGATCCGCTGCTCATGGATCTCCTCGCGGAACGCAAAATCCCCTTGGAGATCTGCCCGCAAAGCAACGTCCGAACGGGCGCCCTGGCTCGCCAATTTTCTCGTGAGCATGCCAGAATCGGCGATCATCCCCTGCCAGCCTTGTTCCGTCACGGAATACCGGTAGTCCTGTCGACCGACGATCCGGCGTTATTTCATACCACCTTGCGTGACGAATACGACGCTGCCAAGCAAATGGGCTTGCAGGACAGTGAGCTCGAGCAAATCTGCGAAATGGGCTTCCAATACGCATTTGACCCCGCTTCCAAAAGTCGCGCGACATGATGCCGCACGCGGCAATGTTATACTGACGGCATGAAAGCACACGTGTGGGTAATGCCAAAACGCACGGTCCTTGATCCCCAGGGACAAACGATCCATCATGCCCTGTCGGGGCTCGGGTACGCGGCGGTGAAAGATGTGCGCCAGGGAAAATTCTTCGTCTTGAATCTCGATGGCTGGAACCGTGAGGAAGCGCAAAAGCAGTTGGAACGAATTTCCAAGGAAGTGCTGACNAATCCAGTTATCGAGGAATACCGTTTTGAGATCGTAGACTGAGGCGATGGCAATGCCGCATCACGCAAGACGTTCCCTGCCGTCAGGTTCGCGTTGAGAAACTCTCTGTGAGGTGAGTCCCGCCGATGTGCGGAATTCTCGGGTATATTGGGCCCAAAAAAGTCGTGCCCGTGGTCATCGAGGGCCTTCGCAAACTCGAGTATCGCGGTTACGACTCCGCGGGCATCGCGGTCGTGAACGGTACGGGCAAACTGGAGATCCGCCGAGCCTCGGGAAAGCTTCGCAACCTCGAAGAAGCCATCGCCAAGTCGCCCCTCGAAGGGACCTACGGCATCGGCCACACCCGCTGGGCCACCCATGGCCGCCCGACGGAAGAAAACGCTCACCCCCATCGCGACTGTACCGGACAAATCGTCGTGGTGCACAACGGAATCATCGAAAACTATCTTGAACTGAAGGAAAAGCTCGAGAAGGAAGGCCACAAGTTCGCCACGGAAACAGACACGGAAATTGTGGCGCACCTCGTTGAGAAGAATTCGCAAGGCGGCGTTCCGCTCGAAGAAGCGGTTCGCTTGTCCCTGAAGGACCTACGCGGCATTTATGCCCTGGTTTTTCTCTCCGCGAAAGACCCTCAGAAAATTGTCGCCGCCCGCCTTGGCCCACCCTCCGTCGTCGGACTGGGTGACGGCGAATATTTCGTTGCCAGCGACATCCCCGCGCTGCTGGAACACACGCGCGAGATCTTTTTCCTCGCCGATGGCGACATCGCGGTTCTGACCAAGCAGGGCGTCCGCGTCATGGATCACGATGGACGTCCGGTGGAGCGCCCCGCGCAACATGTCGCCTGGGACCCCATCATGGCGGAAAAGAACGGCTACAAGCATTTCATGCAAAAGGAGATTTTCGAGCAGCCCCGCGCCGTGAGGGACACGCTTCTCGGCCGCATCTCTCAGGACACGGGTAGAGTCTTTCTCGATGAAATGCAGCTCACCGAAAAACAGTTCCGCGAATTCGCGCAAGTGCGCATCGTTGCCTGCGGAACGAGTTGGCACGCAGGGCTGGCCGGAAAATTCATGATCGAGCGCCTCGCGCGCCTTCCCGTTGAAGTGGACTACGGCAGCGAATTCCGCTATCGCGATCCCATCATCGATTGCCAGACCTTGACCGTCTGCATCAGCCAGTCGGGAGAAACGGCGGACACGCTGGCCGCCCAGCGCGAAGCAAAACTCAAGGGATCACCGACCGTGGCGATTTGCAATGTCATCGGTTCGATGATCACGCGCGAAGCGAGCGGCACGATTCCCACGCACGCCGGCCCGGAAATCGGCGTCGCTTCCACGAAAGCATTTAGCTCGCAACTCGCTGCGCTGCTGCTCCTCGCTTCGTATCTCGGGCAGGTTCGCGGAAGAATGAGTGACGCCGGAGCCAGGAACCTGATGCAGGAATTCATGCGCCTTCCGCACAAGATGGAAATGGCCCTCGAAGCGGATGCCTCCGGCTTCTACGAAAATCTCGCGCGCCTATTTTTCCGCAATACGGACTTTCTCTATTTGGGCCGGGGCATTCATTATCCCATTGCTCTCGAAGGCGCGCTGAAGCTGAAGGAAATCTCTTATATTCACGCCGAAGGTTATCCCGCCGGGGAAATGAAGCACGGCCCGAATGCGCTCATCGACGAAAACCTTCCCGTCGTTGTGTTGGCGACCCGCGATGAGTCGGACCCGGGAGCCATGACCCGCTATGAAAAGAGCGTATCCAACATCAAGGAAGTCAAAGCGCGCGACGGCATCGTCATCTCTGTCGTTACCAGCGACGACCAACTTGCGCGCCAAGCTTCCGACCACATCATCGAGCTCCCGCCGGCTCCGGAGTTGCTCGCGCCCCTGCTCGAAATCATCCCTCTACAGTTGCTCGCCTATCACATTGCCGTGCGCCGCGGTTGCGATGTCGACCAGCCGCGCAATCTCGCGAAATCTGTCACCGTCGAGTAATCGACGTTGGTTTCGGCTAAAATTAAGTCTATGCTTCGTCTTGGAGCGAATTCCGCATCTCTGTTGCTGCTTTTTTTCGGGGCGGCCGGCCCGATACCGGCGCAAACACCCGGGCCGGCAACCGCACCGCTACGCGAAGTTCGCGTGGAGGGGCAAAAACATCTCTCCGAAGCACAGCTGGTGGCGTTGACCGGCCTCGCGGTTGGCTCCGAGGTGGGGCGCTCCGATCTGCAAGCTGCCGCCGACAAACTCTCAAAAACCGGTCTTTTCGACAAGGTCAGCTACAACTTCGAGACCCGCACGGGAGTCATTGTCACTTACCACGTCGAAGAATCTCCGCGAATCCCCGCTTATTTTGACAATATTCCCTGGTTTGCGGACTCCGAGGTTTCTGACGCAATTCGCAGGAAACTTCCCTACTTCGACGGCACTCTGCCCCAGGGAGGAGACGCCGTCGAGCAAGCGGCAGAGGCGATCAAAGACCTGATCACCTCGCATGGCTTCGAGGTAACCCTGGAGCATCAGGTCACCGGCAATCCGATCAGGGACGGTAGCGTGCAGCTGTTTAAGGTGGAAGGCCCGGCGCTACACATCGAAAAACTGGAGTTTAGCGACCCTTCCCTTTTGGCCTCGAAAGCCGTTCAACAGCATCTCAGCGAAATCGTTGGCAAACCCTATTCGAGAATGACGATAGATTTGTTTCTCACGGAAGCGATCCGGCCGGTTTATCTGCGCAAAGGCTGCTTGCATCCGAAGCTGGGACCGCCGGAGATACGCTTGACCGGCAACCCCAATCAGAAATTGCCGCAACAGGTTCCGGTATTTGTCCCCGTCGATCCCGGCCCGGTTTACCACTGGAAAGAAGCCCATTGGGCCGGAAATGTCACGGTTTCGGAGTTCACTCTTAACGGCGACGTGGGGTTGAAGCCTTCAGATGTCGCCGATGGCATGCAAATCGAAGCGGGGTGGGACCGCGTACGCGAAGAATTTGGCCGTCACGGCTACCTCGACGCGAAGGTCGACCCGGTTCCCTCCTTTGACGAATCGGCGCACACGGTTTCTTATTCCGTCACCATTCACGAAGGCCCGCAGTATCGGTTCGGCAAAATGGTGCTGACCGGCCTCTCGCCGGCCGCTGAAAAAAAGCTGCATGCCGCGTGGCCCATCCCTCAAGGTGAGATCTTCGACAAGACGAAATACGAAGAGGTTTTGACGAAATTGCAATTGCATCAGGAACAGATCTTCGGCGAGCTGCCGCTCCACTATGAAAGCGTTGGCCACTGGCTCGAACCCGATTCGAGCACCGCTACGGTCGACGTGCTTTTGGACTTCAAGTGATTCCGCCGCCCTCCGGATCACTTTGTGGCGAAAAACGCACTCTGCGATATACTCACCCTTGATATGAAAACTTTCGTTCAAATCGGTAATGGAGAGCAATCGGCTCTTCCCCCGGAAGAGAAAGAGGAGCTTCTCCTGTCTCGCCTCGCGGGGATCCCTTCGCTCATCGTGGCGCTTTCTGGAGGCGCGGATTCGGCCTATCTGGCATGGGCCTCGAACCGTGCTCTTGGCGAGCGGGCCTTGTCGGTCACCGCTCTTTCTCCTAGTTTTTCCGCGTACGACCGAGAAATGGTCGAGCAGTTTGCAAAACAGCTGGCGTTGCGCCACGAGTTTATCGAGACGCACGAGATGGAAAACCCCGCCTACCGCGCGAACCAGCCCGACCGCTGCTATTTCTGCAAGGACGAGCTTTTCTCGGTACTGGATAAACTGGCCGGTTCGCGCGGCTTTGCCGCCATCGCCTATGGCGTGAACGCTGACGACACGCTCGATTTTCGCCCCGGCCATCGCGCCGCCACCGAGCATCAGGTCCTTGCGCCTCTCCTCGATGTGGGCCTTGCCAAATCGGAGATTCGCCGGCTCTCGCGCCGCGCCAGTCTCCCCACCTGGGACCGTCCCGCCTCCGCTTGCCTTGCCTCTCGCCTCCCCTACGGAAGCGAAGTGACTCGCGAGCGGCTGGCGCTGGTCGAAGGCGGGGAAGCTGCGCTCCGCGAACTCGGCTTCCGTCAGTTTCGCGTGCGCATCCACGACAACCTGGCACGCGTGGAAATCTCGCCCGACGAGTTGCCCAGGGCGCTGTCTCGGGAAATGGCCGCTGCCATCGCGGAACGCCTCAAATCCGCCGGCTTTGCTTACGTTACCCTGGATCTCGAAGGCTATCGACAGGGTTCTCTCAACGAAGCGCTGGTCCGCCCGGCGCGGTCATTGCGCAAAAAAGCCTCCGGAACATAATGGATTGTTTTTGCGTAGCTGTTGGTGGAACATCCGAGGAGTTGTTCGGGGTTTCTTTGGAGGAGGAATGGCGCGCCAACCGCATCGCGGCAGCTCCCTGCTGCTCTTCGCGACCGCTTTTGCCCTTGCGGGCTGTTACACGGGCCCATATGTCAACGGAAGCTTTTCCCGCGCCTACACGGTATCGGGCCCTGTCCGTTTGGAGCTCAACAATGCCTCGGGCGAGGTGGATATCACAGCGGGAGCAGCCGGAATGGTGTCGATTCACGCCGAGGTACGCGCCTCCGGTTTCGGATTTGAAAANCCGCAACATCGTTTGGACAACCTGGTGTCGGATCCTCCCGTAGAGCAAAGAGGCGACACGATTCGCGTCGGCAAAGATTTGTCCCGCATGCGCAATGTCTCCATCACTTACAAGATTCAAGTCCCCCACGACACCGAGGTCGACGCCAACGTTGCCTCCGGCGCGGAAAACATCCGCGACCTGCGTGGCCCGGTAAGAGTCCGCTCTGCTTCCGGAAGTATCAACGTAGAAAAGATCGATCGTGACGCCCAACTCTCCACCGCCAGCGGCACCATTTCCGCAGAGAACATCGGCGGCGACGTTCAAGTCTCAAGCGCTTCGGGTAGCGTCACCATTGCGAACATCAAGGGTGACGCCCGCGTACATGTCGTGTCAGGCGTCATTCGCATATCGCAGCCCGGCGGTCGCGTCGATGGAAGCACCACGAGCGGTGAAGTCGAAATCCAAGGTGCGGCAAAGGANGTGACCGCTCATTCGATAACAGGCCGCGTCTACGTGCAGGGCAATCCCGGCGACCAGGGATATTGGAATCTGAGAACCACTTCCGGCGGCGTGCAAATCAGCGTCCCTCCCTCTGCGAACTTTCGTCTGTCCGCAGAGGCAGTTTCCGGCGAGATTCGTACGGATGTTCCCATTGTCGTCGAAGAGCAGGGAAAACACTCGCTGCGGGCTCGATTGGGCAGCGGCGGTGGACGCGTCGAAGTCCACACCGTTTCGGGCGAAATTCGCGTCAGCGGGACATAGTAGACTCCCGTCCTCGCGCTCGCGGATTGCCTCTCATCGCACGCGGGGATCGCCGGAGTAGCG
>JGI25388J43891_1000319_pt1 | contig 9399 bp, 4 predicted proteins | sample GraSoi013_2_20cm_2_FD_43891 | JGI IMG/M metagenome (IMG submission 43891)
CAGGATTTGTAACCGGCACCATCACCATCACCACCGGCGGGCCCATTACTTTCAACGGAATTACCCCCACCATCGCCCCACAGGGCGCCACGCTATGGGATATCTACCTCGACGCTCCCAATATTTCTTCCGCGTCGCAAATCTACTTGACCTACCCCAATAGTCCAACGCCCGTGGTGAAAGACTCAACCTCGGGACAAATCAAAATCCTGTTTCCTCTCCCTGCCTCTTCTACTTCGACCACAACCGCGACCACGCCCCCTCCTTCTACAGGGGCGCGCCTTCGTCTCAACGCCAAAGATCTGGCGACTTCGGGAGCGGTTACTATTTCCGTGGTCGACCCGGCACAAACATGCAACGGCAGTGCGGCAGGGACGCCATGCACCGCGACCGGAGCAAGTACGTTCAGCCTCATCCCAGTGCGCCCCACCTCGACAGCCTCGGTCCCCGACGATATCGTGCAAGGCAAACTCTCGCAACAGACCCGGGTCATCATCGACGGAGGCTACTTTGGGCCTAATGGGACCCTTGCGGCCGTCTCCTTTCAGGGCAACGTGATCGCGCAGGACCAGAACAACCCCTCCACTTCTCGTCAGTTGGACACTTTGATGTCCACCGTCCAAATCAATCAGGGCAATCCCGGCCTCTATCCTCTTTCGGTCGTCAGTACGGCCACGCCTGCTCCGACGCCCGCCAATCCCTCAGTCACGAATATGGCCATCTTCCCAGATTATTCGAGTTTCCCTCCCCAGGCGATTGTCTCAGGGATCCCAGCGGGCACGAATCCCAGTGCCATCGACATCGATCCTACGATTGGCGTCGCGGTTGTGGCCGAAGCAGGGTCGAGCACGGCGACGCCTCCGGTGGCAGGCGGCGTGCAGTTTTACGCCATCGCCAAGGGAGCACTTACGCCAATCGATTCAACGGGCGCCACTTGCGCCACGTCCTGTCCGGTCACAAGTCAGTCGTTTCCGAATGTTTCGATTAGTACGCCGACCGGTGTGTCGGTAAATCGCACTCTTCACACGGCCGCGATCGTCAACTATGGCAACCAATCCGTCACCGTTCTACCCATTCCTGTTCCCGGAGCGTCCCCGCAAAATCCCGCCCCGGGCACGCCGATCACCATCGATATCTCCGGCGCGTTACAAAACTCTGTGAATCCGGCGCCGGTTCCTTATGCGATCGGCGTGGATCCCGATGCAAACCTGGCGCTGGTGGCGTACTCCTCAACCCTGGTTGCCACGGCCTTCAATCTTGGATTCGTTGTCAACCTAAACCCAGATTCCGCAACAAACCCCAATCCTTACGGTTGTACTCTGGACCATGCCGTCAATCCGTCTTCGACCAAGGTCGGGCAGTGCCTCGCTTCGCAGGTCACGCTGAACANTGGCCAATANCCGCAAATCGCCACCGCACCTCACGGGCATCTGGCGGTGGTGACGCCCGGTGGGGGGCCCGTGGTAGGCGCAGGCGTGGTCAGAGGGGTGGATGTTACGAANCCTTCCGCAGCGAATGTGATCCTTTCCTCCACGCTTACCGCGGGCCTGATCACCGTGACCATTGACGCGAGCCACTGTCCGCCCCCGTTGGCCGACCCGAACCCCAGTGCCATGCCGCCGACAAACCCTTGTCCTTTCACCATGGTCCCCGGCAACTCCGGTACCGCGCTCATTACCGGCTTGAAGCCGGGAAATTCCGCGAACGACGCCTTTTTCAATGGCAATTTCTCCGTGGACGTGACCAGCGGCAACAGCTTCACCTACACGGTGAATACGACAGCCAGCGATAGTGCTCAGGGAGGGTGCCAGAGCAGTGCGACCGGAAAAACGTGCGCCACGGTCTTTTATGGCCTTCCTAATCAGACCATCCAGATCACACCGACGCTGCAAGGAGTGGCCATCAACCCCATCACTCAGACGGCGGCCATGGCCGATGCCAATTCGACCAGTTTTCAAATTAACCTGCTTAATGCGCTCGACCAATCCACCAGCTCGATCGGTTTCTCCGCCACTTGTACTGCTTTCAACGCCCCCTGTGCTGGCGCACCAGAGTTACTTGGGACCACCAGCGTGGCCTGGCAGCCTTATACGAATGCGCTGGTCTCTTACAATCCCAAGCTCAATCAGGTATCTATTTCAGATCCCGTAAGCCGCCAGCGCTACGCTTTCGCTTGTGAACTGAACAATGCCACCAAAACAAATGCAGGCACCGTGTGTATCACAAATCCAAACAACGCCCCAGCAACTGTGTGCCCTTCGGTTTCCGCCTGTCAGCAAATGTTCCTGAACCAAATCACTTTGCAAGGCACCGGTACGGCCACTTTGACGGGCTCTCTCACTTTGTTTGGGGGCATCGCTGTCGATCCGGCCACCAATCAAGCTTTGGTGCTTATGTCGGGCAGCGGCACGATCGACATCATCGATTTGGGCGGGCCGGGGACAACGACTCCCCTGAAGCCGACACATATTTCAGGCGTGGTTGTTCCCAGTCCTACGCCGGGCGTCGGTGTCATCGGCGGCGTTCCCAACGCTTTGGTCCCGCAAGCCACACTGACCTGCGTTCCACCACCCGGTTCTCCGGCAGGTACGTGTAATTTGTCAGGTGTGAAGATCTTTGGGGCCGGTTTCGTTTCCGGTTTGCAGGTGCGCCTTGACGGCGTGGACATCGCCACACAGGGCGGTACTGTCGACAATATTGCTGCGAGCGGCCGCGAGGTGGACGTCACCATCCCGGCTTCCTTTCTTGCCCTGCCGCATCACTACGCTCTGGATGTCCTGAGCAACAGCGCGCCATCGAACGTCGTGGACTTCCTCGTCATCCAGTCCGTGGACCTGTCCAAAGTTTGCACCGACTCAAGCGGCAACCCAGTCAACACCCAGCCAAGTTCGGTAGCCATCGCTGATCAAATTGCCAACGGGCCATTTTCTCCCTTCGGTCTGATAAGCGTCTCCGGTTGCAACAGCATTGTGAAACTCGACCTGAACCCCGCCAGTCCGACGTTTGGCCAATTGCTTGGCAGTCCCGTTTCCGTGGGAACGACGCCCGAGGGCCTCGCGATCAGCCAGAAACTCGGCCTTGCCGTGGTCGCGAACCACGGCACCAACACCGCCTCCATCCTGGACTTGACGCAGAGCGCTGTGGTTCAAAAGGTTCCTGACGTGACCACGGGCGCGAATCCCACTGGGGTGGGCATTGACGACGTGATTGGGGTAGCGGTCGTTGCGAACACGCGCGACAATAGCGTTAGTGTCATCAATTTGGCCTCGTTGTTCCCCCCGGCCGGCACGACTCCTCCTACGACGCCGACCGTTACGAGCGTCGGCGGTATTCAACAGCCCATTGCCGTCGCCATCGATCCCGACCGCGGTGCGAACAACCAAGGCGTTGCGGTGGTCAGTGCCGTACAGTTAAGCAGCGGCATTGGGCCGTCTGGTTCGCTTGCCGTGGTCGAGATCGGTTTCGCCACGCCGATTCTTTGTCAAAATACAACAAGTACGACCTGTGCCTCCGGTCTTGTCTCGAGCCCCCCCACGGGCGTCGTTTTCGACCCAACGGTGTTTACGGGCACGGCGAACCACGGCGTCTTTTACGCCAACTCCAGCGGGACAAATACCATCGTGCAATTCAACCCGGACACCGGCGGCGGCAGCTCGGTTAATGTTGGCATCAATCCGACTTCTCTCGCCATTAATCCCCAGACCGGCGCAATTCTCACCTCCAACTCCGCAAGCAACACGATTTCTATCGTGGACAGCATCTCGAATCCTTTTAAAACGCAGCAGACCNTGGGTNTTCCCGGCTCGCCCACGTTTGGCGTGGCCATCGATNAGTTCACGAATTTGGCGGTCATTGTGGACCAGGCGAACATGCGTGTTTTGCTCTTCCCCATGCCGAACTGAGGGTCGAAGACCGCTTGCACGCCGCTTTCAAGGGCCGCGTTCGAGGCGCTGGCCGTTTGCGATTGCAGAGAGGGAAGCGCGTCGGCTATACTTCGACGTTTCGAGTGCCTTCGTTTTACCCGCTGGGGGAGCGGGGAAAAGTTTAGGTTTGGCTGGCGGGGCCTTGCCTTGCTCCAGCTTTTCGAATCGTCTCAAAGAATAAGGAGAATAAAGTGAATTCCAGGATGAAATTGCATACGGTTGCCCTCGCTGCGGCCGGCCTTCTGATTGTTGCGGTGGTCCGGGCGCAGTCACCTGCCCCAAGCCCGGCGCCTGGCAAGGTCGGCGTGATTAATATTCGGGGGGCCATCGGCAGCACCGCCGAAGGGAAGCAGGCTCAGGCCGAACTGCAATCGCAGTTCGCGCCGCGCCAGACCGAGATTGAAAACATGAACAAGCAGATTAACGATCTTCGGCAGCGCCTGGCCGCGTGCGAGGGCAAGTGCAGTCAGGACGAAATTCAGCGGTTNACTGCGCAAGGCCAGCGCCTCACGACACAGTTCGACCGCAAGAACAATGAATTGCAAGAAGACTCCAATGCCGCGCTGGGCGAGGTCATCGACCGCATCGGCCGCAAGATGGTCGACGTACTCGACCGCTACGCGCGCGAGAACGGCTACACCGTGGTCCTGGATTCTTCCACCCCGAACACTCCCATTCTTTTCTCCTCGCCCCAGATTGACGTCACCCAGGACATCGTCCGCCTCTACGACCAGGCCTATCCGGTGAAGGGCGGTGCCCCTGCGCAGCAGAAGCCGCCGGCCGCCAAGCCCGCACCCAATACAACTCCGACCAAGCCGTAGCACGAATTTTTTGACCTGAATTTGACTTTTTTCTGCTTTCCCGAAACGCCCCGGCCCGCTCGGGGCGTTTTCCTTTCTGGAAGTCTTTGTAGCCCCTCCGGTATTCCTCTTCCCAACGGCTTCTTGCTGGTGCAAAATTCTTGCTGCCGCCCTCGACCCTTTTACCTGGGAGGTTCCCATGCCGCAACCATCATCGTCCGCTGCCCAACCGGCGCACAGTCACTTTATGGAGCGTGTTCCGCGCCCGCCCGTCTTTTCGACCGCCGCCGAAGAGCGCCGCCACCGCAAGGAGCGCCTCGCTGGCGCTTTTCGCCTCTTCGCCGAATTCGGTTTTGACGAAGGCGTCGCCGGCCACATCACCGCACGCGACCCCGAGCGCCTCGATCATTTCTGGGTGAATCCTTTTGGCCTGCACTTCGGCCGGATTCGCGCCTCCGACTTGATTCTGGTGGATCACTCCGGCAAAGTCGTCGAAGGCCATGCTGAAGTCAATCTCGCCGCTTTTGCGATTCATTCGCGCATCCACGCCGCTCGGCCGGACGTGATTGCCGCTGCCCACGCCCATTCGCTTTATGGCAAATCGTGGTCTTCGCTTGGCCGCCGGCTCGACGCGCTCACCCAGGATGCCTGCGCGTTTTACGAAGATCACGTGGTGTTCGACGATTACAGCGGCGTCGTCGAAGAAACTGCGGAGGGCGACCGCATCGCCCATGCTCTTGGCGCGAAGAAAGCTGCCATTCTCCGCAATCACGGCCTGCTTACCGTTGGCCACACNGTCGATGAAGCCGCTTGGTGGTTCATCACCATGGACCGCTCTTGCCAGGCGCAATTGCTCGCGGAAGCCGCGGGCCAGCCGCACCGCATTCCCCACGAAACCGCGAAGAACACGTACGCGCTCGTGGGCTCGCATCTTGCCGGCTGGTTCCAGTTCCAGCCGCTCTGGCAGCGCATCTCCCGCGCCCAGCCCGATCTGTTCGAATGATGGAGTGGTTTCAGCGGGCCAAAACCAGGAGGCTGTAACCGCCCAGGATGCGCACCGCCAGGTCTTCGTGAAGGTTGAAGAACAGCCAGCGAGGCAGCTTGAGCAGCCGCTGCCCTGGCGCCGCCCCAAGATTATTCGCTCGCGGCGTGTAAAAGCAGTCCAGAATCTCGTACCNGGTTTCGCGGGAGCGTTTCGNGGGCGGTCTCCTTCGTGAAATAGTGCAAATGCCCGTACATGTCGCGGCGTTTGAGCAGCGCGTGTTTGCGCCCTACTGTTTGCACCGGAAGATCCAGGGGAATGTGAAAATCTTGTGGCGGCCCTTCTCCTTCAAGTCGCACAGGAATCCGAAATAATCCTGAAGATGCTCGATCACATCCAGAACGAGAATCAGCTCAAAGTAATCATTCTTGACGTCGCTGAAATCCCCAAGGTGGGAGTGCAGCCTTTCATTGGCCCGGTTCTTGGCTAACTCGATCGCTTGAGGCGAGATGTCGTATCCCCAGAGAATAGCTTCCGGCGAGCTGCGGTTGAATCTGCTTCAGGACTTCTCCTGCTCCGCATCCGACTTCACAAACATTCGACGGTGAAATGCGGTTCCGGCGCAACATGCGAAGGATCTGTAGGGCTTTCCACGCTGACTCTTCGGCGTGCCACGTGGGATTCTTGATCAGGTATCGGCCATCCAGGTAGAGAGAGCGGGTGGTCATGCACGACGGCGCTGCTGGTTGATCAAAAGATTCCGGGAATCGCAATCTCGGTGAGCCGTTTGAGAACACTCCAGTTCGCTCGAAAAAGGCCGTGTGGGCAGGTCTACGCGGCGCCGCAACATTTCCTTGGCCGTTTGGCTCGAGCGGCTTCGCTCACACTCAATTCTCAATAAAATGTCGCATGTTTTTCCGCTGCCGGAGCTTCGCCCGCGACAAAGGTGCGCAATTCTCCGGGGCACGCGCCTGACGCTCGCCGCACCGCGCGCGCGAAGGAACTGGGCGATTTGAAGCCCAGGTCGATCGACAGCACTTTGATCGCCGCACCGGGCTGCATCGCGAAGAAGCCCTTTACCCGTTCCATCAGGACTTCTTCCCGGTAGTGCCTGAAATTTCCTCCAGTTAACGACCGCACGGTTTTCTTGATGGTTCTCTTGCTCACACGCAGGCTTTGCGCCAGCTCTTCCAGCGTCTTGCGGGGGTTCTCGTTCAAACACACCGATATCTGCTCGAAGAGTAGTTTCGGATCGTAGGACATGGTCGATCCTCCCATTTGCTTTTCTTACTTCCTGGTTCTTGCTTCAGGTTGGCAGGTCACGCTCTTTCGAGTCGGAGCCGGGTTGCTCTCCAGCACGGCGAGGATCAGAAGGCCGCAGTTCGCCGCTCCGGTGACCAGCGCTATCAATCTAAGCGGAGCTTGCTTTCAGGCAATCGGGTGATCACCCGATTGCTGCCTCGGCGCAACCCCGGAGAATGCCGAGCAACCGGGGGCTCGTCTGCTCGTTCGACAAGAATCAAGCCTGGCTTGCTGCCGCGATCTGCCTCGAGCTCCCTTGGCCATCACGGTTGGCGCAGGCGTGCGGCAAGCTCAATGCGTCAATTTCATGTACCCGCTCACCCGATACGCTGTTCGCGGCGGTGGTGAGAACGTACTCTCTTGAGTAGCGCCTCCTTGGCGCACGCGCCCATCTTGGTCGCAGGATGCAACAGAACTTCCTTCGCCGCGCCGTCTTTGTCGAGTTTCATGAGTATCCAAAAGCTTTCCAGATCGTTTCCCGCGCGCTGCTTCGACTGCTTCATCGTGCCGAGATGTTTCCCCATGAACTCTTTTCCCAGCTTTTCGCGTCTTGCCTTCCCGCGTTTTTAGGTCCGCCTCCACCGCCGTCCGCGCCTCCGCCAGGCTCGTCGCCCGCTCGTCCGCAAGGGTCGTTGCTACCAGCAGAGCCGTAGAGNCCCTGCCCTTGAGGCATGGAGATATGGAGATATAAGGCTCCGTTGACAAGGCAAAAGCGCGCGTCGTGCACTTTGCCCTGGCCGAGGGACGCTCGGCATCTGCCTGTGGAGGCACGATAAGACCTAAGCGCAAGCTTAGGCGCGCGCCCGTGAAGCAGCAACCATCGTTGGAGACGAGCAAGCAATTGCTTGTAACTCCAAGGAATCCCCGCCGTGTAGGCGCGGGGAGTCTCAATAGGAACGCAAGAGCTAACCAACCAGCCAGCAAAGAAATTCTCAGGTTCATTCTCACGCGCGAGACAAATGCTGGCAGAATCCTACTCTCTCTATTGCGCGGAACGCCCTTGTCATTCCTTGTCATTGGCTCTCGTGGTTGCCGCCTCCCACCCGCGGTGCCATAATTCCTCTTTACGCGGACGCGGAACTCCTTGGCAGTCGTCCGGAAGCTTGCTGTGTTTACTTTGAGAGTTTCGGTGACGCCGAGCAAAGGGTCACCGGTCACGTCTAAGCGATTTGAGAGGGCGTATGGCATTGCGCGATAGCTGGATTGAAAAACGCGAAGCGGCTGCGGCCGCCTCCGACGGCAGCAGGAACATGTCCCAGATGCATTTTGCGCGTCAGGGCGTCATCAGCGAGGAAATGGAATACGTCGCCCGGCGCGAAAAATTGGAGCCGGAACTGGTTCGCAGCGAAGTCGCGCGCGGGCGCATGATCATTCCCGCGAACGTAAACCACCGCAACCTCGAGCCGATGGCCATTGGCATCGCCAGCAAATGCAAAATCAACGCGAACATCGGAAATTCCGCGACCAGCTCGAACATTGACGAAGAACTCAAGAAACTGCACCACGCCGTCCACTACGGCGCGGATACGGTGATGGACCTCTCGACCGGCGGGAATATTCCGGAAATCCGCAAAGCCATCATTGACGCGTCGCCCGTGCCCGTGGGCACGGTTCCGGTCTACGAAGCCATTTCCCGCGTGCGGCGCCCGGAAGACTTGACCTTCGCGCTGATGCTCGAAGTCATCGAAGAGCAAGCCGAGCAGGGTGTCGATTACATGACCATCCATGCCGGCGTCATGCGCGAACACGTGCCGTTCGTGCGCAAGCGCATCACCGGTATCGTTAGCCGCGGTGGCTCGCTTATGGCTCATTGGATGGAGCATCACAAAAAACAGAATTTTCTCTACGAAAACTTCGACGAAATCTGCAAAGTGTTCAAGAAGCACGACGTAAGTTTTTCGCTCGGCGACGGCCTGCGGCCCGGCTCGATCGCCGACGCCAGCGACGAAGCGCAATTCGCCGAACTCAAAGTGCTTGGCGAATTGACCCAGAAAGCCTGGGAGCACGACGTTCAGGTGATGATCGAAGGCCCCGGCCACATTCCCATGGACAAGATCAAGGAGCAGGTCGACTTGGAGATGGAATGGTGCCACGAAGCGCCCTTCTACACGCTGGGCCCACTGGTCATCGACATCGCGCCCGGCTACGACCACATCACCAGCGCGATTGGCGCTGCCATGATCGGCTGGCACGGTGCTGCGATGCTTTGCTACGTCACACCCAAGGAGCATCTCGGTTTGCCGAATCCCGATGACGTGAAGCAAGGCGTCATCGCCTACAAGATTGCCGCCCACGCCGCGGACGTGGCGCGGCATCGCCCCGGCGCACGCGACCGCGACGACGCGCTGTCTTATGCGCGCTTTTTGTTCGACTGGAACAGGCAGTTTGAGCT
>JGI25388J43891_1000333_pt1 | contig 9296 bp, 6 predicted proteins | sample GraSoi013_2_20cm_2_FD_43891 | JGI IMG/M metagenome (IMG submission 43891)
AATGCGCACTCCCAGCGCCGCCGCTTCGCGGGCAAACAGCGCGAAATATTGCGGCGACGATTTCGGATACACGATGCGGTCGCCTTCTCGCTTGGGGAAGCCTGCGTTGGGCATGCCGCTGGTTCGACTGTCGTCCACCGCCGCAAGCTCTTGCAAAATCGGGAGCAGCGCCTGCGGACCCAGCGTGCAATTCGCGCCAATCACCTGCACATTTTTGCTTTTTAGTTGTGCCGCGGCGTCCGAAGGCCGAATGTCGCCGTGGGTCGTGCCTTCTTCCGAATAGGTGAGCTGCGCCACGATGGGCAAGCCGGAAAACGAGCGAATGGCATCCACCGCGAGCAAGATCTCTTCGATGTAGGAAAAAGTTTCGAGAATGTAGAAATCGACGCCGCGCTCCTCGAGCGCCAGCGCCTGCTCATAAAAAACATCCAGGATCTCCTTGTCGTCGGGATGGCGCGCCTGCACACCCAGACCGAGTGGCCCGATCGAGCCCGCGATGAGCACTTCCCGCGCCGCGGACTCGCGGGCTTCCCGCGCAATCTTGACGCCGCGGCTGTTGAATCGCTGCACCTCGTCGCCGAGTCCCAGCGGCGCCAGCTTGAAGCGATTCGCTCCGAACGTATTGGTCTCGATGATCTGCGCGCCCGCCTCGATGTATGCCTGATGCACGCGGAAGACCGCTTCCGGCTCGGTCGCGTTCAACTCGTCGAAGCACCGCTGCGGACCCACCGCTTCGTGCAGCATCGAACCCATCGCTCCATCGGCGATGAGAATCGCGTCCTTCAGCCGCTCATTGAAATCGTAGATTTTCATTTAGCTGTTCGCACATTTGCCAAAACAAAGGCCTTGGTCACCCGTATCGAGGGCTGCGGTTCTTCCCCGCGCCTGTGCGCAAGGCTTGGGCAATCGCAACACCGAGAGAAAGCCAGGCGGGAGCAAAGACGGAGAGCAGCAACCCAGAAGAATCTGACCGAACCCTTTCGCGTCACGCGCTCTCCCTACCGCTTTTGCTCCATGAGCGAGGCCACCGTGCTCATGAGGTCGTACTTGGTGAGAATTTCGAAGTGCGAATTGCCCATGTCCACGAACACCGCCGGGTTTTCGTGGCTGAGGATGTGCGTCACGCGCTCGACCGGCGCCGTCTTCGGCACTTGCGGCAAGGGATTGCTCATCACTTCGCGCACCACCAGCTTCCGCAAATCCTTGCCTTGCAGCGCCAAATTCAAAATCTGATCCTCGTAGATCGTCCCAATCGGCGTGTTCTCCTCGAACACGGGAATCTGCGAAATGTCCTGGTCCTGCATGCTCTTCAGCGCGTGAAAAACGGTCTGATACGGCCGCGCAATCACCAGTTCGCGCACCTTGCCGGCGGCATGCTTGGCCTTCACCACTTCGGCTGCCGTGATTTGCACCGCCGCATCCACGTATCCGCGCTCGCGCATCCATTCGTCGTTGTACGCTTTGCTCAGGTAGCGCATCCCCGTGTCGGGCAGCAGCGCCACCAGAAAATCGCCGGGCCCCAGGTTTTTCGCCAGCCGCAAAGCGCCCGACAGGCATCCGCCACCCGAACCTCCGGTGAACAGTCCTTCCAATTTAGCCAGCCGCCGCGCCACCACAAAACACTCCTCGTCATTCACCTGGATAATGTCATCGAGAATCTTCAAATTCATCGTCGTCGGGAAAAAATCTTCGCCGATGCCCTCGACCACATAGGTCTTCGCTTTAATGGTGGTCCCGGTCTTCACGAAGTCGTAATACAGGGAGCCGTATGGATCGACGCCAATAATCTTGACCGCGGGATTTTTTTCCTTCAGATACTTCCCCGCGCCGCTGATGGTCCCGCCGGTGCCCAACCCGCAAACAAAGTGCGTGATCTTCCCTTCGCTGTCCTCCCAAATCTCCGGTCCCCCGTGGTGAGGTAGTGCGCCTCGGGATTCATCGGGTTGTCGTACTGATTCGGATAATAGGAATTGGGAATTTCGCGCGCGAGTTTCTTTGCCACCGAGTAGTAGCTGCGCGGATCTTCCGGCTCCACTGCCGTGGGGCACACGATGACTTCCGCGCCCAGGGCCTTCAGCAAATCCACTTTTTCCTTCGACTGCTTGTCCGTTGTTGTAAACACGCATTTGTAGCCGCGCACTGCCGCCACCAGCGCCAGCCCCATGCCGGTATTCCCCGAGGTGCCTTCGATGATCGTGCCGCCCGGTTTCAGCAGGCCGCGTTTTTCGGCGTCATTAATCATGGTCATGCCGATGCGGTCCTTCACCGACCCGCCCGGGTTCATGAACTCCGCCTTCACGTAGATCCGCGGCTTCAGGTCCTTGGTAATGCGGTTCAGCCGCACCAGCGGCGTATGCCCGATTGCTTCGAGAATGTTGTTGCACTTCATCCCTTGTCTCGGTCTCTTTTGGTTGGCGGTTTCTCCGCGAAGGTGCCTTCAGTTTAGCATCATTGCAAAACCCGCGGATACTTCCCGCCGCCAGTGTTGAAATGATGCCGATTGGATTATTCTTTCGGGCACGCGAACATAGTACTGCCGATGGTAGAGAATCGAGCCCAAGGAGATCAAACATGGACAGGCAAAACATTTCCAGCGGAGCGCCCTGGGAGCCGATTGTCGGTTACTCGCGCGCGGTGCGCATCGGCAACACCGTCACGGTTTCGGGAACCACGGCGACGGGGCCCGACGGAAGAATTGTGGGCGTAGGCGACGCCCGCGCGCAAACCATCCAAACCATCCGCAACATCGAAGCCGCGCTCGCGAAGGCCGGTGCGGCACTGAAGGATGTCGTGCGCACGCGCATTTACGTCACCGACATTTCCGAATGGGAAAAGGTGGGCCGCGCGCACGGAGAATTTTTCGGCGAGATTCGTCCCGCGACGAGCATGGTCGAAGTGAGCAAGCTGATTTCCCCCGAAATGCTTGTGGAAATCGAAGCCGATGCCGTAGTCTCTTAAAACCGCCTGAAGGCGAAAATCTCTCGAAAGATCAAGGACCGCGATTGCACGAAAAAAAAATGCCCCCCGCGTTGTACGATTCGTTCATCGCGGACTACTACGACGAAGCGCCGCTCGTGCGTCAGCGCACGCAGGACGTCGCGTTTTACCGCGACGCCGCGCGGGAGTTCGGCGATCCCGTGCTCGAGCTCGGCTGCGGCACCGGGCGCATCGCCATGGCGCTCGCGCAAATGGGCAAGCGCGTCACCGGTCTCGACCTTTCCGAACGCATGCTCGAGCACGCCGCGCGCAAGCGCGCCGCGCTCAACAAAGAAGAGCGCGAACGCGTCCATCTCGTGCAGGGCGACATGACCCAGTTTGACCTGGGCGAAAAGTTCCAGCTCATCCTTATTCCGTTCCGTTCGTTTCAGCACTTGCTCGAGGTGCGCGACCAGATGGCCTGCCTCGAGCAGGTCCGCAAGCATCTCCGGCCTGCCGGCCGCCTCATCCTGGACGTGTTCCAGACCGACGCCGAGCGCATCCACGATCCCGTCCACATGCGCGAATCCCCGCTGGTCGAGTACAGGACGCACCAGGGCAAGCAGGTGCGCATCAGCGAACGTGTTGCCGCGTTTCATCGCGCCGAGCAGCGCAATGACTCCGAGATGATCTACACCATCGAACATCCCGACGGGCGCAAGGAGCGCCTGGTGTTTGCCTGGCCGCTACGCTATTTCTTCCGCTACGAAGTCGAGCACCTGCTCTCGCGCTGCGGCTTCCGCGTGGGTGCGGAATATGGAGATTTTGACAAAACGCCCATCCGTGACGACTCGCCCGAAATGATCTTCGTCGCCGAGCCCAGCGGGTAGCTGCGGCTTTAGGCCGCCGTCGAGGCTGGTGCTACGACCTTCTGTCAGAGTTTTCCGCAGGATGGCCAGGCAAGTACGTTGCTCGCACCTCGGCGTTTGCTTTTCAAGCTAGCGGCTATTTGCGCTTGGCGTGGAAGACGCCGTTCGGCTGGTTGAAGACGGCTTCCCTGACTCTGCCGGAGGCCTCCATCTGAAAGTCGATGCTGAAGCCGGGGAGGCCCTTCACGTCGAACGACAGTTCCTTGCGGGGAATCAGCTCGTACACCGGCTGGCCTGGCACGGTGAGGCGCAGAACATCACCCACAAGAGCAACGGTCACGGTCTCGTCGGCGAGCAGGTAGTCGCCCGCGAGTTGCTGCAAAAGGTCTTTTGCGACTTTTTCGGGCGAGCGCGTGAAGACGAGGTCTTCGCCGAGCGCAGGTTCGAGCGTGGCGGCGATGCGGTCGATGTCGCCTTTCTTGTTCATCTCAAACTGAAACTTTTCGCTGGCCGCGACGCTGTCGGAATCCTCGGGGACCCGAAAGATGTCATAGTGGTAGTGCTCGAGCGGAAATGGGCCCAGTCGGTTAAGGCTCAGCTCGAGGGCGTCGCCCTTGACCGCAACCTTCAGGATGCCGTAGCCCGGATTCTGGTATTCGCCGGCGTACTCCGCAAGGCTGTGCGAGGGATGCGTGCCGGTCTTGCGGTCGGCGGGCTTGTTCTTCTTGGCTTCCTCTTCCTGTTTCTTGCCTTTGGCTTCAAGGTCCTTGAACCGATCGAACCAGGGCAAAGGATCGAGCCCGAGCAGACGGTCGTAGACGTTGTAGGCAAGAACTTCCGGCGTTTGGCCGTGCGGCAGATTTGTGAGCACCACCACGCCCAGGTGGTCGTCGGGAAGCATGGACAGCAGCGCGTAGAAGCCGTCGATGCCGCCGTTGTGCCAGACCAGATTGTGGCCGCGATACGCGGTCACCACCCAGGCCAGCCCGTAGCTGAAATGGCCGAGACCGGACATGCTGAATGCGGGCGGCGGATCGGGGATGGCCGTTTGCGGGCTGTGCATTTCGCGCAGGTCGCTCTCGGCGACGATGGGCTTGCCGTCGTATCTGCCCTCGCCTAGCTGAAAAATCAAATAGTGCGCCATGTCGTCAACGCTGGAATTGATGGCGCCTGCGGGACCGATGGCGTCGATGTTGTGGAACGGAACCTTGGTGACGACCTCCTTCTTTAGTTCGTAGGGGAGGGCGTGGTCGTCGGCTCTTTCGATATCCGCGACGGACAAATCGGAATGCGACATGCCCAGCGGAGCAAAAATCTTTTCGCGAATCGAGCCTTCCCAACCAAGACCGGTGAGCTTCCCTTCGAGGTAGCCCATGGTCATGACGGTGAGATTGTTGTACTGATAGGCGCTGCGAAAGCCCTTGTTGGGCTTGAGATAGCGCAAGCGGCTGACGAGGTCTTCGCGGCTGAAATCGGAGGAATACCAAACCAGGTCGTGGCGAGGTAGACCGGTGCGATGCGAGAAAAGATCGCGGGGCGTGGCCTGCTCGCTGGCGACCGGATCATACATCTGGAACTCCGGGAGGTAGGTGCGGACGGGCTTGTCCCAGTCGACCTTACCTTCGTTTCTGAGGATGCCGAAGGTGAGAGCCGTGAAGGATTTGGTGATCGAGCCGATGGGAAACAGGGTTGCGGTCGTGACCGGGAGTTTGTTTTCGAGATCGCGATAGCCGAATCCTTTGGCGTAGATGACTTTGCCGTCTTGTACGACGGCCAGGGCGACGCCCGGGACTTTCCATTCCTTCATTGCTTGACGAGCGAGATCATCAAGGCCCTCGAGCTTGGCAGCGGGAGAGGCCGCTCGAGCCGCGGAGGCAGCAGCGGGAGAAGCAGGTTTCTTCTTCTGCGCTTGCGCAGGGTTGGGCACAGCCGCGAGAAGCAGTGCGGACAAGCATATTACCGGCGTCGGTCTTTGCATCGCCGGTCCTTTCCGGCGTGAGGCCAACTCAGAATTCGATGCGCAGGCCAATCTGACCTTCACGGCCAGGCAGGAATTGTGTAACCGTGCCGAAAATGGGTTCTCCGGGATTCAAGGGCGTGTGATTCTGATTTAGATTCACCGCAGCCGGATTCGCGCTGTTGAAAAGGTTGAAGAATTCAAACATGGCCTGCGCCCTGACGCGCTCGGTGATGTTGAATGTCTTCGCGATGCGCGTGTCCATGTTCAGGAAGTGCGGGGCGGTGAAAGCGTTGCGTCCGGTTTTCAGATCCCTGCCGTTAAAGTTTCCATTGCCGTCCTGGTCGATAGGGACAAGGGCGTTCTGCGTATAAGGAAAACCACTCTGTGCCCGGAAAAGGCTGCTGAATTGGATCTTCCAGGGGAGTTGCACTAGCCCGTGGGCTTCGAAAGTGTGGCGCAGGGCAAAATCGGAGTGGCCGGTATCGAGGGCGGCTCCGTTGTAAAAAACGCCCGCCTTAGGCACGTAGTTGCCGTTGCATGCAAAGAAGGAAACCGTGGCATTGGTGCCGCCAGGGCAAGTGCCTCCCTGAGCAATGTTCCCAGGATCGGTCACCACGGGCGGGACGCCGACAAAGCTGTCCGTGGGAAATGTGTTGCCGCCACCAATGGCGCCGGTGCCGAGGTTTGAGGAAAGCGCATCGTCGCCTTCCGAGACATACGAGTAGCTGCCGCCTAAGGTAAAGCGGCGGCTCATGCGCTTTTCAAAAGAAAGCACTCCGCCGTTGTAGGTGCCGGCATACCACGGCCCGAAGCCATTCACTTGTGTCAGGCCGCCGCCGCTGTTATCGATACGGGCCGCAAAGGGAAGATTGGTCTCTCGAACGCCGAGGATGTTTACGATGTCCTTGTGATAAAAGTCCAAGGAGACGACCCAATCGTTGGTGAGTTGACGCTGAACGCCGAGAGTGTAGCTGCGGGTGTACGGAGTGGCAAAGCTGGGATCGATGGTTACCGGGAAGTTGCTGGGCTGGAACACATTGAAGGAGAGCGCACCGAACGGACCCCAGAACCAGAAATTGGACGGCATACCGGTAGCCGTGTCTGCCGCGGTCAGGAAAGCGCTGGGACCGAGACCGGAGAGCTGCTGGACGTTGCTTTGGTTAACGGCAACGTTAGCAGGAATCGGCGTCGGGCCGATCTTATGCAGATGGTCGACTCCGAAGTAAGGAGTGCCCGCAGGGTCGAATGGGTAAGGGCACGGCTGACCAGCGATTTGTGCGTCGGTTTGCGTGGGCGAGAGGCACAATCCAAACAGAGCGGGAGCAATCGTGGGCACGCCGTAGAACAGGCGAGGGAAGGAGAGCGGCTGACTCTCGCGGATATCCGCGCCACCGAAGCCCGGGATGTCGCGAACCAGGCCAAGGCGGAAATGGTCGTAGAAGAGGCCGAAGCTGCCGCGGATAACCGTTTTCGGCGTGGCAGAAAAGGCAAAACCCACGCGCGGTGAGACATTGTCGGTTTTATTGAAGGACGAGTCGTAGTCCCAGCGGAGTCCCGCATTGATGGTCAGGTTGCGGGCAATTTTCCAGTCATCCTGCGCCCACAAGCCCGTGTAGTTGTTGCGCAATTTGATTTGATTAGCTTGCGGGGTTAGACCGCCGATGGTCAGGAGCAGGAAGAAGCCGGCATCGATGGGGCCGAATTGCTGATAGTCGCTCTCCGTGGCAAAGAGCTGATCATTCTGCCCGTTGGCTTCCACGCCATCGACATGAGTGCGCTCAAAGTCCCAACCGAACTTCAAGTTGTGACGGCTGATCGCTTTGTTCAGGTTGGCGCCGAAGGCTCCGTACTTCTGCTCCACAGTCGAGGGAGTGAACGTAGCGCCATAGCTGAACTGGCCTAGATCGCCGAATATACCGAAGGTGGTGTAGCTGCTGAAAAGGTTGAAGGTCGTGTTGGGGCCGGCTTGAGGGTGAGCCGGACTTGTGAGCGTGGGCTCGTCGCGATACTGGCCGCGAAGATTCAGGATGAAGGGGCTTCCGGAGTTCCCAAAGGTCACGACATCGCTGAAGCCGAGAAGCAAATTGCGGTCGCCGAGGTTCGTGCGCGTGGAGGGAAGAGAATTGGCAGCCGAAAGAGGATTGGTGCTGTTGACGTGGACGTTGGTGTAGTTCATTTGCTCGGTGATATGGTGATTGCTCAAAACCTGATCAAATTTGGCGAACAGGCGAACCTCGCGGTTGGTGGTAGGCTCGTTGTACGTTTCCTCGTTGTCGATAAGAAATTGTGGGGTATTGGGGGGAGGGACGAAATTCAGCTGGCGATTTTCGTGGATGCCTTCGGCGGAGCCGAACCAGAAGGCTTTGTCGCGAATCCAGGCGCCGCCGCCGGCGACGTCGTAGTCCCAGCGCAGAAGATAAGGGACATTGGGTTGACCCGGGATGTTGGAACTGTCGAAGGCACTGTTGCGGTGGTAGGCGGAGACCAGGCCGTGAGTATCGTTGGTGCCGGACTTGGTGATGACGTTGACGACGCCACCCGATGCATGGCCGAACTCGGCCTTGTATCCGGTAGTGATGACCTGGAACTCCGCGATCGTGTCCTGATTGAATTGCGCCGCCGCGCCGCCGCTCAGTTCGTCCTGATTGGAAAGACCATCAATCAGGAACCCGGTGTTGTTGGCGCGCTCACCCAGGACCGGCGTGGCGTTGTCGCTATTGAGATCGGCCTGGCGGTTGATGGCCACGCCGGGGACCAGCTGCATCAGGTCCAGATAATTCCTCCCGTTGATGGGCATGTTCACAATCTGGCTGGGAACGATGGTTGCGCCTTGTGAGGAAGCCGTGGTCTCGAGCAGAGGCATCTCGGCGGAGACCACCACCTTTTGCGCGACGGTTCCCACGTCAAGGGAAACGTCGAATTTGAGGGTACGGTTTAGAGTCATCTCCAAATCTTTAAATTCCTGAGTGCTGAACCCGGCGTGAGAAACGGTCAGCCTGTAAATGCCCGCGGACAGAGCGGAAATCTGATAGTTTCCGGTGGCGTCCGTGGTTGTTTTCCTGCTCACCGCCAGGGTGTTTGCCGTAACGCTCACTTCCGCCCCGGAGATCGCCAGGCCCTGGCGGTCGCTCACCGTGCCCTCAATGGTGGACGTGGTTTGCGCGAGGAAGGCAGGAAGCAAGGGGAAGGCGAGGAAGCCAAGAAGGAGACCAAGGGCGAGGCGCCACATCCCTTTTGGAAGCACAAAGCGATCGGACAAGGAATCGGCGAATGCGACACGGAAACGGTGCATGCGAGCCTCCCACCCAGATTGCCAGTCTTGCCCAGTTATGAGGCACCAGGCAGGTCGCGCGGAGGGAATACACGAAGAGCCTTGTGCAACAGATGATGCAAGGAACTATATTCCACCGGTGCGCGTTACTCTAGGGGCGGGGACGAAATCTGTCAAGGCATTTTGTCATGGAGCAGGGACCTCGGAGAAAATGCAACAAATGTTTCCCCGGTGGGAAGGGCCAGGAGGAAGGTTGGTCGCAGTGACCCTGGGCAACTCC
>JGI25388J43891_1000334_pt1 | contig 9289 bp, 6 predicted proteins | sample GraSoi013_2_20cm_2_FD_43891 | JGI IMG/M metagenome (IMG submission 43891)
TGTCCTGGCGTGGCGCAGGCCCAGGTGCCGGCCCCCGAGCCTCCTGACAAGGCGAAGGACCTGGCGTTCGCGCACGCGCAGGTCCTGGACGCCCCCGAAGTTCCCGATGCGATCAAGGTGCAGCCGGGTGAGAAAGTCCTGCTGCGCGCGCGCGCATCGGGCGTGCAGATCTACGTCTGCGGGACGGGCACGGACGGCAAGCCGGAATGGACGCTCAAGGCGCCGGACGCCGAGTTGCTCGACGAGCAGGGGGCGGTCATCGGTCATCATTCCGCGGGTCCCTCGTGGACGCACCGCGACGGCAGCGCGGTCAACGGCAAGGCGACCGCCCACGTCGATGCTCCGGATCGGGACTCGATTCCGTGGCTGCTGATTGCCGCCACGAGCCACAGTGGCAAGGGCGTGCTTGCGAGCGTCACCTCCGTGCAGCGAATCAACACCCACGGAGGACAACCGCCCGCGCCGTCGGGCTGCACGTCCTCGGGAACGGGGCGGAAGGTGAGGGAGGCGCGCGTTCCCTACCGCGCCGATTATTATTTCTACGCTGCGGGCGCCAGGTGACGGAGCGCGCACGCACTCCTTAAGAGCGCCTTAAGAAACGCTACCGGGCTGCGCGCTCAAAGGTCCTCCGGCGGGCCCTTGAAAAAAGACACCCATACCCCACCTCGCCGGCTGTCAAGGTTTCAGTCGGGGATGTTCAGCCGAAGGGAGGGTTGCCGTGAATGCCACCATGAGTGACAGGCGGATTTGCGATCGCAGGCGCGAGGGGCAGGCGCGCACCCGTGGCGCACACAGACCGTACTCGGCGTTTGAGCGTGGCGGAGCGCGGCGCCTGGCTCAGCCGTCCGTCGTCTTTCCGCGATTCAGGGTGTCGTAACAGCCACGCACGGGCGCACGCCCAGTCGGACAGCGGTCGCCCCGGCGGCCCGGTCTTCGGACCAGCGCCCGGAACCGGCCGCTCAGGCGACCGCTGACTTCAGCACGCGCTGCGGCTGGGCGACTCCGTAGCCCTGCGCGTAGTCGACGCCGAGGCTCGTCAGCATCTGGATGATCTCGGCGTTCTCGGCGAACTCCGCGATGGTCTGCTTGCCGGTGAGGTGACCGATCTCGTTGATCGAGCGCACCATCTCGCGGTCGATCGGGTCGCGCAGGATCTCGCGCACGAAGCTGCCGTCGATCTTGAGGTAATCGACCGGGAAGTGCTTCAGGTATCCGAAGGACGACAGGCCGGTGCCGAAGTCATCGAGCGCGAACTTGCAGCCGAGCTCTTTCAGCGCCTGGATGAAGCGGTTGGCCTGGGAGAAGCTCGCCACCGCCGCGGTCTCGGTGATCTCGAAGCAGATCTTCGAGGCGTCGAGCCCGCTCTTGTGGAACTGGTCGATGACGAACGGCAGGAACTTGTCGTCCCCGAGGCTCTGGCCCGAGAGGTTGATCGAGCAGCGCAGGAGCTTCTCGCGCTCGTCCGAATCGGATACGAGCCACCGGAAGGCGTTCTCGATCACCCAGCGATCGATCGCCGGCGTAATGCCATAGCGCTCCGCGGCGGCGATGAAATCGTTCGGGGCGACGATGCGCCCGCCCTCGTCCTTCAGGCGCAGCAGCAGCTCGTAGTGCGCGCCGGGCTCGGGCCGCTGCAGCGGCTGTATCGCCATGCGGTACAGCTCGAACCGCCCTTCCTCGAGCGCCGTGTTGATGCGCGCCGCCCACTGCATTTCGCGTCGCCGGCGCATCAGCTCGATGTCGTTCTCCGCGAAGCTGTGGACGCGGTTGCGCCCGCCCTCCTTGGCGGCGACGCAGGCGCTGTCGGCCGCGGACAGGATCGAGGCGACGTCCTCGTTCTCGGAGGTGATCGGCACCACACCGATGCTGGCGCCGAGGCGGAACACCCGGTCCTCCCACGTGAAGCGGAAGTTGCGCACCGCCTCGCGCAGCGTCTCGGCGGTGCGCATCGCCTCATCGAGCGAGGAGCTCTCGAGAAGAATGCCGAATTCGTCGCCCCCCAGGCGCGAGAGCGTGTCGCGCCAGCGCACCTTGGACTTCAGCAGCGCGCCCACCTGCCCGAGGAGGGCATCGCCGGCGCTGTGGCCGCAGGTGTCGTTCACGATCTTGAACTGATCGATGTCGAGATAGCACAGCGCATAGGAGGCCTCGCGCGCCTTGGCGCTCTTCAGCGCCCGCTCGAGGCGGCTCTCGAACTCGCGCCGGTTGACGAGCCCGGTGAGCAGGTCGTGGCTCGCGTGGTACGAGAGGCGGCGGTTCAGCTCGCGGGACTCGCTCACGTCGTGGAACACCAGCACGCCGCCGGCCACGTGGCCGGTGCCATCGCGGATCGGCGCCGCGGTCGACTCGACGTAGAGCTCGTTACCGTCGCGGCGGATCAGGAGCACCGGGCGCACCGACTTGATCGGGCGCATGCGCCGCACCGAGACGCTCAGCGGATTCTCGAGCGGCTCGCAGGTCTCCTCGTGGAAGGCGCGGAAGACCTCCTCGATCGCCCGGCCCATCGCGTCCTCCAGACGCCAGCCGGTCAGCTCCTCGGCCACCGGGTTGATGTAGTCGACGGTCGAGTTGGCATCGGTGGTGATGACGCCGTCGCCGATCGACTGCAGGGTGATCTGGGCGCTCTCCTTCTCGCGGAACAGCGCCTCCTCGTAGAGCTTGCGCTCGGTGATGTCGAGCTCGACTCCCACCAGGCGCAGCAGCCGCCCGTGCTTGTCGACGCGCGCGGTCGCGCGGCTGATGACCCAGCGCCACTCGCCGTTGCGGTGGCGCATGCGATGCGTGCTCTCGAAGATCGGGGTCTTGCCGGCGACGTGGTCGCGGATCGCGGTCTGCACGCGCGCCAGATCGTCCGGGTGCACGAGGCTGCGCCAGTCGGGCGCGCCGCGCATGTCCTCGTCGGCGTAGCCGAGCATCTGCTTCCAGCGGGGCGAGAAGTAGACCTCGTTGCTCTCCACGTCGAAGTCCCACAGACCGTCGTTGGCCGCGGCCTGGAAGAGGTTGGTGCGCTCCTCGAGCTTGGCGAGGCGCGCTTCCGTGCGGATACGTTCGAGCCCCGTGGAGAGGCTCGTGCCGATCAGCTTCATCAAAAGCTGCAGGTTCACGTCCCAGGCGCCGCGCGGCATGGTGTGCGCGAGGCCGAGAAAGCCGGCGGGCTTGCCCTGCACCCGCAGCGCCACGAGCAGCGTCGAGCCGATGTGCAGCTCCGCGAGCTTCGCCGCCTCGGTCGCCTGCTCCTTGCGCGGAGCGCTCGCATCGCGCAGCTCCGAGAGCCGCAGGTGCTCCAGCCGGCCCTTCAGCCACGGGAGCGAGGCGAGCGCGATCCCGGTGAGCCCTTCAGGACGGCACTGCGCAAAGGCGCTGCGCGCGAGCTTCACCTCGCCGATCGTCGAGTCCTCGGGATTGAGCGGCGCGAGGAAGGCGCAGTCGCACGCCGTGGCGCTGCGCAGCAACTCGAGATTGCGCGCCACGCACTCGTCCACCGAGTCGCGGTGCATGTTCTGGAAGTCCACCGCGATCTTGGTGCAGACGACGTCGATCCCGAGAACTGGCTTGGGGGCCCGGCCGGTCCAGGCGTCGGCTGACAGAATGTCCGAAGCGGTGAAATCCGCCGGCTTATCCGGCGGCGCGGTCGTCATGGCAGACGCAGCCTCCCCACAGTGTAGCCGCCGCAGCCTAACCCTTTACCGCCCCCTGGGCGTGACGCGCGTTCACGGAGTCGAGCATTCGATGCTCGAATTTTCCAACTGATTGCACGGGATTCTCGCACACTGCATCAGGAACACAAGCTAACGCACTGTTCTCTCGCGCATTACGGACTTGACAGAATCTGTCGACTTTTTGGCCCCGGTGGGGTCCGTACCGCTCTGGGGTGAAACTCTAGCGCGCGCGGAGCGCCGCGCGTGCCACAGCGTAGAGCCGCTTGAGCTCGCCCTCCATCTCCCCAGCTAAGCGCTCGAGCAGCGCCGCGTCGGTGACCCGCGGCACATAGAAAGGCGGGCCGATGGCGATCGCGATGCGGGAAAACGGTACGGGAATCACGAACTTGTCCCACTTGATGAGCCAGGCGCGCGAGGCGGCGTATGCCATCGGCAGAACGGGGCGGCCGGACATCTGCGAGAGCAGCAGCGCGCCGGGCTTGAACTCGAAGCGCGGTCCGCGCGGACCGTCAGGAGTGATGACCGGGGAGATGTCGTCGCGGACGAGCGCCTGGTAGTAATCGCGCAGAGCCCGTGCGCCCGTGTGGGTGGATGAGCCGCGGATGACCGCCCCGCCGAAGCGCCGCACCATCATCGCGCCGAGCTCCCCGTCCACCGAGGGGCTGATGAGCCAGCCCACGGTGAGTCCACGCGCACGTTGCTCGACCAGGAACTTGCCGCAATAGAGCTGATGCTGATGCCAGTAGCACGGCACGAGCGAGGGTGCGCGCGAGAGCGCCGCGTCCAGGTGCTCCACCCCTTCGACCCGTATCACACGGCAGGTCAGCCACCAGCCGCGGATGATGCCGAGCGCCAGCGGCACGATGAGGCGGTACAGCCAGCGGCGCATCGGGGTCATCCGACGTCCCGAGCGAGTCGTAGTGCGGTAGAGCGTGTTGCGCAGCCCCTCCTCGTCGTCCGCGCTCATCGACCGAACAGCTCCTCGAGAGACAGCGCGCGCGCGCAGAGTGCGCGCGCCGCTCGGCTCGTCATCACGCACGCCGAGGCGCCCGGAAAGATCGGGAGCGCCCGGGCGTGCCAGAGCACGCCGCCGCAGCGGATGCCTTCGGCGCTCGAGCTCAGCTCGCGCAGGCCGCGGATTCCGGCGCCCCAGGCTTTGAGCGCGGCCTCGCGCGCCACCCAGGAGGCGATCTGCTCCCCGTCGCCCATCTCGACGTCGAAGCCGACGCGCCCGCATCCGAGGGCGGCGCAACCGACCCAGGGGCCGGAGTGAGAAATGCTGAAGTCTGCGCCCGGATCGCGCGCGGCACTGGCTTTGTCCGCAGTGGCCGCTTCGTCGGCAGTGGCCACTTCGCCCGCACTGGGCGCTTGCGCCGCGATCGCCCCATGGGGTGTCCCGGGGCTTGCGCGAGCGAGCCTCGGCTTCTCTCCGCGAGTGAACACGAGCTCGCCCGGACTCACCGCGCGATCGAAGAGCGCCCCGAGTGCGCGCAGCGCGAGCGCGATGCCGGCGAGACTGGCATGCTGCTGCGGCCCGTCCGCGCCGAGCGCGAGGCGCTTNCCGTAGGGCAGTCGCGCGGCGATCGCCCGTGCGGCCGCTGCCGGCCACTGACCGCGCAGGTCGGTGTGATATAAGATTAAGGTTTGGCTTTCAACAGCTTGCATGATCGCCGCCGCGTCCGCGCAGACCCACCCCCCCGAGCCCGAGCTGCAGTTCGACATCGGCTCCACGGACGATTCCCTGGAGCGGATGATCGAGCTGTTCGCCCGCCTCGGCGACACCTATCGCGTGTTCGTACCGGCACGCGGATCTTATACCTATGTCATTCATCACCCGGACGACGTCAAGCGGGTGCTGGTCTCCAATCATCGCAACTACACCAAGGGTGTCGGCCTCGACCGGGTGAGGATCCTCCTCGGCAAGGGCATCATGACGAGCGAGGGCGAGCTGTGGAAGCGCCAGCGCTACATGATGCAGCCCTTCTTTCACCGCCGCACGGTCACCGAGTTCGCGCAGCGGATCGCGGCGGTGAACGAGCGGCGCCTCGAGCGCTGGGAGCAGCGCGCGCGAGCCGGCGAGATCGTCAATCTCACCGACGAGATGAGCGAGCTCACACTCGAGATCGTGCTGCGCGCAATCTTCGGGCTCGACCTCGATCGGCTCACCGACCAGCTCGGCGCCAACCCCTTCGAGGTCGTGACCCGCGAGCCGGCGCGCGATCTGCAGTTCGCCTACAAGTTCCGCTCGCTCACCAAGCTCGTCGCGCAGCTCATCGCGCGGCGGCGCGAGGAAGCGGCCGAGCACTTCGACTACCTCGCCATGCTCATGAGCGCGCGCGACAAGGAGAGCGGCGCGCCGATGAGCGAGCGCGAGCTCATCGACGAGGTCATGACGCTCATCGTCGCCGGGCACGAGACCACCGCAAGCGGCCTCAACTGGACCTGGTACCTGCTGTCGCAGCACCCGCAAGCCGAGGCGCGGCTGCACGCCGAGATCGACGCGGCGCCGGAGCTCGCGGCCCCGGGGCTCGCCGAGATGGAGGCCCTCCCCTACACGCAGCAGGTCATCAACGAGGCGCTGCGGCTCTATCCGCCCGGCTGGCTCCTGTCGCGGCGGACTATCGAGGCCGACGTGCTCGGCGGCTACCCGGTGCCGGCCGGCGCCAACGTGCTGCTGCCGCTGTACCTCCTGCACCGGCACCCGGGCTTCTGGAAGGACCCGGAAGCCTTCTCCCCGGAGCGCTTCGCGCCGGAGCACGAGGGCGAGCGCCCGCGCTTTGCCTACATGCCGTTCGCTGCCGGCCCCCGCCATTGCATCGGCGAGACACTCGCGCTCTACGAGATGCTCGTGCACCTGTACAAGGTCGCGCGGCACTATCGCCTGAAGTGGGTGCCCGACAAGCCGCTCGAGCTCGAGGCGCAGATCAACCTGCGCACCCGTTTTCCGCTGCACATGAGGCTGGAACGCCGCCGCTGATGAACGACGCCACCACGCTCACCGAGCTGATCGAGGCGAACCGCACCCGTCCGCACCGCATCACCTACCTCGAGGGCGAGAACCAGACGCGCGAGGTGTCCTTCGCCGAGCTCTACGAGCGCTCGCTCGGCATCCTCTATCACCTGCAGCGCCTCGGCGCCCGGCGAGGCGACAAGCTGATCCTGTTCCTCACGGACAACGAGCAGTTCATCGACGCGTTCTGGGCCGCGGTCCTCGGCGGCATCGTGCCGGTGCCCGTGGCGCTCGGGATCAGCGACGAGCACCGCATGAAGCTGCTGCGCATCGCGCGCCGGCTCGGCAAGCCCTTCCTGTACACCGAGCGTCGCTCGCTCGAGCGCATCGGCGCCTTCGCCGCGCAGGCGGGCGAGGAGGAGGTGTATGCGGCGCTGCGCGAGCGCACGTTCCTCGTGGACGATCTCGACGACATCTCGCGCGCCGGCAGCGTGCAGCGCGCCCAGGCCGGCGACACCGCCTTCATCCAGTTCTCATCCGGCTCGACCAGCGAGCCGAAGGGCGTGGTGCTCACGCACGGCAACATCCTCGCCAACTGCCGCGGCTCGACCGAGGTCGCCGGATTCGGCGAGCACGACGTGAGCCTCTCCTGGATGCCGCTCACCCACGACATGGGCCTCATCGGCTTTCACCTCGTCATGTTCGCCAACCGGGTGCACGCGCACCTCATGCCGACGGAGCTCTTCATCCGCCGGCCGCTGCTGTGGCTCGGCCTCGCCTCGAAGGTGCGTGCCACGATCCTGTGCTCGCCGAATTTCGGCTACCGGCATTACCTCAAGGTGCTCGGCGAGCGCGCCCCCGAGGGACTGGATCTCTCGGCCGTGCGGCTCATCTTCAACGGCGCGGAGCCCATCTCGGTCGAGCTGTGCGAGGAGTTCCTCGGGCGCCTCGCGCCCGCGAAGCTCAACCGCAACGCCATGTACCCGGTGTATGGCCTGGCGGAGGCCTCTCTCGCGGTGAGCTTCCCCGCGGTGGGAGCGCCGCTGCGCACCGTTACGCTCAACCGCCACCGCATGAGTGCCGGGAGTCCGGTCGAGCTCGTGCCCGCTTCCGACCGACACGCCGTCAGGCTCGTGAGCGAGGGCAAGCCCATCCCGTACTGCCGGGTGCGCATCGCCGACGATGAGGACCGGGAGCTGCCCGAGGATCGCATCGGCCACGTGCACATGCGGGGCGACAACGTCACCCGCGGCTACTACGAGGACCCCGAGGCGAACGCCGCGGCATTTACCGCCGACGGGTGGCTGCGGACCGGCGACCTGGGGCTCGTGCACGGCGGGGAGCTCTATATCTCCGGTCGAGCGAAGGAGATCATCTTCGTCAATGGCCAGAACTACTACCCGCACGATCTCGAGGCGATCGTGCAGCGCGTTCCCGGGCTCGAGCTCGGCAAGGTAGTCGCCGCCGGGGTTCGCGCCCGCGAGGCGGAAATCGAGCAGCTGGTGGTCTTCGTGCTGCACCGGGGCACGGTTGCGGATTTGCTCCCCACCGCGAAGGCGGTCGCACGGCTCATCAACGAACAGACCGGACTCGAGGTGGCGGAGGTCGTCCCGGTCAAGCGCATCCCGAAGACGACCAGCGGCAAGATCCAGCGCCATCGGCTCGAGGAGGCCTACGCGGACGGGGAGTTCGATGCGGAGCTCGCGGAGCTCGCGGCGCTGCGCGAGGCGGCGCGCGGCCCCGAGTCCGGCACGCTCAGCCGGATCGAGGAGAAGCTGAAGGGCATCTGCGACGTGGCGCTCGCGGGCAAGCGCATCGGCATCCACGACAATCTGTTCGAGATCGGCGCGAGCTCGCTCAAGCTCATCGAGATTCACGAGCAGATCGACCGCGAGTACCCGGGGCAGGTGGACCTGACCGAGCTCTTCGATTTCCCGACCATCGCCGAGCTCGCCCGGCGCCTGCAGGGCAAGCTCGCCTGAGCCGCATCCGGCCGGCCGTCGCGCCCGAGGGGTTCGTCTGCAAAAAGCGGCAATCCGCGGCGTCCTGTGCCTATAATGCCGGGATCATGGAGCTTAATGCGCCATCAGGCGTCGCGAGCGCGAGCCCGCACTGCGAAGGGCGACTCTCGGAATTCGGCATCCGGCCGACGGCCCAGCGGGTGCGGATCGCGGCGCTGCTGCTGTCAGCGCCCCAGCACCTTTCCGCGGAGCAGATCCTGGCGCAGCTGCGCGCTTCGGGGGCGCGCGTGTCCAAAGCCACGGTCTATAACACGCTGAATCTTTTCGCCGCGCATGGGCTCATCCGCCAGCTGTCGGTGGACGGCTCCCGCGCCTGGTTCGACTCCAACGTCGAGCCGCATTACCACTTTCATGACCTCGACACGGGCGCTCTGATCGACGTGCCCGTTCCCGCCGTGGCCTTCAGCCGCCTGCCCCCTCCGCCGCCCGGGACCGAGGTGGCCGGCATCGACCTGGTGATCAGGTTGCGTCGGAAAATGTAGAATTCCCGGTTTTGCCGGTGACATGCGCCGGGATAGCTCAGCTGGTAGAGCAGCGCATTCGTAATGCGCGGGTCGTAGGTTCGAATCCTATTCCCGGCACCACTTCCGCTGCCGCTTCATGTTTCGGCCCGTCGCCCGCGGATCTCTCCCTGGCGCGTCGGAGGCGGGGAGTGGCGG
>JGI25388J43891_1000342_pt1 | contig 9187 bp, 10 predicted proteins | sample GraSoi013_2_20cm_2_FD_43891 | JGI IMG/M metagenome (IMG submission 43891)
CAAGAAATTATTTTGGATTCTCCCTCGTGTAAGCGCTTATTTTTGTGGGACCTATGAAGACACGCTTTTCAGCGTGGCTGTTTGCTAAGACCTCTGTGCTAGTGTTGTCCAACCAAGAAATCTCCCACCAGCATTCCCGACGCTCCAAAATTTGCCGTTCCCGTCTAGTTAGGATTCCTTTGGCTCGTCGTCATCGCGCTCGACCAAATGCGGCCGACTTCGTCTGCGCTCGGAGGCTTCCAGACCCCACTGAATGAGTTTGCTTATGTAGCGCTGGTTTTCGAAGACGTCGAGCGTCTCCGGTGGGTCGAGCGGTGCCCTGTCAGGATCGAAGCGAGCACTATCTGAGTCCACTTCCGAACAGACGGGCGGCATGACCAGCCGAGAGGAAGTTCGCGACCATTTTCGTAAGCCGTAAGCGCCACCAGACACCTTTCGAGATAATTCCACGGTGTTCCGCGCATGGCGTCTTCCCAGAGCAGAACGATAGTCGGATAGCTGCCGAGTTCATGCTCCTGCCACTGGACTTCCAACCCATCTCTGGCGGCGGTAGCCCGCAGAGCTTGACAATGTGCCGGATGGCGAAATTGACTGGTTTGTGGAAGGAGTCCCCACAAAAGTCCCCACAGTTGCATTTTGACGCGTGTCCTCCGAAGGGGGACGAAACTGACCCTTCAAAGACTCGTTAGCATCTCATAGGCGCGGTTGATTGTCAGTGTTTTCTCCCTCGCGATTGCCTCAAATTCCTGACCTAAATGCGAAACCTTGTCAGGATGATATCTGGCAATGAGGTCGCGATAAGCTGACCTAATTTCCTCCCGTGATGCGCCCAGCGAGACGCCAAGCACTTCATAGGGATTGAAGCTGACGCCCGGCGTTTGCTCCTCCCGACACCGATTCTCTTCGGCTCTTGCCCGCTCCTGACAGGAATCACAGATCTGAGTCGCATTTGTTGTTCGGGCACCGCAAGTAAAACACTTCTTCCCTCTCCTTGCGATTTCTTGCAGAAAAGCAAGGAAAATCACCGCAGCGAATACTATTAGAAGGTTAATTGGTATCCCGGGGTTTGTCTGCAGCCCTGGGGTGGCCCCACTACCGGTCTTGGGGGAAGTCGAGGTAGGTTGCTGCGTAGGTGGGGAAACCGTAGGGGTCCCAGGGTCGGTGACGGGAGCTATCTGGGCTGCAAGACCGGCACGCTGGCTGCGCAGGCAGTTGTAATAGCTAGCCGGACCAATGAATTGTCTGGCGACGCGACAGGCGTTAAAGATCATCTCCTGTTGCTCGGGCGACAGATCACTGAGGTCAGGCTCAGCGGAGTTTCGCAGCGCCCCAAGCTGGTCACGCAGGCACCCGTAGTACTTAGCCGGACCATTGAATTGTCTGGCGACGTTGCAGGCGCTAGCGATCATCTCCTGTTGCTCGGGCGACAGATCACTGAGATCAGGCTCTCCAGAGGAGTTTCGCAGCGCCCCAAGCTGGTCACGCAGACACCTGTAGTACTTGGCCGGACGATTGAATTGTCTGGCGACGTTACAGGCGCTAGCGATCATCTCCTGTTGCTCGGAAGAAAGCTTGCTAAGGTCAGGGGGGCGTTGTTGGGCGCTCAGTATCGACGTGGTGATCTGAGAGAGTCCGAGGGAACAAATCGTGGCAAGCATGGTCGAGCGCAGGTTTATCGCCATTGGCTCAGAGGGTAATCCGAAACGTTAGTGTCGAATACGTTCAAGGGCTGGGGGTGCTGCTTATAGTACCTATGTATTGATACTATTGGTTTTTTTGCGATGTGCAACCAAACGTTTCTAAAGCATACCCGACTCTATACCTTGGTCGATAGCGCAATTGCGAGAAAACCGCGCGCCAGCGTATGTGCAGGAACTCATACGCACCCTGGCTACGTCTGTCGCTGCGCTTCACCTTCAACGTACACGTCGAGTTGATTGGCATGGAAACCTGCGGAGGTGCACATTTTCTTGGCCGAGCCCTGCGGGAACAGAGACTTGAGGGGCAGCTGATTCCGGCACAGTATGTGAAGCCGTACGTGAAGACGAACAAGAGCGACTACCTCGATGCTGAAGCGATCGCGGAGGCCAGACGCGCTTCTCAAAATCGTTGATACGCTTTACCGCACAGATTTCACTAATGGAATAGAGGTTCCTGCTATGATATGAAACGTTTTCTGCACTTTCTTGTTCTCTGTCTATTGTGGACAAGTCATGCGACGGCTCAAACGGCGGTGGTCAAGCGCAATGTGAACCTTCGATCCGATGCATCGTCCGACAGCGACATTGTGGAGTTGCTCAAGCCTGGAGCCCAACTTCTTCTGGTGGAACCTGACCAGATCAACCGCTTTTACCATGTAACAACCGATGATGGTAAAGATGGGTGGGTTTGGGCACGGAACATTAAAGTTCTTGCAGGCACAGCGCCTCCCACACCGCATCCGAATCCACCAGGACCAACCACGCCTCCTCCAAACACGTCCGGCGATCTATTTTCACGGCTCATGAACGCAAAGAAGACAGCGATTGGGCAGCCACTTATTGAGAACGGCAGCGAAGTCTGCGGCCCAACGGGCAACACCACCAACCCAACGGCAATCGCTTTGAACAACAGCAAGAACCGGACTGATCTCCCGGGGGACTCTGATTATGTTGACATTGGCTGGAGCGACCTGAAGAACCTACCGTCCGGCCGAGTCAACGATTTTGTATCCGCGCCCGTTAGGGTTGTTGGATTTCTGTCCCACAAGGTCAAAGTCGAAAACACAGGCAACGGCGAGTCCACGAATTGCAATTTGACTGCCGACAACGAGGTTGATTGGCATATTTACCTCACTTCCTCACCAGCGCAGCAGATCAGTAGCGCAATCATCGTTGAAACCACGCCGCGTACCCGACCGCAACACAAGTGGACGACGCTCATGCTGGCTCCATTTGTCGATTCGCAGACGCAAGTTAGAATCAGCGGTTGGTTGATGTATGACACTGAGCATATAGGTGTAATCGGCACACAGAGAGCCACGGTATGGGAGGTTCACCCCATTACGAGAATAGAGGTTCAAATCAATGGGCAGTGGGTAGATCTTGACAATCAGCCCTGAGGGTTCCCTTGAAACGTTTTCTCTCCTCCCAACACTACTCCATGAGTTCTTCTTTTCGTTCGGGACACGACCCTCGAAACGCAACGACGGCACCGCTACGGTCTTCCTCGAACCTACCTGGCGCGGTACAGCCAGCCTCGAGATGTGGACGCCTGGCCACAACAAGCAGCGCATCGCCGTCGAGGTATCCATCTGGCTCGTTGTGACTCTTTGTCTGATCGGTGGGGCGATCGGGGGTATCGCCGCAAAAGATACGCTGAAGGGCTCCATTTGGTGGAGGATCTTCATCGGTATTGTCGGCGCTATCGTTCTCGTCTGGCTGTGCGTCTTTGCCGTCGTCCCCCGAACGCATTCCATGATTGCTCACAGCCTTATAAGCGTGTTCGTTGTTGGCATTGTCGGTGGCTACGCGGGAACGCGCGTCCTCGACTTCGCCGCCAAGAGATTCGGCGTCCTTACTTGACGCCGCGTACGGAACTGCGGTGGGAGGAGTAGAAATGGCGTTCAGGAATCACATTCCGGGGAATGGAACGGGTGGATCCATTTGTCGCCGAGGCTCGCTGCCTCCAGCATTGACCGCACTGTTTCTCGCAGGTTTGCTGCAAATCACGAGCGGCTGTGCTGCAGCCCGGCTGACGCAGTTTCATAATTTCGCCCAAGCGGGAACAGCCTACACAAAGGCGAGCCAAGCCGTTCTCGATGAAGCCGGCACAGCTGCGATTGAAGCCGATTCCCTGATTGCGCAGAAGGGCAGGGACGGGCTAAGAACTCCGGATGAGCGCCGCCAGTTCATCGTTGGCGAAAATCAAGAACTACGCAAGCGATTAATGCTGCTGGGGGACATCGGACGCCACGCGAGGTTGCTGCAATCGTATTTCGAAACGCTCGCCGCGCTAGCCGATCCGAAGGCACCTGCCACACTGGGGACGGCAGCTCAAGGCGTATTCGATTCCATCGGAGGACTGAGTCCGGCGATCAAGAGCGCCAGTTTGGGCGGCGTGAAGATCGGGGATCATATCCCCCAGGCGACGAGTTTTGCGGTCCAAGTTTTCAAGGCGAAGGCACTCGAAAACGAGTTGAAGGCAAGATCTAAGGCCATTGAACGTGAGTTAGCCCTGCAGGAGGCGGCCTTTACCGTCATCACCAGCACTTTAGAGACGGATCTCGCCGTCCAACTGCAGCTTGAAGAGACGGAAGAGGTGATCGAGCCCTTTGCTGCCGCGAAGGATCTGCCGAAAGGCTGGGCGGTGCACAGAGAAGAGATTCTCCGCGCCCGAGTAGCAGCAGCCTCCTCAAAAGCGGCCCAGGAGGCCGCGGCGAAACTCAGAGAAAGTTTTGTCGCGCTGGTAGAGAACCGCCTCAGTGAACCTTCCATAGCAGGCATCATCACTGCAATTAATTCGATGTTGAATTCAACCGAGGCAATCAAAAAGGCGACGCCTACCCAATAATTGCGAAAACGAGAGGCCGGTTCTTATGGATTCAGCACAAATTTATTCTTCGACACTGGAGCAGTTGAATAAGACAGTAGTGAGGCTCACGTCACCGGAGTGGGATGCCAAAGTACAAGGAGCACCGCCCGAACAGCGGCAGGAGGCCCTGGCAGAGCTCCTGCGTGTGCAGCATGCGCGGTTAGTTCTGGCAAACGCTGCGCTGCAGGAAATCGCGGAGCAATTGAAGGCGAACGAACAGAACTTGCTAGACGGTCAAAAAGCTCTTCAGTTGGAGCTCGATAAACTGGCTACGGTCGAGGCGGTCCTGAAAGCGATCAGCTCGCTCGTTAATGTCGTAGCTCGCATTGTTCCGCTCATTTAATGCTAGCGGGCTGAACAGGAAGTTGAGGAGGAATCATGGCCCTTGATTTCGATGTAATCGTGATCGGCTCGGGATTTGGGGCGGCGGTTGCTGCCATTGACCAAGCCGGAAAAGGGAAAACCGTCTTCATCCTGGAGCGGGGCGTATGGTGGCTCACGCCGGAATTGTCTGCCGAGAATCCGATGAACCCGTTCTTGAAGACGCAACCGGTGCAATACTGGGCGCGGCCGGATCACCGCCGAGGGCTAGTAGACTTTCTGGCGGTCGTCAAGGAGAATGGGGTAGCCGGCGCACTGCAAGACTTTGCCAACGGTGTGGCTGAGTTTTTCACCGATAAACCGAGGCCCCGGCCGCTGTACCGCTACAACACTTTCGGTGAGGCGGACGTGATTTCGGCGAGCGGCGTAGGCGGCGGCTCACTGATCTACTCCAACGTGACAATCGAGCCGTTCTTCGACACGACGAATAAACAGTATCCAGCAATGGCGAGCTGGCCCGAAAAGGCGAAGCTCCTTCCAACGGACTATGCCAATGGCCTGACCTGGATGACGACAAATCGCGGGGCGCCGAATCAGGTAGTCACCAAGTATCCGCAGACTATCCCGCAGAACCAGCTGAAGGCAGTCAATAGTAGTGACCCGAGGTTGCTCGGGCGCTCGCGGTTTTTGAGAGACGCCTCCACGAGCCCGAATCTTTCCCCGCAATTGGCGAGACAGATCGTCGAGCCGTGGGCGCCCTTGAAGTTGCAGATCAAGGAAGCAGATCCGGGGAATACGGCCACGAGCAAGAACTTCTGCGAACGCCAGGGTCGATGCTTTCTGGGCTGTTTGCCGGCCGCGCGGCATACGCTGAACAAGACACTGTTAAACCAGCTGCCTTTAGCCGCACAAGACAAAGTCCTCATACGGGCGCTTGCGAATGTGGAATCCATCGAGGCCATCCCGGGCGGCGGTTACACGGTGCATTACACGGGGCTCGATGACGACACCGAGTATCATCCCACGGCCAAGGCTGTGATCCTGGCGGCCGGATGCCTGGGGAGCACGGAGATCCTGCTGCGCTCGCGGGACAAGAGCAATGGAAAGCTTGTGGTGAGCAAAACGCTCGGTACAAAATTCTCGACAAACGGAGACTTCTCCGGCTTCGTGACGGTTGATCAGGACAAGCTGCAATACCCGATCTATACGACGCGCGGGCCAATCAACACCTCGCATGTGACGTTCCGCGACGGGAAGCTGTTGGTGAACGTGGAAGACGCCGGCATACCGGCCATGTTTGCATCGCTAGTCGAGAAGACATTGAAAATGCTGGAGCAGGACAAAGGGCAAGCCGACGTAATCGACATTTTGGGGCTGCTCTGGAACAGCGCACAATTGCCCGACTATAGCGATCCCAATGACATGCAGACGGAAGCTGAGATGCTGATGAACACCTGCTGGTTCAATTGTATGGGAATGGACGACGCCACTGGAGTCCTCAGTCTGGACGGCGACGATCTGCAGCTCAATTTCACAGGTGCGATCGCCAAGCATCCAACGTTCCAGAAGGCGGAAAGCGTCCTCCAGGAATTGGCCAAAGCAATGGGCGGAACGTATCGAGCTTTTCCCCTGTGGCACGGTTTGGAACCATTTGTGTCGAAGAAGTTGGTCGTCGTACATCCCTTGGGAGGCTGCCCGATCGGAGGCAGCTCGACGGACGGGGTCGTCAACAGCAACGGCCAGGTGTACAACACAACGGCCGGGGCGCAGACGGTGTATGACGGGCTTTACGTGTTGGACGCATCGATCATTCCGGGAGCGGTGGCCGTGAATCCAACGCTAAGCATCGTGTCCATGGCGGCGAGAGCGGCAAAATCGATCGCTTGAGGGATGGTTTCCTAGTTCAGAGTCGTCGGACGACGGCAGGTTTCTTGGAAAGGAGAACCATGGCAACCCGATCGATGGGATCAAAAGACCAGGCCACAATTTTGCTGAACATCTTCGACGGATCGCGTCAACCGATCGGACCGGGAGTCAAGAATCTCCTTGTGCGCATTATTGACGGGAATCAGAAACAGTTGTTTAGCGACTTTCGCAACGGCTCCAGTTTTCAATTTCAAATCCCCTTCTATGATAATTTCGGTGACCGCTATACCGTGATCGGTTCCGCGGACAATTATTCGCAAGCCGGCGCCACGCCGGTAAACGTTCAGCGAACGGTCCCGCAAAGTGTCGATCTCATGCTTTTGGATAAGAACGCGACCTTCCAGTTTGGGAATGCCAGGTGGAGCGATCTCCCACAGAAGTATCCGGAAACTCGCTCCATTCTTGCGCGAGGAGCCGGGACGGAAGCCGACGCGCAGGCCCGCTATGAGAATTTGATGGAGAAGGATCCAGCTACACTGGCCTGTCTGTGGAATCTGATGACGGCGATGAGGGACATTGATCTGCCCTCCGGGACGCCGCTCACCTATCTAAAGCAGCTGATTTGGGAAGATGTGCCTGACCGAAACATCTTCGCACCGAAACAGGACCGGTTCTACGCTTATGCTGACAAAGCCCTCGTCAGCCAAGTCCAGCTAGCCGCTCAGCAAAACGAATTCGCACCTGAGCTGGACCCCGCCACTTTCCATAAGGGAGCTACGAGCAGCTACAAGCAAATTCAGTTCGGAGAAGCAAACGTCCAGCTGACCTTTCACGAAGGTGACACGCAAATAATCGACGGCACGGAGTGCATCGTGGTCGAGCCGGATATTGATTACTACAAGGATCTACTAGCCCACGCCTTGTTGGAAGTCCTTGTAAACGGCCTTGCGGGAACTCTCACTGACCCGAGAAACGTATACGTGTTGCGGTGGATCGCCGGACGGCGTGCCGGAGTGCCCGAGTTTAATCCGCCTTACACGATTGAATAGGACTACGGGCCTCGCGCAAACGCTCTGGAGACAGGAAGCGTGCGGAGATTAAACAATTTGAGGTCATCCCCTCTCAGGTAGCGTCGGCAGATCTGCCTAGAGAGCAACAAGAGGTATATGCCAGACACGCTTATAGAAGGTATCGACGTTTCCTCGAATCAAGGCGAGGTCGATTGGGGTACGGTGGCGCGTGCGGGAAAGGCATTCGGCTTCGCTCGGGCCACAATCGGAGGGCACCAGTGCGATCCCCAGTTCGTTGCGAACTGGCAGCGGATGAGCGATGCGGGCATCATTCGTGGGGCGTATCACTTTTTCTGGCCATTAACTCCCTGGCAGGACCAGGCGGAAAACTTCATAAAAACAGTTGGCGCGTTGAACCCAGGTGACTTACCTCCTGTTTTGGATCTCGAGGAGGCCATTCCCAAAAGCAGCGCATCAAAACGCGATGCTTGGGAGGATGTTCCCGCGGACCAGCGTCCTTCGATTATCCGGAACTGGCTCGACGCGGTTGAGCAAGCGCTGAGTATGCGGCCGATGATTTATACCCGCCAGAATTTTATCGAGCCTCTGCTCGGCGATGAAGTCAAGACATTGGCCACCTCGGGATTGTGGATTGCGCACTACAAGGTGGCCCAGCCCTCCACTCCGTCAAGCTGGACCTCATGGACGTTCTGGCAGTATTCGGAGACCGGCAGTGTCGACGGAGTACACGGGGATGTTGATTGCGACCGATTCGGTGGTTCACAGTACGATCTGCAAAACCTCACGAAGAGTTGATGCGTCTGCTCGAAGCACGTCACGGTTGACCCCGGGGATGCCAGAGGCTTGAGTCGACTTTCTTTCCGCGGCCTGACAGCATGTAGTGAAACGGGAGGCGTGGAAACGTCGCGAGGACAACAAAGCCCGACCGGCCAGGATAGGAGCAATAGAAAATGAGAACGCTCGGCATTTTAGTCCTGAAGAAGCTACGCATCTTAGGATGCGTAATGCTTGTAGCGGGATCGGCGTATTCTCAAACCGCCGATTCGCCCAACGGGGCGAGTTCTAAGTCCACCGCTGCCCAGAGCACCCCGCGTGTCAGCAACTCTGCACTGGCAGAGCGACCTGCACCTACCCCAGCAACCACGCAAAATCAATCAGCCAAAGACGTCGCACTCAGCGGAGTTGAAGTCACAGATCCGAAGGCCGACCAAACAGAGGTGGCTCTCGGAAAATTTGTGATTTTGAAGTTGGATACGCCTTGGGAAGTGATTCTCAAGCAGCAGACGCCAACGAACAAATTGGGGCTATTCATTAATGATTTATTTATGAAGGGGCTGGAGCCCATGCCCATGCCCGAGCATCCCAACTGGGTGATGTTCCAGCTCAAGCGGAATGAC
>JGI25388J43891_1000343_pt1 | contig 9181 bp, 6 predicted proteins | sample GraSoi013_2_20cm_2_FD_43891 | JGI IMG/M metagenome (IMG submission 43891)
CTCGCTCCTCAACGATTACTCTCCGATCATCACCAGCGAGCCGAGCCAGCAGGACGTACGAGCTCGTTCCGCCCGAGGGTCCACCACCACGTATTACGTGTGCTGCACTCCCCAGAAGCCCAACACGTTCGTGTTTTCGCCGCCGATCGAAGGCCGCTATATCGGCTGGTANGCGGCGGCGTACGGGTATGATGGCTTCTTGCGTTGGGCCTACGATGCCTGGCCCGCAGACCCGGTGCGCGATGCCCGGCACGCGTTGTGGCCGGCAGGAGACGAGTTTCTCGTTTATCCCGGAGCGAGCAGCAGTGTCCGGTTTGAAAAGCTGCGCGAGGGAATCGTGGATTACGAGAAGATTCGCACCTTGCGAGCGCTGGCATCCCGATCGACGGATGGCACCATCAAACGGCAGGTCCGGGAGCTGGACGACCAGTTGACCACATTCGTGGGAGATCGCGATTACAGNAAACGGAGCTACGANCAGACGNGNATCACGGAAGCCGTTCACACGGGGATGCGGATGCTGGAGGCGTTAAGCGAGCGCCTTGCGAAATAGCGGAGTGGTCTGTAGCGAAGGCCACGATTACATCCTCACCCACGAATTGACGCCCGCCGGTCCGGTCCCGACCGCGTTCGATCCGGACGGTGTTTATCCCTACGTCAGCTATTCGGAGACCTCGGAGCGACCGGTACCTAAGAAGTACCGGTTCGTGGCATTAGAGAACGACAAGATCAAGGTCACGNTTTGTCCAGACCTGGGAGGAAGAGTCACATCGATCGTTCATAAGGGATCAGGCAAGGAGGTGTTGTACGTTCCGGACGTGATCCGGCCGACGCGCATCTTGCCGCGGTTCGGCTTTGTCGCCGGCGGCATCGAAGTGAGCTTCCCCATCTCGCATTCTCCCACGCAAAACGACCCGGTGCTCTACGCGATCGATCGAGCGCCACCGCGGGTGTATGTCACCTGCGGAGAGCGGGAATTGCGGTTCGGCATGCAGTGGTCGGTGGAATACTCGCTGGGTAGTGACGATGACTTCCTCACGCAGCGCACGGTCTTCCACAATCCCGGACCCGCGACACATCCCTGGATGTCATGGTCGAACGCCGCCGTGCCGTGCGCTCCCGATACCGAATACCACTTTCCCAAGGGCAACGTGCTGGCCCATTCGTCCAGAGTCGCGACCATCGATTGGCAGGAGTCAGGGCCGAAGCGCGAGGCGGACATCCAGGAAATGACGGGCTTCTTTTGGAAGGCCAAGGATGCGAATGCCTGTGGTGCCTTCACGCCGTCGCGCGGCATGGGGTTGTATCACGTCGCCGATGAAGCGATCGCGCCGGGAATGAAATTGTGGAGCTACGGCATCGGCAAAGACCGCGCCTGGGCGACGCTGAGTACGGCAAGACAGGAGCCGTACGTCGAAATCCAGGGCGGACCGCTCGCGGATCAGTCGATCAAGCTGGACTTGCACGCCGGCGAAACACGCTGGCACGTGGAGTTCTGGATCCCTGCGAGCAAGCCGTTGAATATCTATGCCCTGCGAGTTCCCAATGTAGCGCTCCGGCCTGTCACACAGGTTCCTGTGTTCGGTTGGGCAAGGGAACATGAAGTGAAGGTGTGGAACGACCTCGTGCATGCCTGCCGCAGCGGACAAGGATTACCGCAACCCCCTCGAGCCCATCGCTGCCTGTGGGCTCCTTCCGGTATGGAAGACCTGACTGCCGCATTCGAATGGGCGATCGAGCAGACCACTGGCGACGATGCAGAGCTTTGGAGGTTCCATTACGGCGCCTGGCTTGCCGGGAGAGGAATACGAAGGGCAGCGATCCAAGCACTGTCCGCCAGCCGCCTCGGGGTTGCCAAGGCGTTGTCGGCCAGGCTGCTCCAGCTCGAAGGCGATGTCGAGGGGGCCGCAACAGCGTTCAGATCGATTCAGGAGAAGTGGTTGCAAATACATCCACAGATTGTTGTCGAGCGCGATGCCGTGTTGCGCGATCTCGGACCACATACGCTGGCCGAGCGCGAGACATGGCTGGACCAGGTTGGCGCGCTGCAAGATGAGTGGATCATCGAACGACGCGTGCAACTGTTGATCGATAAGGGCGAGTATCAAGCGGCCAAGCGACTGCTGCTATCGGTTTCCTTCCAGAAGGTCCATCAACGCTACACCCGCACCGGCTTGTGGAAGCAGATCTGTGAGCGACTGAACGAGCCCTATTTGCCAATCCCTCCCGAGCTCGGCGAAGACCAGCTGGTCCCCTTCGGGACATATCGGGAGTTCGAATGACCGGGCGGCCCGGATCTTGCGACTTCTCAGGATTACGCACACGCTTAAGACCTCTGAACCCATGCGGTCGCCGTCGATGCCCTTCGAGACCCGCTTCACCAACGAGCCTGAGACTTCCGCTGCGGAACTCGTATGGGTTGATCGCATCCGCGCGGGGGACGTGAACGCGTTCGAGGCACTCTATCGCAAGTACTGGCAGCGGCTGCACGCGTTTGCCTTCCGCTATGTGCGCTCCAAAGAGGACGCGGAGGAGGTCGTGCAGGACGTGTTTTTCCGGATCTGGCGCGGCCGGGCGGATTGGGTCCCCGCCGGCGCCGTGCGGAACTACGTCTACTGCGCGGTCCGCAACGCCGCACGCGACCGACTGGAGCGCGCCGCCGTGGCCCGCCGTTGGGCGGGGCATGTCGGCCAGGGGCAGGGGGCGACGGCGGCGGCGGCGATCCAGTCCGAGCTGGAGGCCGTCGAGCTCGTTGCCGCGGTCCAACGAGCCCTCGACGAGCTTCCCCCCAAACGATCCGCGGTGTGCAAGCTGCGGCTGATCGATGAGCTGAGCTACGCCCAGATCGCCGACCGGCTCGGCATCGGAGAGAAGACCGTGGAGACGCAACTCGCTCGCGGCCTCAAGTTCCTGCGCGAGCGGATGCGCCCTTACCCTCAAAGAACCTCCGCGCCTGCCGACGGCTCGGCCGTGAACACGTGGCGCTCGACGTCGGCCGCAGCGCCGCGCGGCGCATAGAAGCGCTCGCGCAGCGCGGCCATGACCTCGGGCGCACGCGCGACGCGGCACAGCGCCACGATCGAGCCGCCGAACCCGGCGCCCGTGAGTCGCGCCCCCACCGCGCCCGCCTCCCGGGCCAGCTCCACCAGGCGGTCCAGCTCGGGGTGGCTCACCTCGTAGTCGTCCCGCAAACTCTGGTGCGAGGCGTCGAGCAGGCGCCCGAACGCCGCGAGGTCGCCGGCCGCCATTGCCGCCTCCGCTTGCGGCACGCGCGTTCCCTCGGTGACCACGTGGCGAAACCGCCGCGCGAGCACGCCAGAGAGCGCCGCCTCCGCGACTAGGAGCAGCTCCTCGACCGGGGCCGCCGCGAGCAGGGCAGGGTAGCTGATGTCCTCCCGCCGACCGAGCCGCGCGGCCACGAGCCGCCGGGCCTCGTCGCATTGGCGAGTCCGCTCGTTATAGGCCTGTCGCGCGGCTCCGGATTTCTCGGCGGGCACGAGGCTCCAGGCCACGACGAACTGCCAGCCGGCGGGCACGGGGGTGGGCGTGAGCCGGAGCGGCCGGAAATCGATCCGTGACGCGCACCCGGCCCGGGCCCCGAGGATGATCGCCTGGTCCATGCCGCCGCCCGCGGTGCCGACGTAGCGCTCGCCCTGCGCCAGGAGCTCCATCAGCTCGAGCGGCGCCACCGTCACCGCGTTCGCCTGCAGCAGGGCGAGCGCCAGGGCCACGACGAGCGCGGAGGAGGAGCTGAGCCCGGCGGCGATCGGGAGATCGCTCTGCACCAGGGCGTCGACGCCCCGTAGATCGGGGAATCGCTGAGCCAGTGCCTGGGCCGCGGCGCGGGCGTAGTTGCTCCAGTCCCCCGCCGCAGCGGGCGGGATACTCGCGTCGATGGTGAAGAAGCTGGGCGCGAAATGCGCATCGGCGTTGACGAGGCGCGTCCCTCGATCCGGGCGTCGCTCGAACGCGATGCGGACACCCCGGCTGAGGGCCATGGGGAGGACGGGGAGGCCGCAGTAGTCGATGTGCTCGCCGATCAGGTTCACGCGCCCGGGCGCGCGGACCAGGCGGGAGGGAGGGGCGTCGACCGGGCGCGAGGGCATGAGGCTTGAAATCTCGACAAAAAGCAGATCCTTCGCGCCTGCGGCGCTCAGGATGACACGGGCCCGCTCCCGCCCCGATGTCCTCACCCCCTGACCCCCTCTCCGCGATGCGGAGAGGGGGAACGACGGACCGCCTTAGTTCCCCCTCTCCCGAAGGGAGAGGGGGACAGGGGGTGAGGACCGAGCGCGAGCGGAGGATTTGCTGTCTCCCCCTCCCACGACGTCTTCGCAGAAAAGCAGGTCCTTCGCGCCTGCGGCGCTCAGGATGACAGGCCCGCTCGGTGCGAAATAGAAAGAAGTAAGGAAACCCCTCTCCGATGCAGGATAAAGGACCAGAGTGCCGAGAAATGATGCCGGTGGCGAACCCCGGGTGCACGACTTTGGTAGGCCATGCGCCCCTACTGCGTGTACATCATGGCCAGTCGCTCGCGCGTGCTATACGTGGGCGTCACGAACGACATCGTCCGGCGGGCGGATGAGCACAAGCGCGGCCTCACGCCGGGCTTCACGACTACGTACCACGTCACTCGGCTGGTCCACATTGAGCAGTTTGCGGACGTTCGTGACGCGATTGCCCGGGAAAAGGAGCTCAAAGGCTGGGGTCGTACACGGAAGATTCGCCTGCTCGAAGAGCGCAACCCTACCTGGGAAGACCTGGCGGATCGCTGGTTCTAGGAACCACGCCTCCCACGATGATCTCCATCTTTAGTTCCTCTTCTCAAGACCCGCGCGGCGTTGTCATCCTGAGCGAGCGCGCGGCACGCGCGCGAGCGAAGGATCTGCTTACGCCCAGGACGCAACTGAGGTCGACTCGTTGCGCGGCGTGCGCGCGAGCGAAGGATCTGCTGTTCTCGTCGCGTCACGGAACGCGCGCGAGCGGTGGATCTGCTGTTCCCGTCGCGTCCCGGAACGTGCGCGAGCGGTGGATCTGCTGTCTCCCCCTCCCACGACGTCTTCGCAGAAAAGCAGGTCCTTCGCGCCTGCGGCGCTNAGGATGACAGGCCTGCTCGCTTCGCGAAGAAGTAAGGAAACAGAAGTAAAGAGGCCTCCCTCACGCCGGCGCCAGCTCGCGCACCGCCCGGCCCGCCGCGCGCAGGTTCGCGAGCCTCATCTCCGAATACTTGCGCGACAGGAGCACGCCGTGGGCGCCGCCCTGGAACGCCGCCCGCACCGCCTGATACACGTCCTCCGGCTGCGTTTTCTTGTCGTTCGCCCCCGTGGGAATGTCGACGTCGATCCCGGGCCAGATTTTCACGTGTTCCCCCACTCCCGCCACAGCGCGCCGCGTCTCGCGCAGCACATAGTCGGCCGAGAGGCCGTCGGACGCGATGCGGTCGAGCGGCCGCTCGCGATACTGTTGCACGCCATACGTGAAATCGAGCACTTGCTCCGGCGTCAGGTCGGCAAAGAGCGTGGCGTGCGCGTTGCGCACGTACTGCGCNAGGCGNGGGCCGCCGCAATTGTTGTACATCACGACCTTCAGGAAGTCCGANTATTTGGCGAACTCGGCGTAGTCCTGCTCCGCCCGATAGAAGGGNGAAAAGGAATTGTTGTGCCAGATGTGCCAGCCGATGCCTTTGTCGGGCGCGATACTCTTGGCGAGCCGATACAGGTCGCGATAGGTGTCGTTGAGCCCCTCGTTCCACAGCCGCTCCCACGCCAGGAGCTCGGGATACTTGACCAGTAACCGCCAGAAGGTCACAAACGCCCCGTCGGCGGGCCGCTGTCCGGCGCGCAGCCCGGTGGCCCAGCGCTCGAGCGCGAGATAACCCTCCCGCGCGCGATCGACGTCGATCGACCATTTGCGGGCGGCGTCGAGACAGTGGGGGCAGAAGCAGCCGATGCCATTACCACCGCCGCCGTGGCTCGAGGCGAGGGCGTTGTCGAGCGGCCCCTGGCGCTCGCTCCCCCACATCAGGCCGTCGACGTCGTAGGACCGCAGGTAGTCTTCGGCGAGGCCGAGCCAGAAGTTGCGGGTGTTGGGGTTGCGGTGACAGGCGAGTCCGGTGGACGCGCCGTGCAGGTCGATCTCCGCCGCCCCGTCGAACCCGGGAACGTCGCGGCGGAATACGTCCTCGAACCAGCAGTAGAGCCGCATGCCGCGGCGCCGCGCCGCAGGGAGCACGTCCGCGATCACGTCGTACCCCGGATGAACAGGCGCCTTCTCGGGGACGATACTCGTGTCGCGGTAGTACTGCCGGTGCGGCGTGGCGAAGTTGCCGCCGCGGAAGGCGTCGTCGTACTCCTGCTTGCCGTGGTCCGGCAGCGGCTGGCCGCGCAGCTGGCGGCCGGCAATGCCGCGGCCATAAGTAAACGTCGCCAGGAACAGGGTGTTGATCCCGGCCAGCGCCTGAAATTCGTCGAGCACCTTATCCGTGCCCTCGTCCACGAAGGACACGGCCCCTACCTGGATGCCGACCATCGGCCGATCGGCCGGAGTCCGCGGGGCTCGAGATTGCCTGACCCCGGGCGCAAGCGCGGGGTTCAAGCCCGGGGAGGGGGACAGCGCGGTGCCGCCCACGCCGGCCGCGACCGCCGCCACAAAGTCGCGCCGCTCCATGGCTCAGGCGCTCCGCCAGCTGCGGGCCAGGGTCGTCAACCCGGGCATCGCGACCGGCGGCACCGGCATCGGCCCGAATTGCACCTCGGTCGGAACCAGGTCCAACTGGCAGCTCAACAGCTCGTCCCAGGTGACTTCCTGGCCGGTGTAGGCGGCCTCGCGGCCCATGATCGCCGTCAGCGTGCTCTCGGCCACCTGGCGGCCCTCGTTGAGCGGCTGGCCCGCGCGAATGCTCGCGATCAGGTCGGCATGCTCCTGCACGTAGGGGTTGGTCTTGGGCGCCTGCGGGTCCCAGCTCCAGGTCGCGGCACCCTCGATGACCGAGTGGCCGTCCGAGGTGCCACGCGTGCCGACGAACCGCTCCCCGACACGCGACGCCGTGCCATCCTGCTGGCGGCACATGCTCCTCAAGCGGGCGCCGTTGGGGAATTGGTACTCCACCGCGAAATGGTCGAAGATGTGCCCGTACGCGGGGTCCGTACGCCGCTGACGGCCGCCCACCGCGANGGCTTTGGCGGGGTGCGTCCCGAATGCCCAGTTCGCCACGTCGATGTTGTGGATGTGCTGTTCGACGATATGGTCGCCCGAGAGCCAGGTGAAGTAGAGCCAGTTCCTGATCTGCCACTCGGCGTCCGACCAGGAGGGCTCGCGCGGCTTCATCCACAGCCCGCCCTGGTTCCAGTACACTTCCGCCGCCACGAGATCGCCGATGGCACCGTCGTGGATCCGCTCCATGGCGGCGCGATAGCCGGCATCGTGGCGCCGCTGCGTCCCCGCGACGATCGCGAGACCCTTCTGCGCCGCGAGCTCTGCGGAGGCCATCACCGCGCGCACCCCCTGCGGGTCCACGGCGACGGGCTTTTCCATGAACACGTGCTTCCCGGCGTCGATCGCGGCGGCGAGATGGCGCGCCCGGAACGCGGGCGGCGTCGCGAGCAGCACGAGGTCGGCGTTGCTCTCGAGCACCTTGCGATACGCGTCGAAACCCGTGAAGCACTGGGAATCCTTCACCTTGATCTTGGGCGTGAGCGTCGGGTCCTGGGTGGCCATGGTAGCCAGGCTCTCCCGACACTTCGTGAGGTGGTCGGGGAAGAGATCGCCCAGCGCCACGAGCTCGACGTTCTCGCTCGAGGTCAGGCAGTCCCTTGCGGCGCCGGTGCCGCGGCCGCCACAGCCGATCAGAGCGATGCGGAGCGTTTTCGGGGCCCGGCGGGCGATCGACGGAGCCTGGGGGGGGAGCGCAAGAGCGGCCGTCGCCGCCGCCGTGGTCTCGACGAATTCGCGACGCGTGACATCTCGGGAGTGTGTGGGAGTCATGATGGGCTCATGAGGTGATAGGTACGATGCGGCAGCGTTACAGCTTGTAGGTCTCCTTCGCCACCTCGTACGCCAGGGCCCGCGCCATGCGGCGGGCGTCGCTCTTGTCGATCACGTGCCGCGCGACGAGCCCCGCCAGGAAGTCGGCGTCGACGCGACGCGCCAGGTCGTGCCGCGCCGGGATGGAGCAGAATGCCCGCGTGTCGTCGTTAAAGCCCGCCGTCTTGTAGATCCCGGCGGTCTCCGTGGTGCGCTCGCGGAACCGCCTCATGCCCTCGAGCGAGTCGTGGAACCACCACGGCGGCCCCAGGCGCAGGCTGGGGTAATGCCCGGCGAGCGGGGCCAGCTCGCGGCTGTAGGTGGACTCGTCCAGCGTGAACACGACTACCGTGAGACGCGCATCGTTGCCGTACGCGTTCAGCAGCGGGCGCAGGTTGCGGGTGAACTCGGTGGCCACGGGAATGTCCGCGCCCCGATCGGGGCCAAAACGCTCGAACACCAGATGGTTGTGGTTCCGCAGCGCGCCGGCGTGAATCTGCATCACCAGGCCGTCACGCACCGACAGCCGGGCCATCTCCATGAGGAGGTGCGCCGTGAAGCGCCGCTCGTCCGCGGCCGTCACGTCGCCCTGCCGGGCGCGCTGAAACACGGTCTCCGCCTCGTCCGGGGGCAGCCAGGTCGTGTACGGCTCGAGCACGCCGTGGTCGGTGGCGGTGGCGCCCATGCTCTTGAAGAACGTGCGGCGATCCTCCAGGGCGCGCACGAACTCCGCGTAGTCCACGAGCGGCGCGCCGTGCTCCCGGCCCAGCGCCTCGAGCTCGGCGGGCCATTCGGGCGCGGCGATCCGGAACACGGCGTCGGGGCGGAAACAGGGAATCACCCGGCCTTTCCAGCCGGATCCACGGATGGTAAGGTGATGGTCGAGCGAATCGCTCGCCGAATCCGTCGTCGCGAGCACTTCGATGTTGAAGCGCTCGAACAACGCCCGCGGCAGGAACTCGGGGGACGCGAGCTTCTCCGCGACCTCGTCGTAGACGCGCGCGGCTGTCTCACCCGACAGGCGGTCGCGGACGCCGAAGACCTCGTGCAGCTCGTAATCGAGCCACGCGCCGGTGGGCGTGCCGCGGAACAGGTAGTAGTGGTCGGCGAACCGCTGCCAGACTTTGCATGGATCTGTCTCGACGGGTGCGCCCCCCCC
>JGI25388J43891_1000382_pt1 | contig 8826 bp, 7 predicted proteins | sample GraSoi013_2_20cm_2_FD_43891 | JGI IMG/M metagenome (IMG submission 43891)
GGAGTGGACCTGCCGCAGGAAGTGAGCGGCGTTATGCCTTCGGAACAGTGGAAGATCCGCAACTTCAAGCAAAAGTGGTATGCGGGCGAAACGATCTCCGTGGGTATTGGGCAAGGCGCGGTGGCGGTGACACCCATCCAACTGGCGCGCGGGCGAAACGATCTCCGTGGGTATTGGGCAAGGCGCGGTGGCGGTGACACCCATCCAACTGGCGCGCGCAATTGGCGCGATCGCCAGTGGGGGTGTGCTGCGACGGCCGCATATAACCAACCCGACTGATCTCCCGCCGAATGTGATTCCCGCTTCCACCCCGTCTGACGAAGTCAAGGTTTCTATCGATCCCAAAAATTGGGAGATCATCACCGATGCGATGGCGAATGTGGTGAATCCCGGTGGCACGGCGGCGCTGTCGCATTTGCAGGGCATCGATTTCGCAGGCAAGACGGGCAGCGCGCAAACGATCAGCAATGCGCTCAAGGCAAAGTTAGGAGCGATGGGTAAGAGCAAGTTTAAAGATAACGGATGGTTCGCTGGAGTTGAGCCGCGGCGCAATCCGGAGATTGTGGTTTGCGCTTTGCTGGAGGAAGGCGAACACGGATATCTGGCGGCGCGCACCGCGGCACAGGTGATCAAGGCTTACGTAGAAAAGCAGCGGCGGACGCCGAGTAAGATGGCGAAGAGTGACGGCAAGGTGGAAATTGGGGCGCTGTGGAATGCGGCGGATACTGATGGCGACGAGGCGCTTCAGGGCGGGCGTTTTGTGATGGAGATTCCGGAGAAGCATGCACCGCTGGCGGTGGCGGCGCCGGGGTTTAACTGACAACTGAGAACTAGCGACTGAATACTGGATTTTCATGTCTCGCTATATTTCATTTCACGACTTTGATTGGGTGCTGCTGATCTTCGTCCTGCTCATCTGCGGGCTGGGCGTGATGGAGATCCACAGCGCGACTGAGCACACGAAGTTTGCGGGGGCTCACGTCAAGCAGGTGTACTGGATCGTGGGCGGACTTTGCGGAATGTTTGGGATGAGCCTGATCAACTACCAGATGCTGCTGGAGCGCGTGCACTGGATTTACATCGCCGCAATTGCCTCGCTGATGATGGTGTTGATCTTCGGTCAGAAGTATCTGGGCGCGCGACGTTGGATAAAGATGCCGGGCGGAGGGCACTTCCAGCCTTCGGAATGGGTCAAGCTCATCCTGATTCTTGCGGTAGCAAAGTACTTTGCCGATCTGCACCAGAAAGACCTATCCTGGCCCGACTTCTTCAAAGCCGGGCTGATGGTGGGTTTCCCCATGCTCATGGTTCTGGCGCAGCCCGACCTGGGGACCGCGCTTACTTATTTGCCGATTGCGATGATGGGCATTTTTCTGGGAGGAGTTCGCTTCAAGCAGGCGTTCATTGTCGTGCTCGCAGGCGCATTGCTGATGCCACTGGCCTGGCATGGGTTGAAGCCCTATCAGCGCAGCCGGCTGACGAGCTTCATGAATCCGGAGGCAGACAGTCAGGGCTCCGGATACCAAGTTAACCAGTCTCTTATTGCGGTAGGTTCNGGAGGAATTTGGGGGAGTTCGCAAGGATCGCAGACGCACCTGGCGTTCCTTCCAGTCCCACAAACGGATTTTATTTTTGCTGCATTCGCGGAAGAACACGGATTTGTAGGCGCGTTGGGGGTCATGCTGTTATACTTCGTAGTGCTGATGCGTTTGACCCAGAACGCGCAAACAGCGCCNGACCGCGCTGGCACGTTCGTGGTAATGGGTGTGGTGGCGGTGCTTAGCTTCCACATTCTAGTGAACATCGGCATGGTGGTCGGTTTTATGCCGGTCACCGGCATACCCCTGCCGCTTATGAGTTATGGCGGGTCTTCTGTCCTCTTCATGTTTTTGGCGCTGGGTATTGTGATGAACGTGCGCATGCGCCGTTTCGTAAACTGAAGTAGACGGAATAAAAGATTTACCGCGCTTTAGGCGCGGCCGAAAACAAGATTACGATCGCCCTCGCGTGAAGAGGGCACTCACCGGCCGGGAGCAGGTGGAGGCCGGGCAGGATTAAGCGAAGTCGCAGCCGGGCGGGTAACGGCCCCCTCAGATTTGAAGATCTGAGAGAGCGGTCACAAACCTGGCAAGCGCAGATTGCGATCAGTGCAAAAGACTTTCAAGCTTGTGCAACCGATTCGGTCTCTGGGACTCCTCCGAGGCCGAAGCCGTCCTTTTTTGAGGACGGCCATCGCATCGCTCGATCCTCCCCGTCCTTTCCTGCCGTCAGTCCGGTGAATTCTGCGGCCGCATAGCGGTCGCGACCGGAGTTTGCATGACAAAAGAATTGTTTGTGTCTTCCACCCCGCATGAAACCAAGGTCGGGATGGTTGAAGACGACCAGCTTGCAGAAATCTACCTGGAACGTGAAAACGAATACACCCTCGCAGGGTCCATCTACAAAGGACGCGTAACCCGCGTGCTTCCTGGAATGCAGTCGGCGTTTGTGGATATAGGACTGGAACGCGATGCGTTTCTCTACGTCTCCGACTTCATGGAATTAGGGGAAGATCAGGACGACCTGGAAGAAGTTCCCACAAATCGTCCCGTACCGGCGCAAGCATATCAGGCGCCGTCGCGGACGGAAGCTGAAGCCCCGGTGGGAAATGGTGGTTCAGAACAACCCGCCCCGGGGAATGCTAACGAAGCCCACGTACCCGGCCAGGGCGAGAGCTCCCCTGCGCCGGCGGAAGCGCGGGAGAATCGCTCAGCGGAAAATCGTGGAGGATGGCGCGGACGGCGCCGCCGTCGTGGGCGGGGGCGCGACCGCTTCCCGGATTCAAAATACGCGCGAGCGGGTTCCGAGACACCGCGCGAGCCGCAGCGTACAGACTTCGGGCCACCGCCGGGATATCAGCCGATCATCCTGCCGGGCGAGTCCATTTCGAAGTACCAGCGCTTGGCGCAGAACCCAGCGGCACCAGCGTCCGAGGAGCGCGCACCGGAGGCTCAGGAAACTCCGCTAGGGAAGATGTTTCCTGAGGATGAGCCGCTGTTCGCAAAAGGTAGAACTGATGAGAATTTCAGCGATCAGGAACAGCCTGAGCCAGCCGAGGCGCACGAAACCAGGTTTAACAGCGAATCGCCTGAGTGGGATCGCAAGCAGAAGCGGTTGCATGAGATGAATGTGGCNGCCGTCTTCGGCGGAGAAGAACGGGAGAATCCCCGAAACGAGGAGGGGAACACTGTGGAAGGGGCAGGTTCAGCGGGAACCTTGGAAGAGGAGGAGATCGAAGAGGAAGAAGCAGATCTCGCCCATTACGTTGAAGAGCTGGAGGAAGACGCGGCATTCGAAGAGATGGAAGAAGAGACGCACGCCGCTGATGAATATGGAGAACATGCCCAGGAGATCGCGGCGTCGGGTGATCCAGCAGCGGAAGAGGTTCCATTCTCGTCAGAGCCGGTTTCTGCGGAAGCTGCCGAAGTCGCGGAAGTAGAAGGCGTGGACGAAGAAGCGGAAGAAGAGGCGGAACTCGAGGAAGCCCAGGCCGAGGCCGAAGCAGTAGTGGAAGCCGAAGCGCTCGCCAATGGAAGTGCGGATGCGCGGGTGGAAGTCCGCGCACCGGCGGCAACTGCGCCCTACACGCAGCGCGCGCCGCGCCCAGGATACGACCGGCATGGCCCGCGCGGACGCCGAGGTGGGCGTCGGTTCCGGCGTCGCGAACCGCAAAATGTGCCGCTAATTACCGATCTCCTGAAAGAGGGCCAGGAGATTCTGGTACAGATNGCCAAAGAGCCTATCGGGAAGAAGGGCGCGCGCATCACCAGCCATATCGCGCTACCTGGCCGTTTTCTGGTCTACATGCCGACCGTGAACCACACTGGCGTTTCGCGCAAAATTTCTTCTGAAGAAGAGCGCCTGCGGCTGAAACGAATCATTAATAGCGAGCGTGAGAATGGGCATGGCGGATTCATCGTTCGCACCGCGGCTCAGGGCGCGGCAGAAGAAGACTTGCGTGCGGATATCCGCTTCTTGAAGGGCCTGTGGTCGGAAATTCGGACGCGCGCGGAAAACTCCAAGCCGCCGGCGTTGATCTATCACGACCTGAGTGTCGTGGAGCGAGTGCTGCGGGACCAGGTGACCTCGGATTTCTCTGCCATCTGGGTGGATACGGAACAGGAGTACGAACGCATATTGCGTTTTGCTAACCGGTTTCAGCCGCCATTGGTGAAGCGGGTAAAACTCTACACCAAAGAAACGCCGTTGTTCGAGCAGTTCGGTTTAAATGAGGAAATCAATAAAGCGTTAAAATCCAAAGTCTGGCTGAAGAGTGGCGGCTACATCGTTATTAATCAGACCGAGGCGCTGGTCGCCATCGACGTAAATACCGGGAAGTACGTCGGCAAGACGGCGCGGCTGGAAGACACAATCGTCAAAACCAATGTCGACGCGATCAAAGAAATCGTGCGGCAGATACGCCTGCGCGATCTTGGCGGCATCATCGTCATTGATTTTATCGACATGGACGAGCGGCGCAACCGGCAGAAAGTCATGCAGGCGCTGGAAGAGGCGTTGCGCGCGGATCGCGCCCCCTCGAAGGTGCTGCAATTTAATGATTTTGGGCTAGTGGCCATCACACGCAAGCGGGTGAAGCAGTCGCTCGAGCGCACCATCGGAACGCCGTGTCCGTATTGCCAGTCGACCGGATTTGTGAAATCGGTGACCACCGTCTGCAATGAGATTTACCTTGAGATGCGCAAAATTGCCAAGCACCTGGAGCATCCTGACGTGATGCTCCGCGTGAACCCGGAGGTTGCGAAAGCGCTAAAAGCCAACAACGGCCGGGCTTTGAGCGAAATGGAAGAACTGACTAAGAAGACCGTGATCGTGAAGAGCGATCCGGCGCTGCATCAGGAGCAGTTTGATATTAATTAGCAAGCGCTGGCGCGGTGGAGGAGAGCATCCCAGCGGAAATGATCCAAGGGGGTAAGTACAATCCTGAACGCTCTACTGCACGGCGGACCAAAGTCAACAAACCGTGGAACGGATTGGATCAACCACCTGCACAATTTTCAAAGATCCCATGAAGGGCGGGTGTTCTGCATACGGTTCCAACCGAGCAAATGCCTGACCCTTCTCCCCGAGCGCGATATACACCCAGGCGACCGTTACCGAATTAGTCTTGCCAGGCAAACGTCGAATCACAGAAAACATTTTCTGCAGAACGAATGTTAAACAAGGAACGGGCTGGCGACATCTTCGATCGCGTTAGGAAATACTCCACTGCGGATGAAGTGGAGGTTTTGTTCTATGGCGGGAAATCTGCGTTGACTCGATTTGCTAATAACACCATCCATCAGAACGTCGCGGAAGAAAACTATGGGGTGTCTGTGCGCACAGCCTTTGATGGGCGGACAGCGCGCGCGACGACAAATAAATTTGATAACGAAAGTTTGAAACGTGTCGTGCAGGCATCGGAAGCGCTGGCAAAGGTGCAACAGCCAGACTCTGATTTGCTGCCAATGCCGAACGCGGGCGAGGGCGCCCGCGCCACACAGTCGCTGCCGAGCCGGCATTTCGAGCAGACGGCCGCGGTCACGCCCGAACAGCGTGCCCACTCTGTCAGCAAAATTGTCAGTATCGCGACCAACCACAAACTCACCGCAGCAGGGATCTTCTCGTCGTCGGAATCCGTCGAGGGGATTTTCAACTCTCGCGGCCTGAGCGAGTGGCACACACAGACTTCTTCTGAAATTTCCATCACTATGCTGGCGGCGGATTCCTCCGGTTGGCAGAAAACCAACTCTCCGGATGTGGCCAACCTCAATGCCCAAGCGCTTGCCGAGACTGCGGCAAAAAAAGGGCTCGAGTCGGCACATCCTAGGGAGATTCCCGCAGGGAAGTACACGGTGATTCTGGAACCGGCCGCCGTACTCGACATGGTCGGCTTCATGTTTTTTGATTTCGGCGGTTTGGCGATTCTCGATCAGCGTTCCTTTCTGAACAATCGTGTGGGCACGAAACTGTTCGGCGACAACATCAATATCTGCGACGACGTTGTGCATCCCTTGCAATCGGGCGCTCCGTTCGATGGCGAAGGCGTTTGGCGCCATCGCGTGTCGCTTGTGGAGAACGGGGTGGTGAAGCGCCTGGTCTATGCCCGCGCCACGGCGGAAAAGATGAGAAGTTCCGAATACAAAGACAAAGTAGGTATCATCGAACCCACCGGGCATGGCTTTCCCATTCCCAACGAGATGGGCGAGGCACCGATGAATATTGTGTTCGCCGCGCCCAAAGATTCGAAGACGATTGATCAGATGGTCGCCTCAACCGAACACGGCGTGCTGGTCACGCGACTCTGGTACATCCGCGAGGTTGATCCCTACGAAAAAATTCTTACGGGGATGACGCGCGACGGAACTTTCTACGTGCAAGACGGCAAGATTCGCCACGGCATACGAAATTTCCGCTTCAACGAAAGCCTGATCCACATGCTGTCCAACGTCGAAGAGATGGGGACGCCAGTGCGGGCGAGCGGGGAAGAGTCATTCGATATGGTCGTACCGGCTATGAAGGTGAAGGAGTTTAATTTTACCGAGGTGACGAAGTTCTAAGACCAGAACTTAGCAATTAACACTTAGCATTTGGTCCCAAGACGTTCGGCTTCAACCTTTTGAAGCAGCGAGGTTAGCATTTTCTGATGTGCACAAGATCGCCGGCAATGCGGTTTCCTTGTAATGAGATTGAGATCGTGAGCGAGCAGTAGGTGGTAGTCCAGTTCATTGGCCGAGCCTGACGCGATCTGTAGGAATCGCTGGAACTCCACGTTTCCACGTTTACCACAGCCTTCAGCAATAATTCGCTCCGATGGATGCGCTACACCGGCGTACTTGGGCTAGTCAATCCGGACAGTTCCTCACGCGGAAATCGGCCAGTCATGCGGTAGAGCTCCAGTGTTAATTCGTGTGCTCTCTCCCAAACCTTTCTGAAATCTTTCATCACGACACCTCGGTGAGTACCAAATGCTAAATGCTAAGTGCTAATTGCTAATTGCTGCTGTGATGTGCCTCCCAACTCCCGCAATTCAATGATGCGCAAGCCTTTAACTCCCACCAGTTCCATGACTTCGGTAACTTTTCTCTCCTGATTCCCAAGGTGTAAGCTGCGGGCGTAATGGCCAACAATGGGGAATCTGCGGATAACGGAAATTCTGGCGCTGAGATTCGGAACGAAACGACATCGAAGGCTCGCGAAGAGATGAATACCCAGGTTGTGGGAAAGAAGAGCCGCCGCGGGCGCTATCCCGATATGCAGAGTGCGCCGCGCTTCCCGATCAAGCTCCCGATTTCGGTGAAATCGAAATCGGGTGCGAGCGCCACAGAGACGCAAAATATTTCCGCCAACGGTGTGCTGTTCCAGTTGGATTCCGAAATGCCCGTAGGCTCACTAGTGGATTTCACCATTTCGCTCCCCGCCGACGTGGTGGGCGCGACATCCGATGTGCAGCTCGATTGCCGCGGGCGCGTTGTACGCAGTTTTGAAGAAGATGGCCGCCGCGGCGTGGGTGTGGTCATTGATGAGTATCGGTTCGAGCGCCACTGAGCGCTCCAGGAAAACTGATGGCAAGCATTCCGGTCACCGTGGAAAGCAACCTCGGGCAGCCGCGTGAAGGCGAAGCGAACGGCGACGGCCGTTTCATCCGCGTGATCGTAGCTGACACGCAGGCGATCTTCCGCGCCGGTCTGCGCAAAATCTTTGCTCTGGAAGACGACATTCGTGTCGTGGGCCAGTCGGAAACCATGGCCCAGACCTTGTCTGCGGCAAAAAAGTTCTCTGCTGACATTTTGATCTTGGAGTCGGCGCTCAGTTCTAATCCTGCGGAAGCGCTTTCTGAACTGCTGCGGCAATCACCGGCGCTGCGCGTGGTGGTAGTCACGCCGCAGCCCGACGAGGAACTTACTCTGGACTTGTTCCGCCGTGGCGCGCACGGCATTGTTTCCCGCGAAGTCGAACCTGAATTGTTAGTAGACTGCCTCCGCAAAGTCGCCGAAGGCGAACCGTGGCTGGATAGCAAGGGCATCCGGTGGGTGCTCGAAGCCTACCGCACACAAGCAACAAGACCGTCTTCATCGCGCCCCAAAGTCCAGCTCACGCCGAAAGAATCCCTAATCGTTTCCTGCGTTACGCAGGGGATGAAGAACAAAGAAATTGCCCAACGTGTCGGTACGACGGAGCAAGTAGTGAAAAATTATTTGCGCAAAGTGTATGACAAGCTGGGCGTCGCCGACCGCCTCGAGCTGGCGCTCTTCTGCCTGCACAATCGCGTGCTCGAATCATCGCCAAAAGCGCCCGTTGTTCCTCAGCCCTCATCCGGAAACGGCAGCGCTCCCGGCGTTTCAGCCATCGTGCAAGATCCTAAGACAGTCTCCTGATTTCTCGGCATTCAGCAATCAGCGGTCTTCCTGTCGGCTCAGCCCATATGGGCCGAATGCCGACCTGCTGGATAGTGTTCCAGGTTGCGGTCGCCGCGTAAGCTCCATAAAATCAGAAAAGACGCCGGTTCGCAGGAGAGATGGCCGAGTGGCTGAAGGCGCACGCTTGGAAAGCGTGTATACGGGAAACCGTATCGGGGGTTCGAATCCCTCTCTCTCCGCCATGCCAAATTCGGTCTTCCGTTAAACTCTGCAATCACGCCTGATCCGAAGGGCTGCTATTCGGTGATACCATCGGATGCCCAGGTATGCTCCACTCCCGTTTTCGAATTGTGTTCTTCTTGCTTCTCGCGCTGACATCGGGCCGCGGCGTCTGGGCGCAGACCTCAAAACCACCCCATGCAATCGTGCT
>JGI25388J43891_1000393_pt1 | contig 8649 bp, 5 predicted proteins | sample GraSoi013_2_20cm_2_FD_43891 | JGI IMG/M metagenome (IMG submission 43891)
GTATTTGTTTCGCTTGCCTTGACCCTTGAGGCGGTTGTTGCGCTAACGGTAGGTGCGGGGGCGCGCGCGGCAAATGAGCGAAGATCTGAAAAGGTTCCTGCTGTTGTGAATGCGCCAGTTTCCGGTACCAGTCCGGTTGCGCCGGTTGGGGCGGAGCTTGAATCGGCCAAAGCGTTTCTCGGGCGATGGGATCTGACGCTAAAAGCTCGCGATGGCGAATATCCTTCGTGGCTCGAACTGCGTCAAGAGAATGGAAGGCTGGTCGCGGAATTCGTGGGGCGCTGGGGAAACGCGCGGCCGCTTCCGAAGGCTGAGCTTTCGAACGGGCGCCTTATGTTTATCTCGCCGAAGGAAGAAGAAGGCGCGAAGGCCGACATGGTTTTCGAGGGAACTTGGACGGGCAAGATTTTGTCGGGCACGGTGAATGGGCCGGACGGCAATACGTGGCAGTGGACGGGCGAGCGAGCGCCGGCCTTGACGCGCACTCTAGCGCCAAAATGGGGACCGCCCATTCAGTCGTTCAACGGAAAGGACCTCACGGGATGGCATATGAGCGAGCCGAGCCCGGAAAAAGTATGGAAAGTGGAGAATGGAGAGTTGATCTCACCAGGTAATGGCCCTGAGTTGATCAACGACTCGAAATTCGGAGACTTCAAGCTGCACGTCGAATTCAATTGCGGAGAGAATTCCAACGGCGGCGTCTACTTGCGGGGCCGCTACGAAGTGCAAATAGAAACCGATTCGATCGAGGAGCCGCGTAGCCATCACATGGGTGGAATCTACGGTTTTCTGGCTCCCACGCCGGAGCAGCCACGAAGGCCGGGAGAATGGCAGACCTATGACATCACGCTGGTCGGGCGGATGGTCACCGTTGTACAGAACGGGCACACCATCATCGACAACAAAGAAATCCCGGGCATTACCGGAGGCGCGCTCGACAGTCATGAAGAGTTGCCAGGGCCGCTCTACCTTCAGGGCAGCGAAAAAGGACGCGTGGCGTTTCGCAGCATCGTTCTAACGCCAGCTGACTAATGAAGAGATTCGAACTCCCGATTTTTCTCGTTGCTGGACGCATTTGCTGGTTAGCAAAAGCGCATTGGCGTGCTTCCCGCCTTCGGGCCGGTACAAGCCTGAGTCCGGTGGGAGGCGCATGGACTGAAGGCAAGCGCCAGAACGAGAAAAAAGCTGACGGGAATTAATTTCGACTTCAGCACCGCTGGTCGTTATTTTTCTTCGATGATGGCGGCATCCCAGGGCTTCAGAGTAANNCTTTGGCCATGGGATACCGCGATTTGCTGGAGAATTTCCGAGCCTGCGCCGTACTCATAGCTGAAAGTCTGAGGCTCGCTCGAATAATTCAAGTAGTAGTGCAGAGTCTTGGCTTTGCGGTTGATTCCATGCTTCACCCGCACGGGAGCAGGCAGATTCTGGTCCGGTCCAGTTAGTCCTGCCTTTTGAAGTACGGCGAGGAGCACGTCGCCCTGAAGTTTGTCGCTCAGCACGGTACCTTCGTATGTCAGGGTGCCCTTGCCGAACGTGTTTTGCGTGATCGCCGGATACTTGCCAAAGAACGGGTGATCGTAATACGCCAGCGCCTTGGCCGTGTCCAGAATCAACATTTCCGCCCAAGTTGTCACCCGGTTGTCGTCACCTGCATGAAAAGGATCATCTTTCAAGGCCAGCCGCTGTTCGAGACTTGAGAATTCCTGGTAATGGATTCCCGCGGCTTCCCGTAAAGGCCCGGGTGCCATCTCCCAGCGAACTGTTGAATACTCATTGCAAAACGCGCTCTTGAACGCGACAACCAAGTTTCCGCCGCCGCGGACGTACTCTGCGAGCTTTCGCAACACCGCGTCGCTGGCTACGTAGAGGGGCGGAACAAGAATCACGTTGTAGCTGGAAAGATTCGTGCTATCCGGAAAAACAAAATCAATGCCAATATTCGCGCGGTACAGAACGCGGTACATCTGCTGCTCGATCGTGCGATAGTTCACGCGGTCGCTGAACTTCATGAACTCAATCCCGTAGTAGGAATCATCGCTATATAGAATCGCGACCTGATTTTTCCGCTGGAGGTCCACGATTTCCCCTCCGATGCGCTGCAACTCATGGGCGGTCCTGCTGACTTCTTCGTACGCTCTGCCCGGTGCGAGGTCGTGGCCCAGCACACCTTTCCAGTACGTTTCCTGACCGTAGTGGATCGAGTGCCAATGCCAATACTCGACCATGTTCGCACCGGAGGAAGCGTGCGTATACACATCGAGCCGCAACTGACCGTCGTACGGTGGATACTGACCCTTGGAATCCCAGCCAATGGCCTCGGCGTTTGTCTCGGTAATCAGATAATTCGCGTTCTTCAAGGAACGCATGTAATCGCCTACGCGCGATGAAACTTCTCCATCGAAGCCTTCCTGCGTTTCGTGATAGGGATTCGCGGCGGCAATATCGAGCGAGCGCGAAACATCCAGCTCGTTCACTTCCGGCCGAGGCGGTCCGGCAAAATCGTGCGTGACGAACTGGTCCGGTCTCTTGTATTCGTTGACGATGGACGCCTGCCATGCCAAAAAGTCGGTCGTGAGCCACTGTGAATAGCGCTCCCACTCCAGCTTCCACCCGGGATTGATGATCCCGTCGCGCGGCGGCAGCTCCGTCCAGTCGTTCAAACGTTGCCCCCAGTAATTCAGCCCCCAGCCCTTGTTCAAATCATCTACCGTGTGGAATTTTGCTTTCAGATACTCCTGAAAGCCGACCTGCATGTCGTGATTCGCCGCGCCCGCCGAAGAGGTTTCGTTGTCAATCTGGAAGCCGATGATGGCCGGATTGTTCTTGTAGTGCTCGAGGATTTTGCGGATGATACGGTCGCAATAAAACCGGTAGGTGGGATTCAGCAGATCGGTGTTTTGGCGGAGNCCATAATAAAGATACTGACCGCCAAGCCGCGTCACGACGATCTCGGGATGCTCCTTGTACATCCATGCAGGAATCGAATAGGTCGGCGTGCCCATAATGATGCGGATTCCGGCTGCGTGCAGCTTGTCTACGACGCGGTCCATCCAGTCAAACTCAAACTTTCCGTCCTGCGGCTCCCACAATCCCCAGCTCGACTCCCCAATCCGAACAACGGTGATGCCCGCCTTTTGCATGAGCTGAACGTCCTGGTCAAGCCGGTCGTAGGGCATGTATTCCGGATAATAGGCGACGCCGTATAGCACGGTGTCCATCCGGTCGGGATGAAATGTGTCGCGGGTCTGGGCATGCGCCAGAAGCCCGCCGAAGGTCATCGCGCAAGCAAAGGCGCTGATCAAACCACGCTTTGCATTTCTTAGCATTTTTGTTGTTGGGAACACGGACACGCCTCCCGCAATCGAAATCGGTAGCCAAAGCGATCGGCTGCCAGACTTGACGTCAAACGCCCGAGACCATAAGCCGCGCTCAGGACAAGCGCTTCTGTGAATTCATCGATCGCGCAGCACGAAACTCGTTTTCAGGACGTACTCGGTGCCTTTCGGATTCGGCAACTCGCGGCGGACGNCGGTCAGCAGCGCCTGGAACGCCAGCCTGCCGAGTTGCGCTTGCGACATCTCGANCGTCGTCAAAGGNGGAAGGATGTACTGGGAAATGTGAATNTTGTCAAACCCAATCAATGACCGTTCGCTGGAAATGGGAATCTTTTTCCCATAACTCTCGCGCATCACGCCGATGGCGGTCATGTCGTTCGAGCAAAGAATCGCGGTCGGCCTTGCTTTCAAACCCCGTGATTTCGTGAACGTTCGCTGCCCGCCTTCCAGCGCATGATCTCCTTCCATCATCCATTGGGCTCCGGCTCCATCCCAATCTCATTCATCGATTGAACGAACCCCTCTTTTCTCGCGCAGGCGGACTTGCGCGTCAGCGGGCCGGTGATAAACGCAATCTTCTCGTGACGCAGGGCCGCCAGCTGCTGTACCGCCTGCCAAATTCCCTGCAAATAATCGGTTCGGATCTTGCTGACGCGAGGCCGCGCCGGTCCGACGTCCACAAACACCAGCGGAACGTTCCTCAGCTTCAAATCGTCCAGGAGAGATTCCTCCATGCCAAACGTCATCACCGCGACGCCTTCCACGCGATGCTCGAGCATGCGCCTTACGGCGGTCTTCATGCGTTCGGTGTTATGGGCAGTAGAGGTCACAAGGATTTCATAATTGTGCTGGATCGCCGTTTCTTCAAACACATGCACGATTTCCGGGAAAAAGGGGTTGGTGATCTCCGAAACGATCGACCCCAAGAATTCGGTTGCGGCCGGAAACCAGCGCCCGCGCCTGCGTGCTCGGAAACATCCCATTTCCTCGACCACCTTCAGGACGCGCCTGGCCAGTTGCGGCTGCACGCCGGGATGACGGTTGATCGTGCGGGACACCGGTAGTGGTCGATACCTTGGCGCGTCTTGCGATTTCGCGGATATTCATGAGGAACACAATCCGTATTTATTTGGCTTGCCGCATCGCACTTCTTCATTGGCGCGCCGCGCAATCGTCCGACTGCGATGCGCCCCGGTCCGTCTGCTTGCACGACGGAACCCCGTTTCCCCAAAAATCCCTGCTACCATCGTTCCGGATGTATTTTCCAGTCTTTCTCGCCGCAGAGCCCACCTGTAACCGGTATCCAGCCAACGAAAGCCGCCCGAGGCCGCCGCTGCCGGGAGCGACCAGCTTTGGGTCAACCGTCAACGCGTGGGCGTCTGTGGTTGGCTCGGTGATGCCAAAATACACATTCGAATCCCATACGTTTGCGTTGCTTTGGCCGAACCCCGACGCTGTTTCGTGAGCCCCATCGTTCGCGCGCGAAATTGCGTGAGTGAATTCTCCCTTTCCGGCAACGTAGAAGATGTTGTTGTAAAGGCGCGTGTCCTCGCTCCATCCGTGCCAGTCGGAAAACAACAGCAGACTCACGGAGTGCTCGGGGCCCACATAAATGGTGTTGTTGTAAATCGAGCTGTCCTTTACCGGTCCCGCGATATTGATACCGCGGGTTCGGTCATTCTGACTGATGTTGTAGCGGATAATGGTTCCGGTATTTCCGGCGCTCTCTGCGGCATCGTGTCCACCCTCATTGCAGATCAGCAAAAAACCGCCGTCGTTGTCATGGCTGTAGTTATATTGAATGATTGTGTTCCTGCTGTTCCAATCGGAATCGAAGCCTTCTCCGTCGCGCTGGCCTTTGGTGCCGTAAGCCTCGTTGTACTGAATCAGCGTGTTGTCCGCGCTCCACGACCAGATCCCGACGTTGTATCCTTCCGACCGCTGGTTGGCGCGCCCCACGACGTTGCGCTCCACCACGGCACTGTCCGTTGCCACGACGACGATCCCGTCTCCCCCGATGTCGTGCAAAAGATTTCCGCGAACAGCCACACCCAGGCTCGGATACCACTTTGAACGGACCCAGGCGTCCGACCAGCCGAAAATCCCGCTGCGGTCAACGTGATAAATTTCGTTGTTCTCGATCCGCAAATCTACAAAGCGGCTCGGCTTGTGTTCGCTGGTCGAAGTGTAGTGAATGCCGCCGTTCGGTTTCACATCATCCACGCCGTTCACGTCGTGTATCGTCAGCGAGCGAAAGTAAATGTGATGCGCGTCGCCGTAATCTTCAAGCGCCGCATGCACTCCGCGTCGCACCACCCGGCCGAGGCCTGTGTTGGTGATCTCCAGGTTCGCGATTTCCCAATACTCCTGATTTTTCAGCAGAACGGCGTCTTCAAATAGGCCGTCCCCGTTGATCACCGGCTTCACTCCGCCACCATACGTGTCCACGCGGATCGGATGTCCTTCCGTGCCCGATCCTTTGGGCCACAACTGGCCTCGCCACACCGAACTCGACCGCAGCATGATTTCGTCGCCCGGATGAAACGTTGTCGCGTTCACCTTCTCCAGCGTTTTCCAGGGCGCGAGCGGATTCGTTCCGGGATTCGCGTCATCGCCGCCTCGCGAATCCACGTAATACGCCGTCCCATACGCCTTCGCTTGGCTCAGGAATTTATTCGCTGGAAGCACATCGGCTGGAGGATGCGCTCTCGAATCCTCCGATGAGGCCTCAACGCCATTTGGGTGGTTCGTTCGCGACCACAAGAAAACGGGAACGATGCAAAAGAGAATGAGGCTCAGCGGCACGACAGTCCACGCGAAGCGCGTGCGTCTTTCCGCTGCGTCCGGACGACGATTCATGACACCACCCTCCAAGCCCCTTAGAAGGAACAACGAATCTTAAACGCATTTCATGGAGCTTCGTTTTTGCTCACCGCTTCCCTGCGCTTGCGCCTGGCCAATCGTCGGTGCGGAACGGAGAAGCAGGCAGGCCATTCTTGTTGTAGAGGTTGCCCTCCGGGCTTCCCGCCCAGGCATACCGTACTGCAACGGGAGAGCTCACTTCCTTGCCGGAAACGACTACCTCGTTGCCTTCAACTCTGGCATCCGCCCAGTGAAACTTTCTGTCCGCGCCGGCAATGGAAAATCCCTTCAACGCTTCACCACGCGCTTCGAGCCCGTCGCCCACAAATCGAAAGCGGATATGGACTTCGTTCCCGGCGATTTTCATGGACTCGTAGATTGGCCCGGAATAGACAATCTCGCGGCCATAGGTGGTTCCCAACGCCCAGAGCGCCAGTCGGCCGCCGATCTCAGCCTTTCGGGGCGGATGCAGGTTCTTCGAATCGCCGACGTCGATGGTCACTGCCAGCCCCGTGTTCCGCACTGTTTTGGCCGTCCACAACTGCGCATCCCGGAGTTCCGCCCAGGTGGAATCTCCAAGCGGCGGACTCGTTCCGAGATTCGGCAGTTGCACGATAAGAAAAGGAGAGTCTGGCTCGCCAAATCCTTTGCGCCATCCCTGAATCAGGGAAGGCAGCAACGTCCGGTATTGCTCCGCGCGCCAGGTGTTAGCCTCCCCTTGATACCAGATGGCGCCGCGAATGCGAAACTTCTCGAGCGGAGCAATCATGCCATGGTAAAGACCTGATGGCGGTCTTTCAGGGTCGCCAAAGGGGGCCATGATGTTCAGCAGGAAACCAGTGAGCGCGCCTGCAGTGAACGGTTCGCTCACGCCCCAGCCTGTCTGTTTCAAGTCCTGGAACCAAATCGTGACTTCCTGCCATTCGGACGTTGCGCGAATCATCTCTGCGGAATAGTTGTCCCAATCGGAAATCGTGGGCTGCAGCATTTGAAATTGAAATGCGCCCTTACCGCGAGCCCAGAAGCGCATGCCTAAAAACGAACTGAGGTCCGCGGGAGAACCACCGCTCTTGAAGGTTGCCTGCAAATTCGAAGAGCTTGCCCCGTCCAATTTTCCAGCCACACGCGCGGCGTAGCCTGGTCCCCCTCGGCCGGGCGCGACCAGATCAAACGCTGTGCCGGCTGCGCCGGGCCAGTTGTAGGTCCAAACTCCGCCCGTCTCGGCGCGAGACGCGCCGTCGTCAAAATTACAAAATAGCGTTGGAGTGCCCGCGCTTCCCGCTCCGGGCAGCAGCTCGAAGTCGTCGAACTCCAGGGAAATTTCGGCTGGCGCCGCGGCGAAGTTCGTGACTTCCGCCGGCATCGCTTCCCATCGCTCCACGATGGGCCGCAAAACCGGCTCACGACGCAAAGAGTCGGGGTCGGCCCACTCTTCCCCGGCAGTGCCTGGCCAGGCGCTGAGTAGGAGGCCAATCGGGACATGGAGAGCCTTGTGCAGGTCGCGGCCAAAAAAATAAGCGACCGCCGAAAATATCTTCGCCGTATCGGGGGTGCAAATTTCCCAAGCGGCCTCGAGCGTGTTTTCCTGAGGCGCGAGCGCAATCTTCTTTGGCACAGTAAAGAATCGCATCTGGGGATAGTTGGCCGCGGGAACTTCTTCTGTCGCGCCCGCCGCTCCGCCGAGCGCGTAAGTCATATTGGATTGGCCGGAGGCGATCCAGACTTCGCCGAGCAATACGTCTTTTACTTCGACGATCTTCGTTCCGCGCACAATGAGCGTAAACGGTCCCCCCGCATGCATCGCCGGCAGCGACACATCCCAGCGGCCTTCTGCCGTGGCGACCGTCTCCCTGGTATTTGGCCCTAGGTTCACCGTGATCCGTTCTTGAGGATCCGCCCAGCCCCAAACAGAAATCTTCATGTCCTCCTGAAGAACCATGTGATCGGTGAAAAGATGGGGAAGCCTAGGCTCCGCCACCACAGCCGGAGGGAGGAGAGTCAGCAGGAAAAGCGAAATGGCCGCCGCGACGAAGGTTGAGTTGGAGAAAAATCGTTTCTTCCGCATCTTGTTGAGATTTCTTCGCCTTCAAGTGAACCACAATCTGACAACCGTGAATATGCGAGATTCTCGACCCCGGCGCCGTCCCCGTCGGCGGTTCTATGACCGGCGCGCGTTAATATTGAGGGCCGGAAATGGCGCAGGCATCTACGGCCGGTCTGTCGCGTTGTCGAGCACCAAAAGCTGGAGGTCGGTGTTAGAACGCCGAGGCTTTGCGGCCCACCTGGTAACAGCCTACGCGAAAGGCATCTCACTTTGAGAATCGGCGCGCCATCCCGCCCTGAGCTGCCCTACCATTGTCTAGCAATTCTTCAGGGAAGAATGAGCGTGTTCATCCTCTTGGGAACTTCTCCAACCGGTATCACCGCTGTGAGCTTCCTGGTTCTGGCA
>JGI25388J43891_1000398_pt1 | contig 8625 bp, 9 predicted proteins | sample GraSoi013_2_20cm_2_FD_43891 | JGI IMG/M metagenome (IMG submission 43891)
CCGGCCTACATGCGTATCAACGGCCGGCCGATGATTACCAATTTCGATGTGGAGTTGCATTATCCGAGTGTCGATTGGGCCGCGGCGGCAGCAACGACGACTACGAATCCCATTTTCATTTTTGAGGACGCCTCTGGTTTCACCCACGTGGTGAGCGGTGGCAGTTATTCCTGGGTGAGGCCTTCAACCACAGATTTCGGCATGGCCTACATGACCAAATTCTATGATGCAGGCTTGGCATATCCGCAACTCGAGACCATCGGCGCATCTTATAAGGGTTTTAATGACACGCTAGCTTCGTGGGGGCTGAACCGCATTATGACTCAATGGTGCGGGCACACGTGGCTACAGACGTTCGCCAAAATCAATAGCCTTTACAACTCGACAAACCAGCTCGATGCGCTGCAATTGCCCACCTGGAACGACTATGAGGAGGGAACCGAAGTGGAAACCGGCATAGACAACTGCATGTCGGTCTCGGCCGGAATTTCGGGAAATTTGCTGCAGTGGAGCGTCAATGGTTATGAAGACACCCTTGACCACTATGTCGTCTACATAAGCACAGATGGGCAAAATCTCATGCCGCTGAACGCAATGGGTGCGGGCTCGCACGCGCTTGACGTGTGCGGCTATTCACCCGACCAACGCCACTACACTTTGTACGTGCAGGCGGTCGGAAAGCCAACCATCAGGAACCGCATGTCGAACGCGGTATCTTACACTCCGCATTGCTCAAATGGTCCGAGTTCGATTTCACTCGGGGCATCGCCGGCTGCTCTGCAAGTTAAGTCAGGGCGTTCAACCAGCGCGAAGGTCACCGTCACTCCCATCTCCGGCTCTTTCACGGGCGCCGTCGCGCTTTCCTGCTCCGGGCTGCCCGTCGGCGTGAGCTGCTCCTTTGTGCCCAGTTCCGTTACCCCCGGAGCTCAGGTCGTCAGTTCCAAACTCACCGTTACCGCGACGATTTCCCCTATGAAGGATCGAAGGCGGCAAACCCGCCGGAGCCCATTGCGATACGCTTTTTGGCTGCCCAGCTTCGGCGTTATGGGTATGGCCATTGCCGTTGCCGGAGGAGGGAGCACGAGAAAGGTAGTCGGGCGAATCGCTTGGCTGCTCGTGCTGGCCTTGATTACATGCAGTCTCGTCTCCTGTGGCGGCACCGGCAACAGCCACCAGCCCATCACCAGCACTGACACTCCAAGCCAGACCTTTACCATTGCCGTTAACGGGAGCTCCGGGGACCAGAATGTCTCCACGTCCGTTACTTTGACCATTCAGTAATTGCGCGCGGGGGGCGGTCGCAAGGCCGGCGATCAGCCTCCGCGACGCCAATCGCGCCAATCGAGGCCGCAGCGGCAGCCACTTGGGAAGGCGGCGCAGTCTGGAAACCGATGTCAACAGATCCAGATGGCGCTGCAAGTGGAACGTGCGGAGATACTGNCGAATGATTTCCGGCATGCTGATGCGCAGCGCCGCTGAGAAATTCTGTATCGCCATCTCCGTTTGGTGTTCNGGNTTCTCCAGCAGGGCAATTAAACACNCNGCGAGGCTCTGAACATCTCCAGCTTTGAAGAAATCAATAGCCANGCCTTCTTCCTGAGCTAGCTCACGAGAGTCGGAAATATCGGAAGCCACCATCGGNACACCATAAGCGCAGGCCAAATGTGCTACGCCGCTGGACCCNGCGGACGAGGTGTAGGGCATCACNGTCACCGTTGTGCTCTGAAACAGTTCTGGAATCTGCTCTTCGGGAACATAGCCCATGAATTTGATTCGCGGGTGGCGCCAGCATTTCTGTCGAATTGATTCTAGATATCCTGGCGTCTTCGGATGATCGGTTCCCGCGATGATCAACTGGGTATTCGGCACAGCGCGCGCGACGATCTCGAAAGCCTTGAGCATCGGCTCTAGCCGCTTGTACGTGCCCCATTTTCCGAAAGCCAAAATCCGATGCTCGGGATTCCCGCGTCGCGCAAACGCCGGATATTCTGGCTTGCCTGAGAGAATTCCGTGATTTCTGACGTAGACAGCCCCTCGGCCATATTTCTTCCGGATGATGCTGCGGTACGCTGGCATAAGCACCGAAATCGAGTTGGCGAACAAAAGCAACTGCGTTGCGGCATAGCCTGCGGCGGTATAGATGTGGCGGAAGCGCACGCCCGCATCCTTGAGATCTACCGTCTCCATGAGCTGGTGAAGTGTGACGTGAGTGTAGAATCCCACGGCCCGAACCATTGCTGGGAGCGCCACTCCAAAAAACGCCGGCAGCGGCTTGCCACCGAAGCTGGCGAAACCAAGGTTGAACCATACGACATCGGGCTGGACCTGCCGGATGGTTCGCAGCAGGCGCACCGGATTCCGCAGGCTGTTGAATGACCAGCATCGGATCACGGAATAGCCTGGCAATTCTTCCTCATCGGGTGCTATGTCATCGCCGAGAACAGTCAGCGACAATCCGTCGGTTTCACTGAGTTCGCGAGCGACGTGAAACCCGTATTCGTTCAGGGCTTGCCTACTCGGCGGAAATGCAGTCACCAGACAGATCTTCATTGTTGTCCTGGCCTGAAGATCGCGTGCCGTGACAGCTTCCCCAGGAGAGAAAAATATTGAAGCGCAACTCTGATATTAGCTTTACTGCTGCCCGCGTAGCGGGCCGAGAATCGGAAGGGCACTTCGACGGCTTTCTTGATGCGGCCCTTTACTAAAATCTCCAAAAGGATTTTGAACCCGTAGGGCTGTAAATCCAGGCCTTCGATGCATTCGCGCCGCACCACAAAAAATCCTGAAAGCGGATCCTTAATACGCAAGCCATTTCTTTGTAGGGGTAGCGTCGCTAACGTGCTGCAGCGGGAAATGAAATGCCGGAGCGCATTCCAATTACTGATGGAATGTTTTTGCGCATAGCGGCTGCCGATGGCGATGTCGTTGCCTTCACGAAGCGCGTTTACTAATTCAGGCAACGTCTCGGGCGGATGTTGAAGGTCGGCATCCATAACACCGAGGAATGTCGCATCGGTGTGCTTCCATCCGTAGATCACGGCACCTGCTAGGCCCCGCGCACCTTTACGAACCAGCAAACGAATGCGCGGATCGCGCCGTGAATATTCATTCACAATGTCAGCGGTTCCATCCTGGCTGTCATCGTCCACAATGAGCAGTTGATAATCGAGATCAACCCTAGCCAGGGCAATTTGTACACGGTCAAGGAGAGCAGGCATGTTGCCCGCCTCATTCAAGGTAGGGATTACCAAAGCGAATTGGCCATTGGCCGGAGCTGTGTTCATAGGAGACTTTTATCCCTTATGGCGCAGCTTCTTGGATGAGCTACACGTTCCAGGTGTTGGTTAGAAGAGCGGATTAGGCAGAGTACGTGACTGGGGGGAAATGCTGTATTAAGCAGGTGCAATCGAGCCACTGAAGCGGGAACTGACGCCATGAATCCGGCCACATTGCTGGAGCCGCCGGACAATCGCCGCCTGAGAATCAGCTTGGGATTGCGGCTCAATCAGCGCAAGATCGGCAATATCCCGCAAACGAAGGTAAGACTGACGGTATTTGTGCAGGAAATCTACCGGGTATTCCGGCTTCCTTTCACGTGCTACTTCAGGCTCTGCATCAAGAAGATAAGCCACGTCAGGTTTTGGAACAAAGCTCAGTACCCATCGCGCGTAGGCACGCGCGGCAGCGTACTCCAGCGGAAGCGTCGCCAATTGATCATAGATGTAGCGGTCAAACACGATCACACGCGCTTCGCTCTTTCGCGCACTCTCCACTACACGCCGAAGATTAAGAGCATCCAGAAGATACAGAGCGGACCGTGCCAAGACCAGGTACCAAGCCCGATTATTCTTGTCATTCCGCCAGGCAGGCTTTCCCGGCTCGCCGACGCGGCCGTCGCTCTTCAAAAACTTGTGGCTGAACGCAGCTCGCCATTTCGATAAGCCGACGACATTGTCCCAAAACGCCAGCCGCATAACAGGAATGCCCGCGTCTACGAGCTGGCAGCACAGGGTTTCAATTTGCGTGCTCTTTCCCGATCCGTCCATCCCAGAGAAGCTGATCAGAACTGGTTGGTCACAGTTCGTTCGGCGGGAATCCAAGCTCATAGGCATCAAGGGAACTTACTTCGCACCGGGTGGCTTTGGTCCACTAGCTTTCGTGAGCGCCGTCACCGTCCCCAGGGCCACGCCAGCTCCAGCGATGACGCCCATCTTGATCAAGATAGAGCGCACTTGCCGCTGCTTGGCAGGAGCAATGGCCGCTCCGGCTGGACGCGAGGCGGCGTTACCACTTACTCTCCCCGCTTGCGCTGCGGCGGTACCTGATGGCTGAACCGTCGGAGGAGGCGGCTGCTGGGTTTGAGTGGCGCTCTGCTGAGTCGCAGGTGCTTGCGCGGGCGTCGCGTTATCTGGCAAATGGTTGCGATTGATCATCTCCTGTGACGCTTTGTCTTCCTGCTCTTGCCGATCGGGGCTTGGCGCTGGCTGTTGTGCATCAGGAGAAGTCTGCTGATCGGGAGCAGACTGCTGAGCTGGAGCACTTTGCTGTGCCATTAGAGCCGCCGGCTCAGCTACTCCAGACAGAGTGAGCGCCAGAGTCGCGCCCACCAGTCTCATTGAAAGCCCTTTCATAACCCCTCCTCAATGACCACAGCGCTACTTACGCAGCTGCAGGCTCCGGAGCCTGCTCGGTAGCTGGCTCCAGCCGGGCAACACTGAAGCTACTCGCCGCCTCGGCCACAGTCGGAAACATTTCAAATACACGATCCATACGCGTAAGCTCCAGAATCGTTGCAGCTTCCGGAGAAATCCCGCCCAGCTTCACCGCGCCGTCACGGTTAGCCACCTCGACCATGCAATCGAGTAATGTGTTGAGTGCATCGCTGTCGATCTGTTTCACTTGCGATAGATCAACCACGATGCGCGGCCTGTCATTCATCAGCTCGCGATTGAGTTCTCGCGCGAATGTGCGAGCCAGTCTTCCATCCACCCGTTCTGGTAATTTAAGTAACATCAAATAGTCTCCTGAATTCTTTACGCGAGCACCGATCAATTGAAATGCCCGAACCTGCGCGCTGTCACTAAAGATGCCGTCTGCGACCTCCGGGTTGACATCGAACCAAATAACGCCCGCGCGGTTCTAGTCAACCGCTGTGAACCGGATGTACTTCCAATCAGGCGGCCATCATTCATTTCCAACTCAACTTCACGGCCTAAATGAAAGAGTTTTCCCGCGCCAACGATTGCGTTACTGACATTCAATCCCATTCCCAGATAAGTNCCTGGAAGGATGCAGCAATCNTCTACGGAAGTGGCGCAATCCACTTCGCATTGTTTTTCCACGGCGCTCGCCCCGGAAATCGTGCAGGACGAACGCACCCAACTATTCGCTCCGATATAAGCAGGTGCCAAAACGTTGGCTGTACGCTCGATTCGAGCGCCGTCACCGAGCCAGATACCAGGCTCAACTTCATTACCCACAGGTCGAATCCCGCATTGGCCATGCAAGGCATCCTGTACCAAACGGCGAAAATCAGCGGGATCGGCCAAAGCATTCAAATAGCCGGTGAACCTGTACTCGCGGCGATCCGCAATCATCGCGCTCAGACGGGCGCGAAACGAATCCTTTGTATCCCGCAATTGCTTGGCATCAACAGCTATCAGGTCCATCGCTCCTAGCGCGTGATTTGCCTGTGTCAACGCCGCGGCGCTCTCCCGATGGAAGCGAAGAAAGTCTGAATAATCCAACTCCACATAAGGTCCCAGCCGCACCAGTAACAAAGTTTCCATGCCGTGGTTCAGGTAGTGCGAAACCACGCTGTCCCAGACTGGCCAAAACCCAGAAGCTGGGGGGNATGGCGGTATGAAGAGGTCGGATCCGCTCCAACGACAGAAACCATCTTCGGAAATCACCGAGGCATGATCAACGCCGAAGATGCGCAACCGGTCCAGCGTCCGATCAACTATGCTTTCGCCAAGTACATCCCAGGTAACTGCCGGTGAACCCAGCAGCCGTTGCGGGGCGGAGTGATAGCGGTCGAGCCGTTTACGGGGAAGGCTTCCAGAATGTTCCTCGCATCGGGCCCCACCGGCGATAGTTACAATTGCACCGACGTACACTGTGTCTCTGCTCTCCCTAACTTCTGTAGTAGCTTTGACGACCAGCCGTCGTGATGCTGGCCCATAGCGCGAACGAAGTTTCTGGAATCCTCCATGAACTACGCGTCCGAACCAAATAATTGTTGCGTACGAGAATTCATTGCAGGAACCATGCTGCTGGTTTCTTCCGGAATCTCGTCAGGACTTTTCCAATTCCTGATTAGCGGCTCCGAACTGCGGCGATCTCGCCGGGTATTTTGATTCTCGGCGACTGCCTCGTCGCGGGCATAACCCAACAATTCGCGAATCCGCAGTTTGGCTTTATGAAGCTGCGATTTGGAATTTCCCACCGAGCAGTCGAGCAACTCGGCGATTTCCTGATGCTCATAACCTTCCACTTCGTGCAGCAGGAAAATGGTGCGATATCCAACCGGCAGTTCTTTAATAGCGCGCGTCAACGCGATGCGGTCTACGGAACCAGCCAGCCGGCCATCCCGGCTGCCGTATTCGCGCCGCACCAGCCGCGCGTCCTGGTTGTAAGGTTCATCCAGAGAGATCTGCCGCAGTGCTTTTTTGCGGAAATGCATCAAGACGGTGTTCACCGCGATGCGATACAGCCAGGTGGACAGTGCGGAGTCACCTCGAAAGGTAGCTAATTTGCGAAACACCTGAAGAAACGCGTCCTGCGTCAGATCTTCNGCTTCCGCCGTGTTGTTGGTCATGCGCAGGCAGACGGAATAAATCCGCGCCTTGTGCGCATAAAATAATGAGGCAAACGCGTCGGAATCTCCTTGTTGAGCACGCTTAACTAGGTCTAGGTCCGAATCAAATCGGGGGGCGGTGCAATTAAGTACGCTGCTCACTTGGTTCTCCTTTCAGATTCTCATGACAACATCCAACGTTCTGATTTCCATTGCCGATTGGCGAACCAATTTCGCCNCTGACATTTGTGAGAGTAGGGTTAGTAAGCGCCACCGTCCATCCGGTCCAGTCTGTAGGCATTTTGATAAGTTGCTGTACCGCAGCGAAATGCGCGCATGATGAACTGAAATGCAGAAATCACCACTTTTGTTGCGACGGGAACACGGCGATAGAAGAATTGGGAATCGGCTACTCTCCTAGCCGCCTGCGCCTACAGTGATCTCACCTGAAAAATACCGGGCATTCTGGATGGGAAGTCCCAGTCGCCGTGAATAACGTTGCTGCAGTCGATCGAAAAAATATAGGGAGAACTGCGTATGAATTGGGATCAGGTAGCAGGAAAATGGAAGCAGATGAAAGGTGTTATCAAAGAACGTTGGGGCAAACTCACGGATGATGATCTGGACNTGATCGCAGGCAAGCGCGATCAGCTCGCCGGCAAAATTCAAGAACGTTACGGACTCACCAAAGAAGACGCGCAAAAACAAATCGAAGACTGGGAGCGCACCCGCCGTCAAGAAGACGAAGCAGAAGAACGACGCCGCATTGCTTAGGCAACATGTGAATACGAGTGTAGAGCGCGAGTGTTGCTACAGAAACTCCTGAGGAAAATTACAGAGACAGCAGGATTGTCGATTGTGGGTACCCACCCTATGCTCAGGATACGAAGTTGCCCTCTATCACACCACAATTCGAGCAGGTGCCGGTCTCTAGGTGAGGCTGGCCCTGCTTCTCGCCTCGCTGTGCAGCGCAGGCGCCCGGTTTTGCGTGGGATGTAGAGGCATTGAACGGCCTAGCCGGAACCACATCGCATCTCAACATCCATAAATTCATTGCGGAGGAATTACCGTGAAAGCGAATTCATTACGCGAACTGTACGTCGAACAGTTGAAGGATCTGTACGACGCCGAGCACCAACTCATCAAAGCACTACCCAAACTGGCCGAAGCTTCCTCCTCAGACGAGTTGCGCAACGCATTCGAGGAGCATTTGGACAAGACCAAGCAGCATGCTCAACGGATTGAACAAATCTTCGAAGGGATGGGCCAGAAAGCCAAAACGCAAAAATGCAAAGGCATGGAAGGTCTGGTAAAGGAGGGCAGTGAGATCCTTAAAGAAGAAGATGATATCGACGGAGAAGTAAAAGACGCCGCTTTGATTGCCGCTGCTCAGCGGGTAGAGCATTACGAGATTGCTGGCTACGGCACAGTGCGGACTTATGCCAATCTGCTGGGAGAAAACGAAGCCGCCAATCTCCTGCAGCAGACTCTCGACGAAGAAAAAGAAGCTGATCAAACCCTGAATGAGATTGCCGAGCAAATCAATGTAGAAGCCGGCCATGGCGAGGTGGAAGAAGAGGGAGCAGCCAGACGAACCCGGACCGTGACTCGCCGTAAACCGGCCGCCTAACGGAGAAAAACCTGCCACGATCGGGAGAGAAGGTCCGGTACGCAGTTGTTGGCCTGGAGTACATTGCCCAGGCAGCGGCGCTGCCGGCCTTCGCCCACGCGTGCCGGAATAGCATGAAATCCATCGTCCGCCGATGAGCATGCCCAGTTTGCCGCGGCCGACGGACCCCCTCTCCCCCTGGGTGCTGGCGCAGGAG
>JGI25388J43891_1000400_pt1 | contig 8614 bp, 10 predicted proteins | sample GraSoi013_2_20cm_2_FD_43891 | JGI IMG/M metagenome (IMG submission 43891)
ACTGACCGGCGGCGTTTCGATGGGGAAGTACGATCTCGTGGAAGGCGTGCTGAAGGCGCTAGGCGCGGAGTTTTTCTTCGATGCCGTAGCCATTCGGCCGGGGAAGCCCGCGGTATTTGCGATTTGCCGGGACAAGCCGGTGTTCGGTCTGCCGGGGAATCCCGTGTCGACGATGGTCACGTTTCAATTGTTTGTGGTTCCCGCGATCGATTTGTTGAGCGGCGCGGAAGCCCGTCCGTTGGCGCTGCTGGAAGCGCGGCTGACCGATGCCTTGAACGAGAGGCCGGGCCTTGACCACTTTTTGCCGGCACGCATCGAGTGGCGTGGCGCGACAGCGGAAGTAAAGGCCCTGAAATGGCAAGGGTCGGGTGACATTGCGGCGCTGGCAGGAGCGAATTGCTTCCTCCTGGTACCCGCCGATGGCCAAGAGATTGCCGCGGGGGAGCGTGTTGCGGTGTTGCTAAGAAAGGACGTCGTGTAGACGAGGAGATGGCCAAGCTCTCCCACTACGGCGCAAAGGGCGCGGTGCGGATGGTCGATGTGTCGGCTAAAGCGGTGACCACGCGAACCGCATCAGCCCAGGGTTTCGTAAAGATGAAACCGCGCGTGGTCGACGCGGTTCGCCGGCTGAAAAATCCCAAGGGCGACCCCTTGGAGGTGGCGCGGATCGCAGGAATCGCGGCGGCCAAGCGGACGGCGGAGTGGATACCTCTTTGTCATCCTCTGCCCCTCACGCACATTGATGTGACCGCACGGCTGTGCAAGAATGGCGTGGAAGTGCGATCCGCAGTGACGACGGCGGCGCAGACGGGTGTGGAAATGGAAGCACTGGTTGCCGTGGCTGCCGCAGCCCTCACGGTTTACGACATGTGCAAAGCCCTCGATAAAGGGATGGAAATCAAGGATATCGTGCTCGTCGAGAAAACGGGTGGAAACAGCGGGGACTACCGCCGGGCGGGGGCTCGGCAGGGGCGCGGGCGATGACCACTTCGATCGCCAAATCGGTCAGATTGCTGCTGGCGGAGGACAATCCGCTGGTGCGCGATTTGATTGTCAAAGGACTTGATCCTTTTTGTCTAGTGGAGGTGTGCAAGGATGGCGCGGACGCCTTGCTCAAGGTGGTTGACTCTCCGCCGGATGTGATTCTTTGCGATTACAAAATGCCGGTGCTGGACGGGAGACAACTTTTTGAGAAGCTGCGCGCGCGCGATACAACGCGGCACATTCCCTTTTTGTTTATGGCCAGCCGCCCGGACATTGAGGAACGTTTGAGGCCGTTAGTGGACGGCGTCGAGGATTTCATCACCAAACCGTTCCTGGTCAAGGATCTCGTGAGAATTGCGAAGAAAGTGATTGATCGCTTGCACCTGGAAAAGCTGCAAAAGAGCGCTTCGCGCCCGGGTGTCATCCAGGGACGGCTGGAAGAGATGAGCATGATCGACCTAATGCAATCGTTGGAAATGGGGCAAAAATCCTGCCGCTTGACTGTGCGCAACAACGGTGTCCAAGGTGAGCTTTACTTTGCCGGCGGCCAGTGCCGCGATGCGAAAGTCGGCAAAGTGGAAGGCGATGACGCGGTTTATAAGATTGTGTTATGGACCGCGGGAGAGTTTGAGATCGACTTCAACGCGGCCAACGCCTCGAAGCGCACGACCACGACCAAGAACACTACGGGACTGCTGATGGAAGCGATGCGGCTGATGGACGAAGCCAATCGCGACCAGGACCCCGTTGCCACGCCCTGACGCCAGACTAGAAGCCCTCCTCATGCGCGTAGGGGTTCTCACCATTAGCGATAGCGTGGCCAAAGGCGAGCGCGAAGACCGTTCCGGTCCGGCCGTTGTGGCCGCCTGCCGCGGGCTAGGTTGGGAAGTCACCGTGGCATCGCAGATTTCAGACGACCCCGCCGGGATTCGCGAACAATTGCGGTCGCTGGCAGACTCAGGGCGCGTGGATGTTTTGCTCACCACCGGAGGAACGGGCATCGGGCCGCGGGACAATACCCCCGAGGCGACGCAGGCGGTTGCTGACCGGATTGTGCCGGGAATCTCCGAACAGATGCGCCGCAAGGGGCTGGAGCATACCCCAACGGCCGTGCTTTCGCGCGGCACGGCAGCGGTGAGGAACAAGACGCTCATCGTCAACCTGCCGGGAAGCCCCAAAGGGGCCGCGGAGTCGCTTGATGCCGTAGCGCACCTATTGCCCCACGCCGTAAAGGTTCTTCACGGCGCCCGACACGATTAAGGTCCACAAATTCTTGCGAATACGCGAATCTTCGGTTGACCGATTATCGAATCAAGTCAAGAATGTTGAATCATGACCCAAAAACTTTCCGATAAGAAACTGGCGGTTTTGGGAGCCGGGAAATTGGGCGGCATCTTGCTGCGGGCGTACCTGAAGCAGGAGCTCTTCGCGCCGAAGCGCGTGACTGCGACGGTGTCACACGCGGAAAAGGCTGCCGCGCTATCCAAAGAGCTTGGCGTGCAGGTGATGACCGAGAACCGCAAAGCGGTGCCGGGCGCGGACATTGTGTTGCTGTGCGTCAAGCCGAAAGTAGTCGCCGAGGTATTGAACGAAATTGCGCCGGAGTTGAATGAGAAAACATTGGTGATTTCCGTAGCGGCTTCTGTGCCCACCACTTACATCGAGGAACATCTCGGTAAGAAGGTTCCCGCGGTGCGCGTGATGCCGAATACGCCTTCGGCCGTCGGTTGTGGCATGACGGGGATTTGCCGCGGCGCCCATGCCGGAGCGGAGCACCTGGAGACAGCGCGAGCCATGTTTAACGCCGTGGGGCGCACCGTAGTGGTGGACGAAAAGAATATGGACGCGGTCACGGGGCTTTCCGCAAGCGGCCCTGCGTTCGCTTACATCATCCTTGAATCGCTTGCGGAAGCCGGCGTCAAGGTGGGCTTGCCGCGGGATGTGGCGACCTTGCTGGCAGCGCAGACCATGAAAGGGGCGGCGAGCGTGGTGTTGGAAACCGGGGATCACCCGGCGCTCCTGAAGGACGCAGTCACGACCCCTGCAGGCTGCACCATCGATGGAATACTCGAACTGGAAGAGGGCAAGCTACGCGTGACGCTGATCAAAGCCGTCGTGAAAGCCACCAGCCGCGCCGGCGAACTGCTTTTCGAGAAGTAAGCAACTCCCAAGAATCGAAATTAGTGATAGGATGCTGCGCATGAGGAGAACGTGCCCAGAGCATATCTTCCAGTCCTGATCTATGCGGCGCTCGTCGTGGCGTTTCCCGCGGTGACGCTCATTCTTGCCAAGCTCATCCGGCCGGCGTCCACCTCCTACGGACCGAAGCTGCAGCCTTACGAATGCGGGATTGCACCGGAGAGCCATGCGCGTGGACGATACTCCGTTCGGTTTTACATCATCGCCATGTTATTTGTCGTCTTCGATGTCGAGACGATGTTCCTGTTTCCCTGGGCGATTTTGTACCGCGGGTGGGTGCTGACCCACATGGGGCTGTTCGCGCTGGTCTCCATGTGCGTGTTCCTCGGGATTCTGCTAATCGGGTACGTGTGGTTGTACAAGAAAGGCGCGCTCGAGTGGGCTTGATGCCGGAAGGCGCATGTGCTCGGGCGCTGCCGATTTGCATTCCAAGTTCTTGTCGTTGACTAGTTTTTTGCCGTGTGTTAGAAACGCGCGCGTTTGACACGCGGGCCTTTCTTCGACGAGTGGGCATCTTAGCACTTCAGCTCGCGGAGGGGCCGGAGCCGCAATTACTCAGGGTCTATGGCCGACGAACCCAAGGAACAACAGCCTTCCGGCGTGCCCGCGGGCGACAAGCCCGCAGGCAGCTCCGCTCCCACATCCACCCCCCCAGCGAAGGCCCCCGCCGCGGCACCGCCGGCTGCGGCACCGCCGAAACCTGCCGCGCCTCCGCCACCGAAGCCTCCCGTGCAGCTGCAGACGCCGCTGAACAATGAACTGGTCGGGCGAGTTCGCGCCAAGTTTGCAGCGGCGCTCCTGGAAGCGATCGAAGACCGCAAGCAAGCGATTCTGACGGTGGAATGCGGGCGGCTGGCGGAAGTCGCACAGTATTTGCGCGACGAAGAAAAGTTCGACCTGCTTTCCGACCTGACGGCAGTGGATTGGCCCAGGCGCGAGAAGCGCTTCGACGTAGTGCTCAATCTTTATTCGTTTGCAAAGAATGAACGCTTGCGCGTGAAGGCCAGGGCTGGCGATGGCGAACAGGTCCCCAGCGTTGCCGGGGTTTGGCCAACAGCCAATTGGCTCGAGCGTGAAGCGTTCGACATGTTTGGGATCATTTTTGCTGGACATCCCAATCTGACGCGCATTCTTTTGCCCGACGAGTGGCAAGGTTATCCGCTCCGGAAGGACTACGACATCATCGAGCAGGACACCAGCTGGGTGAAAGAAAACCTGGGCATTGAAAGCGGGCAATGACGGGCGGGCAATAAACGGGCATGGCTAGCAACACCATCGCGGGAACCGGAGAGAAGCAGCAAACGCTGCTGGGCGCGGACGAACTCATCCTGAACATGGGGCCGCAGCACCCGTCCACGCACGGCGTGCTGCGCGTGAAGCTCAAACTCGACGGCGAGCGCGTGATCGGCTCCGAGTGCCTGATTGGCTACCTGCATCGGGGCGTAGAGAAAATCGCCGAAAACCGTACTTATCAGCAGTTCGCGCCGTATGTCGACCGCATGGATTACGTCGCTGCGGTCAGCAACGGCCTGGGTTACTGCGAAGCCGTCGAGAAATTGCTGATGGTGGAGGCGCCGCCGCGCGCGCGTGTGATTCGCACCATCCTGACGGAGCTGCAGCGGATTGCCAGCCACCTCCTGTGGCTCGGGACGCACGCGCTCGACATCGGGGCGCTCACACCGCTCTTCTATTGCTTCCGCGAGCGGGAAGAGATCCTGAAAATTTTCGAAAAATATTGCGGAGCGCGTCTGACCACGCACGCGTTTCGCATTGGCGGGCTGCAATATGAGGCGCACGACACACTGGAAAAAGACGTCGAGCGCTTTTGCAAAGCCTTCGAGCCGCGNATCAAGGATTACGAAGACCTGCTAACGCAAAACCGCATCTGGTTGGGCCGCACCAAAGGCGTGGGGATTTTGCAGGCCGCCGACGCTATCGCCTTGGGTGCAACCGGCCCCGTGCTGCGGGCCAGCGGCGTGAAGTGGGACATTCGCAAAGCGATGCCCTACGCCGCCTACGATCAGTACAAATTTGAAATCCCCGTCGGCGCCACGGGAGATACCTACGACCGGTATATGGTGCGCATGGAAGAGATGCGGCAGTCGCGGTTGATTTGTCTGCAGGCGATTGAAAACATTCCCGCCGGGCCGATCATGGCAAAAGTTGGCAAAGTGCTGAAGCCGCCCCCGGGCGAAGTCTACCATTCCATCGAAGCGCCCAAGGGCGAGTTGGGCTACTACGTGATTAGCGACGGAACGGTGCAGCCGTATCGCGTACGCATCCGGCCACCGTCGTTCGTGAATCTGCAGTCGTTTGACCACATGGTGAAGGGACACCTGGTGGCCGACGTCGTGGCGATCATCGGAACGCTCGACATTGTTTTGGGAGAAGTGGATCGCTAGTGTGGGGAACTCGAAAAACGGGCAAGCTGCCGGGGTGACAAGTCACAAATGCAAGAGGTAACGCAAGCCACGATGGAATTCATGAAGCAGTATTGGGCTCCGCTCGTCTGCGGACTGGCCATCGTAGCGGTCTTGCCGCTCATCGTCGGCTACGTCGTGTTGGTTGAGCGCAAAATCATGGCCGATATGCAGGCGCGGCTCGGACCGATGCGCGTGGGGCCACACGGCCTGCTACAGCCCATTGCTGACGCGGTGAAGCTGCTCATCAAGGAAGACATCATCCCCGACGACGCGGACAAGCTCGTTTTCTGGCTCGCGCCAGTGCTTTCTGTGGGAGCCGCTTTGCTGGCGATGGCCGGTCTGGCGATTGGGCCCGCTTTCCAAATCGCACAAGACATCAACGTCGGAATTCTTTTTGTGGTCGGCGTGAGCGCTATGGGCATCTTCGGCATCGTGCTCGGAGGCTGGGCATCGAACAGCCATTATTCCCTGATGGGCGCGCTGCGCAGTTCCGCGCAACTGGTGAGCTACGAAACCGCGGCGGGCATGGCCCTGGTGTGCGGGCTGCTCTTTGCCGGCACTTTGAACGTCACTTCGATCGTGGAAGCCCAGCGCAACCAGGGCATTTGGTTCGGATTGCTTGCGCCCGTGGCGCTTTTCACCTACTTGGTGGCCTCTATTGCCGAGACGAATCGGGCGCCCTTCGATTTGCCCGAGGCGGAATCCGAACTGGTGGCCGGTTACATGACGGAATTCAGCGGCTTTCGCTGGTCGCTGTATTTTCTCGCGGAATACACAAACATGATCGTTGTCGCCTCCGTGGCGACGACGCTATTCCTCGGTGGCTGGCTGCGCCCTTTTTCGGAAACGCGCTGGCTCAATTTCATTGATTTTTTTCCGCCGCTCTTAACGGCGGTGATTGGCGTCTATTGCCTCATGCGCACGCCAAAACAGCCCGCGCGCGTTCAGCAACTGTTCATGCTGGCGGTTGCGGGCTTGTGCTTTGCAGTGGCGGCGGTCCTGGCCTCGCCCGTGCTAGTGCCCATTGCGAAACCCTCTCTGGCCGCCGCCGTCAGGCCGTTCTACGCGGGCATTCACGGTGGCTTCTGGTTCATTTTCAAAGTCAGCGCCTACATTTATTTCTTCATGTGGCTGCGCTTCACGTTGCCGCGCTATCGTTTCGATCAACTGATGCGCCTCGGCTGGCATTTCCTGATTCCGTTGTCCATCATCAACGTGCTGCTGATCGGGATCGCCATGATCGTAGGGGTGTATTACCACCTGAATGGCTGGCGGCTGCTGCTGGCCACCCTCCCCGCATCCATTATGGCGCTGATCATTGCGCTGTTCATTTTGGCCCTGGACCAAAAGGGCGAGGCGCAGAAAGCGCCCAGTCGCGCACCGGATTCTTATGCTTGATCAAGCCATCTTTTATTTGTTCGCCGGCGTCGCCGTGGTCAGCGCGATATTGACCGTCACGCGGCGCAATGCCGTGCATAGCGCCATCTTCCTAATCACTGCGCTGCTGGCAACCGCGGGAATCTTCCTCGAACTGCGCGCAGAATTTCTCTTCATCGTGCAGATCATCCTCTACGTGGGCGGCATCATGGTGCTTTTTGTGTTCGTGATCATGCTCGTGAACCTGGATGTGGCCGTCCGTCAGTTGCAGTTTGCGAGGCAAAAATGGGTTGGCTTGCTCATCTCCCTGGCGCTGGCAGCGCAGGTGGGCCTGATGCTGTGGTCGAGCAGGAAAATCCCCGGCCAGGGAGTGCCGGTCCTTAATGCGGTACCCGCCGACAAATTGCCGCCGAACTCAGAAGAGGTGGCCAAGAGCTTGTTCTCGTCCTACTTGTTGCCGTTCGAGATTGCTTCGGTGTTGTTGTTGGTGGCCATGATCGGTGCGGTGGTTATGGCAAAGAAAAGGACATAAACATTCATGCTTCCGATTGGACATTATCTTTTTCTCGGCCTTGCGCTTTTCATTATCGGCGCGATCGGGGTGGTCACGCGGCGCAACGTGATTGTCATTCTGATGTCCATCGAGCTGATTCTGAACGCCGTGAACATCAATCTCGTGGCCTTTTCGCGCTTGTACGGCGACGTCGCAGGGCAGGTTTTCGCGCTGTTNATCATCGCCGATGCCGCCGCCGAAGCCGCGGTGGGGCTCGGAATCATCATCGCGTTCTTCCGGAACCGCGAAACCGTTCTTGAAGACGAAATGGACTTGTTGAAGTGGTAGGGGCGCGCCACGACATGACTCAGGGAAAACAAATCGCATGACGCCGACGGGCTACTTCCTCGAGCATCTCTGGCTGATCCCGCTGTTTCCGTTGGCGACGGCGTCGCTGATGCTATTGGTGGGCCGGCGCCTTCGGAAAAGCGCCGTAAGTCTGTTTTGCGTCGGCAGCGTGGGAGTGTCGTTCGCTTACGCGTTGGGCGCAGTCACGCAATTGTTGTCCGCCCCTCCCGAGAACCGCGTCGTGCAGCACATTCTTTTCGAATGGCTTGCGCCCGGCCAGATGCTGCTCAGTAGCGGGCAAGTGGTGCCCTTCACCGCCGACTGGGGATACTTGCTCGACCCACTTTCTTCTGTGATGGTGCTCGTCGTCACCGGTGTGGGCTTCCTGATTCACGTCTACTCGATTGGCTACATGGGCCACGAAGGCGGCTACTACCGCTTCTTCGGGTACATGAACCTGTTCATGTTCTCCATGCTCACGCTGGTCCTGGCGAACAACATGCTCCTCATGTTCGTGGGCTGGGAAGGCGTGGGCCTGTGCAGCTATTTGCTGATCGGGTTCTACTTCCTGAAGAAATCCGCTTCCGATGCCGGCAAAAAGGCCTTCATCGTGAATCGCATCGGAGACGCGGGATTCATCCTCGGCATTTTGCTGACCGCGGTGACCTTCGCGACGATCCGGTTCACTTCGGCGGGGCTTACGGATACCGCAGCCAATTCTGGAATCCTCCAGGCGCTGGACGGCGCGCTAAGCGCGCATGCGCTTGCGGCGGGGGCGCCGGTGCTGACG
>JGI25388J43891_1000415_pt1 | contig 8540 bp, 9 predicted proteins | sample GraSoi013_2_20cm_2_FD_43891 | JGI IMG/M metagenome (IMG submission 43891)
CACGCCGACATCCGTACGACGATGAACGTTTACGGCAAAGCCATGGACGAAAGCAAACGCAAGGCGCACGGCAAAGTCGTCCGCCTCGTATTGCCTTCGAAGGTGGCTTAATGCCCCTTAGTGCCCCTTGAAGTTTTTGCTACCGGATTGAAAACAAAGAAGTAAGTTGGTGGAGCCGATGGGATTCGAACCCACGACCTCCTCGATGCCATCGAGGCGCGCTCCCAACTGCGCCACGGCCCCACCGAAGGAGTGCCTAAGTTTATCACAGCTGGCGAAAGACAGTCTTGCGTCTTCCTTTCAGGCTTTTCCAAACCTTATCATTTTCATTCGGAGATGCTGTGGCTTCGCCGCCGTGGGTTTGAGGAAAAGGAATGAGCCTTCCCATTGCAACTCAAAGATTTGTCAAAGGAACTCTGCTTCTTCTTATTGCAGCGTATGCGGGCGACTACGTGTGGTTTCGCGTGCGGCTTATCCATCCGAAACCGGCCGATCCTTTGGAATCCTTCACCGTCCCGCGCATTCTGGCCATTCCGGAAAACAGCGGAAAGACCGGCTACGAAATCGACCAGCAAAACCCGGAGCAGACCTTCACCTGTGTCCACTCCGTGTTTCCGCACGGAGGCTTCGCGCCCTGCTGGTACGTCAGGCCGCGCATCAGCCGGCCAATTCCCATGTGATAGCGAGAAGCTTCACGCTGCCGCGGTATGCTTCTTCACCAGCTGTGGCAGCTCGCGCTGATTAATGGCGCGATACGAGCGGACTACCTCGTCGGTGGACAGCTCTACAATCTTCCCTGAGCCGGACGGCTCGGCGCGCAGCAACACGTCGTCCATGGACAATACCCCGGCGGCCTGGCCAGCTGCATCAACGACCGGCAAGCGGCGCACTTTTCCTTCCCGCATAGTGAGCAAGGCCACGTGGATTTCATCTTCGGGCGAACCAGCGGACAACTTGCTCTCCGTCACTTCGCCCACGCTGACTTCAGCTGCCAGTTTGTTTCTCGTCCCGAGCGCGATGCAGATGTCCCGGTCGGTGATCACCCCACACACTTTGTTGTCGGCTCCCGTGATTGGCAGGAAGCCGCAGTTTCCCTTCCACATCAATTCCGCGGCTTGACCGAGGTTGGTTTCTCTACGGCACGTGTATGGCGTGCCCATCATGACTTCTTTCACTTTCATGGTTTTCCCCCTCGCATTCGTTTACTTCCGTGCTGACTGCTATGTGCACAACTTCCACTGAGCAGGGCGCATCCATCGCTAGCGTTTCCGAAACGCTCCCCATCGCCCAGCGGTCGAATCCTCGCCGGCCATGCGAACCAAGCACAATCAGGTCCGCGTTCCATTCCTCTGCTGTTTCCAGGATCGTTTTTGCCGGCGCATCACGGTCGACCGGCACTTCAATAGTTACCGTGAGGCTTGTTCTCGACAGAATTTCCTTTGCTTGCGTGACGGCTGCATTTGCGGCGTCCAGAGCGGATTGATGCAACTCCTCGACTTGCGTGCGTTGAAAGTACGGATATTCGCCGAGCCACAAAGCAAACTCAGGAACGGAGATAATTTTGATATCCGTATCCCGCGGCCAAGCCTCGCTGGCGACTGCTTTCACGGCTGCCTTTGCAAACTCCGATCCGTCGGTTGCCACAAGAATTCTTTTCCGGTGATCATCGGTCGCGGTCTCCTTCCTCGGCGCCCTCACTATCTCTACCGAGCATTTCGAGTGACGCAGTACCGTACGCACCGTACTCCCCAGGGCCAGGCGTTCCAGCACGTTCAAGCCGTGCGAACCTACCACCACCAAATCTGATCGCCACTCCTCGGCACAACGGCTGATCGTTTTGCGCGGGTTTCCAAGAGCAACCTTGGTCTCTGTCTCCCAGCCAGCGGCTCGGAACTTCTCTGCCGCTTCTTCGAGAAGTTNTCCTGCTGCTATCTTGGTTTCCTCAAGGAGCAGCGGCGTTCGTGTAAAGAAGAAAGGATCTAATACCGTGAGAAGGCAAAAGCGCGTTCCCGGTGCCCATGACCGTTCCAACGCCTCTTGCAGAACGATTTCGGACCCTTTCGAACCATCGATTGCAACCAGGATTCTCATTTCCCACCCCGCTTGCGGTTCCCGTCTTGTATGCTGCCTTTTGTCTTGGCCATCTACAGCATCGGCGTGGGGACTTCCTATAAGCTTGCTCCGGTCTAAGGAGGGTCTTGAGTCATGGACTCAGCCAATACCGGGGGACTGCTCGAAAACCCGCATTTAGACCGAGAGCACGATGACCAGGGCACGCTCGAGGCCGAACCGGAGGGTTTTTGGTTCCCAGCAACGGATTCATAGGCAAAGGGATAGTTTTGTGACGTCGGGCACAGCGCTCGACACGTGTGCCATTAACCTGGGTCTGCGTGTTTCCGCCCAGCGTTGCGCGACGCTGAGGGGAGCAAGGATCAGTTCTTTGCGGGCTCTCTTGGAGGGATTTCAGCGTAGCCCGGCACTGCTTCTTTCAGGTTGGTTTCCACGTTCGGGTTCACGTCGCCAATCGCCCAGCGGATTCCGCCGCCCAGCAGTTTTGTGAAAAACTCATTCTTCCAATTCTCCGGACGATCTCCGATCGCCGTGTAGAAGACACGCCCCNNGCCGTACATTCGCGCCCATGTGACCGGGTAGGGCGCGCGCTCGTAGCACGCTCCGTGCATGCCCTTGGTGTCCAGTGTCAGAATCACGTGCAAGTCGCTTTGAAAATCTTTCAGCGAATACCACTCTTCCTTGAGACTGACCGGCGAGCTCACGCCTTCGAGTCCGGGAAATTTCGGATCGTTCACGATCAGACTGGCATCCTGCAGCCGCGGATTGCTCCCGTGAATGATGAACTCTGCCCCCAACATCTTCAAGTAAGGATCCTGCTGTTCGCCATGCGCGATGTAGCGGTTCGAGAGGTCCTTTGGGTCCGGCTGCGGATGAAACGTGTCTGCCGCCGCGTGGATACCTACGAAACCCATCCCATTGTGTATCGCCTCCAACAGGTTTTGTTTTCCTTCCGCCGACATCGGGGGCTTGCCGTCGGTGCCCAGCGTCGTCAGGTCGCCCGTGGTGTAAAAAACTAACGCCGAGTAGTCATGAAATTTCTTCTCGTCGAANATCCTTCCGTCCTTCGTCACGCCCACGTGAAATCCGTTCTCGTCGCCGAGAGTAGTGATCGTGTCATCCATCAGGCTGGGCTTTCCATCGATGCGCTTGACCACCTCGTGTTCAAAGCCCGAGGATTTCGTAAACACCAGTACGGATTTTGCCGGCGCGGCGGGCAGGCGCTTCGCAAGCGCCAGTCCCGCGCTTGTCACCGCCGCCGCACGAAGAAATTCCCTGCGTCCTGTGGTTGTGCTCATGGTTTTCTCTTTCAGTGATATCCTTCTGGGTGCAGGCAGCCGGGAAACTTCTCAAACACATAATCTCCCGTCCAGCCCAGTTCACGCATGCCCACTTCCGAGGAATAGTAGGCTCCGCTGACCCAGCCTTTTAGATTCTCGAAGTGACCGTAAAGCGAAGGCTGTTTCTTGCCGGCGTCTGTTTCCAGAGTTTTCGGGCTCTCCGCTTTCGTCGACACATCGCTCAACAACGCATCTTTTTGTTCCTCGTCGAGTGCCGGGAAGCGCCTGCCGAATCGCTTCTGAGCTTCCGCGTCAAGCGCCGTCAGAGATTCCAGGAATTTGTGCTGGCTCTCCGGCTTGTCCACGCTGAGCAAAACGTCAATGAAGCGGCTCACCTGCGCCTTGGTCGAACCTGGCACAACGCTTTCCGCAATCGCGGTCAGAGTTTCATTTTGTGACGAACTGAGGAAAGCAGGCTTCGAATTAGCAGCGCCAAGCTTCTCGACCTCATCCAGAGCTGCTTTACCGCTCAGCAGCCCATAAATAGGATGAGAATTCGCCACCAGCGGCCACGCCGCCCCTGCTCCGGCCAGCAGGGCCTGCACGATCATCCGCCGCGTGAACCGCGTGATCTCGGCAGCCCCGCTGCCGATCACGAGCAGATTCTTTTCCTTGTTCATCGCCCACCCTTCGTTCGAACCCGCGCGCCGATAGTAACATCCGCACCCCAGCTGGCCAAATAGTCTCGAAGAGGATTCGGAAGCCCGGTTTCCCGATTATCTTACAAAGCCGACACTGGCCGGGCCAAACATCGTCATGTACGATGCTATGCGATGAAAATGATTTGGCGACGCTGGCGTTTGTGGCCGGGTGTCTCGCCGTGGCTTTCCGCGCGGCCGCAATGCGGTATTCCCGCTGGAACCACGCCGAGCAATGCGGGTCTCGATCCCGTGTTTCAGCCTTGGGCTGTTTTACGCGGCTGACACTGACCGGGATGTCATACCGAGGTCAAGAAAACGGTAATAAGCAGACCCGACCCCAGGCTTCCGAGTGTTAATCGGAAGGTGACTCCTTGTCATCTGCCTTGATTGACCGGTCGGCAGCCCGCTTGTTAGCATGCGTCTCTCAGTGAGACCGAATGCCGAGAAACACCACCGCCTTTACGACGTCATTGTTGTAGGCTCCGGCGCTTCTGGCGGGTGGGCGTGCAAACGGCTGGCGGAAGCCGGATTGCACGTAGCTCTCCTCGAAGCCGGCAAAGCTCAGTCCGACGAGAATTTCACCGAGCACAAGCCCCCGTTCGAGCTGAAATATCGCGACATGGCTCCGGAAGTCGTGCGCAAGACTCGTCCGATCCAGTCCAGATTCGCTTGCAGCGAATACAACGCCGACTGGTTCATCAACGACCTGGATGAACCGTACACTACCCCTCCCGACCAGCCTTTTCTTTGGATGGGCCGCCTGCGCATTACCGGTGGGCGGACCAACGTTTGGGGCCGGCTCAGCCTGCGCTACAGCGATTGGGATTTCAAGGCGGCTTCTCACGACGGCTATGGGGAAGATTGGCCGCTCGGATACACAGATATCGAGCCGTACTACGATCTTGTCGAAAGATACGTCGGTATTTCTGGAAGCGCGGAGGGCATCGATTTTCTTCCCGACGGTCGATTCCAGCCGCCGGTTCCGCTCACCTGCCAGGAGACGCTCTTCCGCGAGCGCGTGCGTGAAAAGCTCGGCCGCGTGGTCATGCCCGCGCGTGTCGCAAATCTGACCCAGCCTTTGCACGGTCGCGGCCCTTGCCACTTTTGCGGTCCTTGCGAACGTGGCTGCATGACCCATTCTTACTTTAACTCGGCGTTCACGACCGTCGCCGACGCTCTAGCGTCCGGAAAATGCACGCTCATTTCGAACGCTATGGTCTACAAAGTTCTCATGCATCCGGACCACAACCGTGCGCGGGGCGTTCTTTATATCGATCGAAATACGCGGCAGCCTAACGAAGTTTATTCCCGCGCGGTCATTCTTTGCGCGCAAGCGCAGGAGTCGGTCCGCATTCTGCTCAACTCGGCGACGCGCGAATACCCGAATGGGCTCGCGAATTCGAGCGGTGTGCTCGGGCATTACCTGACCGCGCACGTTCGCAGCGGCGGGGGCAGCGGTGAGTTTCCTTCCTTCGCGTTAAAGCCGGCTCCGGAAGGCGGCGGACCTCACAAACCGATGGGCGTCTACATCGCACGCTTCCGCAACCTACCCAACACTCCCCCGTACAAGAAATTTCTCCGCGGTTACGGTTATGAAGGCGGGTCTCACACCGGCTTCCATTTGGGCGCTCCTGGTTTCGGTGAGGCCTACAAGAAAGCTGTGCTCGAGCCGCGCACGACCATCGAAATCACGGGTTTTGGCGAAGTCCTGCCGCGCTGGGAAAATTTCGTCCAACTCGATTCGCAGGTGAAAGACATCTACGGAATCCCGGTCCTGAAAATTCACATGTCTGACGGCGAAAACGAGCGCGCCATGATCCAGGATATGGGCGATTCGGCCGGCGAAATGCTCGAAGCTGCCGGGGCAAAGAACATTCGCACTTACGCGCATCCGTCCGCGCCGCGCTGGGCGCTGCACGAAGCCGGGATCGCCCGCATGGGCTCTGACCCGAAGAAATCCGTGCTCAATCCGTTTCAGCAAACCCACGACATCCAGAATCTCTTTGTCATGGACGCGTCCAGCTTTGTCTCGAATCCTTGCCAGAACCCCACCCTCACTATCATGGCACTCTGCGTCCGTTCGTGTGACTATCTCATCTCGGAATTCAAGCGCAGCGCCTTCTGAAAGCGCGGCGAAACCGCGTGCAGGCGAGAGGGCGGGTTTGTGTTGAAATTCTTGAGGAAGCTTGCCTTCGAAACTAATCTGTCGGATCGCTCCAGGAGCCGCGTTTCGGTTTCTCTGCCGGTTGGGACTATCCCTCTTGCTTAACCGCTTCCTTCTTCGCCTCGTCCATCCAGCGTTCCAGCACAATCCGCGAGGCCTGGTCAAACTCCTGAAAGACCACGCCCGCGCCCATATTCATTTGCGAGTATACGATTTTCGCTTTGGCCTGGAAAAAATCATTGCCCGCCGAGATTTTCACCAGCACAGAAGTTCCCATAGGGAACGGGTTCATCATGTCCAGATAACAGCCGCCCATGCTCAGCTCGCTTACGCGCGAGGCGATACGCACGTCGGCTCTCTGCTCGATCAGCTCCGCGCTTGCGATAAATGAATACCTGGGCCCACGGCGTCTGTCTTTGTACTCCACATTTGCCTCCGCTGAACAACCGCAGTTTCGACGCACGTCCACTTATTTCAAGAGTACTGCGATTCACCCCGCACCTTAGCATCGTCGTGCTGCAACGTTCACCAACCAGCAATAGCCCGCGCGTTTGAGGATCACGCCTGCTCCTACACCCTCCACATCAATGTCAGGGCGGGCATGTCCCGCTCCGGCCGTCTCTCTACTGATTTCTCGCGCTATCATTTCGCCATATGCAAGATCGCAAGCGGGCTCGTGAACTTGCCGCCGAGTTCAGCCGCAAGGACGATCCCACCGGATGGTTTGACGTTCTCTACCGCGAAGCCGAGGAAGGGAAGAGCACTGTACCTTGGGCGGACTACCATCCCACGCCTGTCATCGGTTTCTGGATGCAGTATCCGCAACAAGCCGCCGGAAAATCCGCGTTGGTCGCTGGCTGCGGGCTCGGCGCCGCCGCCGCGCAACACGCCAGGTGGGGTTTTTGCACTACCGGGTTCGACATTTCCGAGACCGCCATTCGCAATGCCCGAAAGCGCTTCCCCCCATTTCCGAGTGGACTATCAGACCGCCGATCTGCCGCATCCTCCCGCGCCTTGGCGCGGCCAGTTCGATTTTGTTTTCGAAACGAACACGCTCCAGGTCTTGCCCGCCGCGCTTCGTCCTGAGGCCACGAGAAACATCGCCGCGTTTCTCCGCCCGGGCGGCCATCTGCTCCTGATCGCGCGCCACCGCGAAGCTTCTGATCCCGAAGGTGAAATGCCCTGGCCCTCACGCGTGCGGAAATTTCCGCCCTCACCGCTCACGGTCTCGAGAAAATCTTGTTCGACATTCTTCCTGATGTCAGCGAGCCGGACGTCCGCCGTTTTCGCGTCCTTTTCCGCCGGCCGTGATTTGCGCGCTCCTCCTCAGTGCAGTGCCGCTTCTACGCTCAGAAATGCCATCACCGCCGCAACAAACTCATCCGACTTCTCAATCGGAGGCACATGTCCGCACTTGTCGAAAGTGATTAGCTTCGCCCCAGCAATTCCCGCCGCGTAGCGTTCCCCGGCCGCGATCGGAAGTAGTTTGTCCTGTTTCCCCCACACCACCAGCGTCGGCGTTTTGATCTTCCCAATGCGGGCGTCCAACCTTTCCGTAGCGATCATCGGATTCCCCAGAAAACTCCGCACCGTGTACGCGTCGTGTGTCGCCAGCTTGTCCGTGAAAATCTTCCGCAGGGCATCCTCATTCAGCCAGCTCGTATCGTAAAACACGGCTTCCATCACTCCGCGCATCGTCGCCAGAGAACTTGGATTCAGATTCGGAATCGGCGTGTCCTGCTTCAACCCGGCCGCGTCCACCAGCACCAGCTTCTCCATCGGAATCAGGTGCGCTCCGTCGGCCAATTCCACCGCGTACAGCGCGGAGATCCACCCGCCCAGCGATTCGCCCACCAAGCTCACCTTCTCTACCTTCAACTGCCGCAAAAACTCATTCAGAAAATCCACATACGTCTGCACGCTGTAGTCCAGCAGCGGTTTGTCTGATTTTCCAAACCCGACTTGGTCGGGCACGAGCAACCGGTATTTCTGCGCCAGGGGCTCCAGAACCGGCAGCCAGTCCTCCTTGCGGCTCCCCAGCCCGTGCACCAACACGACCACCGGTCCCGAGCCGACATCCCAATAATGAATGGACTGCCCAAAGACCACGATGGTTTTGTCCGTCGGCTGGCCGGCAGTCTGGGCATTCAGCGGGGCCACGTTTTCCGCGGTCACGCCAGCCCCGACAACAAAGACCGCCAGCAGCAAGACCAACCTGGATACGGTGAACCCGTACTCTCGCTCTCTCCGCATGTTCCCTCCGGCTACTTCCGCGCCCTCTTTAACACACGCACGGCCCGAAAACCACTCCCCGCCCTGCTCGCC
>JGI25388J43891_1000429_pt1 | contig 8406 bp, 5 predicted proteins | sample GraSoi013_2_20cm_2_FD_43891 | JGI IMG/M metagenome (IMG submission 43891)
TTGAGCCTTTTTCGTCCCTGATCGGTCAGCATGTAGTACTTTGCGCGCCTGTTGTTCTCGGTAGATTTCCATTCACCCTTGATTAGCCCATCTCGCTGTAGTCGCTGAATCGCCATAAATAACGAACCCGCATTGGGGCGGAAAACGCCCTTGCTCATCTGTTCGAGCCGCACGGCGATCCCGTATCCGTGCATAGGTTCGAGGGCCAGCGTTTTCAGAATGAGCATGTCCAGAGTGCCTTGGACGAGATCACTCGACTTATCCGTCATAAAAAACTTTACCCCCTGACTACCAGGAGGAGCATACTCCCCTCCTGCTGATTGTCAAGAGGAGATGCCGCGAAACGGCCTGGCGGTGCGCGCGAAAATGCGCGGCAGAAAAAGGCGAGCTGCCGGAGTATGTCCAGGAAAGGTAGGTGTATCCAGTGGGAGTCAAACCCACCAGAACAAAAGTCAGAGTTCTGTAGCTGGGATAGCCGGGAGGGAAGGAAACTGAACTCCGGAAATCTATCGACAAAGCCATCTTTGGGATGGCGAGCGAGTCATCGGGCCGTAACGAAAGTGAACGCACAGGTGACCCCGAAACTCTTACCTCAGAGGCCGAGCCCACTCCGGTAGGGCGCAGGCAGCATGGAACGTCGCAAACTGGCTGAAGCGGCGTGACACTCTGACGGGGCGGTAGCGACAGCACGATGACAAGGATGCACTGAGCAACTGGAGAAGCCCTCCTCGTCCCGTCGAGAAATCGGCGGAACAGGAACCTGTATAACCGGCAACACCGGGAAGTCAGGGGACGACGAGAGGGTGGCGGAGGGGCCAGTAGTAGCGTTGAAGCGGGGTAACGCCCGTGGAGCGAAGAGGCCCTGCTGTTGTGCAACAACAACTCCATCCATAAGGGAGGCAAGGGTGCGATGATAAAAACGCCCATTAGTTTGCAAGACCTGAGGAGGAGGATATACGTCAAGGCGAAGGCAGAACCGACTTGGCGCTTTTGGGGTCTATACGTCCACATCTGCAAAATGGAAACGCTTCACGAAGCCTACCAGTTGGCCAAGAGGAATGATGGCGCACCTGGGATCGATGGAGTCACATTTGAAGCCATTGAAGAAAGTGGAGTGGAGAGTTTTCTGAAGCAGATTCGGGACGAACTGGATAACAACACGTATCAACCTATGCCGGTGCGGAAGAAGGAGATTCCGAAGGACGGGGGCAAAGTCCGCGTTCTTTCGATTCCCTCGATCCGCGACCGGGTGGTCCAGGGTGCGCTGAAGCTTATCCTGGAGCCGATCTTCGAAGCTGATTTTCAATCGGGGTCGTATGGCTACCGACCGAAACGGTCAGCCCATGAGGCGGTGAACCGCGTCGCCCAGGCCATTATCCAAGGACAAACACGAATCATCGATTTGGATCTCCGCGCCTACTTTGACAATGTTCAGCATTCGCTGCTCTTGGAGAAGGTGGCACGGCGGATTCAGGATGCATCGGTGATGAAGCTCCTGAAGATGATCCTGAAGTCGACCGGGACAAAAGGAGTTCCCCAGGGCGGGGTGATCTCGCCAGTGCTCAGCAACGTCTATCTCACTGAGGTAGACCGTATGCTGGAAAAGGTGATTGCCACCACGCGACGGGGACAATACCCCAATGTTCAATACGCGCGATATGCGGATGATCTGGTGGTGTTGATCGACTCCCACCCGCGGCATGAGTGGATAGTCAAGGCGGTGGAGAAGCGACTGCGAGAGGAATTGGCAAAACTCAGGGTAGAAATCAACGAGGAAAAGAGCCGGATGGTTGATCTATCGAAGGGCGAGAGCTTCAGTTTTCTGGGGTTTGAGTACCGCCGCGTTCACAGTCGTACGGGAAAGTGGCGCCCCCACTATGTGCCCAAGCTGAAGAAGCGAACGGCACTCTTGCGAAAGCTGAAGGACATCTTCCAGAGAAACGTCAGCCAGCCCGTACATCGGGTCATAGAACTCATCAATCCGATTCTACGGGGGTGGGTGCGCTACTTTGCGGTGGGGCACTCGAGCCGGTGCTTTTCTTACGTTAAGCGCTGGGTGGAGAAGAGGATTCGGCGGCATTTGATGCGAGCCCGAGGGCGCAGAGGCTTCGGCTGGAAGCGATGGAGTAGTCAATGGCTCTACACCACACTCGGACTGTTTAACAACTACCGGGTCGTATATAGGGCCAATAGCTGAAAGTCGACCAGCACGAAGAAGCCGCATAACCCTTGACGAGAAGCACACAGGAAAGCCCAGTGCGGGAAATCCGCACGCTGGGTTTGTTGAGGCGGGGGCTGGAAACCAGCTCGCTCGAGTATGGCGCCAGTCCANNNAGCTGCCNNNCGAAAAGGTGCGTGCGACGCAGCAGCAGTTGCAGCGCCAGATCACCGCCTTGCGGCAGAACCTCAAGGTCCCGCTCAAGCAGATCGCTGATCAGGAGGAGCAGGTGGCGAAGGCCATCGAGAAGGAGCTTCGCATCCGATCTCGAGCACCGGTTGTGGACGGTCAACGAAAGCTCCCGGAGGCTGCGCGCCGTAAGCTCCAGGTGCTGTCTCGAGAAATCGCCGCAAGCCGCCGTCAGGTCAAAGTCATCGAGTCGCAATGGGGTAAGCCCTTGCGTAGGCTTCGGCGCTACGAAAAGGAGTGGCTGCGTCTTCAAGGCAAAGATCACCTCTATCGCATTGACGTCGAGTTGGATCAAATTATGGGCTTCTTCCGCATCGCCCTGGTGAATATCGCGAGTTGGTTCCTCAGTGAGAGCTTTGAAAAACACCACATGAGCTTCGCACGACTCCTTCACGCGATCCTCATGATGCCGGCAGAAATCCGCCTGACGAAGGATGCCCGGCGTGTCGTCCTCAAGCGTAACCCCAAGGATCGGCCGATGATGGAACTTCTTGAGTCGGCATTGCACCGACTAACCGATTTGAAGATTCGAGATCCGAGTGACAGGAACATCGAATTCCGGCTTAGTCCAATGTAGATGTTACTGACTATACGATTCGCCGAAACTCATGTAATATTCTTTCATCTGGTCCCACGCGGAACGCTGCCGCAAACACGATGTCTGTCTACTGTTCTACCCCCCACTCTAAAAGTCAAAACGGAAACCGAACTGCCATCTCCTCATTTGAGCCAGCGCGGCAAGGCCGGTGATCTTGCCACCTGACGGCGAGTCCACAAGCGTGTTTGGCTGTCCAAGATTCACGTGATTGAAAACATTGAATAACTCCGCTCGGAATTGACCACTGAGGGTTTCGGTTATTGCGAAACGCTTGCTTAAAGAGGCGTCGGCATTGAAAAAGTGGGGTCCGAAAAACGAATTGCGAGCCACAGTTCCGAATGTTCCGCGTTGCGGTCGAGTCCAGGGACCACGGGTGCAGCCATTGGCGTCTAACCGCATCGTTGAGGTCGTGCAGCCTGACGCAGCTCCGGACGTCGTAGTTGCGAACCATCCGAAGCGCCCGGGATCTGAAACGTGGGCATCACCGACCAGAGTGGCGCGGCACGGCCCGGTGTCTCTATCAGAACCACAGTCGAGATAAGAGGGCGTGAACGGCAGGCCAGATTGCCACGTCCAAATTCCGGCGAGCTGCCAGCCCCCAATCACATAATCCACAGGTCGCGAAACGTCACGAAAGAAGGTGCGGCCTCGGCCAAACGGAAGTTCATACGTATGGTTCAGGTTAAAAACGTGGAGGCGTACACCATCCGCCCGGCCATACCCGACACGAGGATTCCAGAAGAAATAGCTGTTTTCGAAATCGAAGGCGCTGCCCCAAGTGTAATTTCCCTGAAAGGTCATGCCGTTCGAGAAGCGTTTTTCCGCGCGAAGCTGCAGGGAATTGAATTTTACGCTGGCGTCGTCACTGAAATATTTTATGGACTGAGTCCAGCCAAGCTGTCCGGACGGACATGTCGGGCAAGGTTTGGTAAAGAAAAATCTGCGCTGGTTGGTGCTGAGAGTTCCGAAACCCACAACGGTTGGCTGGTTGATGTTGTAATTCGTGCCTCCAGGGGTTACGTGCTCGCCCTTGTTTCCAACGTATGCAGCAGAAACGATAAGTGTGGGAGTGAGCTGTCGCTCCACCGTGAGGTTCCAGGCATCCACGGTGGGCAGTCTCATGGTGTTGTCGCTGGTCAGAGGCAAGACATTGGGATTGATCTTATCGGGCAAGATTGGGTTTCCATTGGGTCCCTTCGGCTGCGCCGCCAGAATCGTGGACGGGTTGAGTGGCGGAGGGCCCTGCGCTAAGGTGAAAACGGACTGCCAGGGTTGGCCGGGATTCAATGACTGATTAGCGAGTACAGGCAGGTTCTGGGTAACGTTGTGCCCGAATGACACGCCGAAGACGCCTACGTCAAACGACCTTCCGTAACCCATACGCACAACTGTCTTTGGTGTGACCTGGTAGGCCACCCCCAGGCGTGGCGCAAAATGCGTCAGAGCAGTATTGATGTTCCCATTGAGGTCCGCGCCGTTTTGCCCGGCAATCAGTACCTCGCCTGTGCTCAGGTTCTGGAAGCCGCCATTACTGGAGCCGTTCACATATTGGGGGTAGTAAATCTCCCAGCGCAGCCCGTAACTTACGGTCAACTTTCGGCCGACTCTCCAGGTGTCCTGAGCGTAGGTAAAGAAACGATTCTGCCTCTCCGCCGCGCTCGTGGAATTGCTAACGTACCGCGCGAACGATTGCACCTGGCCCAAAAGAAACGACGCCAAGGACAGTCCCCCTCCGCTGGGACCCGACGTAGTTACCGGGTCAAAGAACAGTTCGCCAGAACGGTGGGAGTCGCTCGGGACTCGTAAATTCTGGGCGTGACGGAAATCCGCCCCGACCTTAAGCGCATGATTCCCGAACGTGCGTGTCACGTTACCGACCCACTGAAACTCGTTCTCTTGCTCATTCAACGGGCAGTTGCACTGGTTGCCCATATTGTTTCGGTTCAGGGAGTATCCGAAAAAAAAGCCTCCGGTACCGTTCAAAAAGAAAGCCGGCATGCCGGACGTGTAATAGCTGTCGAGGTTCAAGCCCGGAAGACCCGCGTCCTTGGCCGGAGACGTGCCTAGCCCGTTGGGATTCACGAGCACCCGATAGCGGAAAAAGCCGAAACGGAAATCTCCGACCCAATTCGGTGTCGGCGAATAATCCACACCATAAGCCAAGCTTTGATTGCGGAGCGAGGAGGTGCCGGCGAAATTCGCTGTGGGGAAGTTTTGGCCTCCAGCCGCAAACCCGAAAGCGCCGGGAGCCGCTTGAGCGTACTGGAGGAGGCTGTACCTCCCGAACATGTGCAGCTTCTCCGTTTGGAGCGATCCGCCCGCACGTTGAAGGAGTCGCTGTTCACGATCCCGCTTCCAGAGCCAACGTAGTTAGGATCTGTTGGGAGAGCGCCGAGGAAATTGGGAAGCGGTATGAATTGCAGCAAGGCTTGCGCTTGCGGTGAAAGCAAAGTACCAGAAATAATGCCTCCGGCAAACTGCTGTCGGCTGGCCGGCGGCACGTTACATCCCGTGGCGTCGCATGGATTGAAAATCGGCACGCCTAAACCGCTCAGATTGCCAGAACGCTCCGCCGCGGTGGGCACGCGGACCAGCACCGAATCTCCATTCTTCTGTCGGCTTCCCTGGTAATCGCCAAAGACGAATGTCTTATCTTTCTGAATGGGCCCGCCAAGGGAGCCACCGAATTGATTCCAGAGCGTCCCGGGTATAAATCGGCCATTCGGGCCCGGCCGTGATTCTTTGAAGGGGTCGCGGGCGCTCAGATTATTGTCACGCCGGTACCAAAACGCGCTGCCATGGAAGGAATTCGTGCCTGACTTAGTCTGCATGGAAATGACCGCCTGACTCGCCTGGCCAAACTCCGCGTCGTAGGCTGTCGTAGTGATCTTCAATTCCGAAACGGCATCAAAGTTCGGTGTGATGATGGGTTCACCCAAAACGGAGTCGCGGTTGTCCGTGCCATCCAGTTGAAATGCAATGCCGCCCCAGTACTGGCCGCCAATTTTGGGGCGATAAACGTCATGGGGCTGCTCGCTAGCGGCCGTGGTGCCGCTGGCCTGAACGCCGGGTATAAGAAAATAAAGCGGCTCATATCGCGCTGCAGCACCGGCAATTCCTGCACGGATTTCTGAGTGATGGTATCGGAAACGTCGGACCGCTCAGTCTTAAGCAACGGCACCTCACCCGAGACGTCTACCACCTGACCTAATTGGCCTATCGTAAGCCGAGCATTTACTTGTGTAACCGCGTCGACCTCGACGCTCACGTTTCGCTGAACATATGCGCCGAATCCGGTTGCTTCAATGCGAATTTCATAGAGGCCCACGATTAGGTGGGATTGAGTGTAGAAGCCGGACTCATTGGTCGAGGTATTGTAGGAGACGCCCTTTCCTGCATCGATGATGATGACCTTGGCGCCCGGAATTCCCGCTCCCGAGGGATCGGTCACGCTCCCGGAAATACTTCCGAAAACAGCCTGTCCAAAAAGCGTTGGAGGGAAAGCTGCTAAAACTACAAACAAGAAAACCACAGACAAAGAGAGTGGAAGAGCACGAAAGGCGCTGTTCATGGCACACTCCAATGGCTTCACACCCCATGCCGATGCGGCCATCCTTAACCCAATCCTCCGCGGCTGTCAATAGGGTGAAATTGGTGAAATCCATTGACAGATGGTTTCGAAATGGCTCAACAGTTGCACATCTCGTCGGCACAGAATGGTTTCCTGGGAGGATGCTCTGTGCTTTTTAAAGCCCGTCGTAAGGCTGCTTTGCTCATCGGCTGTTTTACAACCGTCCTAGCCTTCACTTGGTGCGGTTCCGCAAATGGTCAAATAAAGCCGGTCGTTTCCAGCGATCTGAGAGTTGCAGGGCTTCCCGCGGACGCCTTCACACGGAACAGCTATAAGGAGTGTCCCTATCAATACTTTGGCTACTGGTCGGTCGAATGGCTCGACGCACAGCGTTTGCTAGTCGCCTTCAACACTAGTTCAGACTGCGCAGTCAAGGATGGACTCCTGGCTGGTTCGCTGCGGCTTGCAACATTCGACGTGCAAGGTAACATGCTGCACTCGGCGGACACCGCGTATGATGCCGGAAATGGCATCGGTGTCAGAATAATCCGGCACGGTGGGATTTGGATTGGGCCTAGGCAGACGGTCATCGTTGAGGTTCCCAGTCCTCATCTAAAGACGCTACCCCACTCGCACGACAGAGTCTTGGCGTTTTCCGATGAACTCATTCAGATCCAGGAAATCGACAGCGATGATCACGTCCGCATCGGCGATGGTATTCACTTGGCGCACTTGGCGGGAGTCAGCCCTGATCGCCAGCGTGTACTTTTCTGGACGGCAAGCCACGAGAAGACAAGAGAGCGGACGTGCCTTTCGTACGCAAATGTTCCAATGACAAATGCCGAAGCGTGTTCCCCTCAGGACTTAGATTCGATCGACCCAAAGCCGGACATGGATGTCGTGCCGAAAGGCTACGAATTCGGAGCCTTCCCCGGCGCTTCCACAGACGGTCTCCGCTCAAGTGTTTTTGCTGTGAAAAATGAAAGCGCATTTTGTGAATTGTTCGGCAAGTTCTGTCCATCGAAAGGAAGATTAGTTGTATTTGAAACTAACACAAAGCGCGCTCTGATCAAGAAGGGCCTTCCTCTCGATGGGCGAGCTGCACTCTCGCTTGATGGCGGGCGGCTTGCTGTGCTGGAGCAAAACAGGCTGAAGATTTTTGTGGTCCCTTGAGCCGCTAGAAACTCTAACGATCCTACTTGCCCGATAAGTCGTGCGGAGAAGTTCCTCACAAAGTCAGGTGCTCGTCGGCTCCAGGCACGTACACACCTTATAGCTTATTTTCTGACGTAGCTTCTCCCATTCGTCAGGGTCTTTGGCGCGAGTTTTCCTCATGGCAGATTCTTCTAATTTGGACGGAAACCGCTGGCCACATTGGGGGCAGTTTTGTGGATTAAGCACACCAGCCAGAGTCGATTTGCGGGGTGGACCGCACGAGCGACTCGAACCGGCTTGCGGTTGTAACTCGTCAGCCCGTTCTAGAAATTCGTATGACATCGCTGGTTTGATTTTACCCTGGTTTTATCTTGCATCGCACTTCCGCATATTTCGACACAGACACACACAAAAGTGCGACTCCAACTATCTTCGTTCGCGATGATGGCATAGTGGAAGTAACTGAGAGTCTCCGGGCACGGTCAACTCCCGGTTATGTCGGGAAACCGGACAAGCCAAGTTCTAGAACTTCAAAATGGACGATTTCGCTGTTTACCAGGACTTAGAAGCGGTTACTTCCTAAGATCGACGCGACCCTTGCTTGGCTCAAGCTGGCCGCGCCGCAAAAATGCCCGAAAAATTCTGCTTGTACCGGAAAAACACAATGAACCAAAG